>ERZ724505.2085-NODE-2085-length-10259-cov-4.803214_pt1 | contig 10259 bp, 9 predicted proteins | sample MGYA00376038_ERZ724505 | MGnify/ENA primary metagenome ERZ724505 (study PRJEB28724, sample SAMN07190884) | wastewater metagenome | isolation source: effluent of sewage treatment plant in Hong Hong | place: Hong Kong | collected 2016-03-17 ...
AGCGAGACGGGCGTCAATTGCTCGCCCTGGCCCGTGCCCTTGTGGGCCATCAGCTGCAGCTCCAGGCCGTCTTCCGGCTGGAGCTTGATGACCAGGCGGTTGGGGTGGTAGGTGCCCGGGAAGATCTTGTGCGGCACGTCGCGGAAGTTGACGACGATCTGCGCGTCACGCTCGGCCAGGCGCTTGCCGGTGCGCAGGTAGAAGGGCACGCCCGCCCAGCGCCAGTTGTCGACCTCGGTGCGCAGGGCCACAAAGGTTTCGCACTGGCTGCCTGCCGGCACCTTCACCTCTTCCAGGTAGCCGGGGACGGCCGCGCCCTCGACATTGCCGGCACGGTACTGGCCGCGCACCACATCGCGCGTGACCGATTCGGCCGTGAAGGGCTTGAGCGAGCGCAGCACCTTGAGCTTCTCGTCGCGGATGGCATCGGCGTCGTTGCTGGACGGCGGCTCCATCGCGATCATGGTCAGCAATTGCAGCGCATGGTTTTGGATCATGTCGCGCAGCGCGCCGGTGCCGTCGTAGAAGCCGCCACGCGTGCCCACGCCCAGGCGCTCGGCCAGGGTGATCTGGATGTTGGCGATGGACTCGCGGCGCCACAGTGGCTCAAAGAGGGCGTTGCCAAACCGCAGTGCCATCAGGTTCTGCACCGAGGGCTTGCCGAGGTAGTGGTCGATGCGGAAGGCCTGCTTCTCGGCGAAGACCTTGCGCACGACCTGATTGATGGCCTGCGCGCTGGCTAGGTCGTGGCCCAGCGGCTTTTCCAGCACGACGCGGATGCGGTCGTGGTTCAGCCCGGCGGCACCAAGCTGCTCGCAAATCTGGGTGAACAGGTGCGGGCTGGTGGCGAGGTAGAGCACGACAGTGTCGGCATTGCGCTCTTCGAGCCAGGTCTTCAGGCCCGCGTAGTGCTCGGGCTGGGAGAGGTCCATTCGCCGGTAGTGCACCAGCTGTGCGAACTGCTCGAACTCTTCTTCCGTCGGGCGCTTGGCGCCGTCCACCTCGCGGAAGCGCTCCTTCAGCCAGTCGCGGTAGCGCTGGTCGGACTGATCGTCACGAGCCACCGCCAGAATCCGGCCACCCGGGGGCAACTTGCCGTGCCGGAAAGCCTGGAACAGCGCAGGCATCAGCTTGCGCCAGGTCAGGTCGCCGGTACCACCGAAGAACACCAGATCGAAGGACATGGGAACTACCTCTTCGCCTCACCGCGCGCGGCGGGCGTCCGTTGTGTAACAAAGTTTCGTGAAATATCATGCACCGGTTTCTTCTCCCGGTCAATTCCAGCCGTTCCATGACCCAGCTAGATCAACTCAAGTCTTACACCACCGTCGTCGCTGACACCGGCAATTTTTTGCAGCTTGCCCAGTTCGCGCCGCGCGATGCAACGACCAACCCGTCGCTGATCCTGAAGGCGGTGCTGTCGCCAGACTATGCGCCGCTGCTGCAGGGAACGGTGGCGGCGCACCGAGGCAAGCCGCTGGATGAAATCGTCGACCAGGTGCTGGTGCGTTTTGGCTTGGAAATCCTGAAGGTCGTACCGGGGCGGGTGTCGACCGAGGTCGATGCGCGATTGAGCTTTGACCGCACCGCCAGCATCGCGCGGGCGCGACGCCTGATGGCGCTTTACGAAGCCGCCGGCATCCCGCGCGAGCGCGTGCTGATCAAGTTGGCCGCTACCTGGGAGGGCATCCAGGCGGCTGCCGAACTGGAGCGCGAGGGCATCCATTGCAACCTCACCCTGTTGTTCTCCTTTGCACAGGCGGTCGCCTGCGGCGAGGCCAAGGTTCAGCTGATCTCTCCCTTCGTCGGGCGCATCTACGATTGGTACAAGAAGTCGGCCGGTGCGGCGTGGGACGAGGCGGCCAACGCTGGCCTCAACGATCCGGGCGTGAAGTCCGTGACCCGCATCTACGCCTACTACAAGCAGCATGGCATCGCCACCGAGGTGATGGGCGCGAGCTTCCGCAACGTCGGCCAGATCCGCGCGCTGGCGGGCTGTGACCTGCTCACCATCAGCCCGGACTTGCTCGCACAGTTGCAGGCTGACGAATCACCGCTGGCGCGGGTTCTGGACCCTGCACAAGTGCCGACAATCGCCAAGCTCAGCCTCGACGAAGCGGCCTTCCGCTTTCTCCACAACGAGGACGCCATGGCCTCCGACAAGTTGTCCGAAGGCATCCGCCTTTTTGCAGCCGACGCCGTGAAACTCGATCAGATGATTCAACAAGCATGAAGCGTTGCGACCACAGTCCCGTCTGGGCCGAACTGAAGGCCCATTTCGCCAGCCAGGGGCAGGCGTTCGACATCCGCGAGGCTTTTGCGGCCGACGCGGGGCGCTTCCAGGCGCTGTCTTTCGAGGCGCCTGAGGTCTTTGCTGACCTGTCGAAGAACCGCATCGACGGCACCAGCCTGGCGCTGTTGCTCAAGCTGGCCCAGGACTGTGGCATCGAGGCGCAGCGCGACGCCTTGCTGGCGGGTGAGCCCGTCAACCACACCGAAGGCCGCGCCGTATTGCACACCGCGCTGCGGGCACCCAAGGGCGCCGCCAGCCCCTTCAATGCCGACGTGCATGCCTCGCTCGACGCCATGCTGGCCTTTGCCGAAGGCGTGCGTGGCGGTGCGCGCGGTGAGATCACCGACGTGGTCCACATCGGCATTGGCGGCAGTGACCTGGGGCCGGCCATGGTCGTGCAGGCACTACAGGCCTTTGGCAAGCCGGGCCTGCGTCTGCACTTCGTCTCCAACGTGGACGGCCACGACATCGCCCCGGTGCTGAAGAGCTTGGACCACCGCCGCACGCTGTTCGTTGTCGCATCCAAGACCTTCACGACGCAAGAGACGCTGGCGAACGCACAGACCGCCAAGGCTTGGTTCCTGGCGGCCGGCGGCACGGACGTGGCGCGCCATTTCGTGGCCACCAGCAGCAACACCACGGCGGCGGCGGCCTTCGGCATCGACACCGCCTTCGGCTTCTGGGATTGGGTCGGTGGCCGTTACTCGCTGTGGTCGGTCATCGGCTTGCCGATCGCCATCGCCATCGGGGCCGACAACTTCCGGGCTTTGCTGGCTGGCGCCCATGCGATGGACGAGCACTTTGCCGCCGCACCGCTGGCGCGCAATGTGCCGGTGTTGCTGGCCTTGATCGATGTCTGGTATCGCAACTTCCATGGCTTCACCAGCCGTAGCGTGGCGCCCTATCACCAGGGCCTGCGCCGACTGCCGGCCTATCTCCAGCAATTGGAGATGGAGAGCAATGGCAAGGGCGTGGACCGTGATGGCCAGGCGTTGGGCTTTGGCACTTCGCCCGTGGTGTGGGGCGAGGCCGGCACCAATGGCCAGCACGCTTACTTCCAGATGCTGCACCAGGGGACCGACGTGATCCCGGTGGAGTTCATCGCGGTGAAGCGGCCCAACCATGGCCATGGTGGTGAGGTTGGGGCGCTGCTGCTTGATCAGCATCGCAAGCTGCTGGCCAACTGCCTGGCCCAGTCGCAGGCGCTGATGCAAGGCAAGTCAGCCGCCGAGGCCCGCGCCGAGAAGGCACCAACGGCCTCGGCCTCGCTGGACCCCGACGTACTGGCCCGCCACCGCAGCTTCCCCGGCAACCGTCCCAGCACGACCCTGTTGCTCGATGCCCTGACGCCGCGATCGCTCGGTGCCTTGATTGCGCTCTACGAGCACCGCGTCTTTGTGATGGGCGCGCTCTGGGGCATCAACAGCTTTGACCAGTGGGGCGTGGAGCTCGGCAAGGCCCTGTGCAACCGCCTGCTGCCGCGCCTGGAGTCAGGCGACGCTAAGGGGCTGGACGCCTCCACCGCTGGCTTGCTCGCGCGTTTGCTGGCGTGAAGGTCGTCTTCGACTTTGGTGCGGTGCTGTTCCGCTGGCAGCCCGCTGCGCTGCTCGCGCGCGTGCTGCCGCATCGCTTTGAAACTCTGGAGGCAGGCGCCGAGGGTGCGGCCCGGTACTTTCAAGGCTACGAAGGGGATTGGGGCCTCTTTGACCAAGGCCTCATTGGTCAAGGCGAGGTGGTCCGCCGGATTGCGGCTCGCACCGGCTGGCCCCTGGGTGATGTCTCTGCAGTGGCCGAGGCCGTGCCGACCGAGCTGCTGCCCATCCCTGCCACCGTCGTGCTCATCCGCGAGCTGCGCGCGGCGGGCCATGAGCTGCATTACCTCTCCAACATGCCGGCCCCTTATGCCGACCACTTGGAGCGGACCTACCCGCTGCAGGAGTGGTTCGCGTCCGGCGTCTTCTCGGGCCGCGTGAAGTGGCGCAAGCCGCATGCCGAGATCTTCGAGGTGGCGGAGCGGCGCTTTGGCGTGCCGCCCGATCAGCTCGTCTTCCTGGACGACATGCCGGCCAACATCCGTGCCGCCGAAGCGCGCGGCTGGCAGGCGGTGCAGTTCACCGAGGCCAGCGCGGCCCGTGAGGCCCTGGTGGCGCGCGGCCTGCTCAGTGCCTGAGGCTGGGTTCGTCGAGATCGTCGTCGGGCTCGGGGTGCGCTTCGACGCGGAACTGCTCGGTGGACCATGCACCCAGGTCGATGGCGCGGCAGCGCTCTGAGCAGAACGGGCGGTAGTGGTTCTCGGGCGCGTACAGGCTGTCGCCACCGCAGTGGGGGCAACGCACCTTGCGCGTGAAGCTCGGGCCGTCACTCATCACGAACAGAGCGTGAGCTCGAAAGCCGCGTCCTCGCTGATCTGGCGCAGACGGCCTTCGTCGTCCTGACGCATCAGGCGGATGGACACCATCAGCCGGTGGCCGGAGATCTCGGGGATCAGGCCCAGCGCTGGGTCCAGGCGCACGCGCAGCAGGTGGTAGACCTTGTTGGCAGGCAGGCTCTGCTGGAACTGGCCGGCCGTGGCGGCCACCTTGTGCGGGGCGCCTGCATCACGCAAGAGCGAGAGCAGCACTTTCAGCGCCTCAGCCAGCGGCATCAAGCTCTGCGCCCAGTTCATCAGATCCTTGCGGCGCTGCGCCGGTGCGTGCTGCTGCCAGTTGAAGTAGGCAGGCAGGTCAAACTCACAAGTGCCGCCGGGAATGCTGATGCGACTGCGGATGCTCATCAGCCACTCGTTGGACGTCAGCGCCGCGCCGGCCTTTCCGGCCAGGGCGTTGAGGCGCTGGAAGGCGCCTTCAATGTGCTGAACGATCTGGTCCAGGCGCTGGTCTTCAACGCCAGGCAGGCCCCGGTAACTTTGCAATTGGGCCTTGTGGCGCTCAAGCTCCTTGAGCAGGTCAGACTTGAGGTCGGCACGCGACGCGACATCCATGATCTCGAACAGCGTGACCAACGCGAAATGGTGGTCTAGCGCCGCGTCGCGGCCCATCAGCGTGCCCAGGCGGTCGAACAGGTGTTCGAGCCGCAGCATGGTGCGAATGCTCTCGTTGAACGGGTACTCGTAGAGGATCAAGGTCAGCGACGCCAGCGGGTTGGCCGGCATTGTTTCATAGAGCGCCCCAGGATCTGAGCAAGTCGAGCACCTGGGTGCGCAGCGCGACCAGCGAGATGCCGTCGTTGTAGATCACCGCGTCGGCGGCGGCGCGGCGTGCAGCGCGGCTGGCTTGCGCGGCCATCACGGCGCGTGCGCGCTCGGCCGTCCAGCCCGGGCGCTGGCTGACGCGTTCGACCTGGGTCGCTTCCTCGCAGTCCACCACCAGCACCTTGTCCACCCGTTCGCGCCAACGGCCGGATTCGACCAGCAAGGGCACATCAAACACGACACAGCTGGGTGGCGGCGAGGCAGTCTCTGCCGTGGCAGCGTCGGCCAGTGCGATCTGGGTGATCAGCGGGTGCAGCAGGGCTTGGAGCCGTTCGCGGGCGGCAGGCTCGGCAAACACACGTTCGCGCATGCGGCTGCGGTCCAGTGCGCCACTCGGGTCGATGAAGTCATCACCAAAGGTTGTGCGGATCGCTGGCATGGCGGCGCCGCCTGGCGCGGTGAGCGCGTGGGCGATGGCATCGGTGTCGATCAAGTGGGCGCCGGCTTCAACCAGGATGCGGGCGACGGTGCTTTTGCCGCTGCCGATGCCTCCGGTGAGGCCAATGCGCATCAGGCCCAGCCCATCCAGCCGAGAACGCGTGGCGCCCCCGCGTACAGGACGACCAGCCCGCCACCCGCCAGGAAGGGCCCGAAGGGCACATAGCGCCCCTCACGCAATTTGGCATTGAGCTTCATGATGATGCCCACCAGCGCGCCGATGGCCGAGGCCCCGAGCACGATCGGCAGCAGCATCTGCCAGCCCAGCCAGGCGCCCAGGGCCGCCAGCAACTTGAAGTCGCCGAAGCCCATGCCTTCCTTGCCGGTGACGAGCTTGAAGACCCAGTACACCGACCACAAGGACAGATAGCCGGCCAAGGCGCCGATCAGGGATTGCTGCAGCGGGATGGTCCAGCCCAGCAAGGCGCTCAGCAGCCCTGCCCAGAGCAGCGGCTGGTTGATGACGTCGGGCAGCAGCGTGGTGTCCCAGTCGATCAAGGACAGCGCCAGCAGGGCGGCAACGAAGCCGCACCAGAGCAGCACCGTGGGCTGCGGCCCCATCTTCCAAGCCAGGGCAGCGAAGGCCGCGCCGGTGGCGGCTTCCACGACCGGATAGCGCAGCGAAATGGCTGCCTTGCAGGCGGCGCACTTGCCACCCAGGCGCAGCCAGCCGACAAGGGGCAGGTTTTCGTGCCAGCGCAGTTGGTGGCCGCAATGCGGGCAACGCGAGCGCGGCGTTGCAATGCCCAGCGGGGGCAGCTTCTCGATCAGATCGGTGATGGGCTTGGCCGCTGCGGCGAGCTTCTCGGCCACCGGCTTGCCGGCCCCGGACACCTTGGCCACCGACTCAGGGTCGCTGAGGTGTTCGGCGCAGTCAGCCAGCCACTGCCGCTCCATCATCTGAGGCAAGCGGTACGCAACGACGTTGAGGAAGCTGCCGATGCACAGGCCGAAGAGGCCGAGCACCCAGGGTGACAACCAAAAGGCCAGTTCGGCCTCGTTCAGGCCCAGCATCAGACGACCTGGCCGAGCTTGAAGATGGGCATGTACATCGAGACCACGATGCCACCGATCAAGCCACCAAGGATCACGATGATGAAGGGCTCCATGAGGCTGGAAAGCGCCTTCACGGCTTCATCGACTTCGTCCTCGTAGAACTCGGCCGCCTTGCCGAGCATGTGGTCCAGCGAGCCCGATTCCTCACCAATGGAGGCCATTTGAAGCACCATGGTCGGGAAGATGCCCGTCGTGGTCATGGCAGTGGTCAGCGCAGAGCCTGTGGACACATCACGTTGGATGGCCTCCGTGGCTTCCGCAAACACGGCGTTGCCTGAGGCGCCGCCCACCGAGTCCAGCGATTCGACCAAGGGCACGCCAGCCGCGAACATGGTGGACAGGGTGCGCGTCCAGCGCGCAACGGCCGACTTGAACAGCAGGTCACCAAAGACGGGGATCTTGAGCAGGATGCGGTCCATGCGCTTTTGCATGGTGACGGAGCGCCGCCAGGTCTGGAAGAAGAAATAGATACCGCCGCCGATGCCGCCAAAGATGGCCCACCAGAACTTGACGAAGAACTCCGACATCGCAATGACCACGAGTGTGGGTGCGGGTAGATCGGCGCCAAAGCTCTGGAACACGTCCTTGAAGGCCGGCACCACCCAGATCATGATGACCGCGACCACGATGAAGGCCACCACCATCACCGCAACTGGGTAGGTGAGCGCGGACTTGATCTTGTTCTTGATGGCGACCGTCTTCTCCTGATAGACCGCCAGCCGGTCCAGCAGGGCCTCCAAGATGCCGCCTGCTTCGCCGGCTTCAATTAGGTTGCAGTACAGCGCGTCAAAGTACATCGGGTGCTTGCGGAAGGCCGCCGACAGGCTTGTACCGGTCTCGACGTCCTGCCGGATCTCGTTCAGCAGCCGTGTCAGCCGCGGATTGGTGGCGCCGCGCGCCACGATGTCGAAGGCCTGCAGCAAGGGCACGCCCGCACGCATCATGGTGGCGAGCTGGCGGGTGAAGATGGCGATGTCTTTTTGCTTGATCGCCGAGCCGCCGCTGGAGCGGCGCTTCTTGACCTTGTTGACGAGGATGCCCTGGCGCCGCAGCGTGGCACTGACCATGGCCTCGCCACCGGCGCGCAACTCGCCCTTGACCGGCTTGCCGTTGCGGTCTTTGCCTTCCCACTCAAAGATGAAGTCCTTGGCGCCTTTCGCGGCGGCGGCAGTGGCCATGTGGCGTCCTCGCGCTTTGGTTTACTCGTTGGTGGCGGAGAGTACTTCTTCCAGCGTCGTCACCCCGGCCTTGACCTTGACCAGGCCAGACTGACGCAGGTCGCGCACACCGTCCTTCTGAGCCTGAACGGCAATGTCCATGGCGGTACCTTCCGCCAGGATGATCCGTTGAATCTCTTCGGTGATGGGCATCACTTGGTAAAGGCCGACGCGCCCACGGTAACCATTCGTGCAGTTGGAGCAGCCCACCGCGCGGTAAGGCTTCCAACTGCCGTCGAAGTCCTCCTCGACATAGCCCGCCTTGAGCATCGCCTCACGAGGATATTCGGCAGGTGTCTTGCAGTGCTCGCACAGACGGCGCACCAGGCGCTGCGCCGTGATCAAGAGCACGCTTGACGCGATGTTGAACGGCGCCACGCCCATGTTGATCAGGCGGGTCAGCGTCTTGGGTGCGTCGTTGGTGTGGAGCGTCGACATCACCATGTGACCCGTTTGCGCGGCCTTGATGGCGATGTCAGCGGTTTCCAGGTCGCGGATTTCGCCGACCATGATGATGTCGGGATCCTGACGCAGGAAGGACTTGAGAGCGGCCGCAAAGTTGAGGCCGGCCTTGTCGTTGACATTGACCTGATTGATGCCGGGTAGGTTGATTTCGGCCGGGTCTTCAACGGTCGAAATATTGACGCCTGGCTGGTTCAGGATGTTCAGGCAGGTGTAGAGCGACACTGTCTTGCCCGAGCCCGTGGGCCCCGTCACCAGCACCATGCCGTAAGGCCGGTGAATCGCTTGGATCAGCCGGTCGCGCTCGATCTTTTCGTAGCCCAAGGCCTCGATGCCGAGCTTGGCGGAGGAGGAGTCCAGGATACGGATCACGATCTTCTCGCCGAAGAGCGTGGGCAAAGTGCTGACGCGGAAGTCGATCGACTTGCTGCCGAACTTCAACTTCATTCGACCGTCTTGTGGAACACGTCGCTCGGCAATATCGAGGCGCGAGATCACTTTGATGCGAGAGGACAGCTTGTCCTTGATCGCGATGGGTGGTTGCGTGATCTCGCGCAGTTCACCGTCCACCCGGAAGCGAACGCGATAGTGGAATTCGTAGGGCTCAAAGTGCAGGTCAGAGGCGCGCAGATTGATCGCGTCCACCAGCATCTTCTGCAGGAAGCGGACGACAGGCGCGTCCTCGACGTCTGAGGCATCGGCCGAGTCTTCCTGCGGCGTCGCGTCGTCTTCGGCGATATCGAAGTCGAAATCGCCCCCGGCGATCGATTCCAGGGTTTCAGTCGCGTTGGCCCCGGCATTGGCCAGCATCTTGGCCAGCTTGTCGTGCTCGACGATCACCCACTCGGGCTGCAGCTGGGTCGCGAACTTGATGCGCTCGATGACCTCCAGATCGGTCGGATCAGCACCGCCAATGAAGAGCCGGCTGCCACGCCTGGCCAGCGCGACCACCTGGTATTGCTGGGCGAGCTTGCCATCGATCACCCCAGTCGGCAGGCGCTGCGGGTCCATCGCTTCCAGGTCCAGCAGCGGCAGTGCCAGGGCACTGGAGAGAGTGTGCGCGAGGTCCTTGGGCGCAACCTGGCCGCTGGCAATCAGGACGTTGACGAAACTGGTCTTCTTCTCGCGTGCCTGCTTGACGAGGTCTTCGGCCGCCTTGGTCGTCAGTTTCCCGGCGTGCACAAGCATCCGGGCAACACCGGACAACGCGGACTGGGGCGACTCGGCAAGGGTGGCGTCCACGGGCTCCTGGTGGCCCTGGAGCGGGCCTGGAAAGTAGATCGAGTCATTGTGCCAGCCCGCCTGCGTGCTCTTGGCAAACGCAGGGCCCATCAAACTGCACCCTAGGGGCCCGGTCCGGCAATATTTGGGTTGGGTAGCCGCGCAATCGGCTCGCGGGCGGGGCGCGGCAGGGACAGTCTCGGGCCCAGCCCGGGCCGAACCGAGCCACAAAAAAGCCCAAGCGACGCGAACCGCTTGGGCTTTTGCATGAATTGGTCGGGGTGAGAGGATTCGAACCTCCGGCCTCTACGTCCCGAACGTA
>ERZ724505.2086-NODE-2086-length-10256-cov-4.196941_pt1 | contig 10256 bp, 9 predicted proteins | sample MGYA00376038_ERZ724505 | MGnify/ENA primary metagenome ERZ724505 (study PRJEB28724, sample SAMN07190884) | wastewater metagenome | isolation source: effluent of sewage treatment plant in Hong Hong | place: Hong Kong | collected 2016-03-17 ...
GAGCAACCAGGGCGGTGCCAATGCCTTGCACTGATCCATAAGAATTGATGGCTTGGTTGGTATCAACCCCGCGCAAGTCCATCAGCACCATGCCAGCACGCACCGCAACGGAAAACGTCCAGGTGTAGCTGGCAGGTTCAGTGTTGGATCGAATCATCCAATAGACACGCTGTTGGATACCTGTGGCGCTGACCGCCACCGCGCTAAGTTCCGTCCAGCCGGCCGGTGGCGTCACCATGGCCGAAGCGTTGTTCAGGGTCAGTTGAATCAGCAAAAGATCCGCGCGCTGCGCACCGGCTACCGGCGTGATTGCCAGACTGGTTGCAGTCGCGGCACCAGTCGTGACCGATTTGGATCCCGCGACTGAAATGGCTGCCTGCACCCAGGCGCTGACCAGAAAAAGCGCTATGGCAATTCCTGCTTTCCAAAATTGCATGAATGCTCTGTCAGGCAAATTCATGGTGAATCCCCTTATCGCAGGTTGCGTCAAACTATTTTTCCATCGACGCCGAGACGCTGCGCTCGACATAGCTTACCGTGCCCAAAACCCCCTGGGAAGCGATTGCCTGTAACTGGAACAACGTAGGCGAAGCCCCGGCTTCGGCATAGGTGCTGCTCGCGCAAGTCACAACAACACTGAAACCGTCGATGGCCAGCGTCGTGGTTGACGGACAGGCAGCTGCCGCGTTCACGCGCGTAAGTCCCCACTCCAGCCCACCGCGCGCTGCCCAATAGGCACGGCTGCCCTGCAGGTCTTGCGCCGACGTGAGCTGCTGGGTCGCGCCCATGTGCCACATAGATGCCCCCCGCGCAGCGAGCACCACCACCAGAAACATGGCAGCAATGGCAGCAAAACCGTTGGAGCGCAGCGAGTTCATGGAGTGTTGTCTACGTGCACTTCTTGGTGGAGCGTAACCGCCTCCGCGGCGGTGGCATCCTGCAGGGTCAGCCTCAGGGTCACGACGGCGTTGCGTTGCAGGTCGGAGCCGGAGTAGTTGAAGGTGGTGGCACTACAGTCCACTTGCGCGGCAATAACCGACCCCGAAGTGGCGCAGCTGGCCGTCGTACTCAGCGTGCTGCCCACGGTTCGAATGAGGTTATTCCCGTTACAAACGTAGGAGACCAGCTTCTCCCCTGCGGCAATGACGTGAAAGCGCCTGCTGGCCGATGGCAGAGGAAACTTCTTGTTGGTAATGTTGATTGGGGTTTCTCCCCCGCTTGCACTCCCCACGGATGTGATCGCCGAAGTGTTGTCACCCGCGTACGCGTTGGCACCCGCGATACCCAGGTTGTAGACCACCACCAGATCGCCCGCGCCGATGACCTGATCCGTCGGCAGTGCCGAACCAGCAAAGTTGGCGTTGTCGCCAAGCAGGTTGAAGCTGTTCGTGGCCACGCTGAAATCCAGCATGCCGGGGCCTTCTGCCCGGTACCGTCCACCGGTCTTGGTGGGAATGAATTCCAGACAATTAGTGCCGCTGGTGCGCACACTATTTGGCAAGGCGCGATGCACGTCGCGCGCAATGCGCCGTGCCGTGGTGTCGGCGACGTCGGTGAGCGCCGAACGGCGACCCTGCGCCATGTAAGCATCGACAGGACCGCGCATGAAAACGGCCACCATGCCGCCCACGATGCCCATTAGCACAATCACCATGATCAATTCCACCAACGTGAATCCACGGGTGCGGCTGCGGGTCAAGAGCATGCGAGCCATGGTGCGGACTTTAGTAATTGCCCCGGTAGCCCGTGAGCGTGACAACATTGTTCTGCGTGTCCGTCACGTTGACGATGATTTTTTTGACCGTAGCCGCACCCAGAGTCGTGGTCGCCACACTCACGGCTGGGGCTATGCGGTACCCCGTCAGACCCGCGACAGTACTGCCCTGCAGGTCAACCACGGTGGCACTGGTATAGCCGTTGTAGTCATCCACGTCGTCCCACAGCGACCGGGTGACCCCGGTGTAACCACCCGTAGGGTTTGCGTACTCCTTCGCAGTGATTTCCTCCATCAGCGATTCGGCAATGGCCATGGCCTGCTTGCGCACCATCGGATCGGCGCTGTTACGAATGGTGTTGGTATAGACCGAGAGAATTCCGGTCACACCAATACCCACGATTACGATGAAGATGATCAGTTCGATCAGGGTGAATCCCCGTTGGCGGCGTTCAGTCGTGCACATAGCCGGTGGTCGCTTCAACAAAGATGTCTGTGCTATTGGCAATGCTGACCGTCAGCTTTGCGCCCTGGTCGGTACTGCCCAGCGGCGTGAACTGCATGGGCAAAGGTGAAGGCGCGGGCGCTACCGACAAACCGCTCCCCCCGCTGGGGGTAAATGGAAGCGCCAGCGCAGGCGCCTGCGCAGCGGTTGCAGCCGCACAGGTGGCAGGCGCTGGGTTGGCGGCGAACATGCGCAAAGACACGCCCGCTGCCGCAAAGTCCACGCACACCGCGCGTCGCTGTGCAATGGCGGTCTTTTGCGCGAAACGGAGGATTGCCAACGTTTCGTCGTGAAAGCCCTTGGAGCCGAAGATACTGATGTCACTAACCCGCGGCACTGCAAACGCAGCCAATATCCCAAGCAACAGCATCACCATCACCAGTTCGACTAGCGTAAAGCCGCGATACCTATTGCGTCTTAGCCTCAACATATTTGCCAATCAGACAACCCGGCAATATTGCATATCACGCTCAACCACAAATCAAAAAAGAATGCCACCGTACGGTGGCATTCTTATGGTTTGTATCAGCACATATCAAGGTCCGGTGCAAACCACTGTTGCTTGCTGAGCGGTGCCTTTCTGACCTGTAATGGTGCAAGTAGTCACGGTTCCAGCACTATTCAGGCATGTTGCCGGAGAGCCAGATCCCACACCGACCTGATACTCCGAAGCAGATGTTGGCGCGACGGCAACGAACGTTACGCCTTTGACCAGAGCAGTCATGTTAGCAACAGTACAGGTGTTTGCATTAGTGTCGTTAAGCGTTGTGGTGCCAGCTTTACCAGCAGACTTGGCGGCGTAGTTGATGGCTGTCGCAGACGCAATGGACCCAGCAACACCTTGAGTAGCCGCAGTACCCGCTTCTGCAGACAAATCCACGAACTTCGGCAACGCCACCGCAGCCAAAATACCCAAAATCACGATCACCATGACCAGTTCGATCAGGGTAAAGCCTTGTTGATTGCGTTTCATGTTTGCCACCTTTTACGTCCATGCCAACCCGCAGACGCGGGCACCTGGGCGATGGGATTCGCCCGATCCAACAAGCAAATTCTAGACACTCTATATCAACTTGTGCGCGAATTTTGTATCTTAAGTGTATGAATTAGTTGACAAATTCCTACTATTTCCACTGCCCGACCTCACCTCAGCGCAAGCGCTCACCCAGCCACTGGTAGGCTTCGAGCGGTCGCAGGGTAGGCGACCCGCGAGTGGGCTCGACCCGCCAGGCGATAAACGTTCGCCCAGATGGCTCGGTCAGCCAATGCGGGTAGATCAGCCGGTAGCCCACGCAGGGGCAGGCACTGTCATAGAACCAGCTGCCCGGCGCTACGGTGTCAGCTCGCTCCAGCGGCAACGCGCCGACGTATTGCAACGGTAGGCGGTCCAGGCAATCAAACGGGTTTTCACAGGCAGGCTGGATGGCGGCGGCGCGATCCGTTTGCTGGCGGGCCTGTTCCAGAACCAAGGCGGTGCGCAGCGCGCCCACCGTGCTCTTGACCACCGTGAGTTCGGCCAACGCCTGCACTTCCTGCGCCTTGCGAGCCAGCACCAATACAACGACCAACAGAAACACCAGGAACACCAGCCATTGGACAACCCGGTAGTTCCAGAAGCGGTAGGTTCCGTGCTGGGGCGGGCGGGCCGCCAGGGCGCGATCGTCAGCCACCACCGCGACCCATGGCCGCCTGGCCCAGGTTCCACAGCGGCAGGAATACGCCCAGCGCCAACAGCAAGACCAATGCACCCATGATGACCAACAGGATGGGTTCGATAGCAGCCGAGAGTCCCTTGATGTTGTAGTCGGTCTCGCGCTCGTACATACCGGCAATTTCGAATAGCAGGTTGTCGAGCTCGCCCGTTTCTTCGCCCACGTTAATCATCTGCAGCACCACCGGGGTGAATACGCCGGTGGCCGCAGCGCAGCGGGAAATGCTTTCGCCGCGTTCGATGCCGTCACGCATTTGCTCGATACGCGAGCCGATGAAGGCGTTGTCCACGGTCTGCGCCACCACGGTGAGCGCCTGCACCAGGGGCACGCCACTCTGGCTGGAGAGCGCAAAACTGCGAGCGAATCGCGCCAAGGTTGCCTTCAGGATGATGTCGCCCACCAGCGGCAGCTTGAGTTTGCGGGAGTCCCACTGGTAGCGGCCCTGGGGCGTGCGCACGTAGGCCCGCAGCCCCATCCAAACAGCAATGGCACCCACAATGAGCATGGGCCACCACTTGATCATCCACGCCGAAAACGCGAGCAAACCGCGGGTAATGAGCGGCAGCTGGGCGTTGAATCCAGCGAACACCTTGGCAAAAACCGGGATGACAAACAGGTTGAGGATGACGATGGCCACGGCCATGGCAATCATCACAAAAACGGGATAGCGCACTGCTTGCTTGATGCGGGCGCGCACGTCCTGCTCGAATTCCAGGTGCTCATTCAACCGCAGAAAGACTTCGGTCAGGCGCCCCGTCATTTCGCCCACTCGAATCATGGCAATGTAGAAAGGGCCAAAGATGTCCTGGTGGCGGGACAAGGCAGCAGCCAAATCCCGCCCCTGGTCCAGGCTGGCCCGTATGTCCTGCAACAGCTCCGCCATGGCGGGCTTGTCGGTGGAGGCCTCCAACCCCGAAAAAGCGCGCAGGATGGGCACACCAGCCTTGTTCAAGGTGTACATCTGGCGCGAAAACACCATCAGGTCTTCGTTGTTGACCGGCTTGCGTGTGAGCCGGGCCAATATGTCTTCCGACGGCGCGCTCTTGGGTGGCGCGACAACAATGGACACCGGTGCCACGCCGATGGCGCGCAACTGATCGGCAACACCGCCCTCGGCCACGGCTTCGAGCTGTCCCGAGACCTCTTCGCCTCGGCTGTTACGGCCACGCCAGTCAAATATTGGCATCGGGTATCAGTCCTGCGCCTCGGTTTCGTCTTCCAGGTCGAAGCCGATGCGCAGCGCTTCGGCCAGCGTCGTCTTGCCTTGGCGCACGAGGTCGAGCGCGTGGTGCGCCATGGTGCGTCCGCGCATGCGCTCCCGCGCCGAACGCATAAACGCAGCCGGGTCGGACCGAGAGGCTGCCTGTGCCAACTCCGCGTCCATTTCCAGCAATTCGTAGACGCCGTGACGCCCCGCATAGCCCGTGCCGTTGCACGCCGAGCAACCCAGGCCGCGCTTGGGCGTGAGGGTGTCACCAGGAGCCAGCATGGCGTCGAGCCAGGATTGCTCTTGCGCCGAAGGCGTGTGCGGTGCCGCGCACTCCTTGCAGACCATGCGAACCAAGCGCTGCGCAATCACGGCCTGCAGCGAGGTAGACACCATGAAGGGCGGCACGCCCATGTCCAGCAATCGAAACGGCGTGCTCATGGCGTCGCGCGTGTGCAGGGTGGACAGCACCAAGTGGCCCGTGATGGCAGCGCGCATACCGATTTCAGCAGTTTCGGCATCGCGCATTTCGCCCACCAGCACCACGTCGGGGTCCTGGCGCAGCACGGCACGCAACACACGTGCGAAGGTGAGGTCGATTTTTTCGTTGACCTGCACTTGCGACAAACCGGGCAGGCGGTATTCGATGGGGTCTTCCACCGTAATGACCTTAAGCTCGTCGGCATTGATTTCCGCTAGTGCGGCGTACAGCGTCGTGGTTTTACCAGAGCCCGTGGGACCGGTAACCAGCACCATGCCCGCCGAGCGGCCCAGGGCTTCCCGAAACCGCTTGAGCATGTCGTCGGGCATGCCGATGGCATCGAGTCGGCGCATGCCAGCGCCCTGAACCAGCAGACGCATGACAGAAGACTCACCGTACACCGTGGGCAAGGTGGACAAGCGCACATCGATGGTGTGATCCTTCAGGCGCACGCTAAACCGGCCATCCTGGGGCAGGCGTTTTTCCGAAATGTCCAACCCCGCCATGAGCTTGAGGCGCTGTGCCAGCGCTGCGCCAATGCGCTTGTCGCCCTGTGTCTGGGTTTGCAGCACCCCATCGACGCGCACGCGAATCTGCAACCCCGCTTCCTGGGGTTCGATGTGCACGTCGGATGCGCCGACCTGCATGGCATCCTCAAACAGCGACTGCAGCAGGCGCACCACGGGCGCGCCTTCCTGGCCCACCGTCTGGCTGAGTTCGCCGAAGTCCACGGCATCACCCAAGTCTTTTTCCAGGGCGCGGGCCAAACCGCTGATTTCTTCAGTACGGCGGTACAGCTTGTCGAACGCAGGGCCCAGACTGCTTTCCGGCACCGCTGCAATGGAGATATTGCGCTTGAGAATGCGCTGCAGCTCGTCAAAGGCAAACAGGTCCAGCGGATCACCCAAGGCCACCAGCAGCGAATCGCCCCGGTCTTCAAGTACCAGTGCCCGGAAACGCCGTGCGGCCGCTTCGGGCAGCAGCTTGATGACTTCGGGGCGAAACGGAAACGTCTTGAGATTGACAAAAGGAATACGCAGTTGGCGCGCCAGTCCGTTGGCCAAAAGTTCTTCGGTGATAACACCCGTTTCAATGAGTAGACGACCGACTTTCTTGCCGGTCGTGCGTTGCAACTCCAGGGTGCGCTGAAGCTGCTCCTGCGATATCAGGCGCTGCTGGACAAGGACGTCGCCCAGGCGCAGCTTTTCGGGGCGACCGGGTGTGGGGCGCGCCGCCTCGGGGGGGCTAGATCCAGCGGCTGTCATGTTCATGACCGGTTCCTAAAAAGGGGGCTGACTCAGAAAATAATAGCACGCCAGCCTTTCTACAAAAGGGCTTAGTGGGTGTTGTTATGTCGCCAAGCGCCAAATAATACCGCCCAAAACGGACGACGGAAAACTATACTTTATGACGCCTCAATTTGTTGGAGATTTCATGAAACGCACAGCACAAGCCGGTTTTACCATCATCGAATTGGTGATCGCCATCACCATCATTGCCATCCTGGCCGCTATTGCGCTGCCGCGCTATGTGGCGCTGCAGGCCGACGCCCGCCTTGCAAAAATGAACGCGATTCGCGGGGCTTTAAGCTCTGCTGCGGCTCTAGCGCGAGCTCGTTGCGAGTTGGACTTGGTTTCTACGCCAGCAGGTACTTGCACCGCAGTTGGAGGCACCGCCAATATGGATGGAACCGCCATCGCCATGATTAATAAGTATCCACAAGCGCTGACGACCGCTGCAGGCAATGGAATATTGGCAGCCGCTAATATGGCCCCCGGTGCGACCATTGCTACCGCCGTTGATGGCGTTTTTGCAACTGGCGGCGGTGCTGCAGCTGGTTCGACTTTAACTATCACACCCGTAGGCGCCACAACACCCGCAAGCTGCACCGTAACCTACACCAGCCCGGCAGCAGGTGCCGCGCCTGTGATTACGCTGAATGCGGCAGCGTCCACTGCCACTTGCTAACCGGTTGCTGCCTGATCGTTTCAGACCACACCTCACTTTTTTCTACAAATTCGGCGCCAAGAACCGCTGTAGCTGCGCCACCTCCAGTCCACGGCGCTGCGCCATGTCCTGCACTTGGTCGTCGCCCACCTTGCCCACGCTGAAATAGCGCGCCGCGGGGTGGCCGATGTAAAAGCCACTCACGCTGGCCGCCGGGGTCATGGCCATGGAGTCGGTCAGGCCCATGCCGATGTCCTCGCACTGCAGCGTGGCGAACAGGTCTTTTTTCACGCTGTGGTCCGGGCAGGCCGGGTAGCCGGGTGCGGGGCGGATGCCCTGGTATTGCTCTGCGATGAGCGCGGCGCTGTCCAGCTGTTCGGCGCTGGCGTAGCCCCACCAGTCGGTGCGCACCTTGTGGTGCAGCAGTTCGGCAAAAGCCTCAGCCAGGCGATCAGCCAGGGATTTGAGCAGGATGGCGCTGTAGTCGTCGTGTAGCGCGGCAAAGGCCTGCTCGCGGGCTTCGGCACCGATGCCGGCCGTGACGGCAAACAGACCCGCGTAGTCGCCGGCTTGTTGATATTTTGGGGTGTCAGCCCCCGTGTTTGCTGATGATGTAGCTATATTTTTAATAGCAACCTGGGGTGCTACGAAGTCTGCCAGACAGCGGCTGGGGCGCATATGGCCGTGCTCGTCGGTGTCTTTGGGGGTCTGCTGGCGCAGTCCGTACCAGGTGAGCACCGGGGTCTGGCGGGTCTCGTCGGCCCAGAAAGCGATGTCGTCGTCACCGACGCGGTTGGCCGGGTACAGGCCCACCACCGCATTGGCCGTGAGCCAACGGCCTTCGATGATCTTCTTGAGCATGGCCTGGCCGTCCGCCAGCACTTTGCGGGCTTGCTCACCCACCAAAGCGTCGTTCAGGATGTCCGGGTAGCGCCCGGCCAGGTCCCAGGTTTGAAAGAACGGGCCCCAGTCGATATAACGGGCGATCTCGGCGAGGTCGTAGTTTTTGAGCACGCGCCGGCCCAGGAACTTCGGCACGGTGGGCTGGTAATTGGCCCAGTCCAGCGGCGTCTTGTTGGCGCGCGCCTGCGCCAGCGGCCACAGCGCCACCGGCTTTTTGCCCGCGTGCAGCGTGCGCACGCGTTCGTAGTCGGCCTGGACCTCGGCCACATAGGCCTGCGCGGCTTCGCCCAGTAGGCCCTGGGCCACGGCCACGCTACGCGAGGCGTCGGGCACGTAGACCACAGGCCCCTCGTAGTGCGGGGCGATCTTGACGGCCGTATGTACCCGGCTGGTGGTAGCGCCGCCGATCAGCAGCGGAATCTTCTTGATGCGGAAAAACTCGTCCTTCTGCATCTCTCCGGCCACGACCTGCATTTCTTCCAGGCTGGGCGTGATGAGACCCGACAGGCCAATGATGTCGGCACCCTCGGCCTTGGCACGGGCCAGAATCTCATGGGCCGGCACCATCACGCCCATGTTGACCACGTCGAAGTTGTTGCACTGCAAAACCACGGTGACGATGTTCTTGCCGATGTCGTGCACGTCGCCTTTGACCGTGGCGATCACGATCTTGCCCTTGGACTTCACGTCCATGCCGGCGGCTTCCTGCTGGCGCTTTTCTTCCTCGATGTAGGGGACCAGGTGCGCCACGGCGCTTTTCATGACGCGCGCGCTTTTCACCACCTGGGGCAGGAACATCTTGCCCTGGCCGAACAGGTCGCCCACGATGTTCATGCCGTCCATCAGCGGGCCTTCGATCACGTGCAGTGGCCGACCGCCCTTGGCCAGCACTTCCTGGTAGGCCTCTTCCGTGTCGGCAACGATAAAGTCAGTAATACCGTGCACCAGCGCGTACGAGAGGCGTTCGCCCACGGTTTTGGGATGCTCGGGGGTGCCGCGCCATTCGAGCTTTTTGCTCTCGTCCTTGGCCGCACCCTTGGCGCTTTCGGCAATCTCGACCAGGCGCTCACCGGCGTCGGGGCGGCGGTTCAGCACCACATCTTCCACGCGTTCACGCAGCGTAGGCTCCAGATCGTCATAGACGCCGACCATGCCGGCGTTGACGATGCCCATGTCCATGCCGGCTTGGATGGCGTGGTACAGGAACACGGTGTGGATGGCCTCGCGCACCGGGTCGTTGCCGCGGAAGCTGAACGACACATTGGACACGCCGCCCGACACCTTGGCGCCGGGCAGGTGCTGCTTGATCCAGCGCGTGGCCTCGATGAAGTCCACGGCGTAGTTGTTGTGCTCTTCGATGCCGGTGGCAATGGCGAAGATGTTGGGGTCGAAGATGATGTCTTCGGGCGGGAAACCCACCTCGTCCACCAGCACGCGGTAGGCACGCTCACAAATTTCGATCTTGCGCGCATAGGTGTCGGCCTGGCCCTGCTCGTCAAAGGCCATGACCACGGCGGCAGCACCGTAGCGGCGCAGCAGCTTGGCTTGGCGCTTGAATTCGTCCACGCCTTCTTTCATGCTGATCGAGTTGACGATGGCTTTGCCCTGTACGCAGCGCAGGCCGGCCTCGATCACGCTCCACTTGGAGCTGTCGATCATGATGGGCACGCGCGCGATGTCGGGCTCGGAGGCGATCAGGTTCAGGAAGCGCACCATGGCGGCCTGGCTGTCGAGCATGGCCTCGTCCATGTTGATGTCGATGACCTGGGCGCCATTCTCGACCTGCT
>ERZ724505.2087-NODE-2087-length-10249-cov-5.045713_pt1 | contig 10249 bp, 8 predicted proteins | sample MGYA00376038_ERZ724505 | MGnify/ENA primary metagenome ERZ724505 (study PRJEB28724, sample SAMN07190884) | wastewater metagenome | isolation source: effluent of sewage treatment plant in Hong Hong | place: Hong Kong | collected 2016-03-17 ...
GCTGGATAGCCTGGCGGCCGCGGGCGTGGAATGGGTGCAGATCGACGAGCCGATCCTGGTAACCGAACTGGCGGCCGACTGGCAACAGGCATTCAATCTCGCCTACCACCAGCTCAAAAGCTGCCGGGTCAAGCTCCTGCTGGCCACCTACTTCGGCCAGCTGCGGGATAACCAGTATCTGCTGGCCAATCTGCCGGTGGCCGGCGTACACATCGACGTCATCAATGGCCGCGAAGATGTTTTGCCGCTGCTGGGCATGCTGGCGGCGCACAAGGTGGTGTCGCTGGGGGTGATTAATGGCCGCAATATCTGGAAAACCGACCTGAACGCGACACTGGATTGGCTGGAGCCGCTGGCACAGCGCCTCGGTGCGCGCCTGTGGATCGCACCGTCGTGCTCGCTGCTGCATGTGCCGGTGGATCTGGGCTGCGAAGCGAAGCTGGATGGTGAAGTCAAGTCGTGGCTGGCGTTCGCGCAGCAAAAGCTGGATGAGCTGAAGGTGCTGGCCGACGCATTGAAACACGGCCGGGCCGCGGTGCAGGCCGCGCTGGATGCCAATCGGGCCGCCATCGATGCCCGTCGCAACTCGCCGCGCGTGAACAATCCCGCCGTCAAAGCCGCCGTGGCTGGCATTACCCCGGCACTGGGCCGGCGCAAGAGCCCGTATGCCGGGCGCGCCGTACAGCAGGCCGCACTGTTGCCGTTGCCCGCTTTTCCGACTACCACTATCGGCTCTTTCCCGCAGACGGCCGACATCCGTCACGCCCGCAGCGAGTACAAGGCCGGCCGGCTGGACGCAGCCGGCTACAAGGCGGCGATGCGGGCTGAAATCGTGCGCAGTGTGCGCGAACAGGAAGCGCTGGATCTGGACGTGCTGGTGCACGGTGAAGCCGAGCGCAACGACATGGTCGAATATTTCGGCGAGCAACTCGATGGCTACGCCTTCAGCCAGTTTGGCTGGGTACAGTCCTACGGTTCGCGTTGCGTAAAGCCGCCGATCCTGTTCGGCGACATCGGTCGCCCGCAGCCGATGACCGTGGAATGGATCGAGTATGCCCAATCGCTGACCCGGCGCCCGATGAAAGGCATGCTGACCGGGCCGGTAACCCTTCTCAACTGGTCCTTCGTGCGTGACGACCAGCCGCGCGCCGTATCCTGCAAACAGCTGGCGCTAGCGATCCGCGCAGAAGTGCTGGATCTGGAGCAGGCCGGCGTCCGTGTGATCCAGATCGACGAGGCCGCGCTGCGCGAAGGCCTGCCATTGCGCAAATCGCAGTGGCAAAACTATCTGGACTGGGCGGTCGAATCCTTCCGCATCACTGCCAACGGCGTGGCCGACACGACCCAGATTCACACCCACATGTGCTATTCGGAGTTCAACGACATCATCCAGGCCATCGCCGACATGGATGCCGACGTGATCACCATCGAAACCTCGCGCTCGGACATGGAGTTGCTCGATGCCTTCGACGACTTCAAGTACCCGAACCAGATCGGCCCCGGTGTGTACGATATCCACTCACCCAACATTCCGACGCGGGAGCACATTGTGCAACTGATGAACAAGGCCGCCGAGCGCATCCCGGCGCAGCGCCTGTGGGTGAATCCGGATTGCGGCCTGAAGACTCGCCAGTGGCCCGAGGTGATTCCTGCGCTGGCCAATATGGTAGCCGCGGCCAAGGCCTTGCGCGCCGCAGTGGCTTGAGCGGCATGCCGGAAGCCGCCACGCTGGCCGGGCCATTGGGGCGGCATGCACCGGCTACGGGCAGCCGCTGCATGCCGCCAAGCCGGCGCTGTTGCCCAGGAATTGCGCTGCGCCGGACAGGGATCAGAACTCCAGCTGCAGATTCACGCCGATGTGCGAGCCGTCGTAGTCCTTGTTGACGCTGCCGGGAACGATGGCGCCGAGCGCATTGCGATAGGTGGCCGGCCGGTATTTTTCCGACACGCCGCGTACGTTGAGCCAAGCGTTCTGCGTCAGCTGGTAGCCGATCTCGACCAGAGCGCCGGTGGTGTCCTTGAAAGTCAGGCTGTCTTCGCCGTCGTTGACCTTGTAAACCACCTTGGCCGACTGCACCTGGCGCGCCCCGGCGCCGATGCGCAGCCGCTCGAAGCCGGTAAAGTAGGCAATCAGCTCGTATGGCACGCGGGTGAATTGCGCCTTGCCGTTTTTCGCGGTGGCGCCGTCGATCTGGTAATTGGCGCTGATCAGCAGCGCCAGCGGCGCCGGAGCCGATTGCCAGAGAATGCCGCCGCCCACCTGCACCAGCTGGCCGGCCTTGATGTCAACCTTGTTGCCGTTTTCGAACACCGCCGTAGCGACCGTATCGCCGCCGAAAGTCAGGCCGCCGCTGAGCAGCGCGTGCAGGCCGGGCTGAGTGCGTTCGCCGTGGCAGATTGCCGGTGCCAGCGCCAGCGTGGCGAGCAGGCGCAAGATGTATTTAGGCTGCATGTTCCGTATGTCTCCATGGATGCGGATCGCCCTGCCGGCAGGCGGGGCGGGTGATGGATATGAGCATAGCGAAAATGCGGCGAACGGCAACCGGATAGGCAGATTCACGCCGCCATTCCGGCTCATGGGCAAACCTGCATGCCGATACCGGCAGCGCGTTGCCGCCGGCACGCGGCATGGGGCCGCGCTCAGTGCAGAACCGGCGGCGTGCTGCGCAGCGATGCGTCGAGTGCGTCGATGATTTCGCACCAGTCGTCGTCGGCGATCAGCGCTTCACGCAGGAAATTCGATTGCGATGCATTCCAGAAACAGGCATCCGGCAGCGCGATGTGTCCGGCCAGCGGTGCGTGGCTGCGAATGAATTCCTCGATCTCGCGGCCGCTGCTGCCGAGGCCGAGTTGCTGGAACAGTTCGGTAAGTGGATGGACGGGCGAATGCATGAGAGTGCTCCTTGGCGCTGGCGTTTATCGGAACGGGAGAAGGAAACCGCTGCCGCAACGGCTGGGAGCGCCATCGCGGGGCCGGGAGCTTGCCCGGTTTTTCACTCAGCATAGTGCGCTTTGGCCACGCTTGCCAGCCCGCACGGCGGCAGCAGCGTTGCCGGATGCAATGCCGGTTTGTGCCGACGAATGGAATATTCCGGACGCGATATATGGCTCTATGCTGACGCAATGTATTTTGGGATGCGGAAGGAGCTGGCCGATCATGTCTTGCCGTTTGTCGCAGCGTTGCACGCTAGGCGTGGTGCTGATTCTGACTCTGGGGCTGGCTATCCCGGCGGCGCATGCCAGACGCTTTGGCGGTGGCCGCAGTTTCGGCAGCCACATCGAAGCTCCGCACCGCAGCCTGCCGCACACGGAAGCTGCGCCGCATGAAGCGGCTGGCAGCGGTGCCGGCATTCGCCCGCGCATTCATGTCGATGCCGGTGCTGTCACCACGGATGACGATACCGGGCAGCAGCCTCAGCCCGGCGCAAGAGTGGCAGCGCCATCGCGCGGCTCGTCGATGATGTGGGGCTGGTGGCTCGGGCTGGCAGTGCCGGCCACGCTGCTGGCAGCACGCTACCGCAAATACCGGAACCGCGGCGACCGCGAACGGGAATTTGCCCAGGCGATGCTGGCCGAGCATGCCGCACGCCAGCTGCGCACGCTGCCCGCAGTCGCTGCAGCCGCCGGGCCGAGTGCAGCGCCGCCAATGCCAGCGCAGGTAGCGACCGGTCTGGCCGATGGCAGCGATGCCGCTGCACTGCTGCGCCAGATGCGCGCGTCGTTTCTGCATCTGCGTACCTTGAATCGGGCATTGAACGGCGAACAGGTGCGCAATTACCTGGCGCCGGAGCTGGCCGGGCGCCTGCTGCCGGGATTGCCGAACAACGCTGAGCAGGTGAAATTCCCGCTGCTTGAATGCGAACTGCTCGACTCGGCGAGCGAAGCTGGCGGCTGTAAGGCCAGGCTGCGCTTCAGTGGCAGCATGCGCGTCACCGCCAGCGCCCCTCCATTCGCATTCGGCGAAATATGGACACTGCGCCGGGCCAATCCGAATGCCTCCTGGCAGGTGGAAGACCTCGCCCGCGACGATCCGCCTGCTTGAGAACGCACCGATGATTGGCCGTCAGGCCGAAACCCCGGCCGGTTCGGTAGATGCCGATGCGGTGGGCGGTGGCAAAGGCGACACCGCACAGGACAGTACGCTGCCGCGACCGGAGGTTGACCTGAATCGAGCCGGGTGAATTAAGCTGCGGCGGCTTGCGGTACGCCAGCCGGTTGTTGCTGCAGGCCGAGCTGCTGGCGCAGAAACGCCACCGCGTCGCGGATGGCGCTGTCGGCTTCCGGCATCAGCCCGCCGAACAGCGGCCAGACGTGCCACATGCCGGCGGCAAGCTGCAGCTGGCTGTCGACACCGGCGTGGCACATGCGGCGGTGCAGTTGTTCTACCTGACCACGCAGGATTTCGTCGCCGCCGAGCTGCAGCAATACCGGCGGAAACTTGTCGAAATTGCCGAACAGTGGCGAGATCAGCGGGTGGCGGCGGTCTTCGTCGCGGGCGTAGTGGCCGGCCAGGCATTCGATCCAGTCGTGGCTGACCATCGGGTCGAGGTCAGCCTGCGCTTGCAGCGCCGTGCCGGATTGGCTCAGATCGACCCATGGCGAGATGCACAGAATTGCGCGCGGCAGTTCGATGCCGAGCTGGCGCAGCAGCATGCAGCTGGCCAGCGCCAGACCGCCACCGGCGGAATCGCCGGCAAGCACGATCCGACTGGCGGGAATGCCGCGTGCCAGCAGGGCGCGGTAGACGCGCAATACATCCTGCAGCGGGGCAGGGAACGGGTGTTCCGGTGCGCGCCGGTAATCCGGCAGCAGCGCACGGCAGCCGAGGCCGCGCGCCAGCCGTGCGGCGATGTTGCGATGGCTGCGCGATGAGCCGATGCAATAGCCGCCGCCATGCAGATACAGCAATACCGGCTGCTTGTCGGTCTGCCCCACCGATACCCATTCGGCCGGAATGCCGTCGATGTCGCAACTTTCGATCTGCGTGCCCCACGGCAGCGGCGTCAGCCGGCCCAGCCGGTCGAGCCAGCGGCGCTGCTGCTGCAACGGCTGCGCTGCGCTCAGGCAACGGCGCAATACCTGGCGGGTGAAGCACTTCTGCAATTGGGCGCGGATGCTGATCATGTATTGGCTCGGCGGCAAAAAACGGGTAAAAAAGTCTGGCCTGAGTGTTAATTCTACTAACAGTTGGATTGTAGGACGATATTTGCAGAAAAAAAGCGACAATCGATTGCGCCGTACCTTGCCGTAGAATGCCGGTTTTCCATATGCGGCCGTTTACATGTTCAAGGCACTGCGCATCGGTATTCTGCTGTTCGTTTTGCTCAATGTCGCGCTGGGCGCGTGGCTGACCAAAAAGCGCTCGACCAGCTGGCAGCAGCCGCTGCGGGTGGTGATCTATCCGATCAATGCCGATGCCAGCGCCGCCAGCACGGCATATATCGCAACGCTGAATGACGAGCATTGGCAATCGATCGAGAATTTTCTGCATAACGAGGCGCAACGTTTCGGTATCGATAACAGCCTGCCGGTGCAGGTTCGTCTCGGGCCGCAGGTCAACAGCCTGCCGCCGGTGCCGCCGCAGAATGGCAATCCGCTGCAGATTGGCTGGTGGAGCCTGCAGCTGCGCTACTGGAGCTGGCGCCACGACCGCTATGCCGGGGCGCGGCCGGATGTCAGACTGTTTGCCCTGTATCACGATCCGCAATTGACGCCGCAGGTGGCGCATTCGCTGGGGCTGGAACAAGGGCTGATCGGCGTCGCCAATCTGTACGCCGACAAGGCCTTTGCCGGGCGCAATCAGGTGGTATTGACGCACGAATTGCTGCACACCGTTGGCGCGAGCGACAAATACGATCCGGCCAGCGGTGCGCCGCTCTATCCGGATGGCTACGCCGAACCGCTGCGCGAACCGCGGCTGCCGCAACTGCAGGCGGAAATCATGGCCGGCCGGATTCCGCTGGCAGGCGGGAAGTTACAGATGCCGCCCAGCCTCAACGAGGCGATGATCGGGGCGCAGACCGCGCGCGAAATCCGCTGGTTGCAGCACTGATGTCGTTTGCCCTGGCGTTCGTGAGTGGACGACGGCGTCAGCGCCGGCTATCGGGATATTGCCGGCCGTGAAAGGAGAATCATCGATGAAGTGCGTGAAATGGAGGGCCGGGCTGATTGGCGCGGCGCTGCAATGTCTGCCTTGTGCTGCGCAGGCCGGCAAGGCGAGCGTGGTGCCGTTGCCGGATCGGATTACCGGCGCCGGCGAGCTGAAGATCGATGCCGGCAGCAAGGCGCGCGACACGCTGCGCGCGATTCCGCCGGAGGCGGCGCTGGAGCGTTTCGCATTGCAGGATGAGCGGGGGCGCAGCGTGTCCTACGCCGGCCTGACCGACGGCGACATCGGTGGCGTGCTGTTCATCGACGACAAGCTGGCCGGCACGCTGGGGCGCGACGATACGCAATTGTTTTATTCCTGCCGCGGCTTTGTCACTGCAACGCAGAAGCACTGGGCCAGGGACGGAGCGGCGTGGATCGCCTCGCTGCAGGCGGCGATCAGGCCGGCCGACAGCGTGACGCTCAGTTTCAGCGGCAAATCGACGGTGCAGAGTATCAAGTCGGTGGTGGAGAATCCGCTGCTGGTGCAGGCCAAGGCATTGGCCGGCGCCGGCGCCAATCCGGTCGAGCTGGTGAAGACGCTGTACAGGGCGCATGGCGACTATCGCGATCACGAGCGCGACAAGGAGTTGCTCAAGGCGCTGGGCGAGGTGCGCCCCGGCACGGCAGAGGCCGATCTGGCCAAGGCGCTGAATCCGGAGTCGGTGACATTTGTCGATGCCGAGAGCCTGGTGATGGCTTATCCGCGCTATTCGGTGGAATTTTTCGTCACCCGGTCGCGGGTGCAGGAAATCCAGCAGCCATCGTTCACGCAGCTGGCGAAAGAGCGGGCATCGTTGTTCTACATGCAGGGGGTGGACTGGAAGCGCTGCACGCCGGCCGACTGGCGCAGCGCGAAAAGCAGCATGCCGGCAGTTGCCGACAAGGTAGCCGGCAGCGCAGCCGGAGCGCGTGCCGATTGAAGCAAATCATCCAGCGGCAACGCACAAAGCAAAAGCCGGCGCATGCACGCCGGCTTTTCCCCAAAAGCTACTGCTTTATATTTTAGATTTTTATATTCTTTGCGCCATTTTCGGCTGCGAAATTACTCTTCGCGTACCCAGGTCTGGCTGCGGCCGATCAGCGAAACGCCAACGAAACCGCGAACTTCCATTTTCTTGCCGCCATCGATCAGCTTGGCTTTGGAGCTGTATACGGTGCCGGTTTCCGGATCCAGGATCTTGCCGCCTTCGTATTCGTCGCCGGCTTTTTTCAGGCCTTCCAGGAATACCAGACCAACGATCGGCTGACCTTTTTTGGCGCCTTCGCACTTGTCGCAAACCGGATTTGCCGGATCGCCCGGTTTCGGGAAGCGACCAACGATCTTGCCGGTCAGTACACCGTTGGCTTCGGTGATTTCAACCACGCCTTTAGGCTGGCCGGTTTTGTCATCGATGGTTTTCCATTTGCCAACCGGCGAATCGCTGGCAGCCATTGCCAGAGTGCTTACACCAGCCAGAATCAGGGCGCTGACAGCACCTTTGATCAGGGTTTTAACGTTCATGCTATTTTCTCCGTCGTATTAAACTAACTTATGATGATTTAGAGCCAATCCTGCTAGGGCCGGGGACTGCCGAATACTCTGCAACACGCGTCAGTGCTAGCGGGATGGACTCTGAGGTGCTTCGCGTTCAATGCGAGTGGCATAATCTTACGAACGGAGCGCGAGCACGTCAAGCATATTTAGAGTGCATGCTCCGGATTTGGTTCCGAACTCTAACGAGCAAGAGCGCAAATGGCCGCTACGACTGACCTGATCGACAGCCACTGCCACCTCGACGCGCCCGAATTCGAGCCGGATCGGGATGCGGTGGTACGCCTGGCGCGCATTGCCGGCGTCAATACCATCGTCGTGCCGGCGATAGCTGTCAGCAACTTCGCCGCCACCCGCACAATGGCCGGTCGCTATCCCGGCTGCGTCTGCGCATTCGGCCTGCATCCGATCTATATCGACACCCATCTGCCGCAACATCTGCAAGCGCTGCGCAAGGAATTGCAGCAGGGCGGGGCGGTGGCAGTGGGCGAGATCGGCCTCGACGGTTTCGTGCCGGGGCTGGACATGGCGCGGCAGGAGTGGCTGTTTGCCGAACAATTGAAAATCGCCGCCGAATTCGATCTGCCGGTGCTGCTGCATATCCGCCGCGCGCAGGATCCGATCCTCAAGCATCTGCGGCGCATTCGCGTGCGCGGCGGCATTGCCCATGCGTTCAACGGCAGCCGCCAGCAGGCGGACGAATTCATCCGCCTCGGTTTCAAGCTCGGCTTCGGCGGCGCGATGACGTTCGACCGTGCGCTGCGTATCCGCCAGCTGGCGCGCGATTTGCCGCTGCAGGCCATGGTGCTGGAAACCGACGCACCGGATATCGCCCCCAGCTGGATTTACCAGCAACGCAATACGCCGGCCGAAGTGGCGAACATCGCCGCCGTGCTGGCCGAGTTGCGGCAGATGCCGCTGGCCGAAGTGGCGGCGGCCACCAGCGCCAACGTGCGCCAGCTGTTGCGATTACCGCCGCCATCCAAGCTAGAATAAGCCCTTCACCCGCGCCGGAATCCCGTCTTGCTCCTGTTGTTGCTGTTGTCCCTGCCATTTTTCGCCGCCTTGCTGTTGATGCTGTTGCCGCTGAGTGGCCGTCGCTGGCCGGCGTGGCTGGCTGCGACTGCGCCGATCGTCGGCCTTGCGCTGCTGGCTGCTGTCTGGCCACATCTGGCGGCGGGCGAAGCGGCGACGTTGCATCTGCCATGGTTGCCGGCAGCGGGGCTGGATTTCGATCTGCATCTGGATGGACTGGCGGCGCTGTTCGTGTTGCTGATTTATGGCATCGGCCTGCTGGTGGTGCTTTATGGCTATTACTACCTGTCGGATGAGCATTCGACCCGGCGTTTTTTCTCCGCCTTGCTGCTGTTCATGGGGGCGATGCTGGGCGTGGCGCTGGCGGACAATCTGCTGTTGCTGCTGGTGTTCTGGGAGCTGACCAGCATCAGCTCATTTCTGCTGATCGGCTATTGGGGCGAACGCGCTGAATCGCGCCGTGGTGCGCGCATGGCGCTGGTGGTGACCGGTGGCGGCGGTCTGTGCCTGCTGGCGGGGTTTCTGCTGCTGGGCGAAATCGCCGGCAGTTTCAGCATCGGCAGCGTGCTGGCGGCGCGCGATATTATCATCGCCGACCCACGTTATCCCTTGCTGCTGGCGCTGGTGCTGCTCGGCGCGTTCGCCAAGTCGGCACAGTTCCCGCTGCATTTCTGGCTGCCCAAGGCGATGGCGGCGCCGACGCCGGTGTCGGCGTATCTGCACTCGGCCACCATGGTCAAGGCGGGCGTATTCCTGCTGGCGCGGCTGTTTCCGGCGCTGGCCGGCACCGATCTGTGGTTTGCGATGGTGGCGCCGGTCGGGCTGGTAACGTTGTTGCTCGGCGCGTATCTGGCCAATTATCAGGACGATCTGAAAGGCCTGCTGGCGTATTCGACCATCAGCCATCTCGGCCTGATCACGCTGCTGCTCGGCATCGGCACGCCAGCGTCAGCGGTGGCAGCGCTGTTTCACCTGATCAATCACGCCACCTTCAAGGCCGGGCTGTTCATGACCGCCGGCATCATCGATCACGAAACCGGTACCCGCGATCTGCGCCGGCTCGGCGGGCTGGCGCGCTACATGCCTTATACCGCGCTGCTGGGCTGCGTCGCCGCGGCGGCGATGGCCGGTGTGCCGCTGCTGAACGGCTTCCTGTCGAAAGAAATGTTCTACGGCCAACTGCTGCAAGCCGCGCCGCTCGGCGCAATCTGGCTGCTACCGCTGCTGGCCTGGCTGGCAACGGCGTTCAGCGTAGCCTATTCGCTGCGCTTCGCGCATGGCGTGTTTCTGCGGCCGGCACCTGCAACCTTTGCGGATAGTCCAAGCGAACCGCCGCGCTGGATGCGCATCCCGATCGAACTGCTGGTGCTGCTGTGCCTGGCGGTCGGCATCGCGCCCGGCTGGTTTGTCGCTGAGCTGTTGCGCGTCGCCGCTGGCAGTGTGGTCGGGCCGCAGTTGCCGCATTACAGCCTGGCGCTGTGGCACGGCTTCAACCTGCCGCTGGCGATGAGTATCGGCGCCATGCTGCTGGGC
>ERZ724505.2088-NODE-2088-length-10248-cov-6.369469_pt1 | contig 10248 bp, 9 predicted proteins | sample MGYA00376038_ERZ724505 | MGnify/ENA primary metagenome ERZ724505 (study PRJEB28724, sample SAMN07190884) | wastewater metagenome | isolation source: effluent of sewage treatment plant in Hong Hong | place: Hong Kong | collected 2016-03-17 ...
TCTTCATAGTAGGTACTTGAGGAAATACCCGCAGACTCGCTGCTTTGTACAGACTCTTCATCGGCGAGCAGCAGGCGACTGGTTGCCGCGTGAATCTGAAAAGAAATATCGTCCGTATACGCGATGGCAAACCATAGCGATGCAATGCCGGCAATACTGGCAAGCAGGGCAACGGCTTCGTTGAGGGGAAGCGACTCTCTCTTCCTGTTTGCGCGTGCAGAAATTTTTGTCTTTTTTGTCCTCTTCATAAAAATAAGGGAAGGAAATCTCCTTAGTATAGCATATTTTGAATACTGGAGCGGCAGTCTGGACTTGATTGTTTATCTTTGCTGTGGTTCGATGCTATTTAAACAGGTCGCGCGAAAACATCTTCGTTTCTGTCAGCGAAAAAGCTATTCTAGGCGTATGGATACCCAACGCTACGATAAAGTCACGCAACTGCGCGCCAAGCAGTTACAACCCTACGCCGGCAAATTTACCCGCTCGCATACCCTTTCTGCCGCGCGCGACACCACGGATGATACTGCCTGCGCTATTGCCGGTCGCGTTGTTCTGTTTCGCGATATGGGCAAACTGACATTTGCCACCCTGCAAGACCATACCGGTCGCTTGCAGATTGCTTTCCGCAAGGAGGAAGTGGGTGACGAATCCTATGCGAACGCCCTGAAGTTCATTGATCTCGGTGATTTTATCGGCATTCACGGAAAGCGCTTTACCACCCAAAAAGGTGAGCCGACAATTTTGGTAAAAGACTGGATGATGCTGAGCAAAACCCTGCGTCAGCCACCCGAAAAATGGCATGGGGTACAGAACCGCGAAACTGCTTACCGTCAGCGCTATCTGGATACGATGAGCAATCGCGACAGCTTTGATCGCTTCGTGCTGCGCAGTCGTTTTATTCGCGCGATGCGCGAGTTTTACTGGAGCCACGATTTTGAGGAAGTGGATATTCCGGTACTGGTGAATTCCGCTTCCGGAGCACTCGCCACCCCTTTCGCCACCCACCACGAAGCGCTGGATCTGGATGTCTATTTGCGTATCGCACTCGAAACACATCAGAAAGAATGTTTGGTCGGCGGGTTCGATCGAACTTTTTCGCTGGGACCAGTATTTCGCAATGAAGGAATGGATCCAAGCCATCTGCAGGAATTTACGATGTGCGAACATTACGCTGCGTACTGGGACTACGAAGACAACATGAAATTTACAGAGGAGATGTTTCAGCAGGTTCTCACCCGCGTATTTGGTACAACAATTGTCAAAATCCCTAACCGAGACGGAGCCCTTATAGAAGCCGATTTCTCGGGTTCCTGGCCGCGTCTCACCTTGCGTGATGCCATTTTGCAGGAATCGGGGATTGATTTCGACAAAGCGAAGACAGCCGATGATCTGCGTGCGATGATGAAAGAGAAAAATATCAAGCTGGACGTCGATGTATCAAAGCTCGGTCGCGGGAACCTCATCGATCAGCTCTACAAAAAAGTGAGCCGGCCGAACATCACCAAGCCGACATTCATCATGAAACATCCGATCGATCTGTCGCCTCTCGCGCGCCGCAACGATGAAAATCCGGAGGTAACGGATCGTTTTCAGTTGGTAGTTGGTGGCTGGGAGATTGTGAATGCCTATAGCGAACTGATTGATCCGGTAGATCAGGCACAGCGCTTTGAAGATCAGGCGAAAGCCAAGGAAGGTGGCGACAGCGACGCTCATGCCAAAGATGATGAATTCGTAACGGCACTCGAGTACGGCTGCCCTCCCTGCAGCGGCTGGGGCATGGGTATTGACCGCATTATTGCGCTCCTCACGCAGCAGGAAAACCTGCGCGATGTCGTTCTGTTCCCGCTGATGAAACCGGAGCACGTGGTGCAAATCCCAAATTCCAAGAACCAAGAACCAAACAAGGAACGAAAAACGAAAAACGAAAAACCAGAAACTTCCTCGTCTCATCAAACTCCCATGCAATCCCTCAACTCCCCCTCCCATCTTCTCCAGCACGCCGACTACGGTCATTTATTGCCGGCAGCGCACGGTCTTATAGAAGCTCATACGGACATGACCAAGGCGCACTTGATTGCAACGGGTGCCGCTATGGAAGCACTCGCCAAAAAGTTTGGCGGCGACACGCAGACATGGAAAGTTGCTGGCATGTTGCATGACCTGGATTGGGACAAATTGGCTAAGGACTACGAAGCTCACTGTGGTAGCACGCTGGAACAGCTGCTGGCGACTATCAAAGCGCCAGCTGAATTGCTCGGCGATATCCGTGCCCACTTTGCCAGCAAATACGGCGCCGAGTACCCGCTCGATACGATGCTACGAAAATGCTTATTCTGCGTCGATGAGCTGACCGGATTTATTATCGCCGTCACCAAGGTTCGTCCAAGCAAGAAAATTGCCGAAGTGGAAGTGAGCAGCGTCAAAAAGAAATTGAAGGACAAAGCGTTTGCTGCGCAGGTGGATCGCAGCCAGATCAATCAATGCGAAACGCTGCTTGGCATTACCTTGGATGAATTCATTGGTATCACGCTGGAAGCCATGAAAGGAGTTGCAAGCGAACTCGGTCTCTAATATTTCTCCTTTCATAATGATGAACAAACAATCATTTTTCGGAGCTTTCCTTCTTCTTGTAACAATCAGCGTCAGTGCCTGCATGGCGAGTGCACCGCGTTCCCCCGTCACACAATCGGGATCGGTACAATCACATGATGCATCTGTTTCCATCAGCCCTTCTTCAAGCCAAATAATCAGTAATGATCAGCAAAAGATTGAACAGAACGCCGATGCCATCCTGCGTGCTCTCAAGGCAAAAGATATGCACACTGTCGCGCAATTTTCCTCTCTCAAAGGGGTGACATTTTCGCCGTATGCCTACGTGAAAAGTGATGACATCACTTTTACACGCTCTCAGCTTGCACAATTTTTCACCGATACGAAAAAATATGAGTGGGGGTGGTATGACGGCAGCGGCCTGCCCATAGAACTAACGCCGACGGCATATTTCAGCGAATTCATCTACGATCATGATTTTGTCAGCCAAAACGACAGACGTTTTGACGATACTCATTCCCATGGCAATACCCTGAGCACGATTGCGGAATCCTATCCCGACGCCCATGTCGTCAGTTTCCACTACACGCCCGCTGCAACGGAAAACGAGAACGACTGGGCATACCTCTGGCTCGTCTTCGAAAAAGAAGACCAGACATGGATGCTGCGCGCCATAGTGCATGATGAGTGGACAATATAAAGCAGAAGTCATTTCCCTGTACCAGGCTTGTGAGAATGATCGCCGGCAGAGGAAAGTTCGTGTACACTTTTCGCGCCTCGTATGACTCCCTATCAATCAATATTTCAGAAGATTCTCGCACTGGTGCGCAGCATTGAGATGTACCACATTCTTGTCGGTACCTCAGTCGCCGCCGTATTTATAGCGGTCATCACCGTCAGCATCCCAAACGGCTGGATGGCATCCGGCACGACCACGCGCGTTACTCCAACCGTGCGACGCGTACTGACATGCGGCGACGCTGTCTGTAACGGCTCTGAAACATGTCTTACCTGTCCGTATGACTGCGGAAAGTGCAAAAAAATCTGCGGCGACGGCGTCTGCGATGAGAGCGAAACATGCACAAGCTGCAACAAGGATTGCGGCGCGTGTGCGCCAAAATGCGGCGACGGTGCATGCAACGGCGCAGAAACGTGCTCCAAATGCGTGGATGATTGCGGCACCTGCCCTGCCAAATGCGGCAATCGCGTGTGCGATGTCGGCGAAAGCAGCGTCACGTGCTCGCAGGACTGCGGCCGACCTAAAATCACCTGCGGCGACGGTGCCTGCGCCCTCACGGAAGACTGCAAACTGTGTTCGCAGGACTGCGGCGTCTGCATGACAAGCCTGCCCAGCAGCTGTTTAAACTGCAAAGGAAGCGCATGCGCAGACTGCCCGAATGTCTGTGGCGATCAATCGTGCCGGGGAACGGAAACGACCGCCAATTGCCAGGAAGACTGCGGCGCTCCGCCGCCCCAGTGCGGCGACGGTGTCTGTACTGCCGATGAAACCAATGCCACCTGCCCGAAAGACTGCAAGCCTACTGGCATACGCTGCGGTGACGGCCAATGTACAGGGACCGAAAGTCGCGTGAATTGTCCGACAGACTGCGGATTGCTTCCTTATTGTGGCGACAACACTTGTGCCAGCAATGAAAACTGCGATACCTGCGCAAAGGATTGCGGTGCATGCAGCGCACAATTCTGCCAGGGTGGCGGCTGCAATGACAATTTGGGAGAAACCTGCAGCACGTGCAGCAAGGATTGCGGTGTGTGTGCGCCAAAATGCGGCGACGGCCTGTGCAATGGCCTGGAAACATGCAAAACATGCAGGCGCGACTGCGGCGACTGTCCGAGCATCAATGACGAACCTGTTGCCGCTGTGTCATCGAGCACCGCACCGCCCGCTCCGCCTAAACGCAAATACCAGCCTGTACGCCCCGCACTGCCGCCCGAACAGCCCGCGCCGCCACCACCACCGCCAAAAACCTGGTATGAAAATGAATACGATTTCTGGATCAAGACACCGGCTACCTGGGCCTATACTCATACCAAACCGCTATGGAACTGGTTCGGCCACATCTATCGACTCATCCGCAAGGAAGGGATCGGATGTGTATTTCATGATTGCTCGGCGAAAACCGGCTCTGGCAGTCTGTCCGCACAATCCGGCAGCGGTATGGTCACCGGCTCGGGCACCCTGAAATCGGCGGTTCCGCCTGCCTCCCCGCCCTCCTCGGCAAATGCCGCAGCTAAAAAATCCGCAACGAAACGATAGCCGGAAATCGCGCGTGCCTTCTCAGATAATCACGTATTCGGTCTCCCGCTGGGGCAGGATGACTTCTATGGGCCTTGCCGCAATGGTCCGTTCCGCCAGAGCGTGCATACCGACCTCTTCGCCATGCACCAGGTAGAGCTTCTTTAAGCCCTCAATCGGCTGAATGTATGTATCAAGATCATTCTTGTCGGCATGACCGGAATAGGCGTTGATGTACTGAATCTCCGCCTTCTTCTGAATGATATCCTCGAAGATTTTCACTTCGTGCACATCCGGATCCACAATGCGGCGACCCAGTGTATTTTCTGCCATAAAGCCGACTGCCAGCACCATGTTGCGAGGATCTTCCAGCTCATTATGCAGGTGATGACGAATGCGTCCGGCCTCGCACATACCCGAGCCGGCCATAATGATGATGGGGCCACGCGCGTGATTTAGCTCTTTGCTCTGCTCCACACTCTCGGTGTAATTGACGAGTGAGAACTGGAAGGGATTGTGGGCACGGCTGAGAAACTGGTCATACATCGCCTGGTCATAGCATTCAGGATGCCGCCGGAAGACATCCGTCACACGTGTGGCAAGCGGCGAATCGATGATTATGGGAATGGCCGGGATCTCTTTGGCATCCCACAAAAGATGTAGCTCGTACACGATTTCCTGCGTTCTCTCGAGCGAAAAGGCCGGAATGAGAATTTTCCCGCCACGCGCTGATACCTTCAGGATTTCCTCTTTCAGCCTGAATTTTGCCGTCTCGATATCGTCATGGAGCCTGTCGCCATACGTACTTTCGCAAATAAGGAAATCGACCGGCGGCATAGGCTCCGGATCGCGAATAATAGGGAGCGATGAGCGACCGAGATCACCCGAGAAACCGAACTTGATCTGTCTGCCTTCTTCCTCGATCTCGAAATACAGCATGGCGGCACCCAGAATATGGCCGGCTTCCAAAAAACGGCACGTCACACCCGGAAAGACTTCGAATGCCTCGCCGTAGTTTTTGCCGACAAACAGTTTCATGCATTCCGCCGCATCCTGCTGCGCATACAGCGGACCGGACGGCAGCATGGAATTGCGGAAATACTTACTCGCAAACTCTTCATCTTTCTCCTGAATGTAGGCGCTGTCGGCGAGCATCACTTCGGTTAAATCCTGCGTCGCATACGTACAATAAATCGGCCCGGCGTAGCCCTTTTTGTAGAGCAGAGGAATGCGACCGGAGTGATCCATGTGCGCGTGGCTTAAGATCATGGCATCGATACGCGTGCGCGGATCGAAGGTGAAGCCGGCATTTTTTTCGGCTGCCTCTTTGCGACTGCCCTGAAACAAGCCACAATCGAGCAGCAAATGTTTCTCGCCGGCTTTGGTATTGATGATGAGCTCGTGGCACGTACCAGTCACCTCGCGCGCGGCACCATGGGAAATGAGTTTCATAGAAAGTCGGAAGGAAGAATCGAAGTGAGATTGAAGTGAGCATAACAAGAATTTGCCACGATTCCTATCAACTCGCTTCAAGACGTTCATGCTCCATCATCCTTTCGCGGCTTTCTCGTAATCAGAACCAACGACATTCATGAAATATCTGGTAAAAGTAGAGCAACGCATTATGATCTGCGGTATGCCACTCGAACACGAACCTTCTGGACTAACAATCTCTACCCCACCGCGATCGCCAGTCATCACAAAAGCCATACAAGCATGCGGATTGGCAGTATTGTTATCACTCCAGCCAGATAATAAAGCCGACAGTCAAATTTATGTCGGCAATGCGAAAAACGAATTGCGGACACTGCATTTTGAAAATGACATTTGCGATGCGGAGCTGATCATTGCCCGTCTTCAGAGACAGCAAGCTCAATTGGATGAAAACGGCCCTGCCGTGACGCCGATTATCGCCTGGCTGCAGCAAAAAATTACCCTCACTGAGGCAGACGTTTTAGTGCTTCGCAAACGCCTGCGCTTTTTGCGTGAGAATACATTCAACGCCGATGAGGACGAAGAAAAGGCTGCTGCGAATGTAAAAAAGAATGCGGACGAACTTGCGCCTTTTGTTCTGAAAGAACCAAATGTTTCCTGTCTTGAAACCGCCATTGTTCAAGCCAATATTGCTCTGTGGATGTTTCCGAGAATTAATCATCTTCGTACCGATCTTTCCAAAGCCGATGCATGTAAAAAGGAAATAGCAGAGCGAGCGCTTGGCGAACTCACAAGCGTCGAACAGGAACCGATTGATACTCTCACTCAGCTTCTCACAAAACCATTGGGTTGCGTTCCGAATGCAAACGCCGTACTTACTGCACGCAATGAATTTCTGGAAGTAGAGCGACGATTTTGGCACTGCGAATTACTGAAGGCGCAGGAGAAAAAGGAATAGTAAGATTGATTACCAAACGCCACTCTTTCTTTTACTCAAAGCTGCAATAGGCAGTCTGGCCGGAGGCAAGTCATTCATTTCAAGCTCTCTCAGCAAGGTGGAGAATGTTGCTATTTCACGACGCGCAAACTGTTGTATCTCGCTGTCCACGCACTCTGCCAAGATGTATAGTCCGGCAATTTTCCCGCGTACAGCTTCTTGGATTGTGCGCAATAAGAGGCTGACATCTTCTTTGGCAGACAAAGCTGTCTGTATATCTGCAAGAACCGACGCAATCTGTTCATCTGGATCGATAATGGCATCGGCTGAATCCGCAAGATTATTCGCCGATCTGTCGTCCGATAGGCCCTTAAGTCTTTCTTGGCCAATGGAATGAACGACTGGAAGGAGCTTGCTGACATCGGTAAATTCTTCCAATCGCAGCGCAAGCACATCGCGAATTCTTTTCCAGGCCATCCCTTTACGTCTGGAGAGACGAGCATTTACAAGACACGCCCCTTCCACCATTTTATGAACTGACTGAATGTAGCGAATTGCTACGTGAGAAGCCTCCATAACTTTAGAGCGAGACAGATGCGAGCAAATCACTTCTTTCCTCTTGCGTCAGGGCTCGAGTAGCTCCGACTTTCAAGCGGGAATCGGCAAGTGTCATAATGCGAATGCGACGTAGTTCTTTGACCGTGTAGCCCACATGCTGACACATGCGACGGATTTGGCGATTTTTCCCTTCGGTAAGGACGATACGGATGATATTCGGGGCCGTTTTCCAGGCTTTCAGCGGCTTTGTCATACTGCCATCCATCTCGAAACCGTCTTGCAGCTGGCGAAGGCCCAGTGAGCCCATCGGGCGATCGAGTAAAACCTCGTATTCTTTCTCGTGTTCAAATTTCGGGTGCGTGAGCCGGTAACTGAGCACGCCATCGTTTGTGAAAAGCAGCAGTCCCGATGAATCTTTATCGAGCCGCCCAACAGGGTAGATTTTGCCTTGCAGATGGGCTGGGAGGAGATCGCGAACCGTCGTTACTCGCTCTTGGTTCTTGGTTTTTGGTTGTTGGGATTTTTGCTCAACCAGATTTTTTTCGTCGCCCGAAGATCGATCAATATTGGTCGTCTCCACTCCCACCGGCTTGTTCATCACGAAATACAGCATCTCACACCTGTCATCCATCAGTTTACCGTCAATTTCGATCGTATCTGCGTCAGGATCGGCTTTTTGACCGAGAATGGCAACTACACCGTTTACCTTCACCAAACCCGCGGTAATGTATTCCTCTGCCTTCCTGCGACTCGCGATACCGCGAGCCGAGAGAATCTTCTGGAGTCGTTCTTGCATATGGTTATTCTAACGCGCTCTGACAACTAATCCTAAAGCAATTAAGCGCTCCAACTGCTGTTCGCGCGTAAGTTCTACAGGATCATCAATGCCCTCTTCATTGTCTTCTGCAAGCCGAATGCAGGAAGGGTAATAAGGCGTTTCATACTGATTTACATCGCCAGTCAGAGGTTCAAATAACTCATTAGCAAACGAATCAGGTCTCTCCTCTTCAAATTGAGCAATTTTAAGAAATGGCTTCATAGATAGCAAAAAGAGGTCGGCATTCTAATCAGCCTTTTGTGTGTGTCAACTATTTTAAAGCACGAGCTGAAAAATGGATCTTGCAAGTATCATGATGCCAGAAGAGAAGCCATTATTTGTGGTGTCAAAGCATCAATCGTCTATTGCATCGTTGTTGTGTAGAATCGAGCTTGTAATTCTTTCCTTGATATCATGATTGCAGCTCTTACTGCGTGGCTTGAACACATTGCGCTCTCCATTCCGCTGCCGCTGTTTGTGGTTGCCGGCGGGCTGATCGAGGAGATTGTCGCCCCCATTCCTTCGCCATTCGTTTCTACCATGTCGGGCGGAATCGCTGCCTCGCAGCACCAAGGCATTCTATATGTCTTGTTCATCTGCGCGATTGCAACCGCGGCCAAAACGGTCGGCGCATGGCTATTTTATGTGATCGGAGACAAGCTGGAAGATGTCGCAGTACCACGTTTTGGCAAGTACATCGGCGTCAAACACGAAGATGTGGAGCGTTTTGGCAGTTACTTTCATGGGTCATGGAAAGACATTGGGATTCTGCTGCTCCTACGCTCCATTCCCGTGATGCCAAGTACACCGATATCGCTCGTCTGCGGAATTTTGAAGATCGATATTCGTACGTTTTTTGTATCGACGTACATTGGTTTCTACATCCGCAATTTGTTTTTCATCATGCTCGGCTACACCGGGCTCGATACTCTCAATTCGTTTATGAGCGGCATCAATACGGCTGAAACAGTGATGAAATTTGCCTGTATTCTGCTCGTTACCGCAGTACTCGGCTGGCTCTACTGGAAGCGCAGCAAAGGCCATCCGTTTCGTTTGCCAAAGGCGTTTGGGCCGAAGTCGAAACAATAAGCATTCGGACCAGAATAACTCATGCCTCTGTGTATAAATCTTTAAAGGTACTTTCAAGTATCAGACTACGAAAAAAACCTCCGCTGTGGAAGTTGATTGTGTTATTGATGATGTACATTTTCGACCTATTTCAGCACTTTGTCTTGGCACCGATCTACTCTCGCATGGCGCATGCCACACTACCATCGACGTGCGCGGGCTTAACTGCCGTGTTCGGAATGGGAACGGGTGTACCCCCGCGGCTAATGGCACCAAGACGAAATGCTGAAAAGTATCGATTTACTACTCTGGAATTATTGAAATTTGGATCTTAATACAGGCAGAGCAATACGTAAACGTTAAGAACGTTGAACGTAGAATGTGGAACGTAGAATAAAAATTCTATCGTTCTACCGTTCTCGGTTCTACATTCTCGTATGTCCACGGACTGCCCGCTTGTGATTCATGAACAGCACAGAAACAATTGAAATAAATGTTCAATCACCCATTAGTACTACTCGGCTAAACGCATTACTGCGCGTACACCTGTAGCCTATCTACCACCTGTTCTTGATGGGGGTTTATGGGGAAAATTAATCTTGAGATGAGCTTCCCACTTAGATGCTTTCA
>ERZ724505.2089-NODE-2089-length-10243-cov-12.756969_pt1 | contig 10243 bp, 10 predicted proteins | sample MGYA00376038_ERZ724505 | MGnify/ENA primary metagenome ERZ724505 (study PRJEB28724, sample SAMN07190884) | wastewater metagenome | isolation source: effluent of sewage treatment plant in Hong Hong | place: Hong Kong | collected 2016-03-17 ...
CTTGACCGCACCCTGAATGCTCATGCGCCGGCCGCTCTCGGCCGAGTAGCCGGCCAAGATCAGCTTTGCCGCGTCGCGCGCCATCTCCAGCTGCTGCGGGTTGGCGATCGCGCCGCGCAGCTCAGCATCGATCTGTGCCGTCATGCCGATCTCGGCCGCGTCGTCCAGCTTGACCGTCTTGGCCTTGAGCGCCTCCTGGCCCTTGAGAATCAGTTCGGCGGTGGCCCGGCCTTCCGGGGTTCTGGCTGCACCGTAGGCCAGGGCCAGCCCCGTCGCAATGTCCTTCTCGCCGCTGCGGATCTGCAGAGCCAGGGCCTGCGCCTGGCTGGGGCTCATCTGGCTGGCCAGCAGTTGCAGCCCAGTCGCCTTCTGGTCGGCGGGCATGCTGCTGAGCAGTTGCGCCACGCTTTGCGCCTCGGTGCTGGTCAGCGGAGACACGGGCCGCCCAGCCCAGGCTGCCGCCGTGTCGGCCAGCAGGCCGCGCTGCTGCAGCTGCTGCGCCATGCCGGCGATGCCGCCTTGCAGACTCAGCGGCTCAATGCGGGTGATGACGCCGCGCTCAAGAGCCGCCGCCAGCGGGTCGGCCTTGATGTCAGCCTCGGCGCCGGCCAGTACCTTGCGCACTTGGTCGCGCCGGGCGTCCAGTTCAGGGGTGCGGCCACGCGTGGCGATCTCGGCATCCAGGGCCTGCAGCGCAGCGCGCTGGGCGTCCACCGGCTGCGCGGCCAGGCCACCCGTCAGCACGGCCTGCTGCGCCAGGCGCACGATGCCCTGCTGGTAGGGCGTGCCGGCCGTCGCCCGCTGCACGCGCTCCACATAGGCGGGGTCCAGCACCGTGCCCTTGTCGGCCAGCGCCTGGAAGGTCTCGAACTCGGCCTGGGCATGCTTCAACCGGCGCTCGTTCTCCCGCTCGGCGCGCTGTGCCCGCAGCTCGGACTGCTGCTGGTGCTGCAGCCGGTACACCTGCGCCCGGTCCAGCAGCTCGCTGCGCCGCTGCGGGTCCAGGTCGGGCAGCGTGCCGATCAGCTTCTCGGCCTGGGCCAGCGCCGCCGGGTCGTTGCGGCCCGCGCTCAGCGCCGTGTGCGCCAGCGTGTACTGCGTGCGCTCCTTCCACAGCTGCCCGGTGTCCGCGATCTTCTCGGGGGACCAGCCAGCGGTCGGCCCCTGGGTCTGCAGCGATTCCAGCATCTTGGCCTGCACCGCAGCGCCCTGCGCCGGGTTGGCCAGGTAGTCGCGCTGCCACTGCTCCAGGCTCTGCGTCAGCCCCGCGCCGATCTCGCCCTGCTGCCGCTTGACCACCGTGCGACCCAGGCTGCGGGACAAGTTGCCGTCGAGCTGCAGCAGCTGGGCCTGCGCGCCGGTGCGGGAGACCTCGCGCACCGCGGCCAAGCCTTCGCTCGTCAGCTTGCCGCTGCGCTCGCGCCACACCTTCTCTGCCTCGTCAGCCGGGATCGTGCCGGCGTTCACCTGCTCGCCGATCTCGTCGTGCAGCTCGCGCAGGCGCTGCTGGGTGCCCTGCAGTTGCAGCAGGTCCTGCTGCTTTGCGGCGGCTTCCTGCACCTGCTGCTGGTGCTCGAACTCGGCCAGGCGTTGCCGGGTTTCCTGGGCCATCAGGTCGGCGCCCGTGTCGCGCAGGGTCGAGCCGATGCCAGCCAGGGCGCGCGCCGGTGCGTCCGTCAGCTGCGCACCGATGGGCACGGCGCGACCCGGCTGCACGCGGGGCTGGGTGCGGGGGATGGTCGCCATCTCAGTAGTTCCTCGTGCTCTTGTCGATCACCGGGGCCGGGGCTTGCTGGTTGCTCCAGCCCGGTCCGTTGGCACGCCAGCCCGATGCCCGCATGCCCTGCACAGCCGCGCTCAGCAGCGTGCCGAAGGCCTGCAGGTTGGCGGCGCGGCGCGCTTGCCGGCCAGCGATTCGGGTGATCTGCGCTCGCGCATTCAGGTTGCGCCCGACTTGCTCCCCGCGCAGGATCGCAAGCTCGGCATCGGTCTCGCTGTCGGTCATCACCTCGCGCTCGGCATCCAGCGCGCTGCCCTCGCCGATCTTGACGCCGCTGGCGGCCACCGCCGCGAGCACCTGGCCGCGCGCCGCCCTGCCCTCTCGCCGGTAGGTGCGGGCCATCAGCGCAGCGTTGTCGCGCTCCATGGCCGCCTGGTAGTCCATGTCGGCCGCTTCCAGCCGGGCATTCGCCTCAGCCGTCCGGCCGGCGCTGATCTGGCTGCCGATCTGCAGGCCGGTGCCGGCCGCCATCATGATGCCAACGGGGTCACACATTGCTGGCCCTCCAAGTGAACAGGTAGAAGGCGCCCCCCGGCCCCAGCGGTCGCGGGTGGATGGTGAAGCCCAAGAAGCGCAGGAAGCGCATCGCGCGGCGGTGCTCGCGGTGCACCAGATTGGTCAGCTCGGCGTGCTGCTGGCGCCAGCCCTCCACCACGCCCATCGACACCATGGCCATGGCCCGGCGCGGCACCTCGGAGATCAGCGTCGTGCAGAGCATCCAGGGGATGGCCGGGCCGTGCTCGGGCTCATTGACACCGAACAGGCACACCAGCCGGCCGTCCATGGTCAGAGCGTGCGCGGGCACGCCATCGATGCAGGCCAGCGTGAGGCCCGCGGCGTCAAGCTCGGCCGCGTCCTCGGGACACAGGCGCCAGGACAACTCGGCGCGGTGCGCTGGCGTGGCCGGTTCAATGCTCAGCATCAGCCGCCCCCAATCGAATGCGTGCGGATGGCCGCGAGCAGGTGCAGCGGGAAAGGGTCCGTCTGCGACACCGTGATCTCGCTGTCGCCGCGCTCCCAGCCCTGCAGCGTCACGCGAACCAGCCCCGTGAAGGGGAACGGCGGCGCATTGAGCACGTCCGGCCCGAAGCGCCGCGTTGGCAAGTCCTGCGCGTTGCCCTGGTTGTTCTGAACCGTGCCGGGCAGGCTCTCCAGCAAGCGCAGGAAGAACTCGCCCGTGCGCGCGGCCTGCCCCTGAGCACTGCCCAGCGCGCTCTGCACCTCGGGCGTCAGCAGCGTGATGTGCGTCTCGAAGGGCAGGCCGATGAGCACCCGGCTGGCGGCGCGGGTCAAGGTAATGGCGCCGCCCGCGCCCACCACCTGATTCGGCATCTTGGCGCCATCGGCCAGGATGGAAACCGTCTTGCCGATCAGATGCGGGACCGAGAACGACGTCGTGGGCGCCCCGTCGAAGGCCACGCCGCAGTCCACGGTGAAGCCGAAGACCGGGCGATCCACGCCAGCCGGCGGCGTGTAGCTGCTCGGCCACGGCTCCCAGGTCTCGTCCAGGCGCTCCAGGAACCGCACCTCGGCGCCGTCGATGGTGCGGCGCACGATGAACCACACCTGCTCACTGTCGTTGGCCGGCATGGTCGCCACGCACTCCACCACGCCATCGGTGTCGTGCAGTGCCCACGCCAGCACGCTGGGCTGCTGGTCGCGGTCGATGGTGCAGCTCACCACCTTGCCATCGGCCCGCACGCCCCACACCATGCTTTCGGGCTCTTGCGCGTAGGCCATCGAGACGATGCCGCTGGCCGTGATGTGCTCGCTCAGCGCCGTCACGTCCGGCGCGCTGAAGCCGTCGAAGTCGTATCGGTAGCCGAAGGCCCGGACCTTGCGGCCGGCGCGCTGCACAAAGATGGCCTCGCGGTTGATCTGCAGCGGGCGCACCTGAGCGCAGCCGTGCGTGCTCTCCAGCTTGATGCGCACGTTCGTGGGCGTGATCGGCTTCTCCACCCCGCCGCGCATGCTGTTCTCGCCGCTCTGCGTCAGCACCGCCAGCTCCTGCGCGCCGGTCACGTACACGATGGCCGTGCTGTCGTCGCTGTCGATGGTGAAGGCGAAGCTGTCGCTGTCGTCGGTCCAGCGCTCGAAGTCCAGCAGCTCGCCGATGCGCGAGCCCCAGACGGTGCGCGGCATCAGGGTGTTGCCGGCCACGATCAGGCGCTGCTGGTAGATCGTGCCGGTGCGCGGGTAGCCGTAGGCCGCCGACCACACCACCGGCTCCAGGCTCCAGCTCAGGGCCGGCGCTGCCACCGTGGCGCTCAGCTCGCGCAGGATCACCGCATCAACCACGGTCGCGCTGGTGTACCCCGTGATCCGGCACAGGCCCCCATTGATCCGCACCACCGCGCCCACGTTGTCCGCGCGCCAGCCAGCCGCCCCCAGTGTCAGCGTGATCGAGGCGCCCACCGGATCCTTGGCGCTGGGCGTGCACGTGGTCTGCGGGCTGATGTCCACCGTCCAGGCGCCAGCCGCCAGGGCCGTGCCGCCGAAGGCGCGCGTGATCTCCACCGTCACCACCGTGGTACTGGTGTACCCGGTGATGACCGCCAGGCCGGCGCCGGAGATGACGCCGCGGCCCACGTCAGAAGCCAGGAAGGTGGCGCCGGCAGCGGTCAGCGTGCGCCCTGCGCCCACCGTGGCGTCGTTCAACGTGGCCGACACCGAAGGCCTGAATCCCACCTCGGCGAACGGCTTCTGCGTGAACTCGGCCTCGCTCAGCACCCACACGCCGCCGTCCAGGCGCTGCAGGCGCTGGATCGGGTGCGACGGGTGGAACAGCCACATCGTGGCGTCGCTCTGCGCCCAGTCCAGCGCCGCCAGGTCGGCCGAGGTGTAGGGGCTGGCCAGCGTGTTGACCACGGCGCCGCTGGTGTCACGGATGCGCACCTGCAGGTTGCCGAACTCCAGCATCCAGGCCGCGTTGGCGCCTTCAACGAACGCCACCAGCGCGCTGGCGTTGGCCGTCGCCGAGATGGCTTCGGCAATCAAGCGCTTGCCCGGCCGGCGCCGCACGCCGCCATGCTTCACCGGGTAGGCGTTGCGGCAGCGCTTCAGCCCGTAGGCGTAGCGGTCCATGTCCGTGCGCCCCATGATGCGGGGCGACAGCTCGCCCGCCGTGAAGCTGGTCTGAGCCAGGACGACGCGGGCCATCAGTAGCCCCCGCGATACCGGCTGACGCCACCGCCGCCGATGAACCGGGCCGCCAGCAAGGGCGAGTCGTCCATCGCCTCGGGCTCGTCTTCCATGCCATCCACCGCGCGGGCCTCGCGCAAGGCCTCGCGCACGTAGCCGGCGATGGCCTGCTCCAGGCTGCCGCTCTGCGAGATGGGGTAGGCAAACACCCGGCGCATGACCATCGTCATGCACTCGATCAGGAGCGCGTCCCAGGTCGCCGTGTTCTCGTTGCGGAACACGTAGCGCAAGCGGCACGCGCTCTCGTCCATCAGGATCACGCGGCCCTCTTGGCGGTAGCGCGGCCGATCGCCCTCTTCGCCGATGGACAGCGTGCGCAGCCAGTCGCCGGGCAGCTGGAACTGGTAGCCGTAGTCGAAGGCTGGCGCCGTGGTCAGTGGCGCGAGGATCACGCGCTTGATGGCGCAGTTCCACACATGCCGGCGCAGCATCGCGTCGCGGGCAATCGGCCACAGGTTGGAGGCCAGCCGTGCCCGGTCGTTGTCCTCATCGAAGTCCGCGATCGGGTTGTCGCCCAGCATCAGCAGCGCGTTGCTGCAGATCGTGATCGGCGTCGTCATGGAAGCTCCAAAGAAAAGAGGGGGCACGCGGCCCCCTCTTGGGTCAACCGGCCGGGGTCGGCCAGCATGGCAACGCTCAGGGCGTCTGCGCGATCACGTGCAGTTCGAACTCGGCCTGGATGTTGTCGGTCGGGTTCGCGCCGGCAAGGGTCGCGTACACGTCGACATCGGCCGTGCAGAGGTAGCCAGTCGGCTGCACCAGGGCGCCGCCGCTGATTTCCTTGGTGCCGGCGGCGGCCACGTTCAGCGCAGCGGCCAGGCCGTCCGCGTCGATCACGGTGCCGCCGTTGACGCCGCGCACGCCAACATCCATGGTCACGCTGGCACCGAAGGCGCCGTGCTTGACCTTGGAGCTGGACAGGATGCGCGTGCCCTTGACCAGACGCGCCACCAAGAAGGTGTCGTTCTGGGCCCAGGCTGCCACGGCGGGCGTGGTGGCCACGATGACATCGAGCTGGCCATGGTCGCTGGGCGGCGCCTTGACCTTGGGCACGGCCGACAGGCCTGCGATTTGGGTGCTTTGAAATTCAGGCATGGTGAACTCCTCAGAGGTTCAGGGTCAGGCGGATCAGACGTTGGTGGCGAAGTCGATCTGCACGACCTTCTTCTCGTCCTGGCGGGTGGCGCCCAGCGAGAGCACGCCGTAGGCCTCGGTCGGGTGACCGCGCTTGGACTTGTTCTCGCTCACGTCGGTCTTCACACCGATGCCGGTGCCGAAGTGGATGGCCGTCGAACTCCAGGCGATGGTGCGCGCCGTGTTGGCGGCCGGCACGTCCAGCTCCTCGTAGGGGATCCACTCGAAGCCGCACCAGTTGCCGATCTCACCGTTCTCCAGGAACTTGGAGGCCATGAAGTCGGCGCTGGTCAGCGTGGTGTCGCTCAGGATCTGGCGCACGCTGTCCGAGTTGTAGGCGATATACAGCTTCGTGCCCGGCTCGTAGCGGCTGTCGGCCTTGTTCTTGCGGAACAGGCTCTTGGCCAGGATCACCTTCGCCTTGGTCAGGCCGGTGCCGCCGGCTGCGATCTGCTGAGCAGCAGGCAGCGCGGTCGAGGTGACAGAGCCGCCTTCGACGCTGCGGGTGAGCGAGCCATCCAGCGCGGCGCGGTAGATGATGATGTCCTTCTGGCGCTCGGCCGCCGCCAGGATCAGCTCGACGTACTTGTACGTCGGGTCGGCTACCAGCTTGGGGAGGTCGAAGGCATCCACCGGGTACGGGCCGGCGTCGTAGTCGGCCATGTACGCGATGCGCGTGCTGTGGTCGATTTCCTGCGCCGTCTTGTCTTGGTAGCGGCCGGTGACTTCACGCATCGCGCCGGAGCCGATGTTGTTCACCGTGAAGCTGCTGCCGCCGATCATGCCGCGGTCCACAACCGTTTTCTGGAAGTAGCTCTGGCGCGACTGGAGCGCGTGGATGAAGGTGTCGTGGAACTGCTGCTTGAAGGCAGTCGTGATCGAAGCATTCGTGGACATGGTGATTCCTCGTGGGAGAAGTCACGCCCTGGTGCGGGTGTCCTTTCGGGCCGCGATGACGGCTGCAGTCGCTTGGCGTTTGGCGCGCTGCCGGGCAGTTGAAGCCCGGTATCCAGCGGCCAGACTGGGCGGGGCTGCGCGCACTGTCTGCCCCGCCCTTGGTCGGAATCCCGACCGCTCCCCGCTCACTCCTGGCCGGGGTACTTCTTCGCGTACAGCGCGCGAGCCTTCGCCACGATCACCGAGTGCTCGGCGTGGGTCTTGTCGAGGTAGGCCGGATGGCGCATCAGGTTTTCCAGCGTCTCCTGCTCCACGCTGCTGATGCCCTCGGGAGGACGGTCCTCGCCCAGCTCGCCGCCGATCTTGGCCATCAGGCGGATGAAGTCCGGATCGTTGCCGAACTTCTGCTCCAGCCTCGCCGCGTGCTCCTTGTCGGCCGCGAAGGCGTGCGCCGCCCGGTAGCTGTTGGCCAGGTTCTTGTCCATCTCGCCCGGCAGCTTCCAGATGCCCGCCAGCTCGGCCTCGGCCACGGTCGGATCGGGGCCAGCCGTCGCCATCGCCATGCGCTCCTGGAACTGCCCGAGCAGCCAGCCCACCTGGGCGTTGTTCAAGCCCTTGGCGTGCGCGCCCTTCAGGAAGCCGGCATAGAGCGGGTCGCTCTTGAGCGCGTCCAGCGTCACGCCCTGGGGCAGCTCGGGCGCGTAGCCGTCCGGGTCCTTCGGCGGGGCCTCACCGGCGCCCATGCGCTGGGCCAGGGCCGCGTAGCCCTGCGCTTGCTTCAGCGCCGAGGCTTCCCAGTTGATCGTCCCGTCTTCGTTCTTGACTTGGTACTTCTCGGGCACGGCGGGGGCTGCATCGCCATCCGGTGCAGGGCCTGCTGCAGGTGCTGCTCCACCTCCAGCCGCTGGGGCGCCGCGAGCCATGAGGTTGCCAGGGCTCGCAGCTCCACCACCTGGTGCACCGTCCGGGCTCGGGGCGCCAGCTGCAGGAGCGCCGGCAGCAGGTGCGGGTACGCCGGCACCGGTAGGGGCCGCAGGCGCAGCGCCGCCAGCAGCCTGGCCATCAGGCCCGGCGGCGTCGAAGAAGCGGCGGGGAAGGGTTCGACGGACATGCATTGCTGTTCCTCATGCCGGCCTGGTGGAAGGGCCGCGCGCCGGGCCGTGCAGCAGTGCGCGCCCAGGGTGTCAGCGTTGGGGCAGCTGGTCGGCCTCGGCGATGCGCGCCAGGATGTGCTCGATCACCGCCTTCGCGCCGCAGTTGTAGGCCGTCTGGTCCGGGCTGCCGGGAACGAACGGGGCCTTGCCGAACAGCTTGATCAGGTCGTCAAGCACCTGCTGGCCGTCGCCGAATAGCTCGAAGGTGGAGCGGTAGGCGGTGGGTGTCATGCGTCGGACACAGCCACGGGCTCGGTGGAGCTGGTGGGGTAGCTGAGGCGGGGCATAGGTTAGAGAATCAGCGCTTGCTCGACTTCCTCGGCGCTCATCTCGGCCTCTGGCTCTTTGAGCATGAGGTCGGAACCGAAGCGGGTGACAAGGTAGCCGCCCAAGCGCTGCTTCTTGATGCGCAGCCACTCGCCCGATGGCGTTTGCGTTTCGACCCATTGCAGCAGACCCTCGACGCAGGTGTCCTGCCAGGCCAGAGATTGCAGTTTCATCGCCCCACCCCGTAGTAAAAGCCCGTCATGCCGTCGCGGACGCGGATGCCGCCCGCAGCTTCACGCTCGGCGATGTAGTTGATGAAGCCCTCAAAGGCACTGCGGGTCATGAGCAGGTTGTCGCCCGTGAGGTTTTCTCCGCTGCCGCTGTCACCGAGGATGGTGATGCCATGCCAGAAGGGAAAGCCGGTGTCGCCGTAGGCCTCCAGCACGTCCACGAAGCGGCGCAGCTTGGTGAGGGTCTGCCAACCTGCCACGGAGCCGGCCGAGGTTCCCGTGGTGGTTCCGATGCCGCCAGCCGCCGCGTTGCCAATGTCAATAGCGCCCACATGGTGAGGGTTGTCGATGCCCCAGGGGGTGACGCTGACGTTCCACTTGCGCGCGTGGCGCTGGAGCTTGAAGCCACGATTGCGGATGACGTTTTCAGCCAGGCGCGAGCTGCTGGACTGGGGCGAGGCGTAGAACTCGGCACCGCGCTCCATGCCGGCGTTGGCGTAGATGGCCTGCACGCCGGCCACCTCGTAGTCGATTTCCGCAGGCGCCGTGAGCGGCTGCATGTTGATGTGATTGACGCTGTGGTTGATGTTCTCCCAGCCGGCCTGGTAGCAGATGGCCGCGTTCGTGGCCGGGCTGGTCCAGTCGCTTACCAGCTTGCTGCCGCTGGTGTAGATCCGCGCAGGGATGGCGGTGTAGCCCACCCAGCCACGCGCCTGCATGGGCGGTAGGCCGTACTGCAGGAGGTCGCTGCCAGCGGCATCGCAGCCGAGCACGATCTGCGCCTGGCAATCCCAGCCCGTCCAGATACTGTCGAACGTGAGGGTTGCGCCGTTCATGTTGGCACAGTTGATGCGGATTTCCGTCACCGCGTTTGCGACGATGTTGGCGTCGGCGCCAGTGCCGTAGCAGGCTGCGCTGACTCCGAAGGGGTGGTACTCGGTGGTCGGCGCAACGTTTTTGTAGGCCTGCGGGTCGCGCTGAACGAACTTACAGAAGTTCCACCCCTCGCGGAGCTGGTTCGAGTTGAACCCCGCCACCAGCGCGTTGCCGAAGGCACGGCCCCCGTTCGTGGTGATCTCGATGTCCAGCGTGCCCGCCAGGGTGCCGCCAGGGGCATAGCCGGGCTGGCTGGCGATGTGCACCCAAAGGCCCAGCTTGCCGGCTAGCGCGGTGGTGAGCAGAGCGGTGGCCGGCGTCACCATCGAAAGCCGGTTGGTGGCGTTGTCAATGGGGGTCAGGCTGACCATCTCGGCCTGCCCGGTGCGCGAGCGCACGCCCGTCACGTTGCCGTTGGCGTCAAAGCCCGTGACACCCTGGGTGAATGTGCCGGTGCCCACCGAGCGCGACCAGACGCCCGTGGCGAAGCCGGCGACCATGCGCCCGGCGTTGCGAACGGGGCGGGTGATGCCGATGGGCTGGCCTTCAAAGAGACCCTGCGCCGGGTTGACCAGCCCCGCGCCGATCAGTGAATCGGGCAACGGGCGAAGTTTCGGGATTTCAACTACCCAGGGCGGGCCACCTACTCCCATCGGCATCTCGATCTCCTACGCCGCCGCGCGGCTGAACGCGGCCTCGGCCGC
>ERZ724505.2091-NODE-2091-length-10233-cov-4.464237_pt1 | contig 10233 bp, 12 predicted proteins | sample MGYA00376038_ERZ724505 | MGnify/ENA primary metagenome ERZ724505 (study PRJEB28724, sample SAMN07190884) | wastewater metagenome | isolation source: effluent of sewage treatment plant in Hong Hong | place: Hong Kong | collected 2016-03-17 ...
TCCGCCGTCACCGCGCCGCCCGGCGTCTCGACCGCCGACGGGAACCAGTTGACGAGCGTTTCCGCCGCGCTCACCGGGTTGGCCCCGGAGTACCAGCCGCCCACGAAGCCCGCAATCGGCGCCATGTCAGCCCAGCAGGGCCGCGAACGGCCCCAGGATCGGATCGAAGTCCCCGCCGCGATCGGACGACAGCCCGTCATCCGTCACGATGTCGAGATCCGGCAGGTTGAGCCCGAACGCCACGCCGCGCGCCGCGATCGCGTCCGCCTTGAGATCCGGCGTCGCCCGCGTCGCGAACGTCGGAATCGCGACGATCCGCTCTTTCAGCGTCGCCACCAGCGCGTCGAGATACGCCGGCGGCAGCGAAACCACCGTCGCATCCGTGACTTGCGCGAGCGCGAACTTGTACATCAGCTGCGCCTTCACGCTCGCCGACGACGGTTCCGGGTAGAGGTAGAGCGACCCGTTCGGCCAGGTCGGATCGTAGTAGTAGTCCGTGGGATAGTCGGACGACGCGCCCGGCGCCTGGAGACTGTGCCACCACTCCGCGCTGCGCCGGTTCAGCGGCGCCGCGTACGTCTCGCCGTTGTCACCCGTGAGCCGAACGCCCAGCACTTCGACCGGCCGGTTCGTGCTCACGCTCCACGTTGGCGAGTCCGCCGAGACGCCGATCGTGTGCGGGTTGAGCCCCGCCGTCAGCGCCACGAGCGACGAATGGACGGTCGAGTACAACGCGCCATGCTGCGCGTTCCAGCGATCGAGAATCCGATTCGTGAGCGCCAGTCCCAGCGTCGAGAGCTCGGCGCCAGGCGTCGCCGTCAGATCGACGATCCCCAGCTCACGAAAAGCCGTCGTGATGAGCTCGCCGATCGTCATGGTCCGCTAGTCCTTCGCGCCGCGCGCCTTCTTCGGCTTCTCGTCCGCCTCGGCGGCCGGCGCCGGCGGCTCCACCACTTCGCCCGGCAGCGGCCGGATCGCGAAGCCCTGCGCCTCGAGCGCCGCCCGTTCCTCCGGGTTGGCCGCGCGCGCTTCGAGCACTTCGCCGCCCTCCGGCTTGAAGAGGATCCGCGGATACGCCGACCGCACGACCCGCGACGCCTCGAGCTGCTCGAGCGACGGTAGCGCGCGCGCCTCCCAGCCCTCCGAGATCGCCGCCGCCATCTCCGTCTCGGAATTGACGCGCCGTTCCTCGTCGCCCTTGAACACGATCCGCGGATAGTGCGAGAACATGAACGCTCCTGGAATGAGGGACAAAGACGCGGGCCGAGCCTGCCACGCAGGCCCGACCCGGCAGCGTGAGCCGCCCTAGAGCGGATACAGGAAGAGCGTCACCGTCACGCCGGCCAGTTCCGTCGCCGATCCGGTGAAGTCCAGGCCGAGCCGATCACCCGTGTTGATGATCAGGTTCGCCTCGGTAGTGGTCAGGGAGCCCGTCTGCAGCGTCTGCGCGGTGCCCTTGCCGTTGATCGTGGACGCCAGCAGGTCCGTCCCCGATGCCACGGCCTGCGTGCCGACCTGCTTCCGGATCGTGATCGTGAGCGAGCCCGCCGTGGCTTCCGCCGTGGTGTGGATCTCCGTCACCTTGTAGAGCACGTACTGGCGGTTCGCCGTGAAGCACGACTGATCGATCTGGTCAGCCGCCAGCAGCGTGCGGCACGTCACGACCACCAGATCGCGCAGGTTCACCCACTTCTTGACGACCGAGTTGCACTCCCAGATGTTGCCGTTGTTCGTGTTGATGACCGGCGAGTACGCTTCGCTCGCCGCCGTGCAGGAGCCGTAGCGATCGCCCGTGACGAACGCCGGCGCCGGCGCGATGTAGACGCCCACGCCCGCCGCGTGCGACGTGACGACGCCACGACGCACCACCGGGACGCGCGTGCCGGACACGTAGTCGCCGGCCACCGTCATGAGCTCGCGGTCGATGTAGATGCCGTAGCCGGGCGAGACGCCCGTGGCCGAGGTCAGGACCACGAACGGCTGCGACGCCGTGACGGCCTGCGCGACGGTCGTTTCCGTCAGCGAGGTCTGAGCGGCGGCCGGCTGGACCAAGCCCAGCGAGAGCGCCGCGAGAAGGATCAGGATGTAGAGGCGAGTACGCATGATGCTGTGATCTCCCGTTGAAGAGGTTGAACCGCGATCAGGCGCAGAGGATGCGCGCCGCCGCGAGATCCGCGTGGAGACGGCCGAAGCCCAGCATCACGTCGAACCGGTTGCCCCACGACCGCGTCCGCGGATCGAAGAACCGGATGAACGAGATCGAGATCCCGGTTTCCTCGTCCGTCGCCTGCGACATGAGCTCTTCGCCCTTCGGCATCGGGAGCGGGAGCGAGATGGCCGCGAAAGCGTCCTTCGTGAACGCGAGCCCCTGCTTGCCGACCTTGCCGTTCGGCGAACTGGTGCCGGGGAAGAGCGTCAGGCCACCAGACGCGGCCGGCTGCGCGTCCACGTTCTGGTAGTTGCCCGTGTAGTAGATCTTCTCCTTGATCGGGATCGTCGCCGTGGTGCCGCTGGCCGTCACGTCGGCCGCCACCGTGACCGTCATCGTGTTCACGGACTCGGTGCGCTCGCGCGTCACCGGGTTCACGCGGTAGATGCCGTTGAGGCCGATCACGTCGCCTTCCTTGAACGTGTCGCCGTTGGTGCAGGTCACGGACAGCGACGAATCGCCGTTCGCCATCGCCGACGCCAGCGACACCGAGCTCGCCCAGGTGCCGGCCGTGTGCGTCTTGAGCGACATGGATTCGTACCACTCGAATCCGTCGGCCATACCCACGATGCCCTGCTTGTAGAGCTTCTTGATCTCTTCGACCGGGCCGAACCGCGCCAGGTTGGCGTCGGAACCGCCCTTGATCGCGCGCATCACGGCCGGCGGCACGAACAGCGCCTTGTCGGCGGTGATCGAGCTCAGCTCCATGAACCGCTGACGCACGGCCGCGCTCGTGGCGTCGAACGTGGTGGGGTTCGTCTGCAGGATGCCGACGATGTTGCCCGTGTTCTTGTACGCGAACTCGGCCGCCCGCTTGTCGGCCTCCGCCGCGAGGTACATGGCCGCCGGCTTGAGGTACTCCTTCTTGACGCGTTCCTCGCCGCGCTCCATGTTCAGGAGCTTGTCCACCGTGTCGTAGTCGAAGTCCACGCCGAAGGCCTGATCGACCTTCACCGTCGTCTCGACGCGTTCGATGTTGCCGCCCTGGTACGTCATCCCGTTCCGGATGACCGGACGCCAGGGATACTTCACGCGGATCGTGTCGCCGACCGCGAAGTCCTTGCCGAACTCCGCTTCGTTCGAGTGGTTCATCGCCGAGAACACTTCGCAGCTGTGCAGAAACAGCCGGAGCGTCTCGTTCGCGACGAAATCGACTTTCGAAAACCGGTTGGCCATGCGGCCCCCCTACCTACCCGCGGTGCTTCGCCAGGTCGGCCGCATCGGCCGCCGCCTTGTAGCCCGCGAAATCCCCCTTCGCCAGCGCCGCCGCCGCCACATCGGGCGTACTCGCGCGCCGGCCGAGCGCCGTCGGCGGCTCAGGGGCAGACGTGATCGGTTTGGCCGCGGCCTTCGCCGGAGCCGGTGAACCGTCCGTCAGAAATCGGGCTTCGATGCGTCCGAAGGCGCGCAGCATCGCAGCCGGCGAAGGCGCCGCCGCGATGTTCGACCATTCCTGCTGACCCGCCGGCGTGCTGAAATGCACCAGCAGCGGAGCCGCGGCGTCGCTTTCGACGACCGCCTGGAGCAGTACGTTCGCCGGGCGCAGTTCTTCGCCCTGCCGCAGCGCAAAGGCCGGCACGATCGAGAGCAGGCCGGGATCGATCTTGTCGTCGAGCCCCGGATCCGTCTCGCGCGCCTTCCCGATGCGTTCGTGGAACGTCTGGATCGTTTTCTGCGTCTCGCTCATGCGCCGCTGAGAGTCCCGATCGAGCGCCTGCCGGCGTTCGTGGTCCTCGAGCGCGCGCTTAGTCGCGAATGACGACATCGCCGCGACGAACTTCCGGTAATCGTCGAAGTTCTCTTCGCGCGGTGCGTCGGGATGCGCCAAGTAGCGTTCCCAGTCACTCAGCGCCGGTTCTTCCTTCGCTGCAGGCTGCGACCCCTGCGAATTCGCGGTTCCGGAAGGTCCACCGAGCGCCGCGAGCTCTTCGCGGAGCGCCTTACGAAGCCGGATCTGTTCCTGGAGCTTCGCCACCTCTTCCGACACCTCTTTCGAGCGCGTCTCGAGATTGCGAGCCTTCGGAGCCGGCTTGGACGGATCGTCCGATGCCTGGTCGGACGGTGCCGCGGCGTCGGCCGCAGCGTCGGGCGATGCGCCTGCATCCCCCGCGGGAGACGACGCATCCCGAGGTACTACCGTCGTCGATTCGCCGCGAAACGACGCAAGATCACGCTGATCCGCGTCGCGCGCGTAGCTGGAGAAGGCCGGGGCAGTCGGTGAGTCTGCCGAAGGAGCACCTGAACCGGGCGTCGATTCCATTGCCGCGAGTATGCCGACCTTGCATACACGCGAGCAACAATTTCACTCCTTGAGCCGAAGTTTCTACGCTAGGACGAAGGCCGCGGCCCGAACAGCCGCGCCTTGTCGGCCGCCAGATCCGCGCGCTGCGCGTCCGCCGCGCTCTTCGCCGCATCGGCGCCGGCCAGCGCGACCTCGTGGGCCTGCTCGTCCTCGCGCGTGTCGATGTCGGCCGCCACCGTGGCCGCGATCTGCTGCAGCTTCTGCTTGCCGGCCATGTCCGCCAGCGCGAGCCGGATGTCGCCGTCCAGCTTCTTGAGCTCGAGCGCCGACTGGCCCTTGATCTGCTCGGTTTCGAGGATCCGCTGGAGCTGCTGGATCACCTGCTGCGCCTGCGTCAGCTGCGCCTTGAGCTGCTGCGCCTCCGGATTGCCCTGCTGCCCGTTGAGCATCGCCTGGATGGCCGGCGGAAGCATGACCTTCGCGCGCTCGGCCATCTCGTCGCCCAGCGGCCCGATCTGCTTGAGCTTGAAGATCAGATCCGCGAACCACGCGAAGGTCTCCGGCCGCCCCGTGACCAGGGTATCCGCGAACTTCGACGCCTTCTCCCGCTCCGTGGCGTAGCTCGGCCCCGTGGCCACCGTCACCGTCAGCCGGCGCCCCTTCGTGAGCATGATCGGCTTGCCGGCCGACTCCTTCCCGCCCAGCTCCGGCGGCGCCGCCGCGGACTCGTCGTTGATCCGGACTTGAATCGGCGTCCCGTCCTTCTTCCGGACTCGCAGATCGCGCGCCGTGTCGTAGTAGTACGGGATCTTGTCCACCAGCACCACGCCCACCCGGCGGATCGCGTGCTCGTAGTGATCCACGTAGTGATACGCGCCCTTCGTGGCACTCGTCGCGATCTCCTGCAGCGCGACGCCGGATTTCTGGTTCTGGCGCTGCGCCTCCGTCGGCAGGAAGCCCGTGCCCGTGGCCGCCTGAATCGCGCGCCGCGTGGACTCCGCGCCGATCTCGAACGCCTGAATCGGCGGCTCGTAGGGATTGCGCGACGGATACGGCACCGGCCCCCAGGCCTCGGACCAGCCTTCAAACTTCGGCTTGATCGCGATGCCGCCCACCGGCTTCCGGTTCGCGTCCCGCAGCTTGCCCGCGTTCTTCGCGTCCAGCGCCCCCTCGTAGTAGAACCACGGGAACTTCGGCGCCATCGACGCCAACTCGGCTTCGCTCGTCCGGTAGTAGTTCAGTACCTGCTGCGGATCGATCGCCTTTCGGATCAGGCTCAACAGGTGCCGCTTCTCGCCGACCCACAGGATCTTCCCGGTACAGCCCACGATCGGCAGGTACCGGCCCGGCATGGTCTTTTCGTCCTCGAGCACTTCGGCGCCGTTCGTGATCAGCTGCGTGATCTTCGGCACTTCGACCCAGCGTTCCCGGAGCGCCGTGGCCAGCACCGCCCGGCGCTCGTCCTTCGGGATCGAGTCCACCCACACGCCCACCGGATCGCCCACGCCGCCAGGTGGCGGCAGGAGCGCCAGCCGCTTCCGCGTGCTCTTCTTCTGCCAGCACTCCCGGACCCACACGGCCTTCGAATCCGCCCAGCGCGCGCCGGCCGCCTTCGCGATGTCGGCGCCCTTCACCTCCGCATCCGGCCAGCGCCGTTCGAACTCATCCCGCGCCACCCGCTCTTCGATCCAGAAGCGTTCGGCGTCGGAGAAGTCCGGCTGCGTGAAGTAGCCAGGCGTGACCAGATCGGGATTGTGAATCGGCCGGATCCGCAAGACCTGCTCGAACGCCTCCGGGCCGATGCCGTCGGACTCGTCCCCGGTCAGATCCTGCGAATACTCCGGCATGATCCGCAGGAAGCCGTACCCGCCGCTCGCCGCGTCCTCAAACATGCGCGTATACGCGAGCTGCGCGTTCGACTGCTCTTCGATTTCTCGGATGAACGCCGCCACGAACCGCGCTTCCGCGTCGTCCTCGTCGTCCGGCCCCGGCGAGACATCGACGGCCCGCTCCTGCTCGCGCGCGTCGTTCACCAGCTGATTGATGTACTGCCCGACCTCATCGAATGAGAGGCACGGCCGGCCCTCCGCCTTGCGCGCGCGCCGTTCCCGATCGTCCCATGTCGAATCAGGCCCCAGCGCCTTCATGTCGCCTTCGCGCGCGTCCCGATGGTCCTTCCAGTCCGCATCGTCGGACGTGTAGGCCTGCTGGAGCTCTTTCAGCGTGTCGGACATGCCCTACGCCTGCGCCGCCGGGCGCTGATACTTCGTCCGCATGGCCCGCGCCGACGCGTGATGCTCGGCCGGGATCGTGGTGAGGTAGCGATCGAACGTGGCGTCGTCCATGCCCGCGAACGTCGCGCCGACGGCCGATTCGACCCGGCCGCGATGCTCCGGACGCCAGGGCGCCGGGTTCGTGATCAGCCGAAACGCGCGATCCGCCATGCTCCGCCCCATCTTCCGCGCCGCCTTCCAGCGGTGCAACGGTTTCACCCCTTACCGTCCACGATGCGTTCCTGAATCTCAAACGGATCCATGTCGCCGCGGCTCCATTCCCACGTACGATCCGGCCACTCCTTCCACACCGCCACACCATCGGGATCGGCCGCCGCCTTCGCCAGTTCCAGCGTGGAAAACACGCCCTGAACTCCGTAATCGCACCAGGCACCCCACATCAGCACGTAGACCGTCACGGCTCACCCCTTACGCCCACGGCCGCGGCGCCTCGTAGGCGTCCGCATCGGCCTCCGACTCTATCGGCGGCAGCACCGCCGCGAACGTCAGCGCCAGCGCGTCCCCGTCGTCCGGCGAGTCGAGCCCGCGCTTCTTCATGGATTCTTTGCTTTCCAGGATCAGCCGATCCTTCTTGTCGTGCCCGTAGCCCGGCCCGGTCAGATCGGTTGCCAGATCCGGCGACGTGTCGATCGCGCCCTTCGCCAGCCAGTCCCGCAGTTGCGACCAGATGTACGCCCGCATGTTCGCGACCTTGCCGCTCGGCGCCTCGCCGCCGAACTGCACGTCATACACGCCCGAGTACCCCATCTGCCGCAGCCGATCGGCCACCGGCCCGCCCACCGAGCCCCCCGTGGCGTCCACGAACAGCGCCCGCACCTTCCGGCCGCCGTAGTCCCGATCGAGCACGGCCTTCGCCACCGCCACAAGCCGCATCGAGTCCCGAGACTGCTCGCCCTTCAGCCGGATCGGCGGAATCGACCGCGCATCCAGACCGCGGCGGAAACGAATCACGCACTCGTCCAACCCGCCACGCGCCACGTCGAGCCCCGCCACCAGCGGCTCATCCGGCAGCACGAACACTTGGCGCCGCTGCGCCTCGAACACCGTGCCGGAGCCTATGAACTGCCCGTCGGCCGCCTTCGGCGCCAGACCCCGCACGCGGATCCGCACGAAGTCCGAATCCTCGCCGAAGTCCTCGATCCACTCCGCGATCTGCTGCTTGTTCGTGAACTTCGAGTCACGCGAATCGATGCACCAGACCTTCCACCGATGCTTGTCCGCCCCGAAGCACGCCCGGAAGAAGGCCCCCGTGTTCCGCGTCGGGTTGCCGAACAGGAACCACATCGGTTCCCCGTCCGTGATGCCGCCCTGCGCCACCTCGTAGATCACATCCGGGATCGCCGACGCCTCATCGAAGATATAGAACGACGTGCTGTTCGCCGCATGCTGGCCCGCAAACGCCTCGGAATTCTCTTCTTTGCAGGACTGCGGCGCACAGAACCACGATTCCCGCATGCCCTTGAAGTAGAGCCGCGCCGTGTTCGCTTCGAACCAGGTGGCCGCGAGCGACAGCTTCCGCCAATACAGGATCGCCGCCCACGTTTTCGTGTCGAGCTGCGTGTTCGTGTTCGCCGTGATCGTGCCGCGGCAGTACGGCCGCGTCGTCGTGATCCAGTCCACGAGCCACGCCTGGAGCGTCGATTTCCCGATGCCGTGGCCGCTCGAGACGGCCGCCCGGATCGGCTCAACCGCGGTATGTCCGTCGAACGCGCGCCGGCGGACCTCTTCGCCCAGCCACGTCAGGAAGTCCCGCTGCCAGTCGTCCGGCCCGTCGAAGTCCTGCAGCGGCCCCGACTCGCCCCAGGGGTACATTGAAATGACATACCCGAGCGGATCGGCATAGAACTGCGCCACGAAGTCCGCGAGATCCTCGTGGATGGCGCTAGGTTTTCCGCTCATCGTCTTGCTTGTAGGGACAGCTCGGGCAGCGCACGCGGAACGTAGGCGGATTGTAAGAGTTGGGGACGTGCACAATGAACAGCTCGCACGAACTCGGGCAAAAAAACGCCCCGCCATCCGGCCGTCGAGTGACCAGCTTGACGCCACACTCGCTCACGCGCGCCAGACTTCGCCGCCCGGCCGCAGTAGCCGCACGCGAGCGCCGCACGCTTCGAATACAGCGCCGCAGGGTTGTGGAGCTCGAGACGCGCGATCGCCGCGTGCCTCTCCGCCTCGTAGCGCGCAAGCTCCGCCGCTACTCCGAACATGCGTCCTCGCCTTCCAAGATGGAGCCGGGGCCGGGAATCGAACCCGGACGCGCCGGACGGAGCCGACAACGTTCCCAGCGGCTAGCACGCCGCCCCAGCCTTGCTACTTCTTCCCCCTCGCCGCCAACCGCTTCCGCGCTTCCGCGAGCCGCGCCGGGATGATCGTGAGCTCGCCCGTGACCTCGAGCTCCTGTTTCTGCTCCTTCGGCTTGTCGAGCGCCCGGTTCATCAGGTCCGTGAACGCCTGCACGCTCGGATCCTTCTGCCAGACTTCGACCGCTTCCAGCTTCTCGTCGTCGTCGCCCTCGAGCAGCTGCGTCATCGCCTCTTCGCTCAGGCGGATGAACTTCCCAGAGGATTTGTCGCGCGCGACCAGATACGAGATCCCCTTCGCCGCGGCAATCTGCGCGCCCACGAGCTCCTCCATTTCGCGCGTCACGATCACGCGCAGAGCTTCGCGGGCCGCCTCCTTGTCAAGTGTGGCCTTATGCTTGCTGCCCTTCTTCGGGCCGCTGTTCGGCCGTGCGCCGCCTCGTGGCATATTCAGAGAGTTCAGAGAACCGAACGACTGTTCGGTAACGTTCTACTTCTTGAACAGGTCCGAAATCGTCGGACTCAGCGGCCCTTCACTCAGGCAGCGCCGGCACGTCTGCACGTCTCGCCCTGATGTCGAGCTGGTCATGCGAGCCATCGGTGAGCCGCAGCGATTGCACTGCAGGAGCTGCAGCTTCGCCGCCACGCGCTTCTGCCGCTTGGCCACGGCTCCCGGCCGCTTCCTGCGCGCCGTCACCTTGTCGCGCCGCGTGTCGCTCACGATGCCTGCGCCTCCACCGGCTTCCGCCGATACACGCCGAGCCACTGCCCCGACACCCGGCCGGCCCCCTGGTTGATCCGCGTGGCGCACTTCACCCGGTCCACGCGCTCCACGAGCCCCTGGCGCTTGAGCCACTGGATCCAGTACTTCACCCGCTCCGGATCCATCTTCGCGACCACGGCCGCCTGCGCGACCGTCCGCGGCTCCCCCAGCGCCTCGAGCACCGCCGCCCGCTTCCCACCCGTCCGCACGTCATCTTCTGGCCGCTGCATCCCGCCTCCCCTGGAGAGCGCGACGGCGGCCCGAAGGTCTCGAGCCGCCGCCCCATCGGCTAGCAGCCCTTCTTCTTGCCCTTGCCCTTCTTGCCCATGTCGCACCCTCCTTTGCCGCAGATTCTACGCTTTGGCGAATCTGCGATTCAAGAGGGTTACTTCTTGCGCCCCTCGCTGCGGGTCTCGACCAACCGG
>ERZ724505.2093-NODE-2093-length-10231-cov-9.123329_pt1 | contig 10231 bp, 6 predicted proteins | sample MGYA00376038_ERZ724505 | MGnify/ENA primary metagenome ERZ724505 (study PRJEB28724, sample SAMN07190884) | wastewater metagenome | isolation source: effluent of sewage treatment plant in Hong Hong | place: Hong Kong | collected 2016-03-17 ...
ATCGTGTTCTCTCAGACCTGAAGATGATCCGCGAGACGGCCGGCCAGGGGAATGGCGCCTTCGTCCTCACGGGGCGCGACTCCAACACGGGCTCCATCGTCATGCGCGACTACGCCTACCTGGGCTGGAGCAAGGCCTACATCAGCCCTGGCTCGGGGAACCCCGTGACACTCGCGAGCCAGGCGGCGCCCACAGCCGGCTACTACGTGGCCATGGGAACCGCCGGCGGCACTACGGATGGCCACACAGAGGTGAACGGAAACCTGCTGGTTCGCGGCACGGCCACAGTCTCCGGGGCCATTACCTTGGCGGCGGTGACCTGCTCCAGTCTCACCTGCTCGGGTAAGGCCACGGTGGGCGGGACGCTGGGCGTGACGGGGACCCTGACGGCGTCGGGGTCGTCGCAACTTGGCGACTCCATCTACAGCGACTACGCGGACATCCAGTCGACACAGCGCGTGCAGCTCTCGGAGGATGGTGCAGCCCAGAACGGCGTGCCGCGAGTGTACCCCAGCCTGGCATGGTGCAAGAACATGGACTCAAACTGGCCCGCCGGCTACATCTACATCGCCCTGCGCATCCCCATCACCTATGACGCGAACACGCTCGATGACCTTCGGCGCTGTGGCGGCATGGTGCGTGTCTCGGCGACCATGAGCCAGTACAACACAGGCAACCACGGCACCTACACCGCCACCGTGTCACTCTCCCTGCTGACTAGCAACGTCCTGGACTACTTCGTCACCCAGACCAGCGTCAACGACGGCATGCCAGGAACCTTCAACTTCCAGGTTAACAGCTGGCGCGTGCGCCAGAAGGCTGGTCTCGACCCGTCGGCCTTCTGGCTTGTCTTCACCCATGGCGTCACCATCACAAACAACCTTGGCTGCCGCATCATCGCGGATCTCGTGTTCCCCAGTCGCTCCACGGGGGCGCCGTACTGGGAGTACACAGACAACCTCACCGACACATCGACGACGGTCGTGCCCTAGGCTGGTCTAGGCAACGCCCACACTCACCATGCCCTCCTCTGCCGAGTATGAGCGCCAGATCGAGCAGCTGCTCAACCGCATCCTCCAGCTGGAGATGCTGTGCGAGGCTGCGGGCGTGGAGCACCGCCGCGCCGCCGCGCTGAAGCCACACGACGTGAGGGCTCCGCCGCCGCGCCACGCCACCGACTGTTCGCCCCGGTAGTTCCTGCGCCCCGTCTCAGACTCATGGCGGCCCCGGCGGACGACTTCGGCGCCGCGCTGAAGCGCGCGCGGCCCCCGCAGTACCTGGGCGGCGGGACTGGGACGCGTGCCTTGGGAGAGGCACCGACGCAGGCTTCCGAGCCTGAGTTCTGGACCCTGCAGATCGACAGCCTGCGTGCCGACGGTGGCAGCACACGTCGCTGCGACGCCCGCAGTGGTTCTTACAGCGACAACGCCTGGTACGAGATCGACATCCCCTTCGGCTGGATCCCTGCGGAGATTGCCAGCCTCGCGGTGACGGTGGCCGACCTCAGTGTGACGCCCTTCCGAGCCAGTGCCGTCACTTTCACGGGCGACGTCCCCTGGTCCTTCGATACGATTACGCCAACCTACGCCTCGGCCGTGGCCAATAACCCCGCTGCGAACCCAACCTTCGTCCCCTACTACGCACGCGAGGGGGCACTGGCAGCTGCCCCCGCCAACCCCGCAGTCAGCTTCATGGACTCCGGATGCTATCTGGCCATGCAGGTTCGCGGGGTATCGCGTGGGCTCCCGCACTACCTTAGTTCGCTGAAGGACGACTTCGTATCCCTGGGTGGCTGGCCGCTTACCAACGGCAACGACACGGCGCCGCCCTACTACGCCGACCCCTCCATGACCTCGCCCGTCGTGCAGATCTCCAACCCATCCGGCGGGACAATCCGCTTCGAGCAGCGCCTGGCCGCCAGCAACGCGATGCCCAGCATCCAGGGGTCCGAGGGCGCGACAACCCTGGAGAGCCTTGGCTGGCCCGCCTGGCGCCTGGTGCTGAGGCTCACACCCATCCTTGCGGCCCAGTACGGCGGCGTGGCTGTGCCGCCCGAGCGACAGTTCGTCAGTTGAGTTCGGGCGGGGTGGCAGTCTGCAGGAGCATTCAACAAGTCGACACCATGGGCAGCCAACGTGGGATGGCCATCGGCAAGAAGTTCTCGGGGGAGATGCGGTCGCGCATCGGCGGGAAGGCCAGCGGGGCACGCACCATGGCGATCGGCGGCAAGGACAACTGCTGAGGACAGTTTCGCGGGAGGCGACAGACAGGCGCCCAGAGCCACAGGACACCGACATGGCGAAGGGGGCTGCGAAGTCGCTCGCGAAGACGTTCAAGAACGTGCGCAGCACGATCCGATCCAAGACGGAGAGCGCGTACGGCCGTGCTGGCAGCCTGCACGCCGACAAGACGCTGGCGTCCGCCGCCAAGGCCGCCGGCCTCGGCGGCGCCTACAAGGTGGCGAAGAACGCCGTGCAGTCCGAGTTCTCCGGCAACAAGAAGACGCGCCAGACGGCGAAGGCGAACCTCCGCAAGTTCGCGCGGGCCGAGACGACGGGAGCCGCGTCGAAGGCACAGGCGACGCCGGGAAACTGAGCTCGCGGGCGTCCGTCGAGGCACTGGTCCTCAAGGGGTCAGTTCCCGACGGGCCGCGTGAAGACAGCACGAAGCCCGCCGACCACGAAGAGACGAAGAAACCTACCGGCCGGAACATCCAGCGCATCCTGAAGCGAGGTGGTGACGGCACGGGCCCGTTCGCCGCGCCGAAGGCAGCCGACATCCACGTGAGGGGCGGCTACAAGTGACGGTGTGACGGTTTGCGCCGCCCTCCTAGTTCGCGCGCCCACACAGCTCGTGCACCGCGCCATGGACCAGGCAGCCGTCCCGGCCGTCTTCAACTACCAGCCGATCCCGGCCGCCGTCGGCGGCTACTACTCGCAGGCCAAGCAGCCGCCCTCGAACGGCACGTCCTTCCAGGCGGGGCAGTGGATCCAGCTGCCCATCGTGACGGGCCGCATCGGCCAGTTCTACGACCCGCAGCGCTGCTTCTTCATGTTCCGCGTGCTCATGGGGAGCGCACAGGGCCTCATGCTGGAGCGCGTTGGCGCCCACGCCTTCTTCGAGAGCGTGGAGCTGTGGCTCAACGGCCAGCCGCTGGAGCAGATCCAGCAGTACAACTGCCTGATGCAGCTGATCCGCGACCAGTACTACGGCCTGGGCCGCTCGGACATCTGCGCCGAGGTGGAGGGGTGCGCCGTGGAGCGGATGGTCGGCGTGTCCATGACCACGGCCAACACCGGCTTCCCGTCGGGCGCCATGGTCATGCCCCAGGGCACGGCCGGCGTGGCCATCGACACGACCTCGGACCTGGTCGTGGTGCTGGGCCAGCAGACGCTCAGCACGAACTCCACCGCGCCCGCCGACGCCACGATCGTCCCGGGTGCCCTCGCGAACATCTCGGGCGGGCCGAACGCCCTGATCCCCGGCAACGGCGGCGTGGCAAACTCGACGTGGCGCTGGTTCGCCGTGCCCATCCTGTCGGGGCTGCTCGGCACGCTGGCGTCGAAGGCCTTCCCGGCGCTGGTGTTCGCACCGGGGTCGCTGTTCTGGCAGATCAAGCTGGCGCAGTCGGCGGCGCCGGGGACCCGCTTCGTCCCCACGCCCGTGGCGAACCAGAAGTACGCGCTCTCCCTGACGCCCTTCGTGGCGACGGACACCTGGACTGTGGACAACTTCAACTTCGTGTCGGGCGCCGTGACGCTGCAGTCGGGCGTCGCCGCCACGATCCTGTCGGCCGCCGCCTCGGGGCAGCTGGACCTCAACACCAAGAGCTTCACGAACGTGTTCGTCTCCATCCCCGCCAGCCAGACGGCCGCCAACCTGATCGTGCCGCTGCGCAAGTTGTCGCTGAACTCCATCTTCGTGACGTTCCGCGACCCGAACCGCGAGACGGGCAGCGGCGCCTCGACCAACGTCCTGGCCTCGTCGTACGGCGGCTTCCTCAGCCGCATCGCGCCCACGGGCTGCCTCAACGAGACCTTCACGGCCCAGTGGCGCTTCGGCAACGAGCTGATCCGCGAGTACCCGTACCAGCAGCACGTCGAGTTCTACGTGGAGGTGCTGCGCAACCTGCACGAGTGGTTCGACAAGGAGCTCAACTTCTGCACGGCGCTGCGGCCGATCCGTACGCTGGCGCCGCTGACGGCGGCCGACACGTACGTGATGGGCCAGTCGGCCGCCCTGTTCCACCCGGTGGGCGGCTTCTACGCCACGTACGCGGATGCCAACGCGACAGGCACCCCGACGGCCACCGCCATCGCCTGGACCTGCGACAAGCCCACGCAGCTCCTGCAGCAGTGCGGCTTCTTCCTGGCCCTCGACCTGGACGTGTTCTCGGGCTCGTCGAGCACGTCGCGCTCCGGCCGCAACACCACGGGCGACCAGATCACGGTGAACCTGACCAACGGCGCCGCCACCAGTGGCCTGTTCGGTGCCCGCAACATGCGCGCGGACTTCTTCGGCATGCACGACCTGCGCGTGAACATCCAGTCCGGCGGCATCGCCGTGCCGGTGTCGTAAGGCAGCCACCTGAGTTCAAACGAAGGCTGCACGAGAATTCACGGCCCCTGTCCAGCGCCACCCTAGGCCGGCGTGAGTTGAGCGCCGCCAGACTCCCCCGTCCCAGAAGACACACCGAGCCATGGCCGCCCCCGCCGAGATCCCCGCCCCGCCCGCCTCCGACGCCGAGGGCGCCCCCACCAAGCGTGCCCGCGTGCCCGTCGACCCCGACGTGGTGATCACGGCCGCCAACCGCAGCGAGAAGAAGTGGATGTTCGCCGCCGCCGTGGGCCGCAACCAGTTCTGGAACCTGCGCGTCTGCGACAAGACCGAGGGCGCGGTGGCGCAGCGCCCCGTGTTCGGCCCCGTGCAGCCGCGCCAGGTGACGGTGGCCACGGACGAGTTCGACCCGAAGTTCATCCAGATCACGCTCATCCTGGACCTCGACAACCCCAAGCACGTCGCGTTCATCGAGCTCGTGGACGCCATCGGCCAGCGCCACGTGGCGAGCCTCGGCGACGACCGCTACTTCTACCGCAGCATCGCCCAGGACTCCGACATCAGCGGCATGAAGAAGGTGACGCTGCGCGCGCCCGAGAAGCTGCGCAAGGTGATGATGGAGCGCGCCGCGCTGCGCGACGGCCTGTGGCTGTGCCGCGTGGCGTACGTGTCGACCTACAACGACCACGCCGCCGGCACGATCCGCACGGACATGCGCCTGGAGGTGCCCGACCTGACGGTGCTGCGCAGCTTCGACCCGGCGCGCCCGGCCGCCGCCCGCATCCCGCGCGGCGAGGAGGGCAAGGCCGCGCTCGAGGAGATGCAGGCCAAGCTGAGCACGACGATCGAGTTCTGAGCCCCGCCGCCTCACGCCTCCGCCGCACCGGCCGCCGCGGCCGCGCCGGCCTCGCCACGCACGGGGTACATGCCCGCACAAGCAAGAGATTGATCCGCCCACGCCTCCTCGAGGTAGCCCACTGTCACCATCTTCGCGTAGTCCAGCGGCACGCGCACGCCGTGCGGCACCGTCGGGATGATCACGGGGTCGTCGACGCCGGTGTCGGCGCGCCGCAGCATGCGCCGCTTCGTGTACTGGGCCGCGAACTTCTTGGGCCGGTTCTCGCTGTAGACCTGCGTGTCAGTGCCGTCGGCCCCCTCGCCCACGCCCTCCACGCGGCGCAGCACGGAGCGGATGGAGAAGGCGTCCAGCTCCGCCACGGCCTCGCCCTCGTCCACCGTGCCGTGGTAGATGCCCAGCACCGTGTCGCGCATCAGGTCGGGCGTGAGGATCTCCTGGTTGGAGGCGTGCAGCGTCAGGCCCTTCTGCTTCATCTCGAAGCTCTCGCCCTCCTCGTTGGGGCGATCGAACACCTTGCAGTAGCTCTTGTTGCCCGTGCAGATGAACTCCACGCAGCGCACGTCGCCCAGCTCGTTGGTCAGGTTGCCCAGGCCCGGCGCCGTCGGCAGGCCCTCGCGCCCGTCGGGGCACACGTAGACCACCGAGTCCGTGTCGCAGTAGAGCACGCTGCGCTCGCCCACGAGCCGCATCATCTCGTGCAGGCGCACGCGCGCCCAGGCCGTGACGAACGCCGCCAAGTAGAAGTTGGAGCGCGACGGCGACTGCGTGTACTTGTCCACGAGCTTGTACTGGGCGATGTAGCTGTGCTTCGTCACCGGCATCAGCGCCAGGTTGTCCTTGCGGATCAGCGGGTTCATGAACAGCGCGTCGAAGTCGCCGCCCGTGTTCAGGTAGGCGCGGCCGTCGCTGCGCGGGCTCTGCGCGAACTTGCCCCACAGCGAGTTGAGCATCAGCTTCGCGAAGGTGCGCAGGCCCGGGTTCTTCGCGATGGAGTCCTCGCGCGGCCGGCCGATGCCGCCGTTCTGCCGCGCCACCTCGTCGCACCACGCGGCCTTCTCCTCCGGGCTGGCTCCGGCGAGGCTCGCCGGCCAGCCCTCCGCCTCGATCTTGAGGCGCAGGAAGTAGTCGACGTAGCCGCGGAACAGGCCGACGCGGCGCTGCGACGGCGGGAAGTGGTGCACCTCGTAGACCTTCTCGATGATGTAGCCCCGCTCCAGGGCCTGGTGCAGCTCCGCCGTCGTCCAGCAGCCGATGCGCACGTTGAGGTCCAGCACCAGGCGCGTGCCGTCCGCCGCCGCCGCCTCCTCAGCCGCCGCCTCCTCGGCCGCCAGCTCGTAGGGGTCCACCGCCACGCCGTCCGCGTAGGCCACGCGCTTGGACGGCAGCACGGGCACCACCAGGTTTGGCGGCGGCACCACCTTGCAGCGCACGATGCCGAAGTAGGCGTCCGGGTGGTCGGGCCGCAGGCGCGCCGGGTTCACGTCCTGGTCCCAGATCACGATGGGGTGGCCCGTGGGCAGCATCTTCTCCACGCACACCCACGGGTACATCGACGTCACGTCCACGTGCTCAATGTGCCAGCCGGGCGGCGCCTTGCAGTAGCTCGCCTTCACGTCCACCTCACCGCCCATGAAGTAGTCGTTCCACGACAGCGGCACGCCGGCGTCCTGCCACCGCCGCACCACCGCGTAGTGCCCGCCGGCCATCTCGTCCTGGCACCGCCGCTGCCAGTCGCAGGCGCGCATGGTGCGCACGCGCTCGCCGCCGCCCAGCACCTCCGTGAGGCTCGCCAGCCAGCGGTTGCTCCAGGCCTCCACCTCATCGTAGGACTGGTTCAGGATGGGGTGGCGGGCGTCGCGGTCCGTCATGCACGTGCGGCACCCGTGGTCGCGGCACTCCAGGTACACCAGGGCGACGTCCTGCTCGGGCGGCGCGCCGTCCGCCAGGCGCAGCCAGCCGTGCACGTCCTGCCCCTCGGCGCCGCGCACCGTGAAGCGCATCCGGTCGGAGGTGTGGCCACGGTGCCGCACCACCAGCCCCTGCCGCCCGCCGCTGTGCTCCTCGGCGACGCTCTCCATCCACATGTACGCTTCCTTCTCCAGCCGCCAGTCGATGCGGTGGGGGAAGTGGGCCACGCGCACCTGCAGGCCCGACAGGAACACCTGCAGGCCCACCTGCGGGAGGGTCATGTACTGCAGCGGGTCCACGGCCGTGGCGACCCAGGCGGCGCCCGCGCCCGTCGCCTCCACGCTGCCCTTCATGGCCAGGAACAGGTTGCGGAAGGCGAAGCACGCCTGGCGCAGCACGCGCACGTCGTCGCGGCAGTAGTTCTGCATCTGCTCGCGCAGCACCCACGGGCGGGCCGTGAAGGGCTTGTACTTGATGCTCTCCTCCGCGTGCCACGCCACCAGCGCCTCCTGCTTGCGGCGCACGTCCACGGGGCCGTCGCCGCGCATCGTCAGCAGGCCGTAGAACTCCGGGCCGGGCATGGGGCCGTGGTAGCCGGCGCCGTTGTTCTCCCGCCAGCGCGCCTCCGTGGCGAACTCGTGCGGGAAGTGGCCCTTGCTCACCTCCAGCTTGAACGTCTTGCTCATGCTCGCCAGCGGCATCGTCAGGAACCGGTAGCTGTCGATGAAGCGCCGGCCCATGCTCTGCAGCTGCAGGATGCTCGTCGTCGAGCCCGACAGCGTCTGGAACTCCGGCATCATGCCGTGCTTCAGCAGCCAGCCCAGGATGAACTGCACGTCGTAGCGGCCGCCGTTGTGGCTGATGAACGTGCAGCCGTGGAACTCCTTCTTGCCGAACACGTCCGCGCAGAACGCGTCCAGGCTGTGGTAGTCGTAGGCCTTGCTGCCGTCGTGGTTCTGCAGGTGCACGAAGATCACGCGGTGCCGGCGCGCCACCTCGCAGTCCTGCCGCGTCTCCGACAGCTCCATGCTCTCGAAGTCGAAGAACCAGTAGTCCTGCACGTTGCCCTGCTTTAGCTTGTCGGGCACGATGCAGAAGCAGCGGTGCTTCTTCTCGTCGCCCTCCGGGAAGTAGGCGTGGCAGTGACAGCAGATCAGCATCGCGCCGCGCCGGACCAGGTGCCCCGCCCGGATGCACGCGCGGCCCTCCTCCGTGAGGTCCACGTCCACGTCGCCCATGCCGGCGATGAGGCGCGCCGCCCGCTGCTTCCGGCCCAGACTCATGAACTGCTCCTCCATCATGGCCAGCGGCGTCTCGGGGTTGGGGCGGCCCGGGTCCGTCCCGTTGCCGCGCGCCCGCCGCTGGCGCCGCTGGGGCTGGCCGTCGGGCTGCACCACCGGCAGCAGCTTCAGGCACGTGCAGCAGAAGAAGCCGTGGCGCGTCTCGCCCGGGCCGGGCAAGCGGTAGTCGTCCTTCAGGTAGCGCGCCGCCAGCGACTTGAACACCTTGCCCGTCGACGAGGGGTTCTCGTCGTCGCCCGTGAACACCGGGCACATCGCCAGGTGGCGTGTCAGCACGTACTGTTCGTAGGTGTCGTAGCCGCAGTAGTGGCACAGCGCCCGAGGCTCCGTGGCCCGGTCGCCGCGCAGCAGCGCCAGCGGGCGCACCACGGCATGAGTGTGCCCGAACCCGCCCTTCTCGACAGCGTAGAGGTAGATGTGTCCGTGCGGCGGGGTGGCGGCGTTCCGGTCCTTCAGCGCGCCGTGGGGCACCGCCACGCGGGTGATCTGGTTCCCGGCCTCGCGAGTAATCACGTGAATGAAGAAGCCGAGGTGGTCCGCCAGCTTCTGGAGGCCTGGACCGCTGTCGACGCCTTCGCCCTCGATAAGCCCCGCCTCCGTGTGCAGGCGGTGAGCCTCCTCCACCCACAGGAAGCCGTACTGGCCGTCAGGCCCCAGCAGAATCCGCTGCACAGCCTCCGTCGTCCAGCTCTGCAGGCGGGCGACACCGTCGAGCAGCTCGAACGCCGGGACGGGGAAGCGCGACTGGGATAGCGGCTCGCCGTTCTTCGAGTCCGTGAAGTGCACCGTGCTCACGAGGATGGCCATGGCCACGCACAAGTGCTTGTACCGCGGCATCTGCACCACATCCATGGGCGCGATCGCGTGCACGCCCGGGGCCACCAGGTGCAGGAGCTCCGGAGGGAACACGATCTCCGACGGCGTGAGCACCAGCGCGCCCGAGTGCATGGCCCACGCGTTCAGCCGCGTCGCAAACATCCAGCCGTCGTCCGCGCGCCGGCCGTCCAGCGAGCTCGTCGCCACGGGGCCCTGTCCGCTCACCAGGCCCGGGTAGCGCACGCGCGGCCCGGCGTCGATCTTGAAGCTCGTCGCGCCCAGCACGTTGGCGCCCGCCACCAGCTCGCCGTCCTGGTTGCGGAACCCGCCCACGCGGCCCACGCCGATCTCGATCTGGCGCACGTTGGTGATCACCGCCGCCGTGCTCGTGCTGTCGCGCGCCGCCGTGAAGATCTGCAGCAGGTGGCGAATCGTGTCCGCCATGTTGTGGTAGAAGCCCGTCTGCGCGTAGCGCGGCATGCCGTCGGCGTCGAAGTAGTGCACCATGATGGCATAGCCCTCCACGTCGCCCGTCGGCGCGAAGCGCCGGTGCACGTCGTTGAGCATGCTGCGGATGGCGGCGATGATCTGCAGCACGAAGGCCTGCATGCGGCTCACGGCGTTGCCCGCCGTCGCGAAGGGGTCCACCCGCATGCCCATCATGGCTAGGCGACCCGCCATGCCCACGCGCGTCGCGCCGCCGTTGAGCGGAGTGAACATCGCGGCGCCGCCGCCCAGGCCGCGGTTCGCCGCCAGCGCGCCCACCGCGTCCGCTGAACCGAGCACCAGC
>ERZ724505.2094-NODE-2094-length-10230-cov-4.713808_pt1 | contig 10230 bp, 13 predicted proteins | sample MGYA00376038_ERZ724505 | MGnify/ENA primary metagenome ERZ724505 (study PRJEB28724, sample SAMN07190884) | wastewater metagenome | isolation source: effluent of sewage treatment plant in Hong Hong | place: Hong Kong | collected 2016-03-17 ...
CTAATAAGTTTTGATACCGAATATTCATTTGGGTTATCTTTTAGGGCTTTTTCTAGCGTGGTACGGTAGACGTACCTCATATCACTATTGATATTTATCTTTGTCACGCCAATTTTAACTGCGTCTCGGAAGTAATGGCCAGGCGTCCCACTACCACCATGCAGTGATATATTGCAGTCAATCGCGTGCCTGACATTGTGAAGCAGTTCGAGATCAAGCTTTTTAGGCACAGGATACTTACCGTGCAGATTACCAATTGCGGCGGCATAAGTATCGATACCTGTAGCGTGCACAAAAGCCTGCGCACCCTCTGGTGTGCTAAAGGTCTTTCTGATCTCGGCATAATCGATCTTTTCACTATGTATGTTAGAACTTCCACCAAAGTAATGAGGCTCGCTTTCGACCAAGGCTCCTGTCAACTTCGCGTAATCGACTACTGCGTGGGTGGCATCTATAATCTCCTGTTCGGTCGCATCGTGATTGGCTTGCGATACATCGATATGGATAAATTCAAAACCAGCTTCAATGCCCTTTTTAGCTGCTTCGACACTGGGACTGTGATCTAGGTTTACGTATATCTCAACTCCGTACTCTCGCTTAAAGTTGTCAACCATATCTATTACGTTATATATGCCAATATCGTCAACTTCTCCTTGGCTTACTTCAACAAGTACCGGTGCATTTTTTGCTTTGGCAGCCTGCACTACGGCTTTGAGAGTTGGTTCATCATCTAAGTTAAAGGCTCCAAACGCCCAGTGCTCTGCTCTTGCTTGAGCCATTCGTTCACGTGCCTTGGCACAATTCTGTCTAATCTCGGGGAGAGTTAAAGGCATGTCGTCATTGTAACTGCTCATGCTTGTGTTAATCAACAAAAACGACTATCTTAACCTGATGCATTTCAATAAGGAAGGCGTGGCAGTAGTTGCAGCGGCAAGTGCTATTTATGGCGGCACTTTCGCATTCATTTTTGGATTAGCTGTTGGAAGAAATGGAGTTGATAAAGTTGAGCCTACCAGTAGTAGAACAGAAATTATCATTCCCTACACACAGGTTGAGCAGCTAAAGTGCCTTGGTGATCATGCTTTAAAGTTAAGCTTCAACGGCGATATTATTACAATGCCAGTTGAGCGCTGCGATCAAGCAAACTTTACGCCTTAAGTTTTTTGTCGATCACACTATGAGCTGCTAGGCGGATGTGTTTGGCATCGAGGCCGAAATGGACTAAAAGTTCTGCTGGGTCACCAGATTCACCAAACCTATCCTTCATACCAATACGCTGTATTGGGGCGGGACATTCGTCTCCAAGCAGTTCTGCAATCGCGCCACCAAGACCACCTGCGGCTTGACCCTCCTCAGCAGTTACAACAGCCTTAGTTTTGCTGACACTAGTTAAAATCGTATTTTTATCTAGCGGCTTAATAGTCGGTACGTGTATGACTTCAGCTTCAATCCCGTCTTTGTAAAGCTGTTCAGCAGCAAGCATTGCCTGATAGGTCATTGTGCCGGTCGAAATAATACTCACATCGGCTCCGGGATGGTAAACATAGGCCTTACCAATTTCAAAAGGCGTTTCGCTAGAAGTAATTATTGGTGTCGCTTCTCGAGCCAGCCTTAAATAGGTTGGACGTGGATCTTTGGCCATACTTAGGGTAGCTTTTTCCGCCTCGACTGAATCTCCAGGAGCAATCACCACCATGTTTGGCAAGACGCGCATCAGTGCAATATCTTCGAGCATTTGATGCGTCGCGCCATCCGGCCCGACACTAACTCCGGCGTGTGATCCAACTACCTTTACAGGCTGGTCGTTGAGACAGATGGTAGTGCGAATTTGTTCCCAGTTTCGGCCTGGGCTAAAGGCCGCATAAGATGAAACGAACGGGATTTTACCCATTGCTGCTAAACCCGAACCGACTGTCACCAAATTTTGCTCGGCCACGCCTATTTCAATAAATCTATCTGGAAATTCTGCTTTAAATAAATTCATTTGCGTCGAATCTGTTAAGTCGGCACAGGCAGCGACAACATTTTTGTCTGCTTTACCTGCCGCTAGAAGACCTCTGCCAAAACCCTTGCGGATTGGTTCTGATTCGAGTTTATCTAAAATACTTAATAGGTGCAGATTACTCATGCTCACCCCTAATCTTGCCACCTAGTGTCCGCAGCTCATGCAGTGCTTTTTTAGCCTGCTCATGATCCGGCGGCATACCATGCCAATGAAAGTCTGACTCCATAAAATCAACACCTTTACCAGGGATGGTGTGGGCAATTATCATGATTGGCTTCTCGGCAATCGCTTTCGCCATGCCACAGGCATCAATCACGGCTTCAATGTCATTACCGTTAATCTCAATGACATGCCAGCCAAATGCTTCCCACTTCTCCTTTAAATCTTCAAGCGGCATAACCGATTCAGTAGGACCGTCAATTTGAATGTTATTGCGGTCGGTTATGGCAATCACGTTGCTCAACTTGTATTTGCCAGCTAGCATGGCTGCCTCCCATACATTGCCTTCGTCTTGTTCGCCGTCACCCATAACGACATATACCCGGCGGTGCGTTTGGCCATCCATCCGCATTGCCAGTGCCATCCCGCAGGCTTGGCTCAAACCCGACCCTAACGGCCCACTAGTGTTTTCAAGACCAGGCAATTTTGTTCGCTCAGGGTGACCCTGGAGGCGCGAACCAAGTTGCCTCAAAGTCATAAGTTCTTTTTTATCAAAATACCCAGCTTCAGCCATTGCTGCATATCTTACTGGGGTGCAATGTCCGTTACTCAGTAACAATACGTCTCGTTCTGACCAGTCAGGCTTATGCGGGTCATGGTTTAATATTTCGAAATAGAACGCTGTGAATATATCGGCTAGGCCTAACGGACCGGCACTGTGGCCACTACCGGCTTTCTCAAGCATCCGGATGATATCCTCTCGGATGGTGTTTGAAATAGTCTCAAGTCGCTCAAGCGATAACTTCTGTCCCATAGTACTTATGATTATAGTCTATTCAGCAAATCAACCAAGTCCTTGTAGGTTTTTGCAGGGTCTGCCGACTTTTGAATATAACCGCCAGTATTGAGAACATTAACACCTGATTTTGCTAGCTCGGCGGCGTTTTTAGCATTAATGCCACCGTCCCAGCTTATTTCTATGTCAGGATAGCTCTGACGGACAGCTGTCACTTTTTGCAACAAGTCCAGATTGGCGATTCCGCCATGCTCACCAAGGTGACCACTAAATATCAATACATGGTCAAAGCCACTTAAGACCGGGATGACTTCCTCTGCTGGAGTTTCTTGAAGGATGGCCAAACCAGCCTTAATTTTGTGATCCTGCAATCGTTCGGCCGTTTTTTTATGATCTATGTCGGATTCATAATGCATAATTAGCAAGCTGGGCTTTAGTTTTATGATCTGATCAATATAGACAGCCGGCCTTTCATACATTAAATGTATGTCTGCTGTTATATTTTCTGGCCACCAAATCTGATCAAGCCCTGGAGACTGGTTCGGAGCAAAAATTCCGTCCATTAAATCAATGTGTATGCGTTTGGCAAAGCTTTCAACTTGCTCGACTTGAGCTCGGTATTCGTGAGGATCGTATGCGGTTATAGTCGGACAAACAACAGCCATTATTCGTCTAGTTTTTTTATACGACGGGCATGCCGCTCAACGCCACTAAAGGCCGTATCCAGCCAAATCTGGATCGCAGTCTTCATCTCTTCTATATTCAAAAAACGGCCGGAAAGACTCAGTACATTAGCATCGTTATGCTGTCGGGAAAGTCGTATTATTTCATAAGGATCGGTGCTGACTTTGCCTTCAGCATCGATTGCAGTCTTGGCAATAGCGGGCCCGTAGAAAACGGCCGCCCGAACACCTTTAATACGATTGGCAGCCATTGCCTCGCCATTGCCAGAACCGCCAAGAATTACGCCCCGCTCGCATTCTCCAGCAGCTACTGCCTTGGCAGCTGGAAACATAAAATCCGGATAATCATCATCTATGTCCAGGCTTTTTGGTCCGTAATTTACAGTTTGATGACCAAGCGAAATTATATAAGCGTCAAGTAGCTGCAGTGCTTGGTAGCCAGCGTGATCAGTAGTGATTGCAATTTTCATATTACTTGTGGCTGCTGGAATGCTTGCCGGCTTTGTGTAGCAATCGGCCAGTATCGGCAACAACTTCTACCAGTCTATTACTATAGCCCCACTCGTTGTCATACCAAGCAACTACTTTAAGCATAGTTCCACCCAGCACCGCCGTCAACTTAAGATCAACAATCGCGCTATGACTATTACCAATAAAATCACTACTGACTAGCTCTTCTTCGGTCACATCTAAAATGCCTTGATAGTAAGGCTCTTTTGCGGCTGCCCGAAATGCATTATTTACATCTTCGACCGTAACCGGCTTTTTGGTGATGATTACGAAATCGCTAAGCGAAACAACCGGGGTTGGTACACGCACGCTCATGCCTCCGAAGATTCCCTCAAGAGCAGGTAAAGCCAGAGCCGCTGCTTTACTAGCGCCGGTGGTGGTCGGCACGATGTTTTCGGCAGCGTTGCGCATTTCGCGCTTATCTTTAGCGCCGGGGCCATCTTGGAGCATCTGCGAGGCAGTATAGCTATGCACGGTTGTCATCATGGCTTTTTCGATGCCAAAGTTTGTCTCAATAACCGCGGCTACTGGAGTTATACAGTTAGTTGTGCAGGAGGCATTGCTAACAATATCTGAGCTGGTTTCGAGCTGGTCTTCATTGACCCCAAGCACGATTGTTGTAGCGCCTTCACCCTTTGCAGGCGCGCTCAACACTACTTTTTTAGCGCCGGCATCGATGTGGGCCTTGGCTTTGGCGGGGTCTACAAAAAAGCCGGTCGATTCGATGACGACATCAATTTTATGCTCTTTCCATGGCAAAGCCGAAGGTTCCCGCTCGGCAAAGACATCGATATGTTGCTTGTCGACGATAATGCCCTTTTCGTCAAAAGACACGTTTTTGTCGTAAGTGCCGTAGTTACTGTCGTGCTTTAAAAGATGGGCTAAGGTTTCGGGCGCCGTCAAATCATTAATAGCTACTATTTCAAGGTCATCTCTTTCAAATGCGACCTTAAACGCATTGCGTCCAATCCTGCCAAAGCCATTAATAGCAACTCGTGTTTTCATGCGTGCCCCTTTTTTATAATAATTTTGCTTATGCCAATATTGTATGAGTTAGGCGCCAAGTATGCAACTAGCGATCAACGACCTGACCACTGAACTCGGCAACGGCTAATAGCCCGGCAATGTCGTCAACGTTTTCAAATATCGGAGCACTTTCGCTCAAATATCCGACCCGCCCCATAACTTTTTGCTTGACAGCCTCAATCGTGAGCTTTTCAACGGTGATTTTTTCACCTGGATCAACCTGAGGTGGTACCTGTTTTGCCAAATCCCATGCTACCCAAACGTGCACAAACCACTCCATTTTGCGATAAGGCTGCCAAACCTTAATCAGTTTCCAATTATTAAAGGAATAACCGGTTTCTTCTAATACTTCTCGCTCAGCAGCCGCCTGGATTGAATCATCTTCAGCGTCGACTCTTCCCCCTGGGAAACTTTCGCGCTCACCGAGATGAGGTTGTTCGTCTTTAATAACCAGGATTTTGTCTTCAACCACGCATATGGCACTAACCGTGTCGGTTCGTTTGAGCATCTCAAAGGTGTGCAGGGTGCCGTCGAACATTTCTTGCTGCCACTGATAGGTATCAAAAATCATGCCCTTAAATACGAGCTTGGCATTGTCGGGCACCAGCACGCAGTCCTCAGGAATGATTTTTTTCATTTATTGCTTTTTATAACGCTCAATACATTCGGCGATGATCTTTTTAGCCTCTTCAGCATCACCCCATCCTAATACTTGAGTTGTGCCTGGCTTCTTAAGATCTTTAACATGATTAAAATGCTCGGTAATCATCTGCTTCCAACGCTCACCCAAGTCATCAAGTGTTTTTATGCGATCTCCGGTGTTTCGGTCATCGGCAGGTACGACAACGATCTTATCATCCATCTCGCCGTCATCTTCAAACTTCATAACGCCGATAATTCTTGCTTCAAGCCAAATACCAGTTGGCATTGGCTCATCACAGACAATCAGTGTGTCTAGCTCGTCGCCATCGTCATCAAGCGTCTGAGGGATAAATCCGTAATTAGACGGCTTCGCATATATGCTAGGCTCAACTCGGTCGAGCATGAAAGCGGCTCGTTTGCGATCCCATTCCACTTTTAGAAAACTGCCCTGCGGGATTTCTACGACAGTGTTGACGACGCCGTTTTGGTAATCGCCTACGTCTAAAACTTTATTAAAGTCAGGCACATCTACTCCTTTGGTTATCTTAACAATATTGTACACTAAGAATAATGAAAATAATTGGCCACCGCGGCGCCCGCGGCCTCGCACCCGAAAATACAATCGCCTCGCTCAAAAAAGCCCTCGAACACAATGTTGACGAAGTTGAATGCGATCTACGTGTCACCAAGGATGATGTCGTGATTTTGCATCACGATCCTTACATAACTCATCCAAATGGTGGACGGATAAACATTTCCACCAACACATTTGCTAATCTCAGGCATCATAAACCAAACCTAGCCACGCTCAGCCAATGGCTGGCCAACTCAAATTCGACAGCCTTATATCTAGAGGTGAAACCCAAAGTGAAAACTGCCCCAATCATTGCTGAGCTAAAGAAAACCAAGCCAGCAAACGTGTCGATTGGCTCCAAGAGTCAAAAAACACTCCTCGAGATCCACCAGGCACTGCCTGATATCGAGAAGATTGTGATCCACCCATGGAGCGGAATTATTGCTACTCATCGAGCTCGACAACTAAACACAAAAAGAGTAAGTATGAATAAAATATGTCTCTGGCATGGCTATATAAAAGCTGTCTCACGACACGGCTACAAACTGTCGACTTACACGCTAAATGATCCAAAAAAGGCCAAAAAATGGGAAAAAGCTGGCCTTTATGGAGTTGTAACCGATTACCCAGATCTGTTTGAGAAGTAGTCTATAATTTAATCAATGAGAGCGACTTTTGTACGCAGCCAGCCAGAGGCGGCTAATATCACGACCTTCTTCTTTAGGCCGGAGAGGCGTGTTGACTATACAGCCGGTCAATTCGCAGAGTGGACTATTAAGCACGCAACGCCTGATCAGCGCGGCGTTAAACGCTGGTTTACGATATCATCATCACCTACAAACGAATTTGTGACTATCACGACTAAGATTGCTCAAAAACCAAGCACATTCAAACAAGCACTCACTAACCTTGAGCCAGGGGATGAGATTTTGATCAGCGATCCAATGGGAGACTTTGTTTTACCGAAACTCATACAGACGCCTCTGGTATTTGTGGCCGGTGGCATTGGAATTACCCCTTTTCACAGCATTTTGAGCTGGCTGCACGACGTCAAAGAAACTCGTCCGATTAAGTTTATCTACACCGTTAACAACGAAGATGAGATTATATTTCAGGAAACATTTGACGCAATCGGTATCCAACCAACAATAGTGGTCAGTAATCCTTCAGCGGCCTGGGGTGGCGAACAAGGCAAACTTAGTGCCGAGATGATAATGAGCCTTGCACAGCCGACTGATGATGCCTTGGTTTATGTTTCTGGACCCGAGCCGATGGTAGAAACATTACAAAAAGACCTCAAAAAGACAGGTTTGGCCAAAAACCAATTTGTCGGCGACTTCTTTCCAAATTACTCAGGAATTTAGTTTTGGACAGGGTGAGGACGGCCCTCGATATACTCGCGGATTTTTAGAGCCGCAGTGGCACCCTCGCCAACCGCTGAAGCGATTTGCATAGTGGCGCCCGAGCGGATATCACCTGCCGCGAAAACCCCTGGTATTTTAGTCTGTAGACTCGGGTCGGTTACTACAAAACCCACCGGATCAAGCTCTATGTCTGTTTCTTTTAAAAATTGAGAGTTCGGCATCAAACCGACAAATACAAATACCCCATCTGTTTCTAGCTCAATTTTTTTACCGTCTTTGGTACCGACAACTTTATTAACAAACCCGTCTTTACCTAGTATTTCATCTGTTGTGGTTCCGAGGTGAATCGTAACTTTACCGGCTTTGACGTATTCGTTGAGTTCATGCTGTAAGACATCGCTGGCTTTTATAGTCGAACGCACAAATAAATCGATATGGCTGGCGAAGCGGGTCAGAAAAATCGTTTCCTGAACTGCCGAGTTGCCTCCACCGACAACAACCAGCTTTTTGTCGCGATAAAATGCTCCATCGCAGGTCGCACAGTAATGCACGCCTTTTGATAAGTATTCAATCTCACCAGGCGCACCGACTTTTTTGTAATCTGAGCCAGTGGCAATCAAGACGGCTTTAGCGGTCATTGGCCCACTTGAAGTTTCAAGCTTAACCAATTCGCCATCTTTACCTATGGCGGTAACTTCACCGAGCTCGATTACAGCGCCAAATCTCTCGGCTTGTTTTTGGAGATCATTTGCCAAAGTGAGTCCTTCGATACCATCTGGAAAGCCTGGGTAATTGTCTATTTTGTCAGTGACAGCGGCCAAGCCACCGACCACTCCACGCTCGAATAACACAGTGTCAATGTCTTCGCGAGTCGTATAGACAGCTGCCGTAAGTGCAGCTGGCCCTGCTCCCACGATAATTACATCGTGGTGTTTTGTTTCAGTGTTTTCAGGCATATTAGGCAACAGCGGGCGCTAAGCGGGCGAGGTTGTAGCCAACAATGACTTCTTGTGAGTCATCTTGCTTGGTGACAACAGTAACAGGCGTGGTCATAGCACCGCTAAGACTCATAGCCTCGGCCTGTCGGTGAGGGTGTTCGTCTAGATTAACTTCTTCGTAGGTCATGCCTTTTGCGCCTAAATACTTCTTGACCATTCCGCAATAAGCGCAAGTGTTAGTCGTAAAAATGGTGATGTTTTTAACCATGTCGTTCTCCCTCGTTTAGTGCGCCTTGACCCGCTCACCGTGTCTCTCAGGTACGGCTAAAGTCGTTATATCTGGCGCTTTTGTTTATTTTTTAGTGCTCTAGTACAGAACAAATCTGACTGTAGATATGATTATATATAGTGCTTGAAACAATTTCAAGACGCTATATATTGTGCTTTTTACTCTATTTTGCGACTATTTATCGATTTTGATCAGAGTTACATCAAACACTAGATCAGAATTAGCGGGGATAGTTCCCTGTGATTGCGCACCATAGGCCAAACTAGCCGGGATAACAAGCCGGCGAGTACCGCCTACTTGCATACCGGGAATACCTTGAGTCCAGCCTTTAATTACCTTATCAAGCGGAAAAGTAGCAGGCTGTCCGCTGTCTTTTGAACTTTCAAAAATGACGCCTGTGCTAGCGAGCGCGCCAGTATAATCGACAGTTATGGTCGCGCCAGGCTTAACTGTGTCACCGGTGCCGGGCGTGGTATCAATCTTTTGGAGGCTAGCCACACTAGTTATGGGCGTAAAGCCCGCTAATTTTGTGCCTTGTAGTTTTGTCACAGAAGTCTCCTTAGTCGTATCTTGAGTATTAGTTTGTGATGAATGTTGAGCCGGTTTGCCAATATCAGGCTTTTTATTATTTTCTTGTATCATCTGATAAATTACAGCTATCGTCACTGCTGACGAAGTAAAGATAAATAAACCCGCCAGTGTACCTGCAAATATACGATCACGCTTTCGTGCCATGAAACCTCCAATTATGTTTTAAGTATTATACCGGATAGCTGTTTCCGGCATTTGTAACAAATAAGTCGTGAGGATGGCTCTCACTCAATGAAGCGCTGGTGATGCGCTGTAAAACGGCTGTCTGCCAAAGCTCTTCAATCGTTTTAGCCCCGACATAATAAAAACCGGACCGGATCCCCTCGACGACCGTGCTAGCGAATTCATTGAGATCGCCACTTGAGGGCACCAAACCCTCGACACCCTCAGCTACTAATACGGTTTTATCACTGTAGCTTTTACCGTGGAATTCATCTTCGGAACTGATTTTTTTGCCTCGTTCCATGGCGCCAATTGAACCCATGCCGCGATAGCCTTTAAATTTGTACTTCTCTGTTCCGTCAGTAATAATACTGCGGAATCGGGCTGGCACTTGGTCACGAGTAAACTCAATTACCTCGCCAGGCGATTCTTCGGTAGCGGCGAATAAACGCCCCATCATTACGCTTGAAGCGCCAGCTGCTAGAGCTTTT
>ERZ724505.2095-NODE-2095-length-10225-cov-7.843461_pt1 | contig 10225 bp, 15 predicted proteins | sample MGYA00376038_ERZ724505 | MGnify/ENA primary metagenome ERZ724505 (study PRJEB28724, sample SAMN07190884) | wastewater metagenome | isolation source: effluent of sewage treatment plant in Hong Hong | place: Hong Kong | collected 2016-03-17 ...
ACCGGATTTACTGTTCCTATACCAAAATTCAATGTGCTATCTTTTGCAAATATTGAATTATTAAGTGTATCAAAATAGCTTACTCCACTTCCACCTGTTGACGGCTGCCATGTTGCTTTACCATTATTATCAGATGTCAATACATACCCATTTACAGCGCCTTTTGTTATAGTTAAATTACTATTCATTTTAACGCCCCCGTAAAATAATGTAGAATCATACCAATCATTTATAATTTGTGACTGTGCGAAAAATGGAATCAGTAAAAGGAAAATTAATTTCTTCATTTGTAAAGTATGTATATTTTTTGAGCCGATTGTATTACTGATATAAATTCAACTTCGCCTGTTAAAGTATCAAACGTATAATCACTTGACTTTCTTATCCGTCCGTCCGTAGCAACTAATAAAACCTCCTTATCTATCAATTCAGTTTTTACGTATGTGGTAGTATTTGCTCCGCTAAATTCTAAACTCAAAACATTACCTACACATGATTTAACCGCGTCACAAAATGAAGTTGAATCAAGTTCAAAGTTGTAATCATTAGCTACACACGGCTCACCAGTAAAGCATTGTTCATTACCTGTTATCTTGACCTCTAAATCAAAAGCCGCGAATAAATCAGTTTCATTTGGCTTTACTTCACCTGTAAAAATAGAATCCCAAATATTAAACTTATCGAAGTTGCTTTTTGTAATTTCTATTGTGACATTCTCCGCATTTAAAGCAGTAGCTAAATCTTTTTTTCTCCCTGAAAGATTCTTTTTAGCACCGTTAATTACTCCATCAAACAAGCTATCACAGTTTATATTCTCACTTTCTTTTTTGTAGAATAAAGCAGTATAAGGATATGTCTCTGTAATCTGTTCGCTATTACCTAAAAATGGATGCTCTACCGTGTCACGAGTAACTTCACCGTTCTTTAAAAGCAATACAAGCGAATTATGCGAATCAAAATTGATATGCTGTAATTCTCCATTATGCCAATAAGCAGGTAGTTTACTTCCGTCTATTTCCACCACTTCACCAACGCCTAAAACATTGCCCAAATATGGCAACGATTCAAATACTGTATTGATATATTTTGCAGTTGGTGAAATCATTCTAAGTATTTTTTTAACCTCTCTGTAACGTCCTCTGCGAATATCTTTCGCTCCTGTTTTGTATGTTTGAAAGTTGCTTTTCCATATTTATCGGATAGCCCACTTATCTTTTGCTGATTTATTTTTCTGCTAACTTTTACAATTACACTTTCTCCGTCTATCTTTAACCCGCTTGTATCTGTAAATAAGTCACCTGAATAGTGAAGATTCACATACCCACTTTCATATCCTTGCACTTGCCTTAATTGCTTATATCCTTGATTAAGATACATGGACTTTCTTTCGTTTCCGTTTGCAAATGGCTTTTTACTTTTCTTGCCTTGAGCCTTAAAGCCTCCCTTGTTTTTAAATACCTTTTTAGAGGCATACATCTGTTTAGTTGAGTATGCGCCTATCTTTGTGTTATCCCCGTCAACGCCATTGCCGAATAGCCTTTCACGGTATAATGTTTGAACGTTCTGTGCCGCTGGTAAAATGATATTAGCAATCTTTAAAGAACGTAGCTTATCCTGAATCTTTTTTTGATATTGTTCAGGCGTTAAACTCATGGCAACCTACTCTGTGAGTATATTTTTTTACTGCAATTAAAACAACCATCCTCTGGCATTTTGAAGTTTTGTAAAGCCTCTGCCATTGACCGCTCATGTTCTGCTTTATAATACATCATCAAATCTTCATGGCTTTGACCGTAAAAAGTAACAACACCAGTTAATCGCTTACTATGCTTCATTTCCATCATTACCTTTTCTCCTGCCTTGTAAAGAATTGGAAGTGCAAACATATTTCTTGCATTGCACATATACTCCGTTATTGAGCATTGCAATGAGTAATTTAAACTAAGTCCGGCACAATATGTATTTGATTCAACAGATGATTGAATCTTTGGTGAATTATTATTAATTTTTGCTGCTCTATAATAAACACCGTTGCACGAACACCAACCACATGCTAAATCTGAACATCCTATATCGCCTCCTGAATATGGACTTAAATATGTTGACTTATAGCTTTCAAATGTTGAATGATAGCCTATAAACAGCCGTAAACGTTGTTTCTTAGTAGAATATTCTTTATCGCATATAACAGATACTATTTCGCCTGAAACTGCTGTTACGGTTATTGTGTCCAATAGTTTTCCTTGAATTAAATCATACACATGAATGTCAACATCCCCATTATGTTTTACAAATAATTGCAAACTATGCAAGAAGTATTTAAGATAGGCTAAACTATCTACTCTTACCTCAAATCCTACTAAATGACCTGTTTCGGCCGATACCTCTTCTTTATTGTCATAGAAATATCCAACAGTGCCATTTTCAATAAAACTATTAAGCTGAAATTTTGAACCTAAGTAAGTTCTAACATTCTGCTCTACCTCTTTAGTAGCATAGCTTACAAGGTCAGTGAGTGCCGTATAGGCTGACTTCTTTTCTACCGATATAGCGTTATCGAAGTCGGGAATGGTAATACCCGTTAAATCGTTGACATTAAATTCAGTAGTTGAAGTGCCACATCCGCGAACACCAACTAATCCTTGTAAGCAGCTATCAGCCATTTTTTAATTAGCTATTTGTAATTGCAAATTGTAGAACTCCGTTTGTCTTGTAAAGACGGTCAGTTGCTCCGAATAAATCATCAGGCAAACCAACAACCTTATAAGCAGAAGATACAATTACGGTAATCTTCTCGGTGCAAGATTTGATAACTTTGTAGTTAAATTCAATTCCGCTAATAGGGTCAACAACCGTTCCCATCCATAGCGCATTATCGCTCAAAGTAGAAAGGTTATCTTTCAGTCTGTTGTATTGCAGTAAGAATAAAGACCCGGGGTCAACAACTAAAAACTTATTTGTAGTTGTGTTGCCGTTCAAAGCGTAGTGCATCTTTTGTGAAGCCGCAAACACCGCTTGATTGTTAGCTACAAATTTGCCAAAGTCAATTCCACCGTCTGAACTATTACCAACAGCATCGGCATATTGAAAGTAACGGAAAATTTCACCCAAACCGAAGATTACAGGCGTTCCAGCAAATCCACTATTCTTAGCAGAAAAAAGAATTTCCTGTAAAGCAGAAGGATTCCATTTACCTCCGTCAACAGCAGCAGGGTATTTAGTAGATACTGTTTTCAGCGTGTTACCAGTTAATCCAGTTTCCCCGCCTCCTTGACCGAACCATCCGAATAATACAGCCATTTGATTAGCTACATCTGTCTGCATTTTACGTTTAGCAACGTCAATCAATCCAGCTACTTGCATAGCGAAGTAATCAGGATTACTCTGACAGATACGCGCTAAATCGTTAATTACATAGGTTTCTTTAGCCTCGCATCCTACTGTTTCATCTAATGTGTAAGTGTGGTCAACCATACCGGGACTTTCATCTTCATCGCAGTTAGTAGTGACAGAACTCGATACAGTCGATTCTAATCGTCTTGGCGTGTAAGTTACCTGAACGGTTTTCAGTTTACCTCCACCCGGAACAACAGTTGTCTGTAATCCACGCTCGTTAATAGCGGAAGTTAAAAATGCTAATTCTGGAGCAGGTTCACTCGCTCCGGGGTTCATCCCTTTTTGTGTTATTGCGCCTAAGTTAATTTGAACATTAGGGCACTCGATAAGTGTAGTTAAATTATATGACATTTCGATTTGCCTTAATTAAAAGGTCTTTGTTTTTGCTTTTAGAAAATTGTTTCAACCTTTGTGGCAGGTTAGCCAAATTAGTTGAGTATTTTCTTGCAAACACTCGAAATGCAAAATGAAGTTTAATCCAGTCTATTACTTGTTCTGTAATTCCGCAATACGCGCTGCCGCCTTAGCGTTAATCTTTACTTCGCCTGTAATAGGTTCCTGTGCAAATGTAATTACTTTTTTGTTATCATTTGCATTATTTTTTTTCAACACACCTTTAGCATCCATTTCAGTAAGTAGAATTTCATCTAAAGTAGCAGCGTGCCCTACTGTTTTTTTACTCTTTACAATAGAACCGTCTTTAGCTTTAACGATAACATTGTCCTTTTCGTCTAAGTCAAAGTCATACGTGCTTGAAAGATAAGATTCAAAGCCTGTTTTTACAAGTTCATTCTTGGTGAAGTCCTCTGTAAATTTATCCTTTAGAGAATCTTTTACCTTGCTAACTTTATCGGATAGCTTATACTGCTTTAATTTAGCCTCCCAGTTACCAGATTCAGCATTGTATTTTTCCTCCCATTGTTTTAATCCGTCCTCTGCTAACTTCTTTTCGGCTTCTTTTTGTAGTAAAGTCTTTTGCAATTCCTCTACTTTCTTATCATTCCCTTTACCTGCTTTTTCCTCTAATTCAGCTACACGAGCCTCATTAGCAGTTTTTACCATTTCAAAGATTTCAACTAACTGTTTGCCGTCAATTTCGCTATGCTTAAACCCGAATGTTTGCGCGGCTTTAGTAGCTAAAGAGCCTAATGTTTTACCGGTTATCTTACGGTTTATTTCATCATCTTTTAGTATGTTTTCACGTAATACATAGCTTGTATCAACATGGTTTTTAATATCATCCAATGTAACACTTTCAGCGTCTTCAATTTTAAACCCTAAAGCCGAAATTAAATCTTCTGTTTTGATGTCTTTTAAAGCCATAGTTTATTGTTTTTTGATTACTGATTTAATAGTATTTTTGTTGATACCTGTTGCCTCTTTAATTTCGTCAACCGACTTACCTTGATTATGCAATTCAATTATTTTACTTTCATCAGATGGCTCATGTTTAGGCTCATCCAATGCCTCATTTGATGCCTCAATTAGTGGCGAAACAATTTCTACTTCACTTTCAGGATGAATGATTTCAACCTCCGCAACTTCGGCAACGCTTTCCATTTTTTTTTGAGGCTGTATTTCTGTTATCGGCAAAGGTTCGCCACTTTCATCTAATATTTCAAAATTTTGCGCCTTTCTTAATGCTTCATTATGCGCTAAATGGTCAGATATTTCTTTAATCGTTCCATTCTTAAACCTTATTTTTACAAGTGCCATAAGTATATTTGTTTATGCAAAGTTAAAAATAAATTGTAAAAAGTTATGTGATTCAGTAATTAAATTATACTTTTGCATATAGTTTATAATACTTTATTATGGCAACAGACAAACCAAAATCAATTCTTTTAAAGAACATCCCAGATAATGTTTGGGATAAGATTTGCGAGAGTAAACGTAAGATACTTGCAAATAATAAGCAACGGTCGGGAGTATCTCATGAGGAGGCTATTTACAAACTTATAATAAACAACTGTCAATGATTAAGAAGAAAATAATAGACTTTTTAAAGCCATTCTACGATAAAGAAAAGAACCTTTTTGTAGTTAAATTCGTTTATGACATTACACCTCAATATGGTGTAAAGCCGTCTGTAAAGAACGCTACAAAAGAAATATTCGCATACGTTGAACATGGGGCAACCGAAGCGGATTGCGTTTCTATATTTGCCGACCATTCGCTAACACAAAACTTCACTTACAAAATAAATGGAGTTACCATGTATCCAGTAAAAACAGTAAGATGCAAAAAATAAGCCTCTGTATAACAAACTATAACCGTAACGCATACCTGTTTAAATCGTTTGAGCAGGTAATGAACGATGATAGAATAGGCGAAATAGTTATTTCGGATGATTTTTCAAATGAGGACTTATTCAAAGCAGTAGAAGAAAGATGCAGATACTTGCCTAAAGTTAAATTATTCAGAAATGAAAGTAACTTAGGATGTTATGCTAACAAACACAAATCAGTATCACTTGCACAATACGAATACTGTATAGTTTTCGATTCAGATAATGTAATGTCAACCGATTACTTAGACGCTATCTATTCGCAAGAATGGCATTCTAAAGTAATACTTGCTCCTGACTTTGCTTCGCCTGTTTTCGATTACAGACAATTTGGAGGTATAACTTTCAATAAAACAAACGTATCTGAATACGTGTTTAAGAAAGGATTTGACTGTCTTATAAACACAATGAACTACTTTGTTCATAGAGATTCATATTTGAGCGTATATAGCCCAAAAGAAGGGATTAAAGGGGCTGATTCTATTTACATGAATTACCTTTGGCTACTTTGCGGAAATGAAATAAAAGTAGTTAAAGGAATGAAATACTTTCACCGTATCGAACACGAAAAAACGGAGCAGAAAAGTAACTATGTTTCGTTTGCTAAAGACAGTGCGCCAATATGTGACAGTTTGCTTAACATGATATTTTCAATGAGATGATACAACCAAAATTAAGCGGACGTTTAGGTAATTTCTTATTTCAGGTTGCTGCATCCTACGCATATTCATTGCGTAATGGGGTTGACTATTCTATTGTTCCTATTGGTGGCGGAGTTGAAAATGGAACGATTGAAAAGTATTTAAACTGGTTTCCGAATATCAAACAAGGCGAACTTATAAAAGACGCTTTTGTTTATGAAGAGCCTACACACGCATACAAACCTATACCACTTCATCAACACATTCAGATTATAGGCTATTTTCAAAGCGAATTATACTTTAATAATTACGCTAAAGAAGTAGAGGAATTATTTTCACTACCTAAAGGATTTGAGGACGTTGTATCTATTCATGTTAGGCGTGGTGATTATGTGAAATATCACACCGCATTTCCTCCTGTTGACAGACGCTATATAAATCCTGCTGTAAAGTTTTTTAAAGACTTAGGACATCCTAACTTTTTAGTATTCAGCGATGATATAAAATGGTGCAAAGGCTATCTTAATTCACGCGTATTCGATGGGTGCAAGTTCGACTATTCAGAAAACAGAAATGAGATTGAAGATTTAACCTTAATGAGCCATTGTAAGCATAACATCATTTGCAATTCTACTTTCAGTTGGTGGGCTGCATGGCTTAATCAGAACAAAAATAAAATAGTAGTTTCGCCACATGAACGCGCGGGTAATTGGTTTGGGCAACGAGTGAAACTTGATACTTCAACTTTGATTCCTAATTCTTGGTATAAAATTAAATTTTGATGGCAGTATATGAAACAGAATTTGCTATTGGTGATAATGTTAAATTTGCAATTAAATCTGGTACTGATTTTGGAATAATTACAGGAATATCAATAAGAGAAAATTCAATATCATACTGTGTTGTATGGAGTAATAAAACTGATTCTTATCACTACAAATTTGAATTATTAAAAGTATGAACGAATATTATAAGAACATACCAAGTGAGGATATGTTCGACTTTGAGGCCTTCTATGACATGATAGCAAACGGTTTATCGGACGGAAGCCGTGTAATTGAAATAGGTTTAAGCAATGGCAGAAGCCTTATCTATTTAGCGTCTAAACTTCGCTCACTTGGCAAAGATTGCAGAGTTATCGGAGTTGATAGCATGGATTACGGCAAAGACAAACAACGCAATGAAATTATTCAACACATAATAAATTCAGGCGAAAAGATAGAATTAATTGAAATGAGTAGCTTAGATGCTTCAACTCAATATCCAGATGGTTACTTTGACTTTGTTTTTATTGATTCTTCGCATACTTATGAGCAAACGAAAGCGGAAATAATACTTTGGCAAAGAAAGCTAAAGGATAACCGAATATTAGCAGGTCATGATTATAATTTCTTAGAGGGGAAAGAAGTTTTGCAAGCCGTTAATGAGATACTCGGTTCTGATAATATTATAACCTATCCTACGCGAAATGGGTTTCACGTATGGTATAAATTGAAACAATGCTAATACATTTTAAAACACTTTTACAGAAGTATAATATTAATCCTACTGGAGTTTTGCATATTGGAGCTAATGAAGGGCAAGAAGCAAAAGACTATTTCGATAGTGGCGTTACCGATGTAGTATGGATAGAAGCTATTCCAGCCGTGTTCAATACACTCATAAAGAATATTGAAAAGTATCCTAAAATGATAGGGTTAAATGAGTGTGTTGCCGACATTGACGGTGCTTTAATCAACTTCAATATAAGCAATAATGAAGGGCAAAGCAGCTCTATTTTACAACTTGGAACGCACAAAACGGCACATCCAGAAGTAAAATACACGCATACAATTAAATGCGTAACTAAAAGAGTTGACACTTTAATGAAGTCAACAGGATTAGACGTATCAGATTACAACTTTCTGAATATTGATTTACAGGGGGCTGAATTACTCGCATTAAAAGGCATTGGCGAAGAAATAAACAAGATTGAATACGCATACTTAGAAGTTAACAAAGAGCCTTTATATGTAGGCTGTGCGCTTATTTCTGATATTGATAGCTTTATGACTGAAAAAGGATTTAAGCGTGTAGAATTAGAATGGTGTGGCAATTTCGGATGGGGTGACGCTTTTTATATAAGACTATGATACTAAACAACACATACGCATCTTTTATCAACTTAGACCACCGTAAAGACAGACTTCAACACATGGAGGCTGAACTTAAACGAGTAAATATTCAAGCAGTTAGAACGCGTGGAATGTTACCGCAAGAATACAAAGGCGGAGCGGCTTACGTTCAGGTTATGCAAAACAGAACCAAAGGCGCAATAGGCTGCCACTTTTCGCAAGTTGCTGTTATGCAAGAAGCGTTAAAACAGAATAAACACGCGCTTGTAATGGAGGATGATTTGGTATTCTGTAATGACATTCAAAGCAGATTAGAAACTATTACAGAGTTCACTAATACGCATGATTGGGATGTTTTTTGGTTAGGTTCTACGTTTCACCAACAAGCTACATGGCACAAATCAAATAACGGGTTACATACACATCCTGACTTGAAAGGTAAATGTTTCTGCGTTCTTAATCGTGACGTTGAAAAGACCGATAACGAAAGGATTGTAAGGACTTACGGATGTTGGTCAACTTACGCTTATATAGTAAATGTAAATTCTATTCAAAAGATACTTGATTTATTCGATAAATACATTCACTTATCTATGGGGATAGATTGGCTATTTATCCTACTTCAACCGCAATTAAAAACTTACTCTTTTATACCCGGTTGCGTAAAGCAGTTCGATAATCAAAGTGACATCGGTAAAGGTGTTACAAAGTTCAGCGCGTTTTCGGGATTGGGCAGGTATTGGTTTCAAACCGATTTAAAATACTTTGACAGAGCAACATTAAATCAGTTCAATAACTCGATTTAATCTTTGTAGTATCCTTTAGCACGCGCCTCATTCTTTACTGATTCTGGCACGTATTCAATAGCAACAGGCAATAACACATCTTGGCATCCGTAACCGCCTAATAAGGACATTATATTGTATTTGTTAGTGTCAGGATTACGCCCACCGCCTTTAGCGTTATCACAACTGCCACCGTCTTTAGGATTGTTCCATAGACTTTCTTTTTCGCCCCAACTTTCAATCTCTTTAATGTGGAATATCTTTTTCTTTCTTACGCAACAGAAATAACGAGTAGCTTTTACTTTCACTCCGTCATACTTGTAAAATTCTATACCGTTTGAACGTGCAATAAGTTGGTTATATTGTCTGTCAGATATACTAAAAGCGTCTTTAGCGTATGTAGTTGCATACTTGCTATAAATAGCATTTTCACCAACTATGTTAGAGCGCAGCATTTCAACCGCATCGCTGAAACTCATTTCACTAACTATCGAACTTGTAAGAATTTCTGAAATAGGCTGTAAAAACTCAGATGTAACAGCGTTTTCATCCAGTAAAGCTAATGCATTATGCTGTGACTTTAGCACCGTTGATTTAAATAGTTCATCATCTGAAAACGAACTTACAGTAGCGGCAAGTATTTTATTGCTAATCTTAGCCTGTGTCCCAATTTCAACCGCGAACTCTTTTATAGCATTTACATAATCTTCATTTATGAGTGCTTTTTTAAGGTTCTCTAATATGCCATTAATCTTTGCAAGGTTAACTTTAGACGCTGTTATTTTACCGTCCTTTGTTTCAAGTCCGTTTAAGTCTTTGAGAATCTGTTTAAATACCGCTTCTTCATTCTTTTGAATAGTTGACAGTAGTTTATTAGGAACTGATTCTAAACGCTCTAATCGCTGTTCTATTAGCTTTTCTAATGACATTATACAATAGGTTCTGCAATCTGTTTAATCAAGTTATTTGCAGTAGTTTTACCGCTATCCAAAGCCAACTGTT
>ERZ724505.2097-NODE-2097-length-10222-cov-28.408478_pt1 | contig 10222 bp, 13 predicted proteins | sample MGYA00376038_ERZ724505 | MGnify/ENA primary metagenome ERZ724505 (study PRJEB28724, sample SAMN07190884) | wastewater metagenome | isolation source: effluent of sewage treatment plant in Hong Hong | place: Hong Kong | collected 2016-03-17 ...
AGACCGCCGGTGGGAACCTCATGACCAAGCTCGTGGTCTACGGCTACAGCGCCTTTGCCGCTGGTCGCTACCCCAAGGCCATCGCCGAGATCACCGGAACTGGTCTGGCTGCGCCCACCTTCTGAGTCGGGCCCTGAGCTTCACCTTGTGAGCGTGGCCGGGGTCCGTCCTTCGGGGCCGACCCCGGCCACCCTCACCCCCATCGAGAGGAGGGCGCATGGCGTCCAAGTACCAGCGAGAGCACGACATGTACGTGGCCCAGGGCAACACCGCCAGGGCCGCCCAGGTGGTCGCCGCGGCGAAGGCCGAGGGCGACCCCGTGGTGGTGCCGCCTGCGCCGGTGTCGGTCACCGATGACCCTGAGACCGCTGCGAACGGTTCCGGGTCAGCCGCGCCGGCGAAGGCGAAGCGGGCCCGGAAGCGCTGACCCTTGGCCTACCCGACTTCGCTGGACGAGCTGACCGACGGCGTCCCGTCTGATGTGGACGCGCCGTCAACGGCGATGAACGACGCCACCTATCCCCACGACGACCACCACCGCGCCCTGGCGGTTGCGGTGGAGGCGGTGGAAGCGGAGTTGGGTACGGACCCGTCCGGCAGCGAAGCGACGGTCAAGGCTCGCATCGCCGCCACGGAGACGGTCGCGAACGCCGCCGCTGCGAAGGCGTCGAACCTGTCGGACCTGGCCAGCGCTTCAACGGCCCGCACGAATCTCGGTCTCGGCGGCGCTGCGGTATTGGCGGTGGGGACGACGGCGGGCACGGTCGCCGGTGGTGACGTTGGCCGGGTGGTCAGCACGGTCGCTGCGGCGGGCACGACGGAGACGTTGGCAGGCGACACGTACAACATCCACGACATCACCCTCGACGAGAACGTGACCTTTACGTTCACCACCAGTGCGACGGTCGCGCAGTTCACGCTGATCCTGCGTCAGGACGGCTCCGGTGGGAACTCGGTGACGTGGCCTGGGTCGGTGAAGTGGCACAGCCTGACGGCGCCGACGATCCTGACGACGGCCTCCGCGGTGCACGTGTTGGAGTTCTTGACGGTGAACTCGGGCACGACGTGGCGCGGGTTCCTGGCTTCTTCGGCGGCGTCCTGATGGGCCACGCGATGCGCCGTGCGGCGTCGGGCCTGGTTGGGTTCTCGCCGTTACAAGTGGGATGGGCGCACGCCTACTGGGCGGAAGGTCCCGAGTTCGTCGCCCTCGGGTTGTCGAACGGCGCAGCAGTGTCGACGTGGCCGGACGAAATCGGCACGGCGGATCTGACCCAGGCCACGAGCACGAAGCAGCCCGCCTATCAGGCCACAGCCGGCGCCGGGAGCCAACCGGCGGTGAAAGCTGACGGCGGGGACGTGCTGCACTCTGCAACCATCACGACGATCACCCAACCCTTCACTCTGGTGTGCGTTCTGACGGGCGAGGACAACGACTCAGTGCCGATTGCGGCTGACGATGGTTCCCTTCGGTTCCTCTACGGGGTCGGCACCCGGTGGGCCATCTATTTCGGCAACTACCTCCAGTCCGCTACCACCGCCGACTTTGCTTCCGCTCACCTGATGGTGGTGTTGGCCTCCGGTGGTAGCAGCCAGATCGAAAAGGACGGGACCGCTCTTGTTACGGGCAACGCCGGGACCGGGACCGCTACTTCCGTGACGTTGTTCGGTGGCGGCAACACGCCGGTCAACCCGAGTGGCGCGGCCCTTTCGTTCGGAGCGATCTACTCCGGCGACGCCCGCAGCGACCCCAAGTGGGCGCAGTTCAAGGCGTGGATCACCAGCCATTACGGCATCACGGTCGCATGAAGGGGACCCCATGACCTTCGTACACGACAACGGCGACGAGCGGGCCACCCCGCCCACCGAAGGCACCCTTCACGACGGGCGCACCGTCTCCGGCATCCAACCCGACGACCTCGCACTCCTGGCCGAATGCGGCTGGCACCCCGTCACCCCCACCCCGCGACCCGACGACACCGCCACCCACACCGCCGACCGCACCGTCGTCGACAACGTCGAGACGTGGACCACCCGCAAGTGGACCGCCGACGAGCTGGCCGGGCGCACCGCCACCACCAACCGCACCACCATCGAAGGCCAAGCGCTGACCGCTCTCGCCGACAACACCACGTTTCTCGCCATCAGCGTCCCGACCAACGCGCAGACGTTGGCGCAGGTGAAAGCCCTCACCCGCCAGACCAACAAGCTGATCCGGCTGGTCATCAACAAGCTGGACGCCACGACGTGACCGCCGCCTGGTCCGTCTCCACTCCGTGGGCCACCCCCACCACCTCATGGTCAGGCGCCTCCCTCGGCGGTGACGAACCGATCCCCCGGAACGCCACTAGCACCGCCACCGTGGCGCAGCGCACCACCTCGACCGTGAGCCTCGCCGGGTACGCCACCAGCTCCGCCACCGTGGCCGCCTTCGCAACGTCTACCCCAGGAGTGTCCGATGGCTGAGCGCTTCGTCGTGGGTGACACCGTCACCCTCTCCAACACCTTTAAGGTGTCCGGCACCGCCACTGACCCGACCGCCGTCAGCCTCGTCGTCACCGACCCCGCCGGCACCGCCACCACCTACACCTACGCCGGCGGGACCATCACCAAGACCAGCACCGGGCTGTACACGAAGAACATCACTGCCTCGACGGCCGGGCTCTGGTCGTACACCTGGACCGGCACCGGGACCGCCGCCGACGTCGAGAACGGGTCGTTCACCGTCGAAGTGCTCGCCCCGATCACCGCCGACACCCTCAACATCATCTCCCTACTCGAAGCCAAAGCCATGCTCGGCATCGACGGAGCCGACACGACCAAAGACACCGCCCTCGCCCTGAAGATCACCGCCGTGTCGCGCCGCATCGACCGCCTCTGCGGGCCCGTCGTGCAGCGCACCATCACCGACGAGGTCCACCCCGGCGGGTGCCCGTGGGTCCGGGTGCGCCGCTGGCCGGTGGCGTCGTTCACGACCGTCACCGAGTACGACGACGGGTCGGCGCAGGTGCTGTCCCTCGAGGACTTCGACACCCGCCCGGCCGCCGGCTACGCCCCCGAGCGGTGGGAGTCGACCCCCACCGCAGTGTTCAACGGGAAGATCTGGCGCCGCTCGTCCGGGGAGGGCTGGTGGTTCCCTGACGGGCCTGAGGCCGTGAAGGTCACCTACGTCGCGGGTCGCGCGGCGAACACCGCTGCGGTCGATGCGGTATTCAAGGAGGCCGCGGGGATCGCCCTGAAGAACGTGTGGCGCACGATGGAATCCGCCGTGCAACTGGTCGGCGAGTTCGACGTGCCGGCACAGAACTTCCCGATCAGCATCGTCACCAAAGCCGTGCGGGACTGCTGCGCGGAGGAGATCATCGAGGGCCAGGGGGTCGCGTGAGCGTCGGCACCCAGGTCGTCACCGCCTGCTCGGCGCTCATCACCGCACTACAGGCCGACTCCACCCTGACCGCCGCCGGCGTGAACGTCTCCTACGACGCCCCGGTGCTGCCCGAAGACCTCAAGTCGACCGACGGGGACTACGAGGCGATCTGGCTCGGCAACGCCGAAGAGACCGAAGCCGTGGCGTTCCTGTCCGCGTCGGCCCTCCACCGCGACGAGACGATCGAGCAGACCCTCGTGGTGCAGGTACTCAAGCCTGGTTCGCTCGGCACGCAGCTCGCCGCCGACACCCGCGCCGTGGAGCTCCTGACCCGTGTGCAGTCGGTGCTCGCCAACAACGTCGCCCTCGGCGTGTCGGGCCGCTTCGAGGCGGTCCTGACCCGGTGGCGTCTCACCCGCGGGTTCCTCGGCAACGGGCAGGGCCACGGCGCCCGGTTCGAGTGCGTCATCGAGTTCACCGCCCGTCTCACCCCCAGCTAGGAGGCCACCGTGCCCAAGTTCCGCTACGTCGGCCCCGCCGCGCTCCCCGTCGAGATCCCCGCCGTCGGCGTGGTCACCGACGACAAGGGCGTGATCGAGGTCGACACCGACATCGCCGTGGGCCTCGCCGCCCAGCCCGACACCTGGCAGCCCCTCGCCGCCAGCACCAAGAAGGAGACCAGCTGATGGCACTCAAGTCCGGGCTCGCCGCCCAGGTGGGCCTCAAGACGGAGACGACCTGGGGCACCGCGGTCGCCGTCGACCGGTTCACGCCGCTGATCTCCGAGTCGATGACAGAGAAGATCGAACGGCTCGAGTCGGCCGGGATCGCGCCCGGCGCACGGGTGCTCCGGTCGGGCCAGTGGGCGGCCGGGAACGTGGAGGTGTCCGGTGACCTCGGGTTCGAGCTGTACCAGCAGGGCATGGGCCTGTGGTTCCGACACATGTTCGGTGCGGTGTCGACCTCGGGCGCCGGCCCGTACACGCACACGTTCACGCCGGGCGACATGTCCGATGATCACTTCACGCTCCAGATCGGCAAGCCTGACGTGGCGGGGACGGTGCAACCGTTCACGTTCTCGGGGTGCAAGGTCACCGAGTGGGAGCTTGCGGCGAAGGCCGGCGAGCTCGTCACCCTCGGTGTGTCGGTCGTCGGGAAGGATCTGGTGACGGGGACCTCGCTGGCGACGGCGTCGTACGGCACCGGGTCTGGTCTGCCGTTCTCGTTCGCTCATGCGTCGGTGACCGTCGGCGGGTCCGCGGCGTACGTGAAGGAGATCACCCTCAAGGGGTCGAACGGGCTGGCGGTGGACCGCCGTGGGATCGGCTCGGCGTACATCAAGGAGCCGCTCGAGGCGGAGCTGCGCGCCTACGAGGGCGAGATGGTGTGCGAGTTCGAGTCGCTGACGCAGATGAACCTGTTCCGCAACGGGACGGAGAACGCCCTGGTGTTGACCATCGACGCGGGGTCTGCCGCGAAGTGTGTGATCACGACGAACGTGCGTTACGACGGGTCGACCCCTGAGGTGCAGGGCCGTGGTGTGACGGAGCTGAAGGTGCCGTTCAAGTGCCTGGGCCCGTCGACGGATGCCGGTGCGATCACCGCGGTGTTGACGAACTCGGACGCCACGCCGACCTGAGCCGTGGCGGTCGTCGGTGGGTTCGCTCTTCGGTTCGAGGGGTTCGACGAGTTCCGCCGTCTACTGCGTGCCGCCGGCGACGACTGGGACGGGGCGGTGCGCGAGGCGAACCGTCAGATCGGCGAGGGGGTCGCGGGGAAGGCAAGGGGGGCTACGACCTCCGCCCAGCAGGCGAAAGCCGCCGGAGCTATCACGGGCCGCGGGGACCGGCGTGGCGCCGCCGTGGCTGTTACACGCGATCCGAAGTTCGCTCAGGGCGCGTTCTACGGGGCGCTCCAGTACCCGCAGTTCCCTGCGTGGGTGGGGAACTCGTGGGAGGTCGGCGGGTCGGGTGGCCCGTACGCGATCAACCCGACCATCAGGGACTCCATGAGCGACATCATCGACGCCTACGGCGACGCTTTCGAGAAGATCTGCGCTCTGGCGTTCCCGAACGGGCGCCCGGTGCAGCGGTCCCAGTTCACCCTGGTCGGCGCCGGCGGGTTCGCTGTGGCCCAGCAGACCACCGGGGCCTTCTGAGTCTCCCCTGGCAGGGGAGCGCGCCGGGGCGGTTCGGCTCCCCACCACCCGTCCCGGCGCGAGATGATCTGCCCACCCAACCCCTGCCCCCTGTGAAGGAGAACAGTCAATGGCGAAAGCCCCCACCCCCGGCACCGCCCGGCGGATCGAGGTCGACGAGCAGGTCGAAGCGGAGCTGTCGAAGCGGATCCGCATCACTTGCGCCGAGGAGGGCCGCACGTTCGAGCTCGAGTTCGGCGACCTCGGCCCTCGCGAGGACCGGATCTCGATGCAGCAGACCGGGTTCCCGGTGTCGGCGTTCTTCGACGCTGACCGGCTGGGCGCGCTGTCGGTGCTGGTGCTGTGGTGGACGATGCTGCGCCGCAACGGGAAGCCGAACCTGCCGTTCGCGAAGGTCGAGGCGAAGTACCGGGACAACCGCCGGTTCCAGGCGGCGGGGTTCGTGGTCGAGGTGATCGACGCGGAGGGGAACGAGGTTGGCGAGGACGACGGTTACGGCGACCCCGCCGGCGATGAGGTTGAGAGTCCCCCGGAAGTCTGAGGCGGGCCCTGCGTGAGCAGTGGCCCGCCCTTTCTGCGTTGTTCGGGCTGAGGCCGTGGGATGTGGACCCGGAGAACCCGGGGTGTCTCACGTATGGCGAGGTGCGGGAGTTTCAGCGGGCGTTGCTTGAGCACGCCCGGCAGATGCAGGCGGTTGATGGTTGAGGAGGTGATGGCTGGTGGCGTCTCGACGTCTTGAGGTGGTGATCGCTGGGAATGCGTCGGATGCGGTGCGTGCGTTGGGGCAGACCGAGCGGGCCGTCGGCCAGTTCGACCAGACCTCGCAGCGCTCCAGCGGGCGGTTTTCGCAGTCGTGGCGCTCGGGGATCGGCCAGGTTGGGCGCGCTATCGGCGGCCTGGTGGCCGGCGCCGGGCTGGCTTCGTTCTTCTCGTCTGCGATCGGTGAGGCTGAGCAGGCGCGGTCGGTGATGCGCCAGACCTCGGCGGTGATCGAGTCGACTGGCGGCGTCGCGGGGGTCACTGCCGACCACCTCTCGGAGCTGGCTGGGCAGTTGTCGGACATCGCCGCGGTCGATGACGAGGTGATCCAGCAGGGCGGCAACGTGCTCCTCACGTTCCGCAACGTGAAGGCTGAGGGCGGGATCTTCGACGATGCGCTCGCGTCGGCGCTGGACATGTCCGCCGCTCTCGGAACCGATCTACAAGGGAACGTGATGGCGGTCGGGAAGGCACTGAACGACCCCATTGCGGGCATCTCGAAGCTCACCCGGATGGGTGTGACGTTCACCGACCAGCAGAAAGAGCAGATCGCCACGATGGTCTACTTCGGCGACACCGCCGGGGCGCAACGGATCATCCTCGAGGAGTTGGCCGACGAGTTCGGCGGTGCTGCCGAGGCGAACGCCACGGCGTCGGACAAGTTCAAGGTGGCGTCGGACGACATCAAGGAGTCGGTCGGGACGATCCTGCTGCCGGCGTTGGACAACGTGGCGTCGGCGTTCTCTGGCCTGTCGGACTGGTTCACCGGTCTGCCCGCTGATTCGCAGAAAGCGGTCACGGCGTTCGTGGCGGTCGGCGCCGCGGCGCTGATCATGTGGTCGTTCATCGGTGGTTGGGCGACGTTGGCCGTGGTGGGGTTCGGGGTGGTCGGCACCGCCCTCTACGAGGCGTTAGGGCCGGACAAGGTCGACGCCATCAAAGATGCGTTCGGCCGGTTCTTCGACTCGTTGCCCGAGAGGTGGGAGAAGTTCCAGAAGGACATCAAGCCGGTGAAGGAAGCGATCGTCGAGGCGAAGGATCGGGTGGTGGACTTCTTCAACTCGTGGCAGTTCGACGCGCTGAAGGAGTCGATCAGCGGGGTTATGGACCAGTTGAGCAAGATGAAGGAAGACATCGGCCTCACCGGTTCGACCGGGCAAACCGCCATCTTCCTGCTGCGTGGTGCGTTCCAGTTCCTCGGGCTGATGGTCCTGTTCGTCATCACCGCGGTGACCGTGCTGTTCGCATGGCTCGGGAAGGTGGCAGGCGTGTCCTTCGCCGGGGTGCGGGGCGCTGCGATCGTGCTGGCGGCGGTAATCGGAATGGTCATCGGCGCGGCTCAGACAGCTTGGGAGTGGTTGCGGAAGTTGAGCAACGTTGACGTAAAGGTTCCCGGGCTGGGGTCGGTGCGGGATCTGCTGGCGTCTGCCGCCGACGCTGCACAGCGCCTGTGGGACATGCTCACGTCGCTGACATCGCGGCCGTTCTCGGTGTCGGTACATGTGCCGCTGCTCGGGTCGATTGGGTTTGCGTCTGGCACCGAGTCGGCCCCGCCCGGGTTGCACTGGGTGGGTGAGCGAGGCCCCGAGCTGGTGGCCTTCAATGGTGGTGAGCGGGTCTTCCCCCACGGCCAGTCCATGCGGATGGCCGGAGTCGGCACGGCGACCGCCGGCACCACCATCATCGTCCACGTCAACGGCACCGGCACACCCCAAGACGGCCAGGCCGTCGTCGACGCCCTCCGCACCTACGAGCGGCGCAACGGCCCCGTCCCCGTCCGGTTCGCAAGCTAAGGAGCGCCACACATGGCCTACCCCGACACCGTCGACGAGCTCACCGACGGCGTACCCGGCGACGGGATCGCCGCGACCACCCCCACCGGCTCGGTGTCGTACCCCCACGACGACCATCACCGGGCGCTCGGTGTGGCGGTGGAGGCCATCGAGACGCAGCTCGTCGGCGCCTACACCAGCTACACCCCGACCATCACCGCGAGCACGACCAGCCCGACGATGGGATCAGGCGCCACCGCCGCCGGGTACTACAAGCGGGTCGGCCGGATGGTGACCGGGTACTGCCAGATCGTGTTCGGCACGTCTGGCGTGGTGGCGGGGTCCGGCTACTACGGGCTGCTGCTGCCCGTCGTGCCAGCGAACCGTGACCAGCCGATCGGCACCGGCTACTGCTACGACAGCAACGACAACAACCGGTTCGTCGTGGCCGCCGCAGCGGTGGGCACCTTCTTCTGGTCTGCGGCGACAGCGAAGGCCATCATCGTCGTGACGAACGTCGCGGGGGCGGGGATCGGGACGGGGGCTAACCCTGTCGGCGCGGCGGTGCCGTGGACGTGGCAGGAGTCCGACCAGATCCTGATTCAGTTCTCCTACGAAGCCGCGGCCGCCAGCTGATGGCAAGGTCGACGTGGGCGGACTCGACGGCCACATGGTCGGACGCCTCGGCGCCGTGGGCCGACGAGGGCATCACTGACCTGACCGCCAAGTTCGAGTGGTCCCCCTCCACCGCTCCCGGCGCGTCGCCGGTGTGGGTCGACATCACCGACCGGGTCAGGTTCGGGCGCATCACCAGGGGCCGCCAGTCCGAGTTCGACCGCACCAGCGCGGGGACGATGTCGCTCGAGGTCGACAACCGCGACCGGGCGTTTGACCCGTGGGTGACATCGACGGCGCGCCCGAACAAGCGGGTCAGGGCGACGGTCGGCGAGGCGCCCGACGTGGTGTACCTGTTCGACGGATGGATCGACGGCATCCCCCAGGCGTACGCCCCGCCGTCCGACGCCGTCGTCACCCTGACCGCGACGGACGCATTCAAGGTGTTCGCCCGGTTCGAGTTGGACGCCATCTACGGCCCGGTCGTGGAGGCCGATTCGCCTCACGGGTGGTGGCGCCTGGCGGACGACCTGCCCCGCGCGACGGTCGTGGCCGACAGTTCAGGCAACGGTCGAACCGGTGTGTGGAAGGGGACGCCGACGGGCATCGAGTCCTTGGTGACGGACGGGCCCGGCGGGGTGTCGTTGGACGGAGCCGGTTCGACCACCGAAGGTTCGGCGGACGGTGCGGTCATCACGGGTGGGACCATCTCTGCCGCTCCCGTGTCCATCGAAGCGTGGGTGCGAACCGGCAAGTACGGGACCAACTTCTCTTTCATCTGCGGTCAGACACACGTGACCGCAGACACATTCATCACCGACTTCGGGCTCGGCATGAACAACTCGACCGGCGTGCCTCAACTGTTGGTGTTCATCGGCAACCAGATTGCCACCATCGAAGGCACAACAGTGCTGCGAGACACCGGCGTGCATCACCTTGTCGCCACCGTCGACTCGTCACGAGCCTGCCGACTGTACGTGGACGGCGCACTCAACGCTGGCCCGACCACGGTCGGTCTCACGTCTTCGACGGCACTGGACGCTTCCGGTTCCATTCGCATCGGCAAGGCCCCGGTCGGAGCAGACCCCGGCGCGGGCACCGGTTACAAGAGCTTCAAGGGCGACATCTGCGAGGTGGCCGTTTACAACACGGCGCTGTCCGCCGCTCGGGTCCTCGCCCACTACCAGGCCGGTGCGACCCCGTGGGCGAACGACACCACCGGGGCGCGCGTCACCCGCATCCTGAACCTCGTCGGGTGGCCGTCCGGTGACCGGGCCATCGACACCGGAGCCAGCACCCTCGGCGCCGCTCAGAACATCGAAGGCAAGAGCGCGCTCGACCACCTCCTCGCCGTCGAGAACACCGAACAGGGCAGGTTCTTCATCACCGGCGCCGGTGACGTGGCGTTCCACTCACGCACCCACGAGATCAACCTCACCAGCGAAGCATCGTTCGTCGACGAGGAGGTCGACGACCTCGAGTTCGACTTCTCCGAGGCGAACCTCGTGAACGACTGCACCGTGACCCGCGAGGGCGGGCTGCCCCAGCGGGCGC
>ERZ724505.2098-NODE-2098-length-10222-cov-5.145176_pt1 | contig 10222 bp, 14 predicted proteins | sample MGYA00376038_ERZ724505 | MGnify/ENA primary metagenome ERZ724505 (study PRJEB28724, sample SAMN07190884) | wastewater metagenome | isolation source: effluent of sewage treatment plant in Hong Hong | place: Hong Kong | collected 2016-03-17 ...
ACCGGGATCTCGAAGCACTCCATCGACATGGGGAGCCCGGGGGCCGGCACGGCGCAGATCCGCATTCTCGGTTTGGCGGAGGGCAGTGAAGCGGGGGCATACGCGCGAGTGGAATGCCTGATCTGGGAACACCTGCTGCGCGGCAACGTCGCCGGCATCTGACGGAGAACAGTCATCATGATGAATCGCGCATTGATGAAAAAGCAGCTCCGGCGCGGACTGAACACCGTCTTCGGCCTGGAGTACAAGCGGCACGCGGAGCAGTGGAAGCAGGTCTTCGATGTCTACAGTTCCGACCAGGCGACGGAGGAGGACGTGCTGGTGGTCGGTCTGGGGGCGGGCAAGATCAAGCCCGAAGGCCGCGGCGTGGATTACGACGTCGGGGGCGAATCGTGGACGAAGTATTACCGCCACGAGACCGTCGCCCTGGCGTTCGCGTTGACCGAAGAGGCGCAGGACGACAACCTCTACATGAACCTGGGTGCGAAGTATGCCCGGGCTCAGGCGCGCTCCATGCAGCACACCAAGGAGATCAAGGGCGCCAACGTCCTGAACAACGGTTTCACTGGTGGGGCCTATGCCATCGGCGACGCACAGCCACTGTTCTCCACGGCGCACCCGCTGTGGTACGGCGGCAACGGCGCCAATACGCTGGCGACGCAGGCGGATCTGGCGGAAGCGAGCATGGAAGACATGCTCACCGTGATCTTCACCATGGTCGATGACCGGAACATCCCGGTGTCGGCGCAGGCGGTGAAGCTCATCGTGCCCCCCGCACTGCAGTTCACGGCGCAGCGGCTGCTGATGACCCCGGGACGAGTGGGAACGGCGGACAACGACATCAACGCCATCAAGTCGATGGGGCTGGTGTCCGGCGGTTTCGCGGTGAATCAGCGTCTGACGGACCCCAACGCCTGGTTCATCAAGACCGACGTGCCCGACGGCTTCAAGCACTTCGTGCGGCGCGCGCTGCGCAAGCGCATGCAGGAGGACTTCGAGACCGGGAACCTGCGCTACAAGGCCGACGAACGGTATTGCTTCGGCGTGACCGACTGGCGTGCGGGGTGCGGATCCTCCGGTCTGACCTGACCGTTTTGTTCCATCGCAGCACCGCCTTCTCCTGAAGGCTCTTCGACGGCCCGGGGCCTCAATCCCGGGCCGTTGTTCTTTCAATGCCCGCTCGATGCCGGGCGGTCAATCCTGACTGTTGAAGGAGCAAGACCATGTCTCGACACAATATCTCCAACGCCGACGAACTGTTCTGGGGCGACGCCTACGATCCGCAGGCGAACGGCTCCAAGCGCGGTATTCCGACGCATCTCCCCATGCAGGTCGATCTCGGCGCCCCGGTGGCGGCCTCCGCGAACGCCATCTCCCTTTCTCAATCGGTCACCGGCGGTGTCGCCGCGCTGCTCAACGGCGCGCTCGGTGCCACGCTCGACGTGCCTCGCAACGTCGTTGCGGCCTGGACCAACACGGCCGTCTGTACCGTCACCGGTACCGACAAGTACGGCCGCACCCTCGTCGAATCCTCCGCCTCCGGCACCAGCATGACTGGCAAGAAAGCGTTCAAGACCATCACCTCGGTGGTGTTCTCCGCCTCGGTCACGAGCGCGACGGTGGGCACCGGCGATGTGCTCGGCCTGCCGTACCGCCTGGCTGGCAAGTACGACATCCTCGCGGCCTACGCCGACAACACCGCCGATCTGGCGTCTGCCACGGTGGTGGCGGGCGACGCCACGGCGGCCTCGGCCACCACCGGCGACGTGCGCGGCACCTACGACCCGAACACAGCCTGCAACGGCTCGGTCCGATTCCGCCTGTGGCTGAAGATCTACGGCGTGAAGAATCGGGCGGAAGCCTACGGCGTCGATCAGTTCGCTGGCTAACCGGGGAGCACGCAGCCATGTTGAACAACATGCTCGTTCACGGGCTGGACCCGCTCACTCGACGACCTCAAGAGATCGAGACGCTCGGGGCCGGGGCCAAGGTCGCCAACATCGCCCTTGGTCCCGGGGAGCGCAACAGTGGCAATCCGTCCAACAACTTCGCCGCCGTCAAGCACGAGGCCAATGTCCAGGTTCTCGCCAACGGGACCAGCGCACAGAACATCGGACCGGGGGGAACCACGCCCGTCTTCTTGATGGGTGTCTACATCAACGCAGCGCTCACCGGCACCCTCACGATCACGGGCTTCACCTATCCGGACGGTTCCAGCGCCAGCTTCGTGATCCCCGCCAGCGCAACCGGCTGGGTGCTTGCGCCTGGCACCGCCCGCAGGATGGAGTCCGGCTGCCAGATGACGAAGTCCTCGGCATCGGACGACGGCAAGATCTTGGTGGAGTGGAGGCCGATCCAATGACGATGATGCTGCGTGACTTCTACACGGCGCTGACTCTCGACGGATCCAACGACAAGGTCGCCGGGACCAATGCGCTCGCATTGACCGCCTTCACCATGGCGGCCTGGGTCCGGCGGACGAAGAATGGAGCCACGCAGCCGATCGTCTCGGGCGGAGCGAACAGCGCGTCTCTTCGCATCAATAGCAGCAACGGGTTTGAATTGGCGAAGGCTGGCGTCGGCGTGGTGGGCTCGGCATCGACAAATGAACTGGTGCGCCGCTTCGACTTCGCGCACCTGTGCGCGACCTACGATGGCACGACGGTACGGCTGTACTTCAATGGCGCCAAGATCGTGGAGGCCGCCGCCTCGCAGACATTCGCTTCATCCACCTATGGCGTTGGAACGGACAACACCAACTTCTTCGGCGGTACCGTCGATGACGCGCTGATCTACGGGTCTGTCCTGAGCGACGCGGAAGTGGCCAGGTTGGCGATGGTGGGACCGGACTTCCTGAACAAGCCGCGTCTGCTTGACTGGAGATTCGACGAGGGTGTGGGTTCCGCCGTCACTGACCTCAGTGCCACCGGAAACACCGGAACCATCACGGAGGCAGGCTACTCGAGAATCGTTCCTGCCTCGCCTCCGTTCATCGACCGCGACATGGGGCTGTGCGCAGACTTCAATGGGTCCAATGCCCGGGTCGATCTTGGGGCTGAACTGACCAACACGGTCTTGGCGGGCGCTTCCGCCATCACAGCCATGTGCTGGTTCCGGATCACGAATCCATGGCAGGTCGGCCGCTTCTTCGGCGCCTTCACCGGGGCGTCCAACGCGGGCGCACTGATCTGGACCACAGGCACGACGAACACCCAGCAACTGGGCATGTCAGGACGGTCGAAATCGACCGACTCCTCGGTGGCCATCGTTCTGAACCCCATCCTCGAACCAGGCAATTGGATGCACTTCGCTGGGGTCTTCGACTTCGCCAACAAGGTCGAGTACGCCTACGTGAATGGCATCCTGCGGGCGACGGCCGATGCGTCCTCGTGGGCGCAGACGTCGTTCGAGGGAAACAATAGCGGTGGCCACATCGGAGGGTACTCCGGCACTGACTACTTCAAGGGCCAGATCGACGACCTCCGCGTGTATACGAGGGCATTGAGCAAGAGGGAGATCCGCCACGGATATCTCACGGGCGACTGGCCAAACGATCGCCCGGCGCTCCTGTGGACGTTCGACAACGGCACGGCAGAGAACTCCGGCACGCAGGCGGTGACGGTGACACCGCAGAACATGGCCTATCGGGCGAGCTTCATGTAATGCCGACGGCTCACGTGGTTGCGGTCCACTGGTACGGGCCGATGGGTCAAATCAACGGGACCGTGAACTGGCAAGACTATCGGTATGCAACGGCGCGGGCCGGGACGGTCCGGAACTTCCCCATGCCCATCGATGCTCCTGGGGACCTGTACGGCACGGCAGTGGCCATGGCGGGCTCCTCGGCCAATGACTTTCACACGCAGATGAGACGGCTCGCCTTCCGCGACCTGTCGAACATGCGGGCGGCCGGCTTCGATAACCTGCTCTACGACATGCTGCCGTCGCCCAACTGGACCAACGCCAAGACGCTGCAGCGACCCTCCACCGTGGCGGACGCGACCTACGCCGAACCGCTCCTGGGGTACATCGCCTTCCTTCAGTACCTGGCTGCTGCGGAGATGGTCGGCATGACAGTGGCGCCTCTTGCCGATATTCGTAACACCAGCAGCGACTATCCGGGGGGGCACACGCTGGACGTGACGGAGTGGACGGCGGTCCTGCAGGGTGCGATCGACAACCTTCCCTCCAGTGCCGCCGTGTTCAAGATCGGCGGAGTGCCGGTCATGGCGCACTTCGGATCTGACAAGGGGGACGGTCATCCTCCGGACGCAGGGGTCACGCGGCAGGATGGTGGCTGGCTGGACGTGCTCGAGGATGTTCGCGACAGTGGGCGCGCATTGCACTTCGTGGCGGACTATCGACCGAACTTGAGCGATGCGTCCGTCAATCAAGCCTGGGTTTCGGATCCGGATCCGGAGCGGCGGGCCAGTGCTCTCTATATGTTCGCCCCCGCAGGCACAGAGCAGTTCATGCGGGACTACCAGCACTCCCAGCGCGCGGTCTTCTCCGTGCCCCGCTGGTGGACCGTGAGCCCGGGCTACTACAACGCCGCCGCCTCCTTCACACAGCCGTCGCTTGCCAGGATTCACGAGACCTACCTGCAGGCGATCGCCGACGGGGTGGAGCACCTGGTGGCCTTGACGTGGAACGACTTCGGCGAGGACACGGACATCGGTCCCAGTGCGAACAAGGGGCGATGCCTTCTGGACGTGTTCGCACACTACAACGCATGGCTCCACTCCGGCGAGGAACCGGCGCCCCGCGACCAGATCGTCATCACCTATCCACTGCGTTCGCCGAGCAGCGTGACGACCACCGCAAGCAACTACGGCACCTACGGTGCCAGCCCGGAGTTCAGTCCGATGAAGGCGCACTACTGGGCCAGCCTGCGTTCTCCGGCTCGCATCGTATTGGCGGGGTGCTCACCGGTAACGGCGCCTCAAGGCACCAGCGTCGGGACGCTGGGGACGGTAAGCGCTGGGAGGCAATGGGTTTCGATCAACGGCAAGGCGACCGAACTGCCAATGATCCAGACATCTGGCGCGGAAGCGCAACGTGCGAGCGGGGGCGGACTGGAGCACCGCTATGTGGATGTGTCTCACCTGTTGACGAAGAGACTGCGTCGATGAAGCAACTGCGACCGATCGAAGCCAGATCACCCGTCAACAAGTATCTGATCGGCGCGTACTACATGCCGAACTGGAAGACGGGCGCCCTCGGCCTGTCCTTCGGTGGGCTGACCTGGGAGACGCTCAACAGCTATCCGTTGGTCCAGCCACTCAAGGGACGCTACCACCATGAAGGTCAATCGGCGCTCATGGAGGAGCAACTGGCCGAGTGCATCCGGCATGGCATCGGCTTCCTGGCCTTCGATTGGTACCACAACGAAACGACGAGCAAGCCCGGTCAAGTGCTCCTGAATCACGCGCTGGACGCCTATCTGGCGTCGGACGCGCGGCTGCGGGCTCGAGTGAAGTTCTGCGTCAACTGGATCACGCACTCAGGGTTCACTCCGGCGAGCGAGACGGAGTGGGAGGCGTGCTATGAGAACTGGGCCGCGAACTACTTTACCCATCCGGACTATCTGCGGATCGACGGTCGCCCGGTGGTGTGGGTGTTCGAGACAGACCAGGTCAGGAAGAACGCGGCGGGGATTAGTGATCGATTCTTGAGCTTTGGCAACATGGAGCGGGCGGTGACCGTCGATCACACGACCGACCAGATCACGATTACGGATGGCGCCGGTGCGTCACCCTTGGTGGGGACCGCCGACTGGCCGGCGACGGGCCGGTCCATCCAGTTCCGCATGGGCACAACAGTCCCGACCGGGTTGACCGACCAGAAGAAGTATTACTCGATCAAGGTCGCACAGTACGTCGGCAAGCTGGCAAACACCCAGGCCGAAGCGCTGGCGGGCACTGCGGTGGCGTTCTCGGACAACGGGACCGGGTCGCACAAGGTCAGGCTCGGCTTGCAGTGGACCACGATCAGGTCCCATGCCTACATCTACGACAAGATGGGCGACTACTGCGAAGCCCAGGGGCTGCCCAGGCCCTACGTCGTCGTCGGTGGCGCGTATCCGGTGCCATTCTGGGCGAGTGAGTACCGAACGGCCGGGGCGGACGCCTGCTCTCCCTACAACTGGCCAGGCGGCTACAACCCTGCCACGAACTCGGAGACGTTCCCGCCTTATCCGGAGGAGTACGCGGATCTGGCCGCCGCGTACGAGGCGAACATCCTCTGGAACCTGCGGAATCAGATCGTCGATCACATCCCCTGTCTTTGCACGGGATGGGACAACACGCCGTGGGGCGGGCTCTCCGATCGAGTCGCAATCGGCTCTCTTGGAGACATCCGACAGCACTTCTACCGGGTGCGCTCATTGATGGATGCGTTTCCAGACAAGTGCCGACGGATGGCGATCATCAACGCCTGGAACGAATACGGTGAGGGAGGTTATGCCGAACCCTCGGTGCGCTATGGACGGGGAATTCTGGAGGCGGTGCGGGAGGTGTTCGCGTCATGAACAAGGCCGGTCTGGGCGAGTGCCAGCGCTGCGGCGACGTGGTGAACCACCGGAGGCTCATGAAGGACGGCCAGTTCCGTGGCCTCATCGTCTGTCGCGACTGCTACGACCCGCGGCACCCGCAGGACGTGCCGTTCAACGTGGTGCCGGAGAAGCACAAGGTCCCCGCGCCTGAACTGTCGAAGCCCCCAGGGGAGGGCGAGGCGGCACCTGAACTGACCTTCGACGAACTTGGGAGACTGGTCTGATGCCGACCATGCAGAACATCGTCGACGTGGCCCGCAAGCCGCTCAATGACGCGGATGCCACCACCTGGGGCGATGCCGAACTCTTCGCCTACGCCAAGGACGGGCTGCGCCTGCTCAAGGGCAAGCGGCCGGATCTGTTCTTCGGGCTCGCCGACAACGTGCTGGACACGCTGGTGATCGGCTCCACCTTCCCGCTGGACGAGTTCGTGGTCCCGGCCATGACCGACTACATCACCGCCCGGGCGCAGTTCAAGGACGACGAGTACGCGGTGCAGGGCGCGGCCGCACCGTTCTACGCGCTCTACAAGGAGGCCCTGGCATGAACATGAGCGCCCTGCTGGACTACGTGCAGCCGGACGTTCCGGGTTGCCCGCAGGCCATCACCATGAACAAGATCCGCTTCGCGGCGCGCGAGTTCTTCATCCGCACCCGCCTGTGGCGGCACGATCTGTTCGCGGACATCGACGTGGCCCTCAACACCCGGGTCTATGCGCTCACCCCGACCAATCCGGCCCACGAGTCGAACATCGCCGGGGTGCTGCAGGCGTGGTACGAGGGAACGAAGATCTGGCCCCGGGCCTACCCGGATCTCGTGTCGAGCTTCGCCAACTTCAACACCGCCAGCGGGCGTCCGCTGTACTACTGGTTCGACGTGGATGACCAGATCTCGATCTATCCGAGCCCGTCGGTGGCGGCGGCCGATGCGCTGGACGTGCTCGCGATCCAGGCGCCGAAGATCGACTCGGACTACTTCCCCGATCAGTTCTTCTCGAGCTGGGTGCCGTGGATCGCTCACGGCGCGATCGCCGCGCTGATGGAGATCCCGAAGAAGCCGTACAGCGACATCGAGGGCTCGCTCTACCACCGGGCGCAGTTCGACCGCGGCGTGACGCAAGCCCTCGGCGTGGTCAACAGCGGCGGAACAGTCGGTGTCGACGAAGAAATCAACACTCTCATCGGATAAGGAGGGCGTGCCAATGTTCGGATGGGAGCAGGTCGGCACGTGGGGCTGGATGATCGTATCCGGGGTGATCGGCTGGTCGCTGAAATCGCTGTGGGATTCGCAGCGGGATACGGCCAAGGATCTCCGCGCCCTTGAGGTGAAGATGGCCGAGGACTACGTCCGGAAGGTGGATCTGCAGCCCATTCTTGAACGTATGGAACGGTCGCTGCAGAACATCGAAAGCAAGTTGGACGGCAAGGTCGACAAGTTCTGACCCGCCCTGGAGTCGTCGTGTCGTGAAGCCCCTCTCGGGGCTTTTTTCATTTCTGGAGGTGGAACATGGACTTTCACAGTCGCTTCGAAGATTGGTGCCATCGCATCCTGATCGGCGCCGTCGCGGTGCTTTGCATCCTGTTCCTCTCCGGGATCGACCGAAAGACCCAGGCCGCACCCCTCACCGGCACCCAGGCGATGAGCATCTACGTGATGGGCGGCGGAATGAGCGGCCTGCCGATGCCGGAACGGGCGCCCACGATCGTGCTGGCCAAGCAAGCGAAGTTGCAGGAACTGGCATGCCCCGGCCGCACCTGTCCGATGGTGCGAGGACTGACGACGCCAGACGGCCGGATCTGGCTCGATGAGGAACTGGACTTCTCCGACCCCATCGATGCCTCGGTCCTGCTGCACGAGATCGTGCACTACCTGCAATGGTCGCGCTCCGGGCCGGTTCGATCTTGCGACAACTGGCGCCGACGCGAGATCCACGCCTACACGGTCCAGATGGAGGCCCTCCACCACGCGGGCGTGACGGACGCCCCGGGCATGGATGAGGTCCTGGCCTGGCTGGAGATGCAGACATGCTGACCGTCGGCGAGTACCTCAACGACGACTTCCGCGGCATGACCGCGGACATGATCTTCAACGCCGAGAACCTGATCAACCGGGTCAACCTGCTGGAGTCGCACTACTACCAGGAGAACCCGGAGGCGCCACGCCTGACGCTGGCCTCCGGACGGCGGTTGCCGGAAACGAATGCCAGGACGCCGGGCGCCTCGCCCACGTCGTGGCATCTGAAGTGCGCGGCCATCGACCGGGGCGAAGCCCGTTCCGTCCGCCCGTTCGCGCGCTGGTGCGTGGCCAACCTGCACCTGCTGGCGGATCCCCTGATCAACCTCTACATGGAGGATCCGCGCACCACGATCGGTCAGTGGACCTCGTGGGTTCACCTGCAGATCTTCCCGCCGAAGTCAGGGGTGCGCGTCTTCATCCCGACGGCGGACTGGGCCGCGCGACTCAAGGGCGACCCCCTCTCACCCGGAGACATCAAGGCATGAAGGACCGCTCAAGTCTGTTTATCCAGGCGCTGATCTCGCTCGTCGTCATCGGTGTCTGGGGTTACGTGCAGTGGTCGGTGCTGGCGCATGCCATCCCCGCCGGTTCGGAGAACCTGGTCATGCGCGCGCTAGGCATCCTGGATGCGGCGACCTTCACGGTGCTGACGTTCTGGCTCGGCTCCTCGCGTGGCTCCGCCCGCAAGGACGAGATGCGCGCGCAGGAGGGCGGCGGCAATGGCTAAACAGATCTTCACCAACGGGGCCAGCTGCAAACTCGGCGCGGCGATCGTCACGACCGGCGCGATCGCGTCGATCACGCTCGAGACGGGCAAGGGAGCGCTGTTCCCCAACCCCTCGGCCGGTGACTGGTTCGTCATCACGCTGATCAAGGCGGACTACTCGGCGTTCGAGTGCTTCAAGTGCTCCGCTCGCACCGGCGATGTGGCCACGGTAGACACGCGCGCCTACGACGGCTCGACGGCGGCGACCTGGTCGACCTCGGATCTGGCCATCTGCTCGCCCAACGCCGGGGCCCTGGCCGACCTGCGGGCAGACATCGCGACGCTGCAGGCGGCCATGACCACGGCCCAGTCGGACATTTCGTCGCTGTCCGGTTCGGTGGCCTCGCTCACCTCGGCCGTGTCGCAGAAACCGCGCATGGACATCGGCACCAAGGTCGCCTTCTTCCAGGCGGCCGCGCCCACGGGCTGGACGCAGGACGTCTCTGTCAACGACAAGGTGCTCCGCGTCGTGTCCGGCTCCGGCGGCGGGAGTGGCGGTTCGTGGACGATCTCCGGGCTCTCGGTCGATGGCCACGTCCTGACGGAGTCGGAGATCCCGTCCCACGTCCACGGCACGGTGCAGACCCCGGCAGGCAACGGCTTCGGCCCGCCCGGCGGGGGCAACAACCTGGGCACGCCCGGGTCCACGGCGGCCACCGGCGGCGGACAGGCGCACACCCACGGGCTCACGGCGGATGGCAACTGGCGTCCCGCCTACATCGACGTGATCGTGTGTGCGAGGGCGTCCTGATGGATCACCGTGCCGCCTTCCAGTGCCAGCAGTGCCCGCGCAACAACGACCCGGAGCGTGGCCGCTCTTGCCCCGCGTGGTGGGAATGGACCGCCGAGAATCCCGCGACCGGCGAGACCCGCATCGTCCGCCAGTG
>ERZ724505.2099-NODE-2099-length-10221-cov-3.263624_pt1 | contig 10221 bp, 12 predicted proteins | sample MGYA00376038_ERZ724505 | MGnify/ENA primary metagenome ERZ724505 (study PRJEB28724, sample SAMN07190884) | wastewater metagenome | isolation source: effluent of sewage treatment plant in Hong Hong | place: Hong Kong | collected 2016-03-17 ...
TGAAGCAAAAGCAATCGTTGACGGCGCTCCAGCTCCTGTAAAGGAAAAAGTGAGCAAAGACGAGGCTGAAGCTGCTAAGAAAGCTCTAGAAGAAGCTGGCGCAACCGTAGAAGTAGCTTAAAATCTTTACACCGTAAAGATTTTAAGCTTAGAAAAATATGACCACATTGTAAAACAATTGTAAATACCCGTGTACAAATGCGTACACGGGTATTTTTTTACAACGTTTTCGCTAACACCTCTTAAAAATGTGTGGAAAATTTCAGTATTGCATTTTGCTAGAAAGTACGGTATATATAGAGGTAATACAACATTTGAAAACAGACAAGGAAACTGCGAGAATATGTCTGAATTACCAGAAAAACAAGTAAAGCGACTAAAAGCGCTGATTAGCGAGGCTGAGACAAATATTGCCGCTGCTAAAGAATTATTAATGAGTATTTTGGGTGAAGACGACCATGTTGTCACGCCATCATCAAGCCGTGAAGAAGTGAGCGGTAAAGTAGTCGAAGGTGTATTTGACGGCCAGAAAATGGCCGGGCCCGATGGGAAAGAATACCCAGTGCCAGCAAACTACGCCAGTAAGTCTAAATTGGTTGAAGGCGACATCCTAAAGCTAACAATCGCCGATGACGGCAGCTTTATCTACAAGCAAATTGGCCCAGTTGACCGCACTCAGGTTATTGGCACACTTGTGCAGCACGACGGCGCCTACTATGTAGAAGCGAACGGCCGTGAATACCGCATCTTGCTTGCGAGCGTTACCTACTTCCGCATCAACGTTGGCGACCAAGTTACTATCATTGTCCCAACCGACAACCAAGAAGCAACTTGGGCAGCCGTAGAAGCCGCACTATGACAAAAAAGTTGTAGTTTCTGCAGGCATAGTTATATCTAATAGAAAAAACTATTCGTCCGTGCTCGAGAAGATGATACATTCATGAGCCCTGGAGGAAAGCCTGAGGCTGGTGAAACGCCTTTCGAGACACTACAACGAGAACTGCGCGAAGAGCTCAATATTCACGTAACCGAGAATGATGTCGAGTATATTGGTGAAGTGACTTCAGTAGCGTTTGGACGCTACGTCGGAAAAATATTGTTAATGCACTGCTATATCATTAATTCATATAGTGGCACTCTGCACAGATCCGCTGATATAAGCGAGCTTGTATGGATGGATAGTAAGGACATTTCAGCTAGACGCGTTGCACCGATAGAAAGCGAATCGATTATTCCCCTTTTAGTGGAGCGAGACTTAATTTCCTAAGTATATTCTGTTAATATTGCATATACTATAAATATGGCAAAATTACATTTCAAATACGGGGCGATGAACAGCGGTAAAAGTGATACGCTTATTAAAACTGCCTACAACTATACCGAACGTGGTTTAAAAGTGTTGGTGGTAAAACCAAGTGTTGATACAAAAAGTGAAGATAGCGTAGTAGCGCGCGGCGGCCACGTACGCAAAGTTGATGTTATTGCAATGCCCACAACTAACCTACAAAATGAGATCGTCAAGCACGATGATATCGCGTGTGTGCTGGTTGATGAAGCGCAGTTTTTAAGTACCGATCAAATTAGCCAATTATTTGCCGTTGCAAAAAACCACAATATTTCAGTCATTTGCTATGGACTACGCGCTGATTTTCGCACCAAGCTATTTCCAGGCAGTACACGACTGTTTGAGATCGCCGATAACATCGAAAAACTGCCCACGATGTGCTTTTGCGGCAGCCAGGCCGAGTTTAATACTCGCAAAATTAATGGCAACTATGTATTTACCGGCGACCAAGTAGCCATCGAAAATGGCGATGATATTGTTTATGATTCACTCTGCGGCACGTGCTATGTGCGTGAGGGTGGAGTTATTTAAGTTTTTTTCGAACCAACGCAAAATTCATAAGTCCAGAAAATACGAGTTGACGCATCTGCACGAGCCAATCGACTGGCTGCAACGAAGTAACGGTGCATACTAAGAATAATGTGGCCACTAAATTTATCTGCCAAGGCAGTTTTGTTTCGCTGTGTGGATCCTTGAAGGTCTGTATAATCATCGGCACAACCGAAACCAACATCACCGCTGTTAAAATATAAATATTGTATGCTGCATCATTGGTAAGATGCCACATAATCAAGCCAGCTAAGGCTCCCACCAGTACTATGCCATCAAGTAGCTTAAACTGAAATTTTCCATTTTTTAAACCAAAAATAACAATAAAAATGTTCATGACTGCGGCGGCGAACGTAAACGGCACGATGTACCATAGTTCTTTTGCAACCAGCGCGCCAAGCTGTGAGATGTTGATGAGAGCCAACATAATAACAGAGGTAATTGCCACGCGCACCCGTCCCTTGGCAACATCGTACACATACCAGGTGATTGACACGATAAACAGCAGACTGGCGATAATTCCAAGAATAAATTGTAAACTCATCACATTCAGTATAACGAAAAGAGAAGCCGTGAGCTGTCCATTTCAAAACTGCTCACGGCTTCTATGCTTTCATCTACCCTATTTACGGCAACATGTCAATCACATTTCCATTACGAGTTATGACTTTTAGACGTTGGATGTTTTTCGAATCGATGATTGCTTCTTAATTTCACGCAGCGCTTCACGTTGGCTCATCTTTAGGCGTCGAGTATCGATAATAACGCTCTTTGACTGCTTAGCTGCACGCTTAAACTGGTTTTGAATTGTATACTTACTTTTTCCTGTTGGAGATTTGATCTCCCACAATATACCATCCATAGCTATGTCGGGTGTATGTAATCCTTTTGAGTCATGTGGCCGCAAAAATTCGACATCGTGGCCCAGCGAAGTAAATACCTCTACAGTTTCGTATTCATGTGGCTCAGGCTTGAGAGACCCAAGCTTGCTTGTAAGTTTACCATGAGTACGATGTTTCATTGGGTGCAAGTATAGCATGAGGTCTGGCAGACAAAACACAGTGTTTAGCGTACAATAAAAGGTAATGGGGAAGGCGTTATACCGAAAATACCGTTCGCGGTCGCTTGATGAAATTGTGGGGCAGGAACATGTGACCAGCCTACTTAAACGCGCCCTTGACCGGGAACGGATCGCCCACGCCTACTTATTTACAGGCCCACGTGGTACCGGAAAAACTAGCGTGGCCCGTATCTTAGCGCACGAAATTAATCAATTGCCCTACAACGATGAGTCATCGCATCTCGACATTATAGAAATTGATGCAGCCAGCAATAACGGCGTTGAAGATATTCGCGATCTGCGCGAAAAGGTGCAGCTGGCACCGACTACTGCAAAACGGAAAGTCTATATTATTGATGAAGTCCATATGCTCTCTAAACCTGCATTTAACGCGCTCCTAAAGACGCTCGAGGAACCGCCTGAACATGTGGTGTTTATACTTGCCACTACTGACATAGAGAAGTTGCCTGAGACAATAATTAGTCGCACTCAGCGCCACACCTTCCGTCGAGCCACCCAGCAGCAGCTAATAGAAAACATGCAGCGAATTGCCAAAGCAGAGAACATGGCAATTGAACCTGATGCCTTGCAAGTGATAGCCGAGCACAGTGATGGCGGCTATCGGGACAGCGTAAGTTTGCTTGACCAACTGGCAAATACGGTGGACAAAAATGAGACTATAACTTCAACGGCTATTGAGCAAAGCTTGGGGCTTGCTCCACACAAAGCCATAGATGCCGTGCTAACGTATACGAAAAGCGGTGACGTAGCCGGGCTTCTTGAGCAGCTCGGTACTCTTGAATCTACTGGCGTGCAACCAAAAATAATTGCCGAACAATTGCTTCGCGCCATTCGAGCTAATGCTGCACGTGAACCGCAACTTCTGCCCCTAATGGGAAGTCTTACTGAAGTCAGCCAGAGCAGCCTGCCGAGCGCAAAGCTACTTGCTGCACTAGGGAGCTTTACACCTGCTACTCCAGCACCTAGCACGCCAGCACCAGTAGCTGCAAAAGGTGTTGAACCTAAAGTTTCGAAACCAGCTACTGCACCTACCGCCAAAGAGCCTGTGGTAAAAGAAAAAGAAGAACCTTCTACTCAGCCACCAGTCGCAAAGCCTTCACGTCAGTCGGCGTCTATGGAACTAGACTGGACAAAATTTACCGAAGCGATACGAACTGCATCGGTCGCCGCATATACTGTTATCAGCAAATGCGGCTACATTGCCGAAAGTGGCACGCTGACAATTTACACAAAAACAAATTTTTACCACAAAAAGCTCGACACGCCACGAGTTTTGGGAATCTTACAGTCTGCACTACAAAACCAAGGAATTAGCGACTGGAACATCACACTTGTGCCAACAACAAAACCACCCAGTGATAGCCAAGCTGCCGCTGTTGCTGCTATGATGGGGGGAGGAGAAGAGGTGCATATAGATGAGTAATAAAACTGTTCCTGCCGGGAAAATTCCGCCCCAGAGCCTTGATGCCGAAAAGAGCCTGCTTGGTGCAGTGTTGATTGACGATGAAGTGCTGGCCGATGCTACGGAATTTGTCCATGTGGGTGATTTTTATGACAAGACCCACGATATTATATTTGGCGCGATGATGCGACTCTACGAACGTCATAAACCAGTAGATTTGCTGACATTAACAGATGAGTTAAAGCGTAAAAAAGAACTTGAAACGGTGGGTGGATCAGCCTATTTAACCGAACTCACTACCTATGTACCGACCGCCGCCCACGCGTCTAGCTATGCCGAAATTGTGGCACAAAAAGCCGTTCGACGCCGACTAATAAAGGCGAGTGGCGATATTTCTGAGCTGGGTTACGATGAAGAGACCACCACCCAAGAACTACTAGAAAAAGCCGAGGCCGAACTATTCAGTGTTTCCGATCAATCACTTAAGCAGGATGTTGTTAGCCTCGAAAGCATTTTGACGGAAAGCTTTGATCGCATGGAAGAACTCCATCGCAATAAAGGGCAACTACGTGGCATTCGCACCGGCTACCGTGATCTCGATAACATGACTGCAGGCCTACAGCGCAGCGACCTCATCATCTTGGCTGCTCGCCCGGCGATGGGTAAAACCACATTGGTAACCAACTTGGCGTACAATGTGGCAACAATTGCTAAAGAGCCTGTGCTATTTTTTAGCCTAGAAATGAGCAAGGAGCAACTGGTTGATCGTATGCTGGCTGATGCCAGTGGAGTCGATGCCTGGAATATTCGTACAGGAAATTTGAGCGAAGATGATTTCGCCAAGCTTGCCGAAGCGATGGGCGACATGGCAGAAGCACCAATATTTATTGACGATACACCGGGGCTGAGCGTGCTCGAAATGCGCACAAAGGCACGTCGCGCCAACCACGATCGTCCACTTGGGCTTATTATCGTTGACTATTTGCAGCTATTACAAAGCAACGGCAACCACCAGGGCAACCGTGTCCAAGAGGTAAGCGAGATTTCACGCGGACTAAAATTGATTGCCCGTGAACTAAATGTGCCGCTCATTGCGCTTAGTCAGCTTAGTCGTAGCGTCGAAAGTCGCACGCCGCCAATCCCACAGCTGGCCGACCTCCGTGAATCTGGAAGCATCGAGCAAGACGCCGATATTGTCAGCTTCATTTATCGCCCCGGCTACTACGAACCAGAAAATCCTGATGTCGAAAATATCACCGAGCTCATCATTGCTAAGCACCGTAATGGGCCAACCGGTAAAGTCGAGCTGTACTTCCACCCAGAACGACTCCGCTTTATGTCACTCGACAAACGTCATCGCAACGAATAATGTTTATGCTATACTTACAGTACTGATATGGGCAAACTAGGCATTTCCAATTTCATTTTATATCGATGGCGTTACTACCTAGGGTTTGCCGCTATTGGGCTGCTATTGGCAGCTACGGTACTTATTGTTACATTTTTATCGCCGGGCGGGATCAGTCGCGCCGAAATGGATTCAGTGGTGGCCAGTACGTTTACGCCACCGCAAACGCTTCTTGGACAATCGCCTGATCACATTTTGCATCTACCGTACCGACTGTTTCAAAAACTTAGCCTAGCAGCACTTGATGTCAATTTATTTGCGATCAAGCTACCGTCTATGGTGCTGGCGACAGGTTCGGTGCTGGCGCTCTATGGCTTGCTTCGTTTGTGGTTCCGACGAAATGTTGCGATTATTTCGTCTATTATTGCAGTTGTTACCGGCCAGTTTCTTATGCTGATACAGCTGGGTACACCCGCTGTCGGGTATATTTTTTGGAATGCGGCTATTTTATATAGCGTTTCTATGCTCGTTCGCACCGAAAAATACCGTATTGTGTGGCTATTTGCCGCCACTACCTTTGCGGCGCTCAGTATGTACTCGCCACTACAAATTTATATTGTGGTTGCACTGCTTGCTACCTGCGCAGTTCATCCCCATGCACGATTCGTTGTACTGCAAATAAAGAACTGGGCGCTTACCGCCTGTGCGGTATGGTTTATACTCCTGGTGACACCCCTCATTCTTTCTATCGTTCAGCAGCCTGCTATAGCAGCCACCTTACTCGGCATTCCAGCACAATTTAGCTGGCCATCGCTTCACATTGTACGGCAACAGCTTCTCCAATACGTCGGGTTTAGTAGTCCAAGCAGCGGTACGCGAATTTCACCCGCCTATGGGCTTGGCGTTGTAGCACTTGCACTTGTAGGCTTGTATCACTTACTTACCGCAAAATATACTGCCAAGAGCTACATTCTTACCATCTGGTTCTTGCTGCTCCTACCATCTATCGTGTCCAACCCCGATGCCGTTATGGTAACGTTTGTTCCTGTGCTGCTACTTGTAGCGTATGGCATCGACTACATTATTCGTAGCTGGTATCGACTGTTTCCTACAAATCCGTACGCGCGCGTCTTTGGGCTTATTCCCCTAAGTGTTCTCGTATTCGGGCTTATCTTCTCTGGCGTCGAACGGTTTGTGTATGGCTATCACTACGACCCTCGTTCCAGTGGTGCCTTTAGCAACGATCTGCAACTTCTTGATAGTGTTGTTGACGCAAACAAAAACAAGCCCATTTTAGTTGTTGTGCCTGAATCGATGCGTGAGTTCTACACCGTATATTCTGACCGAAAACCAGTTACACCACGCGTACAAATTGCAAGTGCGCTCAATCCGCTACCTGGCGGCGTTACTATCGTTCACCACGATAGCCAAGTCACTCGACCTGGGGTGCCGAGCCAGATTTTGGTAAGCCGCGTCACGAACAATGCCGATCGATTCTACCTCTACAAATAGCTACGCAATAATGCTATACTAAGAGAAGTTTAAAGAGAGGAAACCCATGGCACTAGACCAAATGCGAATGCTGAACGACCTACGAAAGGCACAGGCAAAACTAAAGAAGCAAATTATTGAAGTAGAAGCAGGCGATGGCGCCGTTATTGTGCGTATCACTGGTGAGCTAAAAGTTGATGATATCAAACTAAACCCAGACCTCATAGATTTTGATGACATGGAAGAATTAGAGCACTGGATCAAAATTGCGATTCGCGATGGCATGACGAAAGCACAAGAAATTGCTGCTGAAACCATGAAACCACTGATGGGTGGCCTTAACCTCCCAGGAATGTAGCCTGCAAAGGACAGTCCTTTGCATTTGTTATGGCAAGTAAATTACTACCAGTCGCACTGGAAAATTTGATCGATGAACTCGGCCGCTTGCCTGGTGTGGGTGTACGTACTGCTGAACGCTACGCATACTATCTATTAAAGTCGAGTGCTACCAATGCAAGTAAGCTCGCAGCAAGTGTCGATGCGCTTCATGCAGGGGTAAAGCAGTGCCCAGTTACATTCGCACTTATCGATGCCGATCAGGAGGTATCAGCACTCTATGCCGATGCTTCTCGCGACAAGTCGCTCGTTGCAGTAGTCGAAGAACCACTCGATATTGTCGCGTTGGAGCGTACTGGGAATTTCAACGGCACCTACCATGTACTTGGTGGGGCAATTTCTCCTATCGACGGAGTAGGGCCAGAACAACTACACATCCCCGAACTTATCGAGCGCATTAAAAACGATACTGTAACAGAACTTATTATTGCCACCAATGCCAGTGTTGAAGGCGAATCGACTGCGTTATTTTTGCAAAAATATCTGCAGGACGCTGGTGTAGAGGTAGAAATGTCGCGGCTGGCCAGAGGTATACCCGTTGGCGTCGATCTCGAATATGCCGACCAGATCACGCTGTCTCATGCTCTAGACGGTCGCCGAAAACTGTAGTATAGTGTGCTTGTTCGCTTCACAACCAAATGGAGGTGAGTAGAGTGGCAGATAACACCGAGCTTTGCAACTGCGGCACAGAACGTGACATGTCCCAACCTGTTTGTCAGGGGTGCGGCAAAGCGCATCCTCAACCAGGTACACCACGACCGTAAGGAGAAGCCATGGATTGGCTACAAACACTCATGGCAGACTGGTGGTTCATTGCCATCATTATCGTTCTGCTCGCTGTGATCTATGCGAACAACCGTATGCGCCCGCGCTGAGATCGAGCACTTTGCTGGCTCTCTCAGGGCGGGCATTGTGCATTCTTGGGTTAATTTGCTATACTATAAGTACCCTACATTAGGAGTGCACATGCACCATCCTCCACCCCCGTGTCCTAATTGCCAAGTAGCTCTTGCCTTGTGCGACACGCATAACAAGTGGGTCTGCGAGTTCTGTGAGATTACACAAGATCACAATGAGCCTGCGCCCTTAAGTTGAGCGATAGCAACTGTCAGCTCCTTAGGGCGCAGGCAGTTTGCTTATTGGATTCCTATTGCAGCACTAGTCCGTACCCACCGTCGTGGATTGCTATTTCTGACCCAACGCCAGCACGAAATAACTCAATAGTTCGCGCTCGTGTGCGCTCGCAACCTTTGCCATATGCCGTACTGTCGCTTCCCACCGTAACACTACGAGCGCCATCCGCTATCACAAAGCCTCCGGCGTCGGTAACCCACTCTCCCTTTGCAGCATCAGCTGGTCCATACCCATCAGCGAGTGCGTCTGTATACTGCTTGTTCCATCCTTCACAGCGCTTTAAAGCTGCCCGAAGAATAGTTACATGCGTGACGAAGGGAGCCACCGCAATAATCTCACCCGCAACAACAAATTTGCCTACCCGCAGAGGCCGCCTACTATGTTCAGTTTCTACCCCGTAGGTTTGAGCATACCTTTGAAAGTATTCAGCAGTAGGATGCGCAAGCACCTTTGCTACATCTTTAAGGTCAGGCTCAAAGAGGTCAAGCTGTAGCTGGTTCGCTGTCTTCATCATACAATCTTATCAAAACTCTCACTTCGCCTTTCAGAACATCAAAAGGCTTTCTTTCTGAGAATGTTCGCAAGGCTGGATTACAGGCGTCAATGCCGCGTAAAATTGTTGTAAATACAGCCGCTGCCAATTTAGGACGGAGTGCACTTGAAAACGCTTCGTTTCGCTGTGTTGAACCAAAGACATCGTGAATAGCGGCTATAATATTTGCTTTATCATCTGCTGACACACCACTTCGATGCACTACAGCCATGCAGGCATCGATAACTTCTTGCTGTGTTACTGTTTCCATATATTATACTATTATATCACTTTATATACTCTTTTGTCAACTTTACCAATCTGTTACAATAGGTATAAGGTACAACGACGCTCAACAACATATCAACGACTCAAGTCGTATTGTTATTATTCAGGCCGAAAATCCTGATGGTGACAGCCTAGGAAGCGCTTTGGCGCTTGAAGAAATTTTGGGCGATTTAGGTAAAGAAGTTTCATTGTACTGCCCAGTGGAAATCCCAAAATATTTGCGCTACGTACAAGGCTGGGACAGGGTAGAGAATGATTTTACTACCAACGCTGATCTCGCGATTATTGTCGACACGAGTGCTGACGTACTACTTTCTAAAGTTCTGGAAACGCCGGGCGTGCGGCATTTTTTGGAATCACACCCAGTATTGGTTATTGATCACCATGTAACGGCCACAAATACCCTTAGCTTCCCCCACACATTGCTTTCTGAGGAAGCTATTTCAACGAGCGAAGTTATCTATGGCCTCGCGCAGGATGCTGGCTGGACTATCAATCAGCAGGCAGCCGAGAATTTACTGTTGGCACAAATGGCTGACAGCCTAGGGCTGAGCACGCAGGGTGTCACTCCCAAAAGTTATCGCATTGCAGCAGAGTTGACTGAGCTTGGCGCTCACGTCAGCACTATAGAAGAACGTCGTCGCGAGTTCATGAA
>ERZ724505.2101-NODE-2101-length-10217-cov-4.014072_pt1 | contig 10217 bp, 12 predicted proteins | sample MGYA00376038_ERZ724505 | MGnify/ENA primary metagenome ERZ724505 (study PRJEB28724, sample SAMN07190884) | wastewater metagenome | isolation source: effluent of sewage treatment plant in Hong Hong | place: Hong Kong | collected 2016-03-17 ...
GACGCATATCAGTCTTCTTGTCCTTTCGGTGTGCGAATGCATATGCTCCTGCTTTGCGAAGCGCTACTTTTGCTTCGACTTCTTTTTTACTGCGACCGAAGCGGTAGCCTTTTGCGCGTGAGAGCACATTACGGCGATGCTTCATTGCAATCTTACTTCTTTTTACTCGTGACATACTTGTTGATTAGTTAAAAATGTAAAAGGATTATAGAAGACCTGGAAGGAAACGAGACTTTTCTTTTCCTGTCATAACAAATTCCTGACCGCGCTTTCCTGCGAGTTGCTTTCGGCGAGATGCTTTTGCGTTAAAGTGGTTAAGTCCTGGCTTTCGACCGATAACTTTTCCAGTTCCTGTTATCTTGAGTCGCTTGAGGAGTGATTTATTTGTCTTCATAAAGGTTTTCTTAATAATCTATAATCCTGTAGATAGTTCGGGTATCATATCACATTTCCCACCAACAATCAAGGGTTTTTTGAGGGAGACTTTAATTATTTCGCTTTTTCGATAACAATCAAAAGGCTTTTGTTTCCAACCTTCTTGAGGGCTTCAGCGATTTTGTACTCCGCTGGAATGATAGCCATAAGGCGTTCAAGACGACTTCGTAGGAATGCTTCGTCCATGAATTTGGTACGACCTTTTAGTTGAAGTTCTATTTTCACACGATGGCCTTCTTTGATCCATTCTGCGGCTTGTTTGGCCTTAGTCATGATGTCATGTTCAGAAATAGAGACACTTATCTGGATGTTTTTGGTTTCGGTGACGTGGGCACGAGCTTTTACTTCCTTGAGCTTCTTTGACATCTCATAGGTGTACTTTCCGTAGTCAGCGATTCTTGCAACAGGAGGGTCTGCCTGAGGGGAGACCTCGATAAGGTCGAGTTTTACTTTTTTGGCAGCATCAAGAGCTTCTTCTTTTGTGAGAACGCCCAAATTTTCTCCTTGCGAACCTATCACGCGAAGTTTCGGAGAACGAATATTGTTGTTGATGTTTACTTTTTCTGCCAAGGCTTAATGAATGATGATATCTATAATACTACCATAGATTTCTTTTTTTGGGTATGTGGAGGTGGTTGTGCTCGCTTCCGCTGGTGGTTTAACGGCAGGTGCGCACGACTCACGCTGTGAAGGTAAAATGAGAAGCGCATTCGCAACCCCACCAACCCTGACGTCACACTTCCTCAACTCATCCATCTTAAGGGTATGGGATGCGTAGTATTGGTGTAGGTGGTATGTTGCTGAGTGGCAACCTCTAGGATCAACACCCATCTGTGCTTACAGACTAGCAACTACTGACCTGACCGACCATTCGGCTCGGGTCTTTTTTATAAAAAATCAGCACCACAAGAGTGATGCTGAGAGGTAGTCGATTCTTCATGCAGAATCTGGCAGTTGCTTTTCTCGCAGTGTCTTCCATGTGAAGAAAGAGACGATACCACCAACCAAGAAACAGGCGACAGTACACAATGCGAACAGTAGGGTATGCATCTTCTCCGACCATGTCATAAGGTAGAGGAGTGCTATTCCTGGGATATAGGGAAGCATGACTGGGCGCCATTTCGCAAGGAAGATTCCCAGTTGAGATGTTTTTATTTTTTCGTATACCGCAGGGTATTTTTCGAAGAAAGCAAACGACATCACCATGACCGCCATCACGAGGACGGTGAGATGAAAACCAAGAGGCGTCTCTTTGCTGTTCTTGTTGTATTCTTCCACGAACGATCTTATGAATTGCAGGTGTGACTGTGACATGGAAAGAATGTCTTCCCAGATGGAAGGACCATACATCTTCCCAGCATCAATCGCAATGCGAAGAGTGGGGAACAGGAAAGTGACACAGAGTGCAGAAAGAAGCGCGTAGAACAGGAACCAGAACAAGCCTTTCATGATGAGTCTCCTTGGCAAAAACAAGTGGAACATTCCACAACGAATCCTAGCACAAGAAGGGGTAGGGCGCATCTTTGCGTTAAAAATATATCGTAGTACGTAAAAATGTGTGACCATAAAGAGAGAGTCGGCCACAAAATCACTTCCTCACTCTGTTCGTCAGAGATGATTTTCCGACCCGCATTCGACTCTCTCGAAAGTGACGCAGGTCACTTTCTGTTACTTATCTTTCGTGGCGTCGCAGAGTACTGCGACATCCTACCACTTCTCTTATTTTTGATATTTTGTATTTCAATATGGAATTGGTAGTTATTTTTGTATGTACGTGCACGCGCTGTGAAGCTAAAAATTGCATGAAGCTGAAAGCTTCATGCAATTTTTAGCGAAGTGGTGGAGGCGGGGAGAGTCGGTCACAAAATCACTTCCTCACTCTGTTCGTCAGAGATGATTTTCCGACCCGCATTCGACTCTCTCGAAAGTGACGCAGGTCACTTTCTTCTATTCCTCACTGAACCATAAAAATACCCCTACGGGTACGTAAGGGTATTTTTATAGTTAGTGGAGGTGGGGAGAGTCGAACTCCCGTGTAACAAGGTGTGAAGGATAGGTCTACATGTGTATAGTTTGTCTTGATGTTTAGTGTAAGGAATAAAAGACAAACAAAAAACTCCCTACACAAAGCATGATTGTTTCAAGAAGTGTTGTATGCAGAACACTTCTCTACGTCTGCTGTTATATTGCCTCGTATATATCCGCAGCTACGATATAAGGAGACACCAGATCGGCCTGTAAATTTAGGCGAATGCTGGAGCAAATGCGCGTCCAAAATATGGAGAAGCGATTGCCTTACCAGTTGATTTTGCAACATGGTTTCTCTGAAAGGGTACGAGTTCTCAGAGGGTCTCGACACAGCGTATACATCACAGTCTTATTATCAAAGCCAAAGTACACCCCCAGACGTAGCAGTCAGCTACAAGCTTTTAGTTCTTAGTAACCCTGTTTGGTTTTCGCTAAGAGCTAATGTTTATATGCTAATGACTGTCTCTTAGTTCGCGACGTGCGATATCTTTTTTTATGAGTTCTCGTTTGTCGTGAGCTTGCTTTCTCTTACACACTGCAACAGTGCATTTAATAAGCCTATTTGAAAGATACAACGAAGAGGGGATGAGTGTCAAGGTTTTCGTATGTTCTATTCCTCCTAAATAATCAAGTTCTTTTTTATTGAGTAAGAGGCGACGGGTTCGGTGTTCGTCGTAGTCTTTTGGAGTATTGGCTGGTTGGTATGCTGGAATGTACATTCCAACCACGAAGGCTTCTCCTCCTCGCACGATAATGCGAGCGCCTTCAAGTGAGCCAAGTTTTTTTCGGAGTGATTTTACTTCAAAACCAAAAAGCTCGATACCTGCTTGTATGGTCTCGGATACTGAATAGGTGAGTCCTAGTTTTTTGTTATCGATAAGTTTCATAAAAAGACGTTTTCGTGCCTCTGCTTTTGTCTAGTGTAGCATGTGATACAATGCTATCATGAAAAAACTGAAAATTCCGAAACTGCGCCAAGAATCGCCTAAAAAAGAAAAACAACCACAAAGTTTTTCTCAGCAACTTCTCGGTGCTTTTATTATATTCATGTGTCTTGTGTGGGGGTATTCTCTTGTGACTGAGAATAAAAAAACTCCAACAATAGCCTTATCAGAATTCGCTACTCTTGTAAAAGACAATACGATTACTTCCGTTGAGGTTGAAGGAAACACCCTCACGGGTAAGAAGGTTGATGGATCTTTTGTGGAGACAAAGAAAGAACAAGGTGCCTCAGCGCTCTCTGTTTTATCTCTTTATGGGGTAAGCTCTACCACGCTTGCTACAACAACTGTTACTGTTAAGACAGAACGCGGACTTTCATTTTGGGGCACACTCCTCCCAATACTTCTTCCTGTTATTTTCCTCGCGCTTATGATTTGGTGGCTTGGTCGTGGTATTAAGGGTGCGAATATGCAGGCGATGTCGTTCGGCCAGTCACGTGCAAAAGTTATTTATCCTGATGATACAAAAGAAAAAGTAACATTCAAAGATGTAGCAGGGGCAAAGGAGGCAAAAGCTGAACTTGAAGAAATTGTAGAGTTCCTTCGTGCTCCAAAAAAGTTCACAGACATTGGAGCAGAAATTCCAAAAGGCGTACTTCTTATGGGTGCTCCTGGAACAGGAAAGACGATGCTCGCACGTGCGGTTGCTGGAGAGGCAGGAGTTCCATTCTTCGCACTCTCTGGATCTGAGTTCGAAGAAATGTTCGTCGGAGTAGGTGCGTCTCGTGTGCGCGACCTCTTCGATATGGCGAAGAAGGCTGCGCCTGCGATTATTTTCATTGATGAAATTGACGCTGTCGGACGATCACGTGCGACATCAATCAATGGTCAAGGAGAAGCTCGTGAGCAGACACTTAACCAAATACTCGTTGAAATGGACGGTTTCGAGCCGACGATGAATCTCATCGTTATGGCGGCCACCAACAGGCCTGACGTGCTCGACAAGGCGCTTCTTCGTCCTGGACGCTTCGATCGTCGAGTGACACTCGAGCTTCCTGACAGAGGAGATCGTGAAGCGATACTCCAAGTACATGTGAAGTCGAAACCTCTCGCAGAAGATGTGAATCTAAAAGTAGTCGCAGAACGTACACCTGGATTCTCTGGAGCAGATCTCTATTCGCTGATGAATGAAGCGGCAATTTTGGCTGCAAGAGAAGAGAGGAAGAAGGTTGCTCAGTTCGACCTTATTCGTTCTATTGAAAAGGTGATGCTCGGCCCTGAACGAAAGAGTCACGTGCTTTCTCCAAAAGAGAAGAAGATTACCGCCTATCATGAGGCAGGACACGCACTCGTCGCGTCATGTCTTCCTGATGCTGATCCTGTGCACAAGATATCTATCATCTCTCGAGGAAATGCCGGAGGGTATACGCTTAAACTTCCAACAGATGAGCGACGTCTCATGACACGTGCTGCGTTCTTGGATGATATCGCAATGTCACTCGGTGGGTATGTTGCAGAAAAAGAAATCTTCGGGGATATCACTATGGGACCATCTAATGATTTACAGGTTGCGACCTATATGGCACGTCAAATGGTGACACGGTACGGTATGAGCACTCTTGGCCCCATTGCTCTTTCTGGAGAAAGGGAAACAGTATTCGGAGTGTATGGAAAGGAATATAGTGAAGTCTATGGTGAAAAGATTGATAGTGAAGTCAAGCGTATTATGGACGAAGCCTGGAATAGGGCACGGCTCATTATTATTGAAAAAAGACCAGTACTCACCGCAATCGCAGAAGAACTCATGAAGGTTGAAAGTATCGAGCGCGAAGAGTTCGACAAGCTTCTTACTCTTCACGGTATCAAACCAAAAAGGGAAGAGACTATCTAGTGGTCTTAAACGGTGGGTGTGTGGGAAGAAAGAGCGACACTGTGAGTGTCGCTCTTTCTGGAAAATAAAAGAGCCACACATGATGTGTGGCTGTCTTTGGTGTAGGAAGACCGCGGGAGTCTTCCGCCTACGGCTTTCCTCCGGAGAGAGGACTGCTTTGCTTGATACGCTTGTCTGCGAGATGTCCGAGCCCAAGACCTGTCGAGTGACGTGCTTCGAAGGTTGCAAGGTTGGCAAGGGTTACCTCGCGGTCACGAAGCGCGGTCATGGCTTTCTCCATGTTGACACCGATGGCACCAGTTCTGCCTGAGCATCCAGCAGGCTCATGCGAGTTTTTGCAGGCGCAACGACCTTTTTTGATTTCGCTCAAGCATCCGTCTCCTCCAGGGAGGTGGCGTGCGCAGGGGTTGCTCTTGGTTGTGTCGATCATGACCGCAGGATCAGGGTCGCGTCTTGTGAACATGTGTCTCTCCTTGTAATGAGCTTTTGCACACGATATGTGTACGAAGGGTAGTATGCATTGTTTTTAGAAAAAAGTCCACATGTGTACTATGTTTCTATTACCTTTTGTGTGTTGAGTCCTTTTAGTGGGGACGCATGTTGAAAATACCGTTAAGTAACTTATTTTCTATGGTACTATTTTTATATGGCAAAAAGAGATATAAAAGAAAAAGTTTTGCAATTAAGAGCAGAGGGTAAAAGTTATTCTCAAATTAGGGAGGTGATTACTGTTAGTAAGAGCACGTTGAGTGTCTGGTTGAAAAATAAACCCCTTACCCCTTCTCAGCTAGAGATGCTTCAAGGGAAAAATGAAAAAAGAATAGAAAATTTTCGATCAAAGATGCTTATAAAACGAAATGAAAAAATCAAAAAAAGTTTAGTAGAAGCATCAAAAGACATAGGTATATTTTCTCAAAGAGACATCTTTGTTGGTGGAATATTTCTCTATTTTGGAGAAGGGTCCAAGACAACAAAGAATACCACAGCCCTCACGAATTCAAACCCATTCATCTTGAAGTTTTTTATTCTTTGGCTTGGGTATCTTAATGTAAAAAGAAGTCGCATACGTGCGAAGCTATATCTTTATAAAGATATGGACAAAGAAAAAGAAATTATTTTTTGGACAAAGAGTTTGAACATTACACGAAATCAGATACGAGGACCGTATGTTAAGTCTTCGAATCAGTCAGACATAACCTACAAAAATTCCTATGGACATGGAACGTGTACAGTCCTTGTTGAAGATGCAGTTTTGTTCAGAAAAGTTTCTGCATATTTGAAGTACACTACCGACCATTTTGAGTAAGGCAAGTCTTCTTTTTTAAGTAAAAAAGAAACGAAACCTCCTTTGCTTTCAGCTTCATGCATACGTTCTCCCCAAAGTGCATCCACCTGGACTCGAACCAGGGACCAGTTGTGTATAAGACAACGGCTCTACCAACTGAGCTATGGATGCACTTTGTTGACAATGTACTCATTTTTCAAAATAACACGATTCTATCGTATAGGTTTCGGATTGGTTGCGGGTGGTTATGTGCACAATCTATTTCTTTATAAAAAGATGATATAGTCACTCTTACAGTGAGAATATCACTATACCAAAAATTAGATAATTATTCTAGTTGTTCTAGGAAATATAGACACATTACTTAACGTGATGTATATATTACTCCATATGCACCGTCATAGCCTTCTCTATCTTTTCTGCAAGGAGAGGGTGAGTGCGGAGGGTGTCATCTTGCTCCACAAGAGTCCTCGCTTCTTCGCGAGCTATTTCTACAAGTTTTGGGTTTTTGATTGCTTCCATGGCAAGGTCGCTTACGCCCCACTGTTTACCATCAAAGAGTGTCCCAATACCTCGTTCCTTCATATCGAGCTCGGCAAGTTCGAAACCATTCTTAGCTTCCACAAGAGACTTGAGTCTTCTTCCTGTGATGTCGCTCGCGCTTTCTGTGAAAAGATAGCAGTAGGATTGGTGTTTCCCACGGCCAACACGACCACGTAGTTGATGAAGCTGTGCGAGACCGAAACGTTCCGCATGTTCGATGATGATGACGGTAGCGTTTGGAACATTCACTCCAACTTCTACCACAGAAGTTGCTACTAAGATGTCTGACCTCTTTTCAAGAAAATCTCGCATCACTTCTTCTTTTTCTTCTTTTTTCATTTTGCTATGAATCATATCAACCACGAACTCAGGGAATATTTCTTCAGAAAGGCGTTTCGCTTCCTCTTTCACGCTCTTTAGAATACGTTTCTGTCGTTCCTCTTCATCTTGCTCATCGATACGAGGGCATATCACATATACCTGTCTTCCTTGTTGTAATTCGTGTCGAATCTTTTCATACACTTCTTTTCGTTTCACTGAAGGTACGATGGTTGTTTCTATTTTTTTGCGCTCGAGAGGCATGGTATCGAGTACAGTGAGGTCGAGATCGCCGAACATGGTGAGTGCAAGTGTGCGTGGGATAGGGGTTGCCGTCATTGAGAGAAGGTGAGGAAGTTTATTGGTCTCTGTGTTCTTTTTTTGGGCGAGCATCTTTCGTTGTTTCACACCGAAGCGATGTTGTTCGTCTATGATGATGAGTGCGAGATGCGCGAACTCGACTGACTTTTGTATGAGTGTATGGGTACCAATAACGATAGACACAACACCTTCTTTTGCCCACTTAGAAAGCTGAGCCCTCGATACAGGTGTCGGTTCATTGGAAAGTTTGCTCGGGTACTTATAACACCCACTTCCTGTGAGAAGCCCAATCTCGACTCCTGTTCCTTCGAAGTAAGAACAGAAACTCTCGAAGTGTTGTCGTGCGAGGATTTCGGTCGGCGCCATGTAGGCAACTTGGAGTCTCTTGCCGTTGTCGCCGTGGTGTTCTAAGACTTGTTCTGTTACGCATACTGCAACGAATGTTTTGCCACTCCCCACATCTCCTTCAAGGAGTCTCCCCATAGGAGAAGGCTGTGCCATGTTGCGAAGAATAGAGTCTATTGCATCACGTTGTGCCTCAGTTGGTGTGAAAGGAAATTTCTGTATAAAAGAAGTAAGCGTTGCTTTGTTATGGGTAATCGGATAGGAGAGGGTTCCTTGTGCAAGTGCGCGCTCCTTAAAATGCTTCACCTGCATAGTGAAGACTTCTTCGAACGCGAAGCGTTTACGAGCAGCGACAGTGAGAGATTCTGTTTTTGGAAAGTGGATATACAAGAGTGCTTCTTTAAGGGATGGCAAGTGAAGCTTTTCTGTAAGAGATGAAGGGAGAGGGTCGACTATTTCATCAAGTACATGTAGAGCGAGGGCTTTCTTTATAAGTGTGTAGAGGTAGAGCGAGGAGACACCTTTTGTTTCTGGATAGATAGGAGTAAGGAAAGTAACATCTTCTGTAGAAGCGAAGAGACTCTCACTTGTTTCTGGAATCATAGATATTGCTTCTATGTGAGGGTTGGGGAGGAAGAATCCACGCTTGTCTTCTTGAACAACACCAGAAACTTTTACTCTTCCACCTTCTTTGTATATTTTCCCTATGTAGGCTTGGTTGAACCATACACAACGCAACCGTCCAGTGTTGTCAGAAATATAGGCAGTGGTCATCGGGATGTGTCCGTGGAAGCTACGTTTTACGTCAACTTTTTCTAGTGCGCCATAGAGTGTCACTGCTTGACCTTTAGTGAGTGCACCTGCACTTACTGTCTCGCGCATGTCAGCATATCGCGTAGGAAAATGAAAAAGAAGATCTTGCACTGTGTGGAGTCCAAGCTTTTCTAATCCTTTCGCATGAAGAGGAGAAAGACGAGAAAGGGAAGAGAGAGGGGTGTGTAGCGTGTAGCGTGTAGTGTGTAGGTTTTTAGGAGTCATGGCTGTTTCATTTTTCTTAACATGACCGTAAGCATTTTTAAGATTTCGGTTAATGTACACGAAATAGATGAGTAATCTGCTTCATGTATATACCCTATGTCATGAGCGAGCATGATCTGTGTTTCAAGTTCCGAAGCAGAACCTAGAGCTATATGGAGAAACTGAACGAATTCTCTTTTGTGCCCTCTTCTGTAGCCTTCAGCTATGTTTGAGGGTATAGAAAGGGAGCTTCTTCTCATTTGAGAAGTGAGAGAAAAATCTTCTTTCTTTGGAAAGTCTTCAGTTGCTTTATAAATAGCTTTTGTGAGTGTGTATGATTTTTGCCATACCATTAGTTCTTTGTAAGAAGTTATTTTTGTCATGTATTTCGCTAAACGCTACACGCTACCAACTATACACTGTTACCTAAATTGTGGTCTTGAGTTGTAGATGATGAGTGCGAGAGTGACGAGCACAAGAATAAAGAGCAACATGTTGCTTCCAGTATCACTGTGTACAGAGAAGTTGATGTAGAGCTGGGCTGAGAGAATGAGGAGCACGAACACAAGCGGAAGCACTGGTCTTGGCCATATGAGTATGAGTATGCCGAGCACTACAAAGAATGAATGCCATAGTGTAAATGAGATAACTTCCGGAATCTGTACAGACTGATTGATACATTCGAAGAGGGCGAGCTTGGCTTTCTTTACACCAAGAGAAAGAGCTTGCGCATGAGGGTAGATGAAGTAGAGCGCAACTGCGAGTCGTAGAAGGTATGGCCAAATATTAAACATACACCAAAAGTATATCACGGAATAAAGGCGTAGAATATAGAACACATAACTTGGGGTCTGGAGTGCAGAAGCTACACAGGGTAGTCTTTATAAGCGTATAGCGTATAGCACGCAGAGGGTTTTAGCTTTTAGGTATGAGCTGTGAGCAGAAAAGAAATCTGAGGATAGAGTTTGTTGACTGCATAGGAAAGACTTATATAGTCATCCCTTGCTTTGGTGGGGTTGTGGGTTGTAATACTGCATATCACAAAACTCTGCAGACAGAATTTGCAGTTCTTTTTAAGGTCTACATAGGCAAG
>ERZ724505.2103-NODE-2103-length-10203-cov-7.164564_pt1 | contig 10203 bp, 14 predicted proteins | sample MGYA00376038_ERZ724505 | MGnify/ENA primary metagenome ERZ724505 (study PRJEB28724, sample SAMN07190884) | wastewater metagenome | isolation source: effluent of sewage treatment plant in Hong Hong | place: Hong Kong | collected 2016-03-17 ...
CCTTGCGCATCGTCAAGGGGTCTCGCTGAGACAAGGAGATGACGCGGTAAGGGGGAATACCCTCAATGCTGTTGCAAGGGATCTCTTCCAACAGATACCGCCCGAGATGGATGTCCAAACTGGCGGCATTCACCGCTTCGGGCCTGGCCCCGACCACGACACCTTGAACCAGCAGGTTCTGGATGCCGCAATGGCTGATCAACATGTAGCGCACCTTTCTGTCCGCAGATCGCGGATTGCTTGATGGTGGGTATCCTGTGACAGGGTGTTCCCCTGTTGCCTGCGAAGGATTCGTGTTTCCTCCTTCAACGCTTCCAGGCAGGCCCGTAAAGAAGCCACTTCTTCCTTGAGTTCCGCCACTTGTTGGCGCAAACCCGCTATCTCAGGGGTTCTGGAGTCCACTTACTTCTCCTTCCTGGAATCAAGCCACCGGAGAACCTCTTCCCGGTCCCAAAACCGGCGGCTGGCGATTCGTCGGGCGGTAGGGAAGTCCCGCTGGCGGGTGATGCGCTCGATGACGTGTCGCCGGCTGAAAAACGGCAGCATGTTTGCCACCTCATCCGAAGTGATGTAATCAGGGCGCTTTGCCATGTTTCTCCTCCAGGAAGATCACCGCACCGGCGAGGTAGTTGATCGCCCCCAGCAGTTCCTTGACGGCCGCCTCGGTGGGCAGCCGCTGGGACTCCTGGGCCTTCTTGATGGCTTGGTAGAGGAGGCCCACGTGACTTCCAAGGAGGCGGCTAATGCTCAACATCGGCTGTTCTTCGAAGGGGAGACTCTGGCCGTGACGAACGGCGCCTTTACCTATTGCTGCCTGTCTCCAGGCCCGATCGAGAACGCTGCTCAGATTGAAATAGTCGTCTTGTCTGAGAGGGTCTTGTCTGAGAGCGCTCGGCGGGCTCCATCCGGCCTTCGGCAGTTCCCGCACGCCTTCAGGCTCCAAAGGGGAGGGGTTGTTCATCACGCATCCTTTCGATAGAAGGGCGACGTGAATCCGTCGCCGGTGAGGGGTAATCCGGGAGCCCAAAGAATGGGTTGGGCAAAGATTGCTTCGGCACGCCGCAACTCCGCTTCGGCGATGTCTTCGGGGACCTCCAGGATCACCTCGTCATGCACGTGCCCGACGATCGTGAATCCCGCGGCGTCGAGCCTGGTCATCGCGACGGCGAGACAATCTCGGGCAACGGCCTGGGTGTGGTTCTCCAGGAGCTTGCCGGCGTAGGTGGATGTCCGACTCCACTGCTTGGTTATCGGGTCCTGGCCGTCGTAAGTAACGTTCATGTAGCCGGTGATCTCGGACTTCTCAATCCTCGGCTTGACATAGCAGAGTGATCTTCCGGACGGCAGGTCCATGAACAACATGCCGGACTCATACCTGAACACGTACCGGTCGTTGCCGTGTGGGAGGTGATCCCGCAGGCAGCGTTTGGCATCGATCTCCATTTGCCTGCCGAACGACAGGATGTTGGGGTTGGCCTCTCGCCAGGCATCCACCAGCGGCTGCAACTCTTCAATGTGCAGTCCCATCTTCAACGCGCCCATCGTGATGAGCGCGCCCACCCCGCCGTGATAACCGAGGGCGAGTTCGGCAATCTTTCCCTTTTGCCGGAGAGGGCTTTTCTTGCCAATCGATTCGATCGGCACCTTGAACATCTCCGCGGCCGACGCCTCGTAAATCTTCCCGTGCCCACAGAACACCTCCATGCGCCAACCTTCGCGCGCCGACCAGGCCAGTACGCGCGCCTCGATCGCCGAGAAGTCCACCACGGCGAACAGCTTTCCTTTGGGAGCCACGAAGGCCGATCGGATCAGTTGCGAGAGAAGACTCGGGATGTCCCCGTACAACAGGGCGAGAGAATCAAGGTCCTGGTCCTTCACCAACCCCCTGGCGAGGGCTAAATCCTCCTGGACCAGTTCGCTCTTCGGCAGGTTGTGGGCCTGCACGATTCGGCCGGCCCAACGCCCGGTGCGGTTCGCCCCGTAAAACTGGAACAGACCACGAATGCGCCCGTCTGCGCACTGGCTGCGGGTCATCGCGGCATACTTGCTGACGCTCGATCGAGAGAGCTCCTGCCGGAGCTGCAGTGCCCGTTCCACGGCGTCGTTGTCCGTCACTTTGAGGATCGCCTTGACGGACTCCTTGTCCAGCGAGTCCGTCTCGACATCGTGCTCTTCATACAACCAGGTCTTGAGCCGGGCCACCTGTGTCGCCTTGGAGATGCCGGTGAGGGCCATGAATTCGGCGGTGGCGCGTGCTTTGAGTGTGGCGTCGACGGCGATCGCCGCATCGACCAGATCGCTGTCGATCAGCCACCCGCGGCGGTTGATTTTCTGGTCGAGGAACCACAGGTTCTGCTCCTCAGCACTCGGCGCCCAGCGGAGCAGTTTCTCCCGTATCGCCATCTCGGTGGTGACATCTTGCGCGCAGTAGTCCTTGAAGAGTTGCCACCGGCCAAGGTCATGAGCGGGGAAGTTCCGGGTCCTGCCCCCGTTGACCTTTGTCGGTTTGCAGGGGAGGCAGAAGTAGCGAATGAGGCTGTACCCGATCCCCATCTTCCGCTTGTCCATCGGCAGCTTGCAGACCTCGGCAACCTGGGCAAGATTTCCAGGCAACCCCAAGGTCAAGGCTAGAACGCTGGTGCATTGCCACTGCTCTGGTGGCAATGGCCGGCCAAAATGCCGGGACAAACAGGTGATCTCGAAGTTGGCGTTGAACGCTGTCTTGAGAAAACCCTCGTCGAATATCGCCTCAACGAGAGCGGGCGGAATGCTTTCACCCTGCGCCAGATCGATGACGGCACGGGGGCCGCCGTCCAGGCTGTACCCGAAGAGGAGAATCTCGAAGTCGGGATGCTCGGCGTAGGGATAGACGCCGGTCTTTTTCAGGTCCACCGGAGAATAGCTCTCCAGGTCGATGTTCAAGGTGTGCATCGTTCTCCTTATCGGGATGCGCGGCCGGTTTGACAGACCGTGACAGGCGCTCCTTTCTTCTCTTGCCGGGACAAGCCCCCCGGTATGGGGATGCCGCGCATGAGTCAATACCGAATCAGGCCGGGCTTGATTCGGTATTGGCCCGCTGTTTTGGGCGAGGTGGCCAGAGGAAGCCTCCCTGGCCAAAACAGGGAGGCAGGAGGTTCAGGCCAGAAAATCTTCTTCGACTTCGTCGAATTCCTTGGCAACGGTTTCGGGGTCGGCCGACGTGCCGAACGGCTCGTCCTTGCGGGTGAATTGAATCGCCCGGAGACTGGTGCTGACGCCCTTCTTTCCCTCGAACTCGTAGCCGTAGAACGAGAGCTTGACGTTGCCCCAGTCACCGGAGACCCAATCCTTGGCCTCCAGGACGGGCTTGCGCTTGCCGTCTATCAGCACCGGCGGGTACTCCTTGGCCGACCGGGTGGAGATGTAGAAATAACCGGGGTGCTTGGGCTCCCCGTCGTTGTCGGTCTCGACATCCCCGTCGAGGAGGCAGGGCTCGAACTTCTTCGGGATCTCCTTGAACTTGGCCTTGAGCGCCGACTCGACAACTTCCCGGAGTTCCTTCAAGGTGGTCAGGGGATCCAAGCAGTAAGCATTAGGCGTCTTGGGAATCAGCAACGTGGCTGAGAACTCGATGGCCTTGCGCAAGGTGTTCAGGCGGGGCTTGAACACATTCAGGTACGACAGCCGCACGTTGGGGACGATGACGAGTGTCCCCTCCTCGTTCAGTTTCTTCATTCTTCCACTTCCTCAGTGATGTCAAATCCAGAAGCCTGGTCGGCTTCCACTTCCGGCCGCTTATCGTTGGCAGCCACCAGGGTGAGTGAGCCGGGGGGCTTCTCGACGAAAGGTTCGAGCAGTTCGGTGAACTTCTTCTTCGTGATCAGCCGCTCCATTTCAGTGATGCCGAGCAACTGGCGCTCGACGGGGGGTTGGTAGATCGCTTCGCCAGGGAAGCCGGCGGCGATCAAGGCCTTTGCTGCCGCCTGGGGGTCCTTGTAGCGTCGGTTTGACCGACCACGGACGAGTTTCCAGCCGGCGAACTTGCGCCCGTTGCAGGCGGCTTTCAGGGCGTAAGCTTTGACATCGTTGGCCCACTTGATGAGTGGGTCCAATTTGGCGTACAGCCGGGAGATGTCTTCGTCGCTCAGGAGGTGTGGCAGCTTGAACTCTTGCTGCGCGAGGTCCAGGTTGGCTTCGGCACGCGCCCGGCATTGCCCTTTGGCCTTACAAAAACGACAGTGGTCACCCGGATTGAATTCGCCATCCCCTGCCCATGCCGCCCTTGCGATAAGGGCGATACTGTCTGCCCATGCCCTCAAATCCTCGAGGGAGATGTCCCAACTCTCCGGCTCCGGGGATAGTCGGGGCTGGTGAATGGTCAGCCTGATGGTGTGGATGTCGTACAGCAGACCGGTTTCTTCCAGCGCACCGAAGCCGTACAGCTTGGCCTGGGGGTTCTCCACCGGCGAAACCACTATCCCCTTCCCAAACTTGAGATCGATGACCTCAAGAATGCCATCGCACACAATGACCAAGTCCCCGGTACCGAAGCCCTCGGGTACCACACGGCTGTAGTCCAGCCGTTGTTCCAGAAAAATCTCGGCGTCTCGGTTGATGCGGCGCGCGTGCTCGATCTTTTGGATCGCCGATTGAACGTAGAGGTGGACTGCAGCTTTGAAATCCTCGGTCACCCGCGAGTCAGCCCGGAAAGCCGTCCAAGCCTCTGTGTAGGCCGTCGCAGATATTCTGAATAGGTACTTCTGGAGTTCGACCTTGGCCATTTCGTGGGCCAGGGTGCCCTCCTCGGCATAGGGGGATGCCGTCTCGGGAAGGCTCTCTTCCAGTCTTGCCGAGGGCGGGCACGCTAGCCAGCGGCTGGCACTGCTGGCGCTCAGAATCGCGTGTTCGTTCACTGTTTGGCCTCTTCGAGCACGGCACTGTAGTGCTCCTCCTTGAGCGCAGATACGCTCGCGGCACCGTACTTGGCCAGTAGCGCGATCGCTTTCTCCCGGTTGGTCTTGACCAGAGCGGCCAGGGCCGCGCGGACTTCGACCACCGTCGGCTTCTTGTCAGAAGGGGAGGCATTCGTCGCAGAACCAGCGGTTTCCTGGCTGGAATAGGGCAGGGTATTCGTACTTGGCGGGGGCGCCACAGACGAAACAGACTTTCCCGGCGCCTCGGCAGTGCTGGCCGGCGCCTCTTCCTTCTTCGCGGCAGGAGTCTTACGGGCCGCACGGGTGATCGTGTTCTCGGCAGCGAAGGCAGCGGCCAGATTATTGATCGCGGCAAGCAAATCGGGGCTCGCGGCCAGATTGACATTAACATCGAACTGCATTTTGTTTCTCCTGAAAAATGGGGCGCGAACGCCCCGATGTTGTAAAGCTGAGTCCCGCGGGCCATTAACCCGTCAGGTGGTTACATGGAAAAGCAAGGTAGGTTCCCGAACTTTAGGTACGACGGTTCAGGAACCGGCACGGGGGGCTTTCTCATCAATCTTTCCTTTCTGCCACAAGAGTGCAGAACACCGGGCCTTGGGGGGTCTCAACATGTCCTGATCGAATACAGTCACCAAGGGAAGGCACCGTAGGCTCGGGATCTGGCCAGACACTCAGAATCGCCCACAAGATGACCCCCCATGAACTCAGAACGATCAACAAACCGGGGAGAAATGCTCCACTGTCCGAGCTATTCTTCATCGTTACTCTCTGTTACTGGAGCGGGGACATCAACCGGAGTAGCGCCTCCACGAGACGCACGGAGAATCTCCAGCGCCTGGGCTAGGGGGATTTTCTCAACGCGAGCGCCATCCTGCCCCTCAGAAATGTCAAAAATATCCATGTCAATCCTTCACAAGAAGAAACCCCGTTGGTGAGGGCGGGGTTTCGGGGGTTGATTAGTCTTCCGTTTCGAGGGAATCAAGGACCCATTCAAATGTGTCGGGGAGGCTATCGTTATCGATACGCATAGGCATTACCAGCGCCTGGATAGCGTCATCCCCAAAGAAGACTACAGCGGCTTTTTCCGGGCCGTTTTGAGCGAGAACGGGGGAGGTTTTTAACCCCAGAAGTTTCTGCACTTTGGTCAAATCCCCCAGATACCGCAGGTCAAAGTGCCCGGCTTTGAAGGAAACTTCACGGGGGAACACTCGGCGCCAGTCAACCCCACATTCATCCAACGAAACGCCTTCTTTAGTCATCCCGTTCCAGTTAATATTTACTTTCCGAGATAATGAGCCCGTATTTGCTTCTTCCAGAGGCGCTTCTAAACTGATGAGCACCGACCCAAAAGGTTTGATGTGTTCAAACATCACCAGGGGGATAACCGCTTTTTGCACCTCCTGAGTGTCGGAAGCCTCCCCATTAACTCCCGCCCGAACAATCGCCATTCGGTGACCATCGGTGGTCATCAGACGGGCTTCCTTGGCACTTGCCTCTACTGATATCGCCACCAGACGCTCACGTACATCCTTTACCGCTGCGAACAATTTCAGCGCCGCGATGTATTTCGCATCGACAATGATTTGACGCTCCATGTTTTTACCCCCTTGAATGAAAAACCCCACCCTCATCGGCGGGGTTTCGAGAGTTGATCAGGCGGCCATCTTGAGCTTGGCGAATTCGTCGGCCAGCTTCCAGAGTGCCTTGTTCAGGCGGACGTTTTCATTCACCCCGCCAACCTCGCGGGTCCGGGTCCGCCGACCGCGGGTACTACGGCCGCTCAGACCCCCCTGGATCACGTTCTCCTGGATCACGTTGAAGGTGGTCCAGAGATCAGTCTTGGTGTCCTCCCGCCGGCGTGGCCGGTTGAGTTGGTCGAAACTGTGGATGGGTGCCAGGCTGTTGCCGGTCTCGGGGTCGCTGCCCCACCGGATTTCGGCGGCGGCTTCGGCCAGCAGGAGTTGTTCAGGACGGCTAAGGGAAATCGCCCTGTACCCCTCGACCCGCTCGCCGACCCTCTTGATGTTGTCGAGCACGCGGAAGCTGCCCTCGATCACATCCTGCACGACGTTGCCACTGTGACGGATGCGGATGTCGTCGCAGATGTCACCAGCAATCAGACCGTTGCTGCAGACCATGCGGAACAGCCCGGACATGAGCTGATAGGAGGAACTCCCATCATGGCTGTTCAACAGCACGATCTCGGGAACCTCCTTGCCGCCGAACGTCATGGCCCCGGCATCCGGGTGGCGCAGGCGAACGAGGTGCTTCGTGTGCTCGCGCTTGCCTTCGTCGCGGCAGCGGGTCTGGCGGACCTCATAGGGTTGGAAACCCTCGGCGCGCAGCCCGTCGAGCACGTTGATCGTCGGGATGAAGGCGTAGCGCACTCCGCGGGATTCATGGGGCTCGACGGCCAGGACGCTCGGCGCGTGCCGGGCGATGTCGTCATTGCTCAAAGGGGAGTCGCTGCGGAAAGTGGTCTGCTTGCTGGAGGGGGTATAGCGACGGGTTGCATACATGGTGAAGCTCCTCGTTGTGACGCGTAGAGTGCGCGGGTTCTCAGATTCTCGGGTTTTGGTTCAAGTTACTGCAGGGCGTTTTGGGGAACCTGCTCGACCGTGAAGCCGAGTAGGCGAATGTTCGCGAGGTCGTTGCTGGCCAGGGTCTTTTTCCCGGCGATGGCCGCGAAACGCTTGGCTGCTTCGTTGATCGGGTAGATCAAGTCGTTGCCGTAGACATTCCGGACTTGGATTTGAACAACTGGGCCATTCATTTCATTCTCCTGATTCACGGGTTGAACTGATTTTGGTTTTGCTGATGACCAGCATCGAATCCCCCGGTCCTGCGGACACAAGAGGCCCAGAGGATTCGATGCTGCCCCTCGCAAGCGGGACAGCCCCAGTTCAGCCTCCCGGCTGCTGCCTCTCGCCTCACGTCCTCAGATTCACTGGTTTGGACGATCATTGGGTCACCGGCTTTCTAGCATCCGGCTGCTGTCCCCTGTCACCCGCGTGGCTTGGGCCGGAGTTTGGTGCTGGCTGCTCCGAGCAGACTGGCCTTTGACGGTGTTGCGGTGTGTTGCTGTGTGAGCCAGTGAGTGCATTATTCGACTTGTCGAATTTCATGTCAACAATTTTCCGTCGAATTATCGAAACTTTTTCACGCACGAATCCGCCAGGCGCAAAAAAGCCCGCGGTCAGCGGGCTCGGGGGTGGGTCAGGGGGCTGTAGCTAGATGTGCTCCGTCTGCCGGTAAACGATCCGACCGATCAGCCCGCAGTCCTCACTGCAGCGCTTGTCACCGTAGCGTGCCTTGTCAGGGCTGTCCGAGGACAGGAACCACTGGCCGGCATCTCGACGCAGGCGCTTGATCACCAGCTCGCCCTCGTAATTGGCGGCATAGACCTGGCCATCGCGCAGGTGGGTGTCCGCGGTGTTGATCACGACCAGATCACCATCCTACAGGCTGGGCTCCATGCTGCGCCCCGACACTTTGACCGCCAGCAGCATCTCGGGGCGATACTTGTGCTGATCGAACCAGCGCCGGGCCATGAAGATCGGCTCGGCTTCGCCGTTGTCGTACTCGATCTCGTACCCGCTGACCCCGGCGGACAGCTTGAAACGCACCCGGCGGATGGCGCAGCGGGTGTCGCCAGGGAACACCTCTTGTGCGGGCGCGACAATGCGCTGCTTGGGGAACTTCCCCTCAGTGAGCCAGAGTGGCTCGACACCCAGCTCGCGACTGATGCTCAGAAGCAGGTCTCCGGAAAGTGTCTTGGTGGCTCCAGACTCCAGCTTGTTGATTGCTGAGGGATCAACACCACATCGACGAGCCAACTCCGACTGCCCCATCTCCCGGTTGGGCCGTTCTGTTGAACTGGCCTCTCTTCTTGCTTGTTTCAGCCTGTCCTTTAGTTCCATGTCTTTATCGTATTCCGCACGCCTTTGAGCGAGGGCACAATCTCGGTTGCCATTTTCTGTGAGTTGGCTCATACTTAGGCCTCAATGAAGACAAAAGACGCTATCAACTACTACGGGAGTCGAGCAGCACTGGCCAGTGCGCTCGAAATCGATCGATCTGCCACCTATCACTGGGGGCCTGACGTGCCGGAGTTGCGCGCGTACCAGTTGGAAGTCTTGACAAAGGGCGCACTCGTTGCGCGAGAAGATCAGGCAGACCAGGACATGGCACATGCCTGAAAAGCACCTCCGAACCATCGGTGTCTGCCTCACCCCGGCGATGGACCGGCAGGCGCGGGCACTGGCGGCGTCGCTTGACCTGGGGGTATCGGAGTGGGTGCGGGGTCTCATTGAGGATGCCCTCGAAAAAGAGCGGGCGAGATACCGGGCTCTTGAGGACATTTTTGGTCGGGATGACCCTTGATGCAAATGCAATCGCATTGCAGCAGACAAAAGAAACGCCTCGTGGACTAGACGAGGCGTTTCCGGGCTGTTGGGGTTCTCTCCGACCGACAGCGGGCAGTAGCGGAGAGTCAAAACGACGAGGAATTATAGCTTATGGGCGCACTGGAAGTCATCGGAGAATCCTCCGAATTTTTTGCCCCTGTCGCCACGGATTTGATCGATCAACTGATCGGGCAATACCGGGGCGAACTGGAAAAAGTCCATCAAGCGGCTGATCTGTTCGCCGGCGACATGGGCGGAATCGTCCGCTATTTTCTCCAGGGAAACGGCTGCGACAAGCGCGGCTACTCCTCGCTACAGGCAGAGCGCCTGTTCCAACGGAAAGGTGCTGTGGCCGCACTAAACGCCACGTACTGGTCGAAAGCGCTGGCCCTCACGGATGTGCTCGACGTGATGCCACAAAACCGGCGGAATGACTGGCATAAACAGATCACGGAAATGGAGACGCCGGAGTTCACCGAGGACACGGTGCGTACGACCCTTTATGGCTTGCTGTCGGCGCGGCAGCAGTTCCTGGCCGAGCGCGTCGATGGCTTGTTCCGCAATCTCTCCGGAGCGCACGTTACGAATACCCCCCAGGGTTTCGGCAAGCGAATGATCCTCGCCTACATTCTCGATGCGAACGAGATGACTTGCTATTCGCGAGTCGGGTATATCGATGACCTGCGGTGTGTCATCGCCAAATTCATGGGGCGAGACGAGCCCAAGTATCACGCCAGCGCAGCGCTGATCTCGACGCTCAAAAGTTGTTGGGGTAAATGGGTGACGATCGATGGTGGTGCACTGCGCATCCGGCTCTATCACAGGGGCACAGCACATCTGGAAGTGCATCCGGACATGGCCTGGCGGCTGAACAGGATTCT
>ERZ724505.2104-NODE-2104-length-10201-cov-3.649024_pt1 | contig 10201 bp, 7 predicted proteins | sample MGYA00376038_ERZ724505 | MGnify/ENA primary metagenome ERZ724505 (study PRJEB28724, sample SAMN07190884) | wastewater metagenome | isolation source: effluent of sewage treatment plant in Hong Hong | place: Hong Kong | collected 2016-03-17 ...
ATACTATTAGTGATAATATTTATGAAATTCTAACTGGTTTTGATGATGATGGTGAAATTATTGAGAACTATTGGATTTCAAATGATGAAAGATATTCAACTGAATTACTAAAGAAGTTTTCAAGAATTAGAATTAAAGGATTAATTACACCAGAACAAAAACTGGAGGTTTATATTTCTTATGATAATGATTCTCATACTCTAGTTGGAACAATACTTGGAAATGGTGCTTATGTTGATCACGAATCATCTTATACAATAGGTTCTCAAGGAGTTGGTTCATCTATAATAGGTGGAGAATCCTTCTCTTCTAATGGAAGTTTCTATTTTGCTGAATTAAAATTAAGTGGACCCAAATTTAGAAAGAGAAGTATAAAACTAAAAGCTACTGGAATTGGATATGTTTCAGTAAACTTAATGGATGACTTAAAGATAAAAACATATCAGCAAAGATTAACTTCTAAGTATAGAACTAGACAAAATGTAAGTTTAGATGGAACTACAACCGATATATCAAATAATGCTACAGAAGTTGTTGAAACTTATTATTTAATAACAGAAGATGATGCATTAATAATACTATAATATGGCAAACGTAAAAAAGAAAATTGTAGATTTACCAACAAGAACACCAACAAGTGCTGATTGGACAATCTTTTATAATGAGTCTACTGGAAAGACATATAAGGCTACTGCTTTTGAGTTAAGTGGACCTACAGGACCTACTGGCCCCACAGGTCCTACTGGAGCTACAGGAGCAACTGGACCTGCTGGACCGACTGGACCACAAGGACCTCAAGGTACACCAGGAATTGGTGATGTAGTTGGAGCTGCATCTTCTACAGATAATGCAATAGCACGTTTTGATCTAACTACTGGCAAGATAATCCAGAACGGTACTATAACAGAAAGTGATACTGGAGACCTACAAGCAGTTAATTCTGTTATTTTTGGTTCTACTCCAACTGGAACAACTACGCAAGGACAAATGTTTTGGGATTCAACAGAACAAACTGTATCAATTAATGTAGATACTGCAAATAGTGTTAAATTATCACTTGGAACTGAACAGTATGTTCGTGTAGTTAATAAAACAGGTGTTCAGATTAATGATGGACAGGTTGTTTATATTTCTGGAGCTCAAGGTAATAGACCGACAGCAGATCTTGCAAAGGCAGATTCAATAACAACATCTAATTTAATTGGTGTAGCTACGCAAAATATTGCCAATAATGCAGAAGGTTTTGTTACAACATCAGGAGAAGTTCATGGTTATAATACATCAGGGTTTACAGCAGGAGATAAACTATATGTTTCTGATTCAACAGCTGGATTAATAACTAATGTTGCTCCAACATCACCAAATAATGTAATTATAGTTGGTGTGGCACTTAACTCCACTGTTAATGGAACAATATTAGTAAAAACACATCAATCTCTAGCTGCTTCAACAACGCTTGCTGATAATTCAGACTTAGTAGCACCTTCGCAAAAAGCTGTTAAAGCGTATGCTGATACTAAAATTGCATCTTCTTATCTAGATACTGATGGAACTTTAGCAGCAAATTCTGACAGTAAGATTGCTACACAGAAAGCTGTAAAGACATACGCAGACACTAAAGCAACACTTGCAGGTTCAGTTTCACAAGCTTTCTCAGTATCACAGCTTGAAGTTGGTAATGCTTCAGATACAACAATTACACGTTCATCTGCAGGTATTATTGCTGTAGAAGGAGTTACAGTTCCACTTAACTCTACATCATCTACTCATACAGCAAGTACGATTGAACTTGGTAATGCAAGTGATACTACACTATCCCGTGCAGCAGCTGGAGATTTAGCAGTAGAAGGTGTTTCAGTATTAACTATATCTAACACTAAGACAGTAACTAATAAAAGATACCAACCTCGTGTATATACAGCAACAAATAATGCTTCTCTTACACCTGAGATTGATACTTATGATATATTCCATCTTACTGCTATGTCAGCTGCTACAACTATTAATAATCATTCTACATCAACACCAGTAGATGGTGAATTAATGGAGTTTAGATTCTTAGATAATGGAACAGCAAGAGCTTTAACATGGGGTACAAATTATGTAGCTAAAGCAGGTACAGCATTACCTTCTACAACAGTTCTATCAAAGAATCTTACTTGTCTATTTGAATGGAATGCTAACTTATCAAAGTGGAATTTAATGTTTGCAGGGCAAGAATAATATGTCTATTACATACGCAACATTAAATCCAAGTGATAAAGCTTCAAACGTTACATTAAGTAATGGTAATTTAACAGCAGCAACATCTTCTTCTGCTTGGGGGGTTGCTAGATCAACAATAGGTAAATCATCTGGGAAATGGTATTGGGAATACACATTTACATCAGGTGCTGCATCTTTTCTTGTTGGAGTGGCAAATTCTTCAGCTTCACTTACAACATATGTTGGTGGAGATGCTAATGGTTGGGGTTATTATAAAGGAGGTAATAAATATAATAATAACACAAATAGTGCATATGGTGCTACGTATGCTCAAGGAGATGTAATTGGGGTTGCTCTTGATATGGACGGAGGAACAATAACAATGTATAAAAATAATGTTAGCCAAGGAACAATGTATACTGGACTAACTGGAACATTATATGCAGCCGTATCTCAAGATTTAACAGGACAAACAATAACATGTAATTTTGGTGCATCATTAATGACTTATACAGCTCCATCTGGATATAATCAAGGTCTATATACTGCTGGTTCTAGTCTTGAAGCTGGTCTTGTTGCTTATTATAAACTTGATGAATCATCAGGAGATGCTTCTGATGCAACAGGAGGAGGTAATACTCTTACTAATAATACAGGAGCAACAACATATGTTTCTAGTAAAATTAATAATGGTGCTTTATTTAATAATACATCAACAAAGTATTTATGGATTAACAACTCTCTAACATTTACAAGTACAGGAACAAGAACATGGTCTTGTTGGGTAAATGTATCTTCTTTTGCAGCTGATGGTTATATATTAGATAATCTAATGAGTGATACTTCAAAAAGATTTATTCTATATTCTGGGTCAGATAGTAAGATACATATGTTTGCAAATGGTAATGAAGTAACAACTGGTGTACTTTCTACAGGTACATGGTATTTTGTTACATGTACACAAAATGGATCAACATTTGAACTATTTTTAAATGGGACATCTCAAGGAACTACTACACTAGGAGGTTTATCATATACAACAAGTAAATTTTGGGTAGGACAATCATATGCTACTGGAGGTAACGGAAGATCAACAATTGATGAAATTGGTTTATGGAGAAGAAAATTAACAAGTAGTGAGATTACCCAATTATATAATAGTGGTTCTGGATTACAGTATCCTTTTACAGTAACAACACAATCATATGGTGCTCTTCTTTTAAGAAGACGAAGATAGTTTATTATATAAATATATTAATTAGAAAATTTATGTCAGAACCTTTATCAACAGCAGCAGTAACAAATCACTTTATAATTGCATTATTTGGTGGTCTTGCACATGCTATAAATAAGTATAGATCTGGTGAGTCAAAAAACTTAGTGGATTTTATATTATTAACATTAATGTCATCATTCTTTGGTGTATTGTTTGGATTTTTTGCTTTAAACTTCTATCCAAATGGTGAATATCTTACAATGGCTGTTGCTGGTACTGGTGGATGGCTTGGAATAGAATCAACAGGAGTTCTAATAGGAATTATAAGTAAAAAATTAAACAAATAATTGACAAATTATAGTTTATAATGTATAATAAAAAACAATATGACACAACTTTTAGTAAAAATTGCTGCCGATTTCTCAACAACACTTGTTTCTAAAACTGCTGTTGGAGCTACATCTGCTACACTAACATCTGGACTAGATCTTGATGGAGTACAACTTCCAACAGGCACGTATGGATTCACAATAGATAGAAATAATGCTCAAAAAGAGCATTTTACTGCTACATTAACAGGAAGTGCTTTAACAAATATCAAAACAGTTACAAGAGGAACTGGTGTAGGAACATCTGGTTTAGTTAGGACTCATAGAAAAGGTGCTGAGGTTATTATAACAGACCATGTTGCTCTAAAGAGAATGTTAGATGTACTTGATGGAACAACATCACTAGATTCTGCAACACCGCTTAGTTATGATGGTACAGCAACTATTTCAACCGCAAATCAACTAGCAACTAAAGCATATGTTGATGGTGTTGCTATCGCAGGTGCTGCAGATTCTAGTACAACAGTAAAAGGTATTACTAAAATGTCTGTTGCTCCAGTAAGTGCTTCTTCTCCTATTGCTGTTGGAGATAATGATACTAGAGTTCCTACACAAGGAGAGAATGATGCTCTAGTAGGAACTTCTGGTACACCAAGTAGTTCTAATAAATATGTTACAAATGCAGATACAACTGGAACAGGTTCTGTCGTAAGAAGTTCAAAATTAATTTATCCAGAACTTGGTAATGGTTCTGATGGAACTTTAACATTTGATGGTACAACTACAATATTAGGAATGGTTCCTTCTGCTAATGTGTATACTCTTACTAAAGATATATATGGTACAACAATAACTATTAATAATAGTATAACAATTGAAACAGGTGGGTATCGTATATTTGCAACAATTGAAATTATTAATAACGGAATAATTAAAAGATCACCTAATAATGGTGCTGTTGGTGGTTTGGCTGGTGGAACTGGTGGTGCCGCTCTATCATCAGGAACAATTTATGGTGGATTAGCAGGTGGCAATGGTGCACTTGCTAGAAATTTTGGTTCTGGATCTACAACAGGTCTTTCTGGAAGTAGTGGTTCTTCACAAACTGAAAGTATTGGTTCTGCTGGTGCGGCAGGTGGTGCTGGAGGTTCAGATAATGCTGGACATTCTGGAGGTTCTGGTGGTGCTGCTGGTTCAGTAACATTATCTGTTCAAACAATAAATAATGTGATTTTTGCAGTGTCAATGCGAGAATTTCAGGGTGAATTAATTAAATATATTAAAGCTAGTGCCGCTTCTGGTGGTGGAGGAGAAGGAGGTCTTCTAAATGGAGGAATAACTGGTGGTGGAGGTGGTGGTGGATCAACAGGAGGTATTGTATTTATTGCAGCAAAAACAATAACAAATAACGGTACTATTTCTGCAAATGGTGGTAATGGTGGTAATGGTTCTAATGGTACTAGTACTTCTGGAGGAGGTGGAGGAGGTGGCGGAGGTAATGGTGGAGTTGTTGTACTTATATACAATTCTATTACAACAGGAACTATTACAGTAACTGGAGGTACAGGTGGAACAGCAGGTACAGGTGGTGGTACTGGTGCTTCTGGTATTAATGGTAGTAATGGATCAACTGGATCTATAATATCAATTACAATTTAATTATATGATAAATTATAATCAAAATCCAATAGACTTTAGTCCATTAGCTGATGCTATCAATAAAGTAAATAATCCAGTTCCTGGAGCTGTTATTCCTGTTAATGTTCCTATTCCTACAACAAGTACAACAGCTAATAGTACACCTTCATACTTAACACCACAAACTAATATAGTTCCTACAGTTCCAACTCCTGGATCTGTAGCTTCAATTACTCCTACTGCACCAATAGTAAGTACTCCAGTTAAAACTACATCTACTAAACCTACAGGTACTTCTGGCAATATACCATCTAACTTTATGATTGGAGGAACTGTACTTAATCCTACTGCTACTCCTGGTTCAGTAGCTAGTCTACCTAATGCTCCAACATACTCTACTGATGTAACTAAGACACCTCAGCAAGCTGAACTTGATGCTATAATAGCTGCTCAAAAAACTGCGGCTAATCAAACTATAGATCCTAATGCTATATATCAGGAACAATTATTACAGAGACAGAGACAGATAGATAATATTAATGCTATGTATGCAGATAGACTTAATGCAGCTAGAATTGCTGGTATTGGTCGTGTACAATCTAGACAGTTTGCACAAGGTCGTGCAGGTCAGATTGGTTCTGGAACTGGTGAAGCTGGAATTAATGCTGTTGAACAAATGAATACTGAACAACAGAATGCTATAAGAAATGAACAGCAAGTAGCTATTGATACTGTTCTTGAAAAAGTTAAGTCAGATGCTCTTGCTATTGCACAGCAAAAGACTGCAGCTAAGGAGAAGGGTATCGAAGCATATACAGCATCACTTAAGGAAGGAATTACAAAGCAGAAAGAAGCTACTACTGCTGCTATTGCTGGACTTGTTGCAAAGGGTATTGATATTACTCATATGACACCAGAACAACTTGATCAACTTAAGAAATCATCTGGACTATCTGAACTTGAAATTGCTAATGAATTTAAGAAGCAGATTGATCTTAATAAGAAGGCACAATTAGAAGTATCAAAGACTAATGCTGATATTGAGAAATTAAAATCAGAAGCAGTAAAGAATACTGCACAAGCTGAACAGGTTGGGAAAATGACACCTTATCAATCAGCACAAATTGCTATAGATTGGTATAAAGCAAAAAATCCAAATGCTTCAGAATCTAAAACTACAGCTCTTAAAACAGATGTTGAAAATGCGGCAACACAATTACAACAAATAGTAGAACAAAAAGGATTTAAAGGTGTAGATCCAGGAGATTATAAAGTTATGGCAGATTATCTACAAAAAGAATATGGTATTTCAGCTGTTGGTTCACTTAAAACAGCTCTAGGTGCACTAAATCTTAAAATAGATACAGGTGTAGATTCATTAGGTAATCCAATAAAATACTAATATGACAGTTCCTGATTTAATTGGGAAGTATGAGTTAAATCAAGTTAGTAAACCAGCTAAAGAAGGTTTACCTGATTTATTAAATACAAAATATGGATTAAATGCTCCTGTACCAGTTGTACAACAATCTACTCTAGGAAAGGTTGGTAATTTTATTAAACCTATTGCTCAAGATATATATAGTACAGCCGCAACAATACCTGTTCGTGCTGCTCAAGCTGAAGAACTTGTAAGAACAAGCTTTTTCGGTTCACCTTCATCACAAACTAAAGCACAAGAGTTTGCTACACAACCAGTTAATATTGGTTTTGGTACTACAGTTAAACCTTTAGATACATCATCTATTGGTAGAGCTGCACAGCAGACTGCTGGAGATATTATAAAACTTGCATCATTAACACCTATTGGTAAAGAATTAAGTTTAGCTAAACAAATGGCATTACAAGGTGGTACTTATGCTCTTGGTAGTGGACTATCAGAAGGTAAATCACCAATAGATATTGCTAAAGAAACTGCATTAGGAACTGCTGGTGGTGCTGTATTTGGAAAAGGATTATCTGTACTTGGTGGTGCTAAAGTTGCTAGTGAGTTAGCAAAGAAGACTGATGCACAATTACTCAAAGAAGCAGAAGCAAGAGCTAACTTAGGCCCTATACCAGAAGCTAGTACACCAAAACTTTCTTTACCAGCTCCAAGAACTCCAAGTGAGACTCCAATACAATTACCATCTAAAGGTATACTAAAAGGTCAGCAACTATTGAGAGAAGGACAACCTACTGAAATTCCTACAACTTCTAAGGTTACTACTCCATCTTATATTACTCAAGCTAAAAAGACTCCAAAAGTTAGTAAAGTAGAAAATATTACTCCAGCAGTAGAACCAAATATTACTACTACAAGTCCTGAATTTAAGGTTGCAGCAGAGAATACATTTAAGGCTACTACACCTCCAGAAACTTATATTCCAGGAAATGAAAAAACATGGATTGATGCTGCTTCTAAAGATATACAATTTGCTAAAGATGTTGTTTTTGGACGTGCAAATCCAGAATTAGGTGTCCCTAAGAATGCTTATTTTTCTGTACTTAAGAATATAGCAGAAGATACTGGAGATACTGCTTTAATAGATGAACTTAAACTAGCAAATCCAGCTAGAACATCTGCATCAGTTGGGGCACAGGAACTTAGAGCTACTCAACTTACTGGTAAAGATAATATTGTAGATGTTTTATATAAAATAGAAACAGATAGATATAGTCAACTATCAAAGAATATGCAAAAATTAGTAGACCAAGAAGGAACTAATGCTACTAAAAAGATAATGGAAGATATTAGTAACTTTAAACCAACTAATGAACTAATAGATAAGATTACTAATATTCTAACATGTAAATAATATGAACAATATATGTATACCACCAGAGTTAGTTCAACAGTTTAAACAGATAGTTACATCTGATATTCCTTCTGTTGAAAAGGCTAGATTACTCGAACAACATTATGGTCCAGTTATAGGACCACAACTCCATTTAAAATATGAGAGGAGTTTACTTGCATCTAATTATGAAAATGCTTTTAAAAGGATGTTAGACGACATACAAATGACACCAGAGAAACGTGCATTAGTACAACAAAAGATTGCAGAAAATCTAGCACGTAAGGAAGGTATTATTAGTAATCAAGAACTTACTGCAATAGTAAAGAATGCTATTGACACTAAGTTTGATATAGCACTTACTCCAGATCAATCACAAGTAGTAACACTACTTAATAAACAGATTAAAACAGAACTTAAGAAAGGTTTAGATGCTAATGGTAATTATTCTGACTTATATGGTGCCGCAACAGATGATCTTAATGAATATATTAAGACTATTAAAGATCCTACAAGTTCAATGACTCTTGGAAACCAAGTTAAATATAACATTGGTAAAGTAAAATCAGAACTTAATGCAGCTCCAGATGCAATAACTAAAGCTTCTGTATTAGGTAAGAATGCGTTTAATTTTATAACTTCTCCATTATTTAAAACATTGAAAGCTTCTATAGATGCTTCTTACTTAGGTATTCAGGGTGTTGCTATAGCAGCACAAAGTCCAAAGATATTTAAAGAATCAGTTACTAAGTCACTTGAGGCACTATCTAATCCAGAAGCATTAAGAACATTTAGAACTAAAGTATTCTCTTGGGGTGGATATGATGATGCTATACAGTCAGGTTTAAGACTTCTTTCTAAGGAAGAACAGTTTGCTGGTAATATTGCCGAGAAACTTCCTGGAATTGGAAGACTAATCAAGAAGTCAGATGATGCTTTTACTGTCTTTCTACAAAATGCCAGAATGGAAGAATATAAAAGAGTTTTAAATATAAGAAATTTACAGAGAGCAGATAATGGTTTACCTCCACTTAATATAAAGAATCCAGTAGATGCTAAAATAATGGAAGAAATAGCATCTCATGCTAATAAAGTAACAGGTACATCTAATCTTGGTTCAGCTGAAAAGTATGCTTCATTATTAAACTCAGTTATGTTTGCAGGTAGATATGCTGTATCTGATATTAGAAACTTTACAGATGTAATAAATCCAATGCTTTCTAGTGATGCTAGAAAATTAGCGGCTACCACACTAGCAAAGAATGCTGGACTTATGTATGGAGCTTATCTTACATATGCTATGTTACATCCAAATGATACTGAGATTAATCCTAATGCAGCTAACTTTATGAAAATAAAGGATAATAATGGTGTATGGGTTGGTCCTAAGTTTAAAGGACAATGGATTGTACAGCTTGTAGCTAAACTATTACAAGGAAAAGAAAAAAGTGCTACTGGTAAGATTACAGAGTATGGAAAAGGTTATAAAGCTAAAACTAGAGCTGATGTAGTATTGCATACAGCTAGAGGTAAATTAGCTCCTGTTCCATCAGTAGTTGCAGATGTACTTGTGGGTAAGGACTTTGCTAATAAACCTGTGACACTTGGTGGTGAAGCAAAGAATCTAGCATCACCTATTGCAGCTGGTAATATTATTACAGATGCCTTTACGTCAGGAGATCCAGCACTTAAACAATTACAAAATGCTTTCTATCAGGTTATAGGTTTAACATCTTACGAAGTAGGTAAATAATTAAATAAATAAATGACAAAATTACAATTAAAACACCCAACAAAAGTTCCTCAAATAAATCAAGGATTTGGTGATAAAACTGATCCTACTATGTTACCTAAGTATCAAGCTTTAGGAATGAAAGGACATAATGGTTTAGATTATAATGCACCAGAAGGAACACCTGTGCTTGCATCACATGATGGTACAATAGTATATGCTGGGCTTGATGGTTCTAATGGAAATTTAATTGTTATTAAGACAGATAGTCAATTTGATTATTTAGAAGGACAAAGTTTCTTTA
>ERZ724505.2105-NODE-2105-length-10199-cov-3.463821_pt1 | contig 10199 bp, 29 predicted proteins | sample MGYA00376038_ERZ724505 | MGnify/ENA primary metagenome ERZ724505 (study PRJEB28724, sample SAMN07190884) | wastewater metagenome | isolation source: effluent of sewage treatment plant in Hong Hong | place: Hong Kong | collected 2016-03-17 ...
TTGTACAATTGTTACATATGGAAATCCAATATATTGAAATAACTTACTTATTATTTTTTAGATAAGGATTAATATGAATAATAATTTTTCTTTGGGTGAAAAAATATGGTGGAAAGGTGATCTAAGTAGACAAATATTTCAAGAAAGTGGTACTATCAGTGGTACTATCCAATATATAGATTACAAATCAATTAGTGTTTTATGGAATGCAAGTTGCGGATCTAGAGATTACCGTTTAGAAACAATTAGTGCAAATATTTATTTATCATTTGGAGATCCTGTTTATGTATGATTTTTGTTATCAAGTTGGAGAAAAAGTTTGGTGTTTAAATCATTTAAAATTTAACAGATATAATGAGTGCGGAAACATATTGTCCAGACATAGATATCAAAATAAAAAATCATATAAGGTATCACATTTATTTAGAAATAGAACTTATCCCGAATCTTTTTTCGTAAATTATGGAAATCCAATTTATGATACCATTTAAAGTAGGTGAAACTGTTTGGCGTAAGTATACCTATGACTTTTCATTTTATGATTCTTATGTGGTTGTAAAAATAAATCATTTAGACTTAGAAAGGTTTTTAATAAACAAAACTTCTAAAAATGAAGTTGCAGTCACAGAAAGAAGAGATTGTTATCAGGAAGATTATATTTCATATGGAGATCCTGTTTATGAAATTTAAAATAGGACAAGGCATAGAATGCACCGATAGAGGATACGATACAAATAGTGCTAATTATCATATTGGATATATTATGGGTTATACTTCTGATAGATATAAAATTTTGTTTTCTGTTGGTCGTTTAGATCGTGATTGGTTAGTAGATTATAATTTTGAAGGTTTAGAACAAAGATTTGTACCATTAATTTTTGGTGATCCAATTTATGATACCATTTGAAGTAGGAAATATTGTTTGGAACAAATATACTTTGACTTTATCTGTAGATAAATGTTGTGATTCTTTTATAGTTAAACACATATCGAATCCTGAAGTATTCTTATTGGAAACAACATCAGAAAATCCATGTAATCGGCGAGGATTTCATATACAAGTTTATATAAAAGATTTCATAAACTTTGGATGCCCAGTATATTCTTGACTATCACAAAAATCTTTATATGACGCTTGACTTTAGAATGGATAGAGTCTATAATTCTTGACGTTTGCTCTTTCAATAAACAGGAGATACATGGAAATTCGATTGAAAGCAAAATTCTTAGTTATTGTTCCTTGTTTAACTTCCGTTTTGTATGCTGACCCGAAGTGGGAAGACACAAAATGGAATGTTTTTATTAATGGAATTCATCAAGTAGAAACATCTGGAAAGGGTATCGGACAAGTTGGTGATAATGGAAAGGCTTTGGGTCCTTTACAGATTCACAAAGAATGTTTTCAAGATGCGGTTGAGTACAATCCCGATCTTAAATCACACAAATATGAAGAATGTTTAGTGGACCTCAAACTTTCTGCGGAAGTTTGCAAAGCATATGTTCAAAGGTATCTAAAAGAAGGTGCATCATTAGAGGATGGTGCAAGACTTTGGAATGCTGGACCAAATTGGAAAAAGAAACTGGAAAAGACTAAAGAATATGTCCGTAAATTTTTGAAGGCAATCTCGGAATAAATTATGATTAGAAAAATACCAAAATATGTTGCATATAGATTTCATAGTTATAAAAATGATACTTGGTTAGATGTAACAATGTTAAGATATGAAATTCTATTATTTGGAATTTTACTATATTATTATGATAATCCTGATTTACGTACTTCGATTACAGGAATTGTCGATTTTCAACAATACGCACCTATCGTAAAAGAATTTAACAGGAGAAACAAATGAAAAGAGTATTTCATTTTTCTTTTGATGAAAATGTTTATACAGAAGATGTTCAGGCAATAGTTGATGCTGCCAGAAAATTTCCAAATTCTAAAATTTATTGCTTACATTCGCAATGGTCGAATGAATGTCAAGTTTTTGTTTTAGCAGAAACTTCAACAGAGGCAGCTAATCTTCATAATGAATATTATAAAATGGAACCAAACGAACAACTAAAAGCATCGGATTTTGAAGAATGACAACAATTAGATCCATTGACATTTTGAATAAAAAACTAGGGATAAGCAAATTGCCTTTTATACAAAGACAACAGCAAATTTCTAGTTATATGCGTACTCATCCAGATACAACTTATGTACCAAAAACTGCAATAAGTTCCACAAGTCATGAGGCTTTATTGAACATGGCTAGACAAAATAATTGGAAAGTAATTTACGTGGAGGATTTATCATGAATTGGACAAATCATGTAACTGATCTTATTTCTTGGTGCAGGTTAAATATTTGTGATTGGGATTTAAAATTTCTACCATATAGATTACCAAAATTATATATTGCAAACGATTATAATTGTGGATATCTACTTTTACAAGAAATTATCTTATCAAAATACATACTTAAAATGAACATGCATACTCCGGACGTTCATATTGTAGAAATTTGGGATAAAGGATCAACTTATCTTGATGAAAAAATTCTTGCAAAAGGTATCGGTGTTGAACCTTTAGAAGCACTAGTTAACGCAGTTAAGGCACTTGGACCAGAAAAACTATGAAATTTACACAAAGACAAATTGATGGTGATTTTATCTATGAGTCTTGGGGAATCATTAAAAGTGTTATTCCTAAGCATATCTGGATATTATATCCAGTTCAAGAAGATATGTTGCACCGTGATGCTTGTGTAGACCATGCCATTAAACTTTATATGTATGTTCAAGGAACTTTATTGCGTTCCGGATCATCATTGAAGATTCTTTATGGTCAACAATCCGAAGTAATAACGATGGAATATTTTTGTTGTACTGGTTTTAGTTTGTGTGGAGTGGGTACAAATTTTCTGGAAGCAATTACTTGTCTTTTGTCAAATATCAAACAAACGAATTTGCAGATAGATTGGAAATAACCAAAGTGGCGCAGTCGAGGTAAATATAATATGGAAACAATTCAATCAAGATATCATAAAACTGTAATTAAATCTACGATTATGGATTTTATGAAGGGAAAATTAAGCAAAGATTTGGATTTAGATTTATATATTTTAGGTTATTTGCAGGCATCATACCGTAAGCCTGTTGGAGAAAATCCTACAGTTTTAAGACATTACCATAATATAGATCATATTTTGAATGGAATAGAGAATCTAAAATATTTTTTTGGAGTCAAAGATTCTTCAAAATTATCAAGTGAATTCGTTTTTGCTTGGTTATTTCATGATTGTGTTTATGAAGTTCCTGCTCCCACAAATGGAAACGAGGAAGAATCTGCAAATGAAGTTTTATATTTGCTTGAAGCCTCGAATTTAAACTTGAATAGAATTAAGGAGTTAATTCTTCTTACTAAACACGATAAAAATCCGGATCCATCTGATTTCGAAGCAAATCTTATTGTGGAATTGGATCTTTTAGGATTATCTGATCCAACCGAATTTTTTGAAGCAAATTCAGAATTAATTAGAAAAGAATATTCCTATTATACAAACGAACAATATGGAAAAGGTAGACTTGCCTTTTTTGAAAATTTTCTAAAATTAAAGAATGGTAAAATTTATAATTTGGTTCCATCCAGAAACATTAAAGCATTAGAAAATATTGCATATGAGATGACTTACCTTAAAGAATTATGCAATGCTCCAGAATAAAGTATAAAGTATTTTGTTTCTACACTATTGACTATTGCTTGGTGTGATGCTATAATTGTTGTCTAGATTCTTTGCTTACCTAACTATCACGGAGGAAAGATGAACAAATACAAGGTTGTGCGTAAACTCGATAAATTTGACATGGAAGCAGAAGCAGAAGGAAACTCTATTCGATTTATGAAGAAAAATGCTGGCACTGGAGTTGTTGGGCGACGAATTCTTAAGCAACGTAATGGCGAAGCGCGTGGTGCTTCTATTGCAGGAAACAAGAGAGTTACCACTATTACTAAGGACCAAGTAAAAGTGATGAAAGAATATTGCCCCAATTGGTCTGGAAAGACTTATTAAAAATGATTTTGTATAGAGTTTCCGACTTAAATAATGGAATTCAAATAGGTGATATTATAACATCATATCATAGCGGTTATCATTTGGTTGAAGACATCGAAGAAAGGTTTACAACTAAAGATAATATTTATATGTATGGTGGTGACGTTGGTGATCCTCTAAATTCATTGCTTTCTTATAGAATGATTTGTACCAGTACCTTTAAGCCCAGACAATCTAACAAAATTTTACAATGCGATTCTTCCTATGCTGATAAGGTAGATAAGGCATTTTTGGAAAAGAAAATTGCTGAACAAATGGAAATTATTGAGAGAATCAAAAAACTGGGGTTGCTGGCAGGAATTCAATTATAAGGAATAAAATGGTTATTATTCGCCCATTAAACTATTGGCATAATCGTTCTCCTTTTAATGAAGGAAGAATGAAATGTTCTAATTGCGGAAATTTGGGAATGAAAAAATCATTCTATAATTGGGAAAACGCTGTAGTTTTATGAGATGGAAAGCATCATACTATTCCAATTATTGAAAGTATTCCTTGTTTCAAATGTAAAATTTGTTCTGTTGTTACTTTCGGTGTGGACTCCGATGATACTATTCAAAAGGCTATTGATAAGTATAAGTCACTTTCCTCGTAGTACGATGAGGTAAAATATGACGAATCCAATTCCAGATGCAACCTGTCTTATTTGCGGATTAAAAACTGATAACAGCAATCTTAATTTTGATGATAGACCTATAGTTTATTATATAAACACGTACCATATGGGTTGTTTTAATAAGAATCATTTTTCTACAGTAGAAAAAATGAATGGTTATATGGATGAAATTTGTCGATTGCAGGAATTATGTACTCAATACTGGAATGAAATTCAAGAGGCAAGAGAAACAACTTCCGGATGTATGGATACTTCGGGTGTTTGTTCTAACATAGAAACGTATATTAAAGAAAAAGATAAAACTGATAAGGTAAGGATTAATTTAATTCCAGGAGAATCGACATGACAAAAGGTTGCTGTGCTGCATGTAATAATCCTGATTCGTCAAAACACCTCATTGATGTTTGTGTTGATGGTAAGATTATTTCTTATCACAATTCTTGCTTAGATTCGGTTTTGACAACGTATAAAAGGGATTTGAAGGCAGCAGAAGAGTTAATGGAATCTCAAACCAAGACTATTAATCTTTTGAACAAAGAGGCACAAGATAAAGGAATACATGCTGTATCTTTAGAAAATAAACTTGATCATCTCAGAAAAAATGTAATGTATTTGGAACTAAAGTTATATCCATATATGGGAGGATCATCAGAATACCGTCATAGAATTGATAGTGTTGTATCTCATATTCATAAACTGGAAGCACTTTCAAAGCAATATTTTTTGGAACTTATGGCTCATAGAGAATATCGCAATCACAACCGGTTCGTTAAAATGTATGGTGATGACATTTATGAATATTCGGCAGATCAAATAGAAATCACCGACGAACTTCGAGCGAGTTATAATCTTAGTTAAAGGAGTAACTTCGATGCCTGTATATGTTTGGAAAAATGATTGTGTTTTTTGTGAAGAAGAAAATGGAAAATATTCTATTTCTTTCAAAAACAGATGTAAATGGAATGAAAAAGATTTTATGTGGAGCAATAAAGAAAATTACTCTACATATGAATCCAGACAAAATGCTATGATAGCACTTAATAGGATTTATTTACCGCCAATTCAATGGCTTTAACTTGCTTTAGATAATGGTTTCTTGATTAAAATCTCCGGATTTTCGGAGATTTTTTCTTTGCCATTTAGAAGAGTCATTAGAAATAAAGGATCAGACATAAGAAATTTACAATAAGGAGATGCTCCTGTATCATTCTTGTATAATTCACAAATCTCTTTATCCAATTGAAAATCTTCTGGTAGTTTAATAATCATTTTAACCTTTACTTTCTAGACTTGGATTCTTGGTCACCTTTATCTCTTGGTGAACCTTTTAGAGGTCCTGTATACTGATTTCGTATACGCCCCTTCTTTGCCATGTCATTGTTATTATCTGAGATAGATCCAAGTTTCATATGAGCAGGATTTACACATTTGCGATTATCGCATTTATGCAATAGAACTTTACCTTTTGGTATGGCTCCTCTTGAAATTTCCCAAGATGCTCTGTGAGCCTGTTTAGCAGAACCATTATTCCAAAATTGACCATAACCATACTTAGTTTTATGGGCCTTGTATACCCAACAACCACCTTTGGTCTTCGATACCTTTTCCATAAATCTGGATTTAACGTCACCTTCGGACTCATTCAAAAAATCTTTAAATTTCTTCATTTATCTTCCTTTGGTAGTTTAAGTGTGTCTTTGGCACCAGATAATTTAAGATGTTCTGGATTAACACAAGAACTCTGGTTGCATGTTCTTTTTAAAACATGCCCCAGAGGTGGTGCTTTTCCTGTTGATATGAGCCAAGATACTCTTGCGGCTGGATGTACTTTACCGTTTACCCAGAATTGGGGTTGTCACTTTGGATACATGACCTTTCCATAGCCAATGAGATCCTTTTTTGTCGATCTTAGACATAAATCTTTGTTTAAAAGCAGATTCCTTTGCCGCTTCTCTTAACAAAGATAGTATATTGTTGATTCTCATCATTCCAGTATTTATGTTATCCACAACCTCGATCGCGGCATAAATCTGGATTTGGTCATTATTCTAACTTTTTAAACTTTGCACCAATAATTTCAAGGAATTGTTTTCTTGTGTTTTTGATGTATATATCTATCATTTTTTTGCGACTCCAAGAATAGAACTTTTTCTTTACTTGAAAATTATTTGCAATGTATATCGTATAATTTGAAGCTCGATATCTTTTGATAAAATAAGCAAGAGAATGACCATACCTATTTCCTATAATTTTAACCAAATAATGAGGAAATTTAGTATTATCTATAGATTTATTATTTTTTAAAATCAATACTTCTTTATTGCTGTCATCATCAACTAATATTTGCATTTGTATTTCCTTTAAAAGCTAATATGCTTTCTATGTCTCTCAAAGAAATTGGAGCATAAGAACTTCTATACAAATCCAGATTTCTATGATATACCTTTACCGCATCGATCCCGACATCCATGGATTTGGATTTATGATCATCAGGTAATGTACCGTGGGAATGCCCGTAAAGTGAAAACGAACCGCGATGGGACTTATTCCAGGTCCTCATAGCATAATGACAAAGAATAACAGATAACTTTTGATTATCCTTATCTTGAGTTTTTAACTCATAAAGATCATAGACACCTTTAAATAGTTCATGATCTTCTGGTTTTAAGTTATCATGATTACCACGAATAAAAATTATGTTTTTGCATTTGATTTGATTTCTGTATTCCTTTATAGAAATCAAACTGTTTCTATAGCAAAAATCTCCAAGAAAATAAAGAGTGTCTTTTTCTTGAACTTTTCTATTTACGTTTTCAATAATACAAGCATCCATTTGTTCAACTGAATCAAATGGGCGATTACAATGCTTAATGATATTTTTGTGACCCAGATGGAAATCTGCTGAAAAGAATATAGTCATTTAATTTTCCTTATTTGCATCTAAAATACCTTGAGCATGAACTTCCTGTAAGATATTTGTAGCATAATTTACAGCCGAATCATGATCGAGATTTTTGATATTTTCGACTAAAATATCTCCAATAGTACGAAAGTTTCCACTGTCCATTAAATCATAGATATTTGCAGACATTTATTCTCCTTTTAAAGAAAAAGACCCCAAAGGCTTTAATCTTTAGGGTCCTACATAAAGTAAATTTATACGCTTTTCACGTATTTGAGAGTGGATTTATGCCTTGGTAAGAGACAATGGGGATGCCTTCCTCGCGTGCCAAGGAAAACTCTTTTCACAAAATTAGAAACCTCGACGAAATTTACCAGATTCCCCGATTTCTTTTGTGCCACTACGGTTCACCGTACTCCTCTGTTTACTTTAAGTATTATTTTGGACAAATATGGACCTTCAAATTATTCGTTTTGTGATCTAATACACAAATCTCTAATTGAGATTCATATGCTAAATCTTTAGCAATAACAGTTGCCATTTCTTCAATTGCAAAAGATGCAATAATTCCTTTTGGACCAATAACACTATAATTTAATGTTAGACGTTTATCTGGTTCCATCATTAGCGACTCCTTTTATAAACTCGTTTGGCGCGCCGAATGTCTTCTTCATTGTTACCATTTACGATAACAAGTTCTGGTGCAGTTTTATGGTAAAAATCCATAAATGCCACGTTTTTCTTTTCGGTAGAACATTTTACGCATGTGGTAGTATGCGGAAGACATTCGATTCTTTCCTGAGGAATTGGATCGTTACACTTTTTGCAGTTCATAATAATTTTGAATAATTTTTGAAAAAGGATTTTTCGGATTTGTAAAGATATCATATACAAATTTGGGATGATCGGTGCCTCGGTTATCTTGTATGAGTAACTTTCGAGGATTATTTGGATTGTTAAAAACATATTTGTAGACACAATAGATGTAATGGGTTTCTTTTTCTATTAAGGTATCAAAATAACCAGATTCTTGAATAATTTCAAGACATTTTTCTAAAGAATAGCCCATGATACAATAATTCATTTATACATCCTTAAGATTGAGAATTTTTCTCGTTTGCAAACTCAACCAGTTTATCTAGGAAAGGATTCTTGGGATTGCACAAAATTTCTCGAACGAAGCCAGGATGATCTGTACTTCTATGATCTTTCACCAAAAGCCTTCGATCATTTTTAGGATGCGCAAAAACATATTGGTGTGCAGCATAAAGGTAGTGAGTATCATCCTTAGGTATAACACCCTTCTCAACTAAAACCTGTAAAGCACGTTCAAGTGCCCAGTTGCCTTCTGTTTTGAGAAGTTGAATAATATCTTCCTGAGTGTAAATTTTCTTATCGGTCGCAGTCGCCATAAAAGTCTCCTATGTAAGTGTGCTAAATTATACACACGATCCATCGTAAAGTCAAGATTTTAGCAAAAATTTTCAGTATTTTCTCATGTGGCATTGACACATCGGAGAATCTGGAAAATTCGGGATTTCTGGAAATGTAATATCCGGACAAATCCAAGGATGTTTGCGTTTATATGGAAGTTGGTACTCCAAATAATCAATTTTCTCATTTAAATCTTTGATCATCCTTTTGAGATCTTCCAGTTTACTGGTATTTTGTGTAACCATATCTAAAATTTTATCTTCAATATCCATTTTATTAAATTTTTCAGTTTTCTTTTTTATATTAGTTTTCTTTTTCATACTAGTTCCAATCTTCTTCTGAGGCTTTTTCGCCTTTTTGTTCTGGCTTTGGCTGTTCCGTATCTGTAATCTGAACACCATCCACGATCAAATTCAGACTCTTTCCTAACTTTTCCAACATTTTGGGATCACTGATTGTCTTGAACATCCAAATAGAGACTTCTTTTTGAGTGGGTTTAATTTCAGGATTATCAAGCACCTTAATCCATTTTTTGCATTTAGGATGAACATCACTTTTGAAATGTTCCCATTCTTCCTTATTGTCAATCATGTCACAATCCACGAGATATTGAACCACCGTATAAAGACGCCCCAATTTCTTGTCAAGATCGAACCAATCGGGAGGAGGAATTTTTTCTCCCTTTTCCTTTGCGGTATTCACGGCTTCTTCCAGTGAATCGCTAAATTCTTTGAATTTTTCGTCCAACTTATTCAAAATAACATCACTGTATTCCATGTTGAATATCCTTTAAAAATTTTTCCAAATCTTGATCTATTTCATTTCGATGAAATGTAACCAAGTATTCTTTTTCTTTATACGTTCCCATATCTACAACACAAAAATCTTTTTGTGGATTTCGATTAAACCAATCTATTACGGATTGTTTGATATTTTTTACAATTAAATTATCCGATATTTGTGACATTTACTATCAGTCCTTGAAGTAATTCAACATTAATTCTATTTGAACGAACATCCCGAGTACATAATGTAGGATTGCCATTTAATCGAGTAACTCGGAATGTCATATCAGGAAGAAGTTTTTTTGCTTCTTCTATACTTTTATTTTTGAGAAGTTGGTTCAGTTCTTTAATATTCATCGGATT
>ERZ724505.2106-NODE-2106-length-10197-cov-5.265332_pt1 | contig 10197 bp, 8 predicted proteins | sample MGYA00376038_ERZ724505 | MGnify/ENA primary metagenome ERZ724505 (study PRJEB28724, sample SAMN07190884) | wastewater metagenome | isolation source: effluent of sewage treatment plant in Hong Hong | place: Hong Kong | collected 2016-03-17 ...
GCCACCCGAATAGAAGTTCTTGAATAGTGGGTACGGTGTATCGCCCGTACCGGAACCCACCGATAGTTCGGCATTCAAGGCCGCGGTGATCTTGTTCGTCACAGGAATGTACTGCTGGTACTGCGCCACGCCGCGAACGTACTTCAACTCGCCCGCCACACTCCATTCAGCCGAGGTTCGGATCACCTTGCCCTCGGTTGGAACCAGGGCGCTGTCACGTGTGTCACGCCCCCATCCAACTGTCAAAGGCACGGCATAGCTGGTAAATCCAAAACGATTGGCGAAGTCCTGGTACACCACGGGTAGCAGGTCGCCGGGGACTACGGTCGTCTGGTCCACTCCTGCACCGAAGAACACGGTGTCGGTTTCCGTGAAGGGTACGCCAAAGCGCACGCTGCCACCGGTCGTCTCAATGGCGTAGCTATTGATGTTGACGTAGGGCTTGGAATTGCGTTGGTAGATATCAAAGCTGCGAGAGATGCCATCTTCCGTGAAGTACGGATTGGTTGTGTTGAAAACAATAACCCGGTTCTGTTTGCTGGTGTTGAGTTCCACCCCGAGCGAGTTACCCGAACCAAAAGCATTGTCTTGCTTGAAACCGAACGACACCCCAAAACCGTCTGCACTGGAAATGCCCGCACCCAGGCTGATACTGCCGGTGGGCTTTTCAGCGACGGTGACCGTCAGGTCCACCTGGTCAAATGATCCTGGGACGTCGGCCGTGTCCATGGTGACTTCCTTGAAGTAACCCAGCCGGTCCACGCGATTGCGAGATTGTCGAATTTTCTCGCCGTCGTACCAGGCGGACTCCAGCTGTCGGAACTCACGCCGGATTACCTCATCGCGTGTGCGATCGTTACCGGCCACGTTGATGCGACGCACGTAGACACGCCGCTGCGGGTCAGCCTGCAACGTCACTTCGACCCGGTTGGTGGTCTTGTCGATGTTGGTGCGCTGTTCCACGCGCGAGAACGCGTAGCCAAAGTTTCCGAAATGGTCGTTAAATGCCTTGGTGGTCAAAGCCACCTGGTCGGCGTTGTAGGGCATGCCAACCTGAACCGCAACCAACGACCGGAATTCTTCTTCCTTGCCCAGGAAATTGCCCGCCAGATTGACCTTGGAAACCACAAACTGGTCGCCTTCGGACACGTTGATGGTGATGGCAATGTCTTGCTTGTCCGGAGAAATCGCCACCTGGGTGGACTCGATCTTGAACTCCAAGTAACCACGCGCCAGGTAGTAGGAGCGCAAGGCCTCCAGATCGGCATTGAGTTTGGTGCGCGCATACCGATCAGATTTGGTGTACCAGGTGAGCCACCCGCCCGTGTCCAGATCAAACAGGCCACGCAGCGTGGACTCGGAGAATGCCTTGTTGCCCACGATACGGATATCGCTGATGCGAGCGGGCTCGCCTTCAATGACGGAGAACGTCACGTTGACGCGGTTGCGTTCCACGGGCGTCACGGTGGTAACGACCTCAACGGCATACATGCTGCGGTTGATGTACTGGCGTTTGAGTTCCTGTTCGGCACGATCTATCAACGCCTTGTCGAGCGGGCGACCGTCGGCCAAACCAATCTGTGACAGTGCCTTTTTCAGAATGTCCTTGTCAAATTCTTTGGCGCCTGCAAACTCGATGTCCGCTACGGTGGGTCGCTCTTCAACAACCACCACCAGCACATCCCCCTGCACTTCGATGCGAACGTCTTTGAACAGACCCAGATTGAACAGTGCCTTGATGGAAGCGTTGGCCTTGTCATCCGTGTAGGTGTCACCGACTTTGACGGGCAAGGAGGCAAACACGGTTCCCGGCTCCGCACGCTGCAACCCTTCGACTCGAATGTCCTTGACGGTAAATGGTTCGATTGCCCATGCACTGTGTGCGAATAGGATGGAAACCGCCATGGCACTGACGTGGCTCAGGATAGTTCGTTTGAATTGCATGTTTTTCAAAATTAGTAGGCTGGACATCAGGATGGGCCCTGTCATCGCAGCAAGCGTGCCACGTCGTTAGAAATCGCAATCGACATCATCAACACCAGCACCACCAAACCGGCCTTTTGCAGGCGTGCGGCCCATGGTGCAGGCACAGGCCTTTTGTACAGTGACTCCCAAAGATAATACATCAGGTGACCACCGTCCAAGACAGGTATCGGAAGCAGATTCAGCACACCCAGGCTGACACTGAGCAACGCCAGGAAGTGCACGAAGGATTCAAGCCCCAGCGCAGCGGACTTACCAGCATAGTCCGCAATCGTCAAAGGTCCGCTAAGTTGCTGTAAAGATCCCTGCCCTGCAACCATGCGAATCAGTGTCTTCCACGTCATCGCGCACAGCTCCCAGGTGCGGGCCCCACCATATTGCAGGCCGTCCAGGAACCCGTAACGAATGGTTACCGACTCGGGTCGTTGACCTATGACAGCGCCTACCCGTCCAATGGTGATCTTGGACTCTTGAACCAGCTTGGGTGTCACGACCACAGTTAGCGACGATCCACTGCGCTGGATTTGCCATTGCTGCGCAGGCGGTTGACCTGAAGCGCCAGAGAGTCGAATTCGTTCACGCAGTTGACCTGCATCGATGACAGCAAGGCCGTCTACTTGCACGACACGATCACCGGAACGCAACCCCGCAGCTCGCGCAGCGCCGTCGTCTTGCAATTCGCCAAGCACGGCAGGCACCATGGGCCCATTCAGGCCCAATGCGCGGTAGAACGCCCCTCCATCCCCATCACCCGGTGATGGCAGTCCCTGCAGTACCACCGTGCCTTGTTGGAGATTGGGGCTGCCGGGCGACTGGTACTCCAGCGTGACTGCATCTTCACCCAACCCGAATTGGGCCAAGCGCCAGTGCAAGTCGTCAAAGGAGTCGATATTCTGCAGCGTGTGCGCAGTGCCACCCAAGCGTAGGACTCGTTCTCCCCCTATGAATCCAGCCTGGGCAAGTCGGGATCCAGTCGATGGTGCGCCCAGGATAGGTAAGGCGCGCTCCAGACCGTGCCAACCCAAGGCACTGAACAACAACACTGCAAATACGAGGTTTGCCAGCGGACCGGCCAAAGCGACGATGGACTTCTTGAACCAATCCAGTTCAGTAAAAGAGAGACCCTGTGCATGTTTGTCGGGAATGGAATCATCTTCCTCGCCCAACATGTGTACGTAACCACCAATCGGAAGACACCCAATTCGATACTCGGTACCATTCTTCCTGGAAGTCCACGTCAACAGCGCAGGTCCCATGCCAATTGAGAACCGCAGAACCCTTACCTGAAAGAAACGCGCGGCTGCGAAGTGACCCCACTCATGCACGGCCACCAAAAGCCCGATGGCAACCACGAAAGCCAGGATCGTCAACACGACAACGCGTCCCTGACTTAGCGACTCAGGTTGGCGGCAATGGATAGTGCCGTGCGTCGGGCCTTCTGATCCAAGGCGAGCAAAGATGGCAAGTCCGCTGGCGTATCAAAACTTACACGTTCGAGTGTCTGGACATTGACCGCATAGATTTGATCAAAACGGATACGGCCATCCAGAAAGGCCGCCACCGCCACCTCGTTCGCCGCATTGAGGACCGCTGTTGAACCAAAGGGCGCGCTCAGGCTCGACCATGCCAGCGCCAAACCGGGATAACGCTCGCGATGTGCCTGCGAATCAATGGACTCGAATGTCATTGCTGCCATTTGAGAAAAATCGAGTGCGCCGGCCCCTGATGCAATGCGCTCGGGCCAGGCGAGGCCATAGGCAATTGGCACGCGCATGTCCGGAGTGCCCAACTGGGCAACGACCGAATGATCCACGTACTGCACCATCGAGTGAACGATGCTTTGCGGGTGAATCACGACCTGTATCTGGTCGGGGCGAACATCGAACAGGTAGCGTGCCTCAATGACTTCAAGCGCCTTGTTCATCATAGTGGCGGAGTCAACGGATATCTTTCTACCCATCACCCAGTTCGGATGGCTGCAGGCCTCCTGCGGGCTTACGCTGGAGAAGGAAAGAGGGTCACGCGTGCGAAAAGGCCCCCCGGAAGCGGTCAGGATGATCTTGTCAATGCGTGCCGCCCAACTCGCCGGTTGCTCCGGCAGCGACTGAAAGATAGCAGAGTGCTCGCTATCAATCGGTAGCAAGGTTGCTCCTCCTTGTGCTACCACCTCTTTGAACAACTGTCCGCCTACTACCAATGCCTCCTTGTTGGCCAACAACAGGCGCTTACCAGTGCGAGCCGCGGCAAGACAGGGTGACAAGCCCGCTGCTCCGACAATGGCCGCCATCACGACATCGACTTCTGGATGGCATGCAACTTCATCGATTGCAGCTTCCCCCCACAACACGTGGGTGGAAAGTCCTTCGCGTTGGCAAAGCTCCTGCAACTTACGCCCGGCATCAGCTTGCGCCATCACGGCAATGCGCGGATGAAACTGAACGCACTGGCGCCAAATGGTTTCGACACTTTGTGCGGCAGTCAGCGCAAAAACCTCGAATCGCTCGCTGTGTCGCGCCACCACATCCAAGGTGTTGGTTCCGATGGACCCGGTGGACCCCAGAACCACCACCTTTGTTCTTACACTGCTCATAGACTTGATAGCAACATCGCCAAGGGCAAGACGGGTAGCAAGGCATCCACTCTGTCCAATACCCCACCATGGCCCGGCAACAATCCACTACTGTCCTTGACGCCAGCACTTCGCTTGAACAAGGACTCCACCAGGTCACCCACGATGCTCATCGTTCCCAGGAACAGGCAAGCGACGACCATGAACACGATGCCATTGGATGCAAGCAAGGTATACAGGCTTGCTGACTCCGAGCGCAGAGCGTGATCCAAGGCACGCCAAACAAACGCACCCAAAAGGACGCCGACCATTCCTCCGCAAGCCCCCTCCCACGTCTTTCCCGGGCTGATGCTAGGTGCAAGTTTCCGCTTGAACAACCGACCGCCCAAAGCACGCCCGGCAAAATATGCGCAGATATCGGCTACCCAAACCAACACCAGTACAGAGAAAAGGAAATTGACTCCCCGCAATCGCGCCTGCCATACGGCAAGCCAAGCGACCCACAGGGCAAATAGACCGCAAACCAATCGAAACACCCTAGGCACGCGCGGCCAAACACTAGCACCAACCGCCAGCAACCAAGCGCCCGCCAATACCCACAAACCACCCGCGACGATCCACAGACCCAACAACCACGTTTGAGGAGGTGTTACCAACATGGACACCAAGCAGACCATCGCGAGGGCAACGCCCATCCCGACCGAAGGCCCTTGTGCGCATTGATTCATCCGCGCCCATTCCCAGGCTCCGGCAGCCACAAAGACGAGGCAGACCAACGCAAATGCACGTGTATCCGTCGCCAGTACCGCTGGCACCAACACTGCCAGCAATACGAGCGCAGTAATGATTCTTTGCTTGAGCATGATGGCAATCCTTATCGGGACGCCGCGTCCGTTGCGACTTGCTCTGAAGTCTTTCCGAAACGACGCTCGCGCTGCGCAAAATCAAGCAGTGCCTGATCCAAGGCCGCATCGTCGAAATCCGGCCACAATGCTTCACTGAAATGCAACTCGGCGTATGCCGCCTGCCATAGCAAGAAGTTACTGAGCCGCTTTTCATTCCCAGTACGTATGATGAGATCAGGGTCGGGGCAATGAGACAACGAAAGCTCCCGGGAGAGTGTGTCCTCAGTCAATGAATCTCCACAGGCCACCACCCGTTTCGCAGCATTCACAATGTCCCACCGACCGCCATAATTGAAGCAGACGTTGAGCTCTAGCGTGGTGTTCGTCTCGGTTGCCTGCTCTGCGGCAGTCAACTCGGAACGGACACGGTCGGAAAGCCCCTCTCGGCTACCGGCAAAAAAGAGGCGAACACCATCCCGCTTGAGTTGGGGAACTTCTCGCGTCAAAGCTTTCACCAAGATGTCCATCAACCCGGAAACTTCGTCGACGGGACGATTCCAGTTTTCAGACGAGAAAGCAAAAACAGTCAGCGTTTTTACCCCACGTCGAACACAACATTGGACCGTCCGCTTCAGGGCTTCTACGCCCTGCTTATGCCCAACAATCCTTGGCAAAAAACGCTTCGACGCCCATCGACCATTGCCATCCATCACAATGGCAATGTGGCTGGGCACCACGGCCAGGTCATTCATGCGTGTTGATGCTGCTGCAATGGCGGTCAGACCGCCATGATGTCCTGCTCTTTGGCAGCAACCAGCTTGTCAATATCGGCAACGTGCTTGTCAGTCAGCTTCTGGATATCCGCTTCCGAGCGCTTCTGATCATCTTCAGATGCAAGCTTGTCCTTGACCAGCTTTTTCACAGCTTCATTGGCGTCACGGCGCAAGTTCCGTACTGCAATCTTTGCGTTTTCGCCTTCGCCGCGTACGACCTTGGTCAGCTCCTTGCGTCGCTCTTCGGTCATCATGGGCATGGGAACTCTGATCAGATCACCCATGCTTGAAGGGTTCAGTCCCAGATCGCTGTCTCGAATGGCTTTTTCGATCTTGGCACCCATGCCCTTTTCCCAAGGCTGCACGCTGATGGTCCTGGCATCCAGCAACGAGAGGTTGGCCACCTGGCTAATAGGAACCATGGATCCGTAATAGTCCACCTGAACGGTATCCAGCAAGGCAGGATTCGCACGTCCCGTGCGTATCTTGGTCAAGTTGTTCTTCAGCGCGGCAATGGACTGATCCATCTTGCCTTCCAGTGTCTTCTTAATTTCAGCGATAGACATACTTCATCCCCATTATGTGCCGTTCAGACCAACCCCAGAGGGCACCTCATAAGCTAACGAGGGTACCTTCATCAGCGCCCATCACAACACGTCGCAAGGCGCCATGCTTGAAAATCGAGAAAACCTTGATTGGCAATTTCTGGTCCCGGCAGAGTGCAAAGGCGGCTGCGTCCATGACGCCCAAATTCTGGGACATGGCGTCATTGAAGCTAATGCGGGAATAACGTGTTGCCGTTGCATCCTTCTTCGGGTCCGCAGTATAGACACCGTCAACCTTGGTTGCCTTCAGAACAATTTCAGCGCCGATCTCCGCTCCACGCAAAGCAGCAGCCGTGTCTGTCGTAAAGAACGGATTGCCAGTACCGGCGGCAAAAATGACGACCTTACCCTCTTCCAGGTACTGCAGGGCTTTCGGACGGACGTAGGGCTCCACAACCTGTTCAATACCAATCGCCGACATCACACGGGCCACCAAACCGGCTTTATTCATGGTGTCACCCAGCGCCAAGGCGTTCATGACCGTGGCTAGCATGCCCATGTAATCTGCAGTGGCACGGTCCATTCCAACTGAACCACCCGCAATGCCACGGAAGATGTTGCCGCCGCCAATGACCACGGCAACCTCGACCCCGAGTCGAGTCACTTCCGCGATTTCGTCCACCATGCGCACAATCGTGTCACGGTTGATTCCAAACGCATCATCTCCCATCAAAGCCTCGCCTGAGAGCTTGAGAAGAATGCGCTTGTAGGCAGGTTTTTCATCAACCATGAACGACTCCCAGATGTTCGCTTGGACTCAAACTACACCGTAGCGCGGATTATGCCGACTGCTTGGCAGCTGCAACCTGGGCAGCAACTTCGGCAGCGAAATCGTCCACTTTCTTTTCAATGCCCTCGCCAACGACGTACAAGGTGAATCCCTTCACGGTGGTGTTTGCAGCCTTGAGCATCTGCCCAACGGTTTGCTTGCCATCGGCGGCCTTCACGAACACCTGGTCCAGCAAAGAGACTTCCTTCAGGTACTTTTGCACAGAACCTTCGATCATCTTGGCTGCGATATCAGCGGGCTTACCCGACTCAGCGGCCTTAGCAGTCGCAACCGAACGCTCTTTCTCGATCAGATCCACAGGAACGTCGGCGCTGGTTAATGCAACAGGCTTCATGGCGGCAATGTGCATTGCAACGTCCTTGGCAGCCACTGCATCACCCTCGTATTCGACGACCACGCCGATGCGGGTGCCGTGCAGGTAGGAAGCCAGCTTGGAGCCGTTGTCGAAACGCTTGAATCGACGGAAAGTCATGTTTTCGCCGATCTTCCCAATCAGACCTTTGCGCACCTCTTCCAAGGTTGGGCCAAAGCCATCCTGAGAGTGCGCAAGCGCACCCAGAGCCCCCACGTCCGCGGGGTTTTGCTTCGCGACCAAGGACACCGCAGCATTGGCCAGCGCCAAGAAGCTATCGTTCTTGGTGACGAAGTCAGTCTCACAATTCACTTCCAACAGCGCGCCAACCGTGCCGTCAATACTCGCAACCACCACGCCTTCAGCGGTAATGCGAGCAGCAGCCTTGCCAGCCTTGCTGCCCAGCTTGACGCGCAGCAGCTCTTCGGCCTTAGCCATATCGCCGTCGGCCTCCGTCAATGCCTTCTTGCACTCCATCATGGGGGCGTCGGTCTTGCCACGCAGTTCAGCAACCATACTTGCAGTAATTGCAGCCATATTTCTCTCCGTAATCAAATCAATAGCTAGGTAGGCTAAAAAAAAGGGGGCACAAAAAGCCCCCATTTTTGGGCAGGCGCGACTTAGGCGGCGGCCTCGCTCACTTCAACAAACTCATCATCACCCTCGGCAACGGCTTTTACAACGTCGTCGATGGCATTTGCACGACCTTCGAGGATGGCATCAGCAATACCGCGCGCGTACAACGTCACAGCCTTGGAAGAGTCATCGTTGCCGGGGATCACATAGTCCACACCCTCGGGAGAGTGATTGGAGTCCACCACCCCAATCAGGGGAATGCCCAGCTTGCGGGCCTCAGCCACCGCAATTTTGTGGTAACCCACGTCGATGACAAAAATGGCGTCCGGCAAGGTGTTCATATCCTGAATACCGCCGATGTCCTTTTCCAACTTCTGCAGTTCACGAGCAAACATCAGCTGCTCTTTCTTGCTCATGTTGTCCAGGCCAGCCTCTTGCTGTGCCTTCATTTCTTTGAGACGCTTGATGGATGTCTTGACCGTCTTGAAATTGGTCAGCATGCCGCCCAACCAACGCTGATCCACGTACGGCACGCCAGCACGTTGCGCTTCCGCCGCCACAATTTCACGCGCCTGCCGCTTGGTACCAACCATCAAAATGGTGCCGCGCTTTGCCGCCAACTGCCGCACGAACTTTGCAGCCTCCTGGAACATCGGCAACGACTTCTCCAGGTTGATGATGTGAATCTTGTTGCGATGGCCGAAGATATAGGGGGCCATCTTGGGGTTCCAGAAGCGGGTTTGATGCCCAAAGTGGACACCGGCTTCCAACATTTCGCGCATTGTTACTGCCATACAAATACTCCAAAGGTTATGTCTAAAATCCAACCCATTGATCACTCATTGCGAAAAACGCATTGATTGACACCTTGACCGGGCGGATTTGCGATTGAATTGCATACCACGAAAGCGAGGTAGCAAAGCCTGTCGAGTATACCATGTCAGCCACTTGAGGCACGGCATATCCGTGCAAACATGGAGAATCGCCTTGAAAATCAAGTTTTGGGGAGTCCGAGGGTCCATTGCTTCACCGGGGCCCGCTACGGTTCGCTATGGCGGCAATACCACCTGCATCGAGATTCGGACCGATGCCAACGAATTGTTGATTCTGGACGCTGGAACCGGTATTTTTCCGCTTTCTCAGTCGCTGCTGTCCCAACTTCCACTAACAGCCCATGTACTGGTTTCCCACTCGCACTGGGATCACATTCAGGGCTTACCATTTTTTATCCCGAACTTCATACCTGGCAACAGTTTGCGACTGTACGGAGCCTTTGACCCGGTGTCGGGCAAAGGAATTGAACAGGTCATGTCTGTCCAGTTGCAGTATAGCTACTTTCCCGTCAGGGAGGCAGAAATCAAAGCCAGGATTGAATATGAAACACTGATCCCTGGTGAAGCTATACAAATTGGCTCTGCCACTGTTACTCCATTCCTGCTGAACCACCCTGTTGTCAATTTTGGCTACCGGATCGAGAGCCATGGCAAATCTGTATTCTTTACCGGCGATCATGAGCCGCCATACAACATCTACGACCCCAATGACCCGCAACATGCGGAATACCAGGGTTTTGTCGATGAAAAGAGAGCCATGATCCGGGATGCCATTGCAGGCGTCGATGTCCTGATCGCCGACAGCTCCTACACCGACGCAGAGTACCCAAGCAAGATCGGATGGGGGCATGGCACATTTGGTTCGTGCATT
>ERZ724505.2107-NODE-2107-length-10194-cov-5.613867_pt1 | contig 10194 bp, 11 predicted proteins | sample MGYA00376038_ERZ724505 | MGnify/ENA primary metagenome ERZ724505 (study PRJEB28724, sample SAMN07190884) | wastewater metagenome | isolation source: effluent of sewage treatment plant in Hong Hong | place: Hong Kong | collected 2016-03-17 ...
AGTTCGCTGATGGCGTCTCCGAGAATCAGTGTCACGTCGTCCATTGCGCGTTGCGGCATAAACGCTAGTTAGGCCGCATCCTACTTACATCCCGCCGCCCACACGCAGCCGGTCGGCTTGTCAAACAACACACTACGCGCGGGCCTGCACCGCCCGGAATCGTCAACCATGACACCGGGCACCTGCGGCCCTTGCAGCCCGTTGCCAGGCCGTAGCGGCGCGCATGACGCCAACAAAACCAGGGCAACGACGATCCATATGCTACGATTCACGATTCTGCTCGTATTCTTCGGCCTGGCTGATGGTGCTGCTGAGCATGATGGATGCCAGGCCGAAGATAATCAAAAGCACAAGGGCCAGACTGAGTAAGATTGTCCACATGTCAATTTGCCTTTCGTTGCCCCGCCCAGGCGACGTAGTCGCGGGCCAGGACGTGAGCCGAGATTTTGATGAGCAGATCATCGGGCAGGGGCGCCCACTCAGCGCCGGGGTAATCCTGCGATTTTTCCGGGGCCTCAGACGTTGTTTCCGGGTCTTTGGTTTGCTTGTTACGTCGCGTTCGGCACGCCGCGCAAACTCTGTCGCCCGTTAATTCTGGATTGAATTTCTTCCCGCATTTGCGGCAAATCCTGCCAGCGATCATAGTTGCCTCCACGCCTTCAGCCAGGCTATCAGCCTGAGCAACCACGAGCGTTTCTGCGGCGGTTCGTCTTCTTCCAGGCGCAAGATTCCGGATGGCAACACAACCCACCTGTCGCCCTGCCTGGTGTAAATCCAGTTCTGATTCTGTCTCACGAATCACCCCTGTTGATGCTGTCCGCGGCGCTGAAGCCCTTGGGGTATCTCTGCTCCAACTTCTTGACGTTAGCCTCGGCCACGTCACCCAGGGAGAAGCCCATTGTCGTAGCCAACAATGCCAGATACCACAACACGTCACCCATCTCGTTGGCGATCTTGATCGGGTTGGCTGGATGGCCCTGGTATAACATCTTCTTCACAAGGCCGGCCACCTCTCCCGCCTCGTCGCTGATGCCAAGTCCGGCATTAGCCAACTGATCCTGGTATCCTAGATCGGTATTGATTGTGCGCGCACTGGCGCGCTGATACTGGTCAAATGTCATGGTGCACCTTCCACCCGCCGTTTGGCGTGCGCTCCTCGATGGTGTATTGGGTACCGTAGCGCGCCAACCAATTCTGCGCTGCCTCAACGCTGTCAAAGATCGCCAAGATCGTCCCGTCCTGCGCAACGACCCTGGCCTTGACTTCAAACGTTGCTGTTTTCATCGTTACCTCCAAACCAATCCAGGAAATCTTTGTGCGACATGATGACCCATGAATCCCGATCCCCGTGTTCATGAGCAATCACAATTCCAAGCTGACCGGGTTGCGCCTGGCTGCGCACTGTGCGCAGCGCGTCCCCCATCCACTGAGGCAAAAATTTGCGATGCTTGACCTGAATAGCAAGCCATCCTGTCACGGCGTCCGGCCCCAGGCGACCGGTCGGGCCGATCCGCGTTGTGCCATGCGCCCGCGCAATGCGCCGTTCAACGGCCTTCCAGGTCTTGTCCGGCATCATCGTTGTCCTTGTGAGTAGCGAGAATCGCAATGGTATCACCCGCAGCAAGGGCGGTCTTGTAGGCCTCCTCAAGCACACCGGAAATATATTCTGTCTCACTTCCGTTTGGCTGCTCGGCCGCCTTGTAGCGGATAAATCGCTTAACAGTGGGGGGTACGTAGGCAATGATTTGAGACCGTTGTGGCCCCCTGTATCTTCGTGGCATATTTCAGTCTCCTTTGTGTTTAGTGTATCACAAATTCAGAAACTTGTCAAACCCCAAGTTATGTGATACAATAACGCTAACTGAGTAACGTCACGAACCGCGGCCCAACTGCGCTGGTAAGCGCAGACGTGGTAAAATTAGGATACTATGTCCCTCATCGCGGAAGTCATCGCGGCCGCGCTAAACGCGGCACCGCCGCAGCCGGAAGCATCGAAGCCAGCCCAGCGCCCCCCACGCAGGGCGCTTGTCGCGCGTGACGCGGCTAAGGTCGGCTGGCGTCCAACGTCGTCATTGGTCGACGCCCGCGTGATGCTGGCCGAGGCCCTCGACGAGTATATGGAGTCGTCGCGCCGAACCGTATTCCTGGCGCGCGTGGCGCCTGGGGTAGGAAAGTCTTTTTCCGGTGTCCAGTTGGCCGAGAGAATTGCCAGCCAGGGGCACCGCGTTTTTTTTGCTGGCCCTCGCAAAGACTTCTGGCATGACGTGCAGTCTATGGCCGGCCGCCCCGATTTCTGGTATCGCTGGCTACCCCGTCAGCAATTCCAAAATGACGAGGACGGCGTCACCACTTGCTGGCATACTGAGCAGATGGGCAAATGGCTCGCCCGTGGCTATGACGCCCTCGACCTGTGCGCAAATCCGCGCGTGTGCGGGTGGGACGTGATCGCAAACTCCTGCCCGTACCACAAGCAGAAAAAAGTCGAAAGCCAAATTATTTTCGGCCAGCACGCACACATTGCGGTCGGGCACCCCCTGCTGAAGACTTGCAAATTGCTTGTCGCTGACGAGGCCTTCTACTCCGCCTTCCTGCGCCTATGGCGCATCCCTGCCAACTTCGTGCAGCCACGCGGCCTTGACCCGCTGTCCGTGGTCAATCCGCTCACGCACCACCTTGCCGCTCTGTGCGAGAAGGCCGACGAGACCCTGACCGGCCCTGAATTGATCGCGGCGCTGGGCGGCGCCGACTACATCATCGGCTCGCTGGGCGAACTGGACACGGGATCGCCGGAGATCGCGCGGCCCGCGCCTTACGTGCTGAGCGCCGCGGAGGTTGACCAGCAGGGCTACAACCATCTGCCCACCCTCCTACGCCTGCTGTACAAGGAGGCCGTGGCGTTCCGCGACCAGAAAGCCGGCTATATCTCGCGCATCGCCGTGCGACCTGGCGCATTGTTCCTGAATCTGCGCTACATGCCTGGCGAACTGCCGGAAAAGATCGTCATTCTTGACGGCACTGGTAATGCCGATATGTACCGGCAGGTGTTCGGCCAGGAGATCGAATTATTCAGCCCATCCGTGGAGTTGCACCCTGATGCGCGGGTATTCCAAATATGGAACAGAGCCAATGGGAAAAGCTCAATGATGCGCAGGATGCCCGAAACTGAGGAAAAACAGGGGGTAGGCGCAACGACACCCACCCCACCCATACCGGAAGCCACAGAGTCAACACAGCGCCTTGTGGCGCTTGTTGCCCGCATCATTGCGCAGCGCGGCTATCAGCACCCGCTGATAATCACGCACCAGGCAGCCGAGTCGCAATTCGCTGGCCTGGGTGAGACCGCGCACTACTACGGCGTGCGCGGCACCAATCGCTACGCACCCGACGCCGTGTTCTGCATCGGCGCCCCGCAGCCGGCCATCACTGACCTGGTGCGCAACGCCGCCGCGCTTATCCAGGATCGCATGACACCGTTCGATACCACCTGGTCAGACCAGCTTGTACAGTACCAGGGGCATGACCTGGCCTACCCCGTATCAGGGTTCTGGCGCGACCCCGATCTCTCGAAGCTGCTGTCGCTGTTCCGCGAAGACGAAATGCTACAGGCCGCGCACCGCGGCCGGCCAACCCTGCGCCCCGTCCACATCTGGCTACTTTCCAATGTCCCGCTAGATGAGCTCCCACCTGACGAGGTGCTATCCGTGTCTCAGATACTCAATTGCCCCGACGACATCAAGCCGTGGGTTTGGCTCGACATCCTGGCCTACGCGGACAGCCGGCGCGAGGCACCAGGGATCGTTACCAGCCGCGACATTGTTGAGCGTTTCGAGTGCGACAACGATACGGCGCGCAAGTACCTGGCGCGGCTTGTCAGTCATGCTGATTGGCAGCGCATCGAGGCAATTGAGCCGCGCCGCGCAGGTAAACCAGCTATGACAATTGCCCCAAATTCCAAAAATAACCAGTAAATGCTAAATACCGATTCTGCGTAATAATATCTCAGATATATATATATTACGCAGAATCGGTATTTAGCATTTATTAGACGGCGTCGAATTATGGGATTCAAGAAACCTATAAATAGGTCATTTTTGCTAGTTCTTGAATTTTACAAATTGTAAAATCGTGGTATAATTAGGCTATGATAACTCTACGTCCCTATCAGATAGAGGCCAGAGACGCGGTACTCGCGGACTGGCAAGAGCATCAAGCCGTGCTCGGTGTGGCGTCCACCGGAACCGGCAAGACTGAAATCTTCCTGGGCGTACTCGATGAACTCATCCGGCGCCAGGAGATGAGCCGAGCGCTTATCCTGGTGCACCGCATTGACCTGGCGGAGCAGCCGCGCGACCGCGCCGCGGCGAACTGGCCTAGACTGCCGCGCATAGGAATTGTCCAAGCCGAACAGAATGAGTGTGCCGAGCGGATCGTCGCCGCAATGGTACAGACCCTGCAATCGCCTGGCCGCCTTGAGCAAATCATCGCGGCCGGCTCTATCTCCCACCTCGTCATTGACGAGACACACCACGTCAATGCTCGCATTTATCTCGAAGTCATCAGGAAGTTGCAGACCGTCAACCCTGACCTACGCATCTTAGGCGTTACGGCTACGCCGCGGCGTACCGATGGCGACGGGCTGCGCCGCGTGTTCTCCAAGAATTCTTTTAGGCTCACGATCAAAGACGCAATCAGACTTAAGGCACTTTGTCCATTCACGGCGCTGGCCGTGGAGTTGCCACCCGTCACGGTGCGCGAGACAGCCAGCGAAGACGGGTGGGATCAAGAGCAGATGGGCAATGCCCTGGACTATGACAATGTCAGGGCCATTGTCTATCAGACCTGGAAGGAACAGGCCGCTGACCGTCAGACCATGATCTTCACGGCTGGCGTAGCCCAGGCCCACCACTTGGCGGAATACTTCCGCGACCAGGGCGTACGCGCCGAGGCGGTGGATGGCACCACGCCGAAGGAGCAGCGGGCGCGCATCCGTGACGACTACCTGGCCGGCGTGGTGCAGGTGCTTGTAAATTGCGCGGTGTATACGGAGGGCTTCGATGCCCCGTCTACATCTTGCATCGCGATGGTCAAACCAACCAAGAGCGATGTGGTCTACATTCAAGCTGTGGGGCGTGGCCTACGCCAGGCCATTGGCAAATCGGATTGCTTGATTTTGGACTTTTGCCCCGTCGGGCTGCACGACATGCGGCTTGCTGGCGACTTGCTAGGCAAGCCGAAGCGGCAGCGCAAGGCCGAAGAAAAGGCCATGCAGAAGGGCGTCATCCTCAACGCCTTTGCGGTTGACGATGAAGGCAACGGCATTGACGGTGACGTGAACGAGGTCAAGCTGCGTGTGCTTGACCTGCTGGGCAGGCACTCATTGCAGTGGACGCTCGACCGTGGCGTAGCAACCACGGTCATCAGTACCAATGTGTCATTGGCAATTGTCATGCCCCAAGAAAAGCGGATCGCCAAAGCCGTCGAGATGCGCGGTAAGCCAGGCTGGACGCCAGCAATGGAGAAGGTATATCAGGATATACAAAAATACCAACTCTATTGGGTGGGCAAACAGAACGAGGTGCGTTTCCTGGGCAGCTACGACGATCCAGACCTGGCGCGCGCCGCGGCCGATGATTTTGCCGAAGACCATCGGCAAAACGCGGTCGCGGACAAGCGCGGCCGCTGGCGCAAGTTGGAACCTTCCCCAGCACAGGTCAAATTTGCGCGGGCGCTCGGCGTGTACCGCGACGGCATGACGCGCGGCGCAGCGTGCCAGGCGATTGCACAAGAGACGATCATGCGCCAGTTCCGTGCGCTCAAGATCGTGAGGTAGCGGTACCAGTATGAAGCGCGAGACTTACATCGCCTGTCCTGTATGCGGAAAAGACGAGAAGTCGAAGGACTGTAGCTACAGTGCCACGGCCTGGCACTGTTTCGTCTGCGGTTCGGGCGGTTCGCTGGCCGATCTTGCCAGGCGCCAGGGAATACCAGTATTGCCGCGCGCAGTACCAGCACAGGCGGATAAGCGGCTCCCGTCCTGGCGCACAAGCGCCGACGAAGCGCAGCGCATACTAGCGCGCTACACAGCGCGACCGGACAGGTACCAGCACTGGCAGGCATACAAGCCTGTCAGTACCAGCATGATAGACCGTTTACGCTGGGGCGTAGGCTCGCTTGACCTCTACCCCTATACTGGCTGGCACACGTCACGGTGTCCACATGATCGGCTCATCTATCCGGTCATGTGGGACGGTCAGATTGTGGCGTTCCGTGGACGCCAAATCGCGTGCCACTGTGACGGGGAGTCCTGGCTCAACATGGCAGGCAGCGTACCAGCGCTGTACGGCATTGACGAGGTTCCAGCGGGGAGTGTGCTGGTACTTTGTGAGAATCCCATTGATGCCATGCTGGTACATGAGTACCAGCACGGTGACGTGTACGGCGCAGCCACGACTGGCGGGGCGGGTACTTGGCGCGACGATTGGACTGCGCGCATTGCGTCGCTGCATCTACGCCACGTCGTAGTGTGGTACGACAACGACCTCGCTGGATGCCCCAACCGCGAAACCTTAGCGTCTGAGATCGCAGCCTGGCGCGCCAAAATGCGCGCGGCATTTGACCAGAGCAGGATCACGGCCATGCCCAGCGCCCCACCCGCGCCCCATGGCCCGCGCGTAGCTGCACTGCTGCGCGCCGCTGGGATTCCAACTGCGCTTGGCGCTTGGCCCCCAGGAACGCCGCGCGGCTGGGACATTGGCGCGCAAATTGCCCTTGAATTGGGGCATATTAGGATTTGACAAGTCCTAAAATCCCTGATACAATGATGGCAGTTAGGGCAGTCAACCCAAAGTTACGCAAGGGAGAACATCATGAGCACAGCAGATCAACTCAAGGCCGCGGCGCAGGCCGCAGAACGAGCCGCCGCAGAACGAGCCGCCGCAGAACGAGCCGCCCAGCTTGCTGAAAAGCAGGCGGCGTGGGAGCAGGCAGAAGTCAACGTCTTTGCACGTATCGCTGGTTTTATCCCCGATGGCGTGACGGTCGAATGGGACGAGGAGCAGACCTCGCCCTATTCCCTGGACGGGGCATTCGTGGCCGATGATTATCGCATTCCGTTCTCGATCCGTTCGCCGTTGTTCAGCAACGGCGAACCCCTGGACGGCAGCTTGCAGACCGGTGACGGCCTGCGCGTCATTGACTGGCCGATGTTGGCCGCCCAGCTAGGCCAGGCAATTGCTGACGAGGAAGCCGCAGAAATGCGCGCAGCCGCCCGCGTCGAGGAGATGGCAGCCGAACTTGAACGCCGTACCGCCGAACGCGCCGCAACCCTCGCTGAATACGAAGCCGAACGCGCCGCAGCCGAAGCCGAACGCGCCGCAGCCGAAGCCGAACGCGCCGCAGCAAAGGCAGCCAAGCGCGCTGAACGCCTCGCCCGCAAGGTGGCCGAAGCCGAAGCCATTGCCGCGGCGCAGGCTAAGCACCTCGTCAACCCTTCCGGGTTGACCTACGACGAAATCAGCCACATGGCAACCCAGGCCCTGGACGCGGCCAATGACGCAGCCGACCGCTTGCCAGAAGTCGAGCAATTGCGCTCTGAGATCGGCATCTTCGAGCGCCAACTCAAGGAAGCCCAGGCAGCGGCGACCTGGGGAACCAACGGCGCGAACGAGACGGAACGGAAGAACAACGCTGCCCGCGCCCTTGCGAACGATCCCGAAGTGCGCCGCCTGCAAGCGGCGCTCGATGAAATGGCCCGCCATTTGGCGGAAATTGAACCGGAGTACAAGAAGCAGGCTATGAAGTCCGGCGCCTGGCGCGCCGTGTGCGAACTTTATGCAGGGTGGCTTCAGTCCCTGCGCTAGGGTTTAGCGCCGCAGCCAGGCCCCCCGACTTGGCCCACAACACAACAACACAACAACACAACAAGGAGAATGATATGGGAACCGATTTGATTGCGCAGTACGTAGATGACACGGCGCTTGAAGCGTGGAAGGTCGACGCGGGAATGTCCGTAGAATTCAAATTCCAGCCTGAACGCTGGAAGCTGGCCGCAGGCGGGTTGACGATGTTCGTCAACGCTTTGACCGGCGCAGCCGTCGAAGCCCTGGATGTCATCATCCTACAGTCACGCGTGCAGCGTGTACTGTGGGATCAGACCGAGCAGGTCAAAATGCCGTTGTGCAAGAGCACGGACGGCTTAACCGGCGACCCGTCAGCCGACGATATGACGCCCTCTTTTTTACGCCAGGCAACCGCGCTGCCCAAGTGCAGCGTGTGCCCGCTTAACCAGTTTGGTACTGGAAAACTCAACGCGCGCACCGGTAAACGAGGTCGCGCGTGCGCCGAAAAGCGCGCCCTCGTCGCGCTCTATGCCGTGCCCGATGGCTCCCTGTACGCGCCGCTGGATGAACTTCCCGCGTTGCTCAACGTCCCGACGATGAGCGTCAAGGCGCTGGACAATTACCTATCCGGCCTTGTTTTGGGCCGTGTCCAGGTCAACAACAAGCCCCTGCGTAATTTGCCGGGGTTCGCCGTGGCTACGCGGCTGACCGTGACGGCCAGCGGGGAAGGAAATCAAAAGTTCGGGGTGATCAATTTCCAGGTTCTCGGCCTGGTAAACCCCGCGCACCGCGGCGTGATTGGAGACCTGCGCAGCCGCTATGCGCACTTGCTCAACGTGGTTGACAATCTGCCCGATGAGATTGACGCCTCGATTGCGACGCCCCCCGAAGCCCCACCCGAAGATACGCCATTCTGAAGGCTTCAGGATGCAGGGATCAGCTTCGATGAAATGGTTGACTTCGTCTCCGCCAGCCTGGCCGAAGCCGGCATCACCCCCCACTCCCTGCGTCACTATTTCGCCACGCGCGTCTACGCCGCCCTCGCCAACGACGCCCCCATCACTGCCTTCCGTGCGGCTTTTTGCATTCCTGCACTTCAAGCGCCCAGCCAGCCCGTGACCACCAGGTCACGGGCTTTGTGTTTTTGACGCGCTGCGTCAAAAACTCGTGCAAAACTCGTCTCAAAAACACTTGACAAAACCTAGCGATAGGTATATAATACAGTCATAGCCAAGCAGTTACACACCCAATAAGGAGCAACAAAATGGATACCCCAAAGGCCATCGAGTACACCACCCAAGACGGTCATAAGGTGATCGTTTCAAATCCTTCGCAATTGATCGTGGCGAAAGGCCTCCCGTGCATAGACGGTGGTACAGTGCAGCACAATGGCAAGATAACCAAGCTGCTAATCCGCTATGACAACAAGCCAGCATTGGCCGCTGAGATCGCAACCTGGCAGTCAGCTTGGCAGGCATACGACGCCGCCATCGATGCCCTGAGCAAGCAACTTATCACCGATAGCCCGTATAACTTTGCAAGGGCCGAGAATGATGAGTTTGCATGGTACAAATTTGATGACACCAATGGCGGGACACTCCTGCACAAGTCGTCTGGCCGCAGTCTGTATCAAATGCGCTGGATTGACCCAGAGACGGGTTACGCAACTCAACCGGTTACTGGTAGCGAGCGCGAGCAGGCGATTGCGTTTTGGGCCGCGCTCCATCTCAGGCAGCAGCAAAAGCCGCCCTACGTTGGGCAACCAGATACTGAGCCTCCGCACGGGCAGAATGGCTATTGCCGCAAATGCCACTCCTACTGTTACGGCGATTGCAAAGCCAACTAATCTATTCGCCCCGTTGGTCGGGCCAAAGGCCAACGAGAAGGGAAATCAAGATGAATACTGTAGACATCAACAAGGTTATCGGTGTGCAAGGTGGCACAGATGGTACATGGTTTCACATTCTTTCGGAGGATAGTCGCGGCGAAACCCCCTACTATCCTTGTGTTATTGACGGCAAGGAAGTGTGTTGGGGTGACGTGAGCTTTGACATCTACATGGCGAACAGAGTCAAACGTATGCGTGAGACAATCAGGATGGTTGTTGCCGGCAACCCTATCGCCGCCGAAGATGTAGTGCGGGGGCTATTGGGCTGTCATTGTATGTCAACTGGCCCAAATACCATTGATGTATATCCCAACGACCCCGATCCATTTCGTCCCGGGGCCATTCTCGGAGCACGAACTTCTGTGCGCAAGGCGGCCAGCAGTGCTGCCAATGGCCGGAAGGGCGGCCGCCCTCGAAAAATCACCAAATTGGAAACCTAGCAACAACGAAAAAGGCCCGTGACCACAC
>ERZ724505.2108-NODE-2108-length-10193-cov-3.264451_pt1 | contig 10193 bp, 7 predicted proteins | sample MGYA00376038_ERZ724505 | MGnify/ENA primary metagenome ERZ724505 (study PRJEB28724, sample SAMN07190884) | wastewater metagenome | isolation source: effluent of sewage treatment plant in Hong Hong | place: Hong Kong | collected 2016-03-17 ...
GTACGTATCCGTATTCCTCACGATAGCCGCTTCGAACGTGACGGCGACGATATCCACACGTCTCTCACAATAGACGTGATCGATGCTGCGCTGGGCGCGAAGAAGCATATCGAGACGGTGCACGGTACTGTCACGCTCGATATCCATGCTGGCACGCAACCAGGGAGCATTCTGCGCGTGAAGGGGAAAGGAATGCCGATTCTGAACACTAGCCGCCAAGGCGATCACTATGTGAAAATCGCGGTGCACGTCCCAGAGAAGCTCTCCCGCAAGGAACGAGAACTCCTCGAAGAGTGGAGAACACTGCGGTAGTATCGCTCTCTCTCTTTCTTTCTCTCTTCCCTATTTTTCCCATTCTGCAATCGGTTAACGATCGAATGTTACGTGCGGATGCTCTGCTCGCACCGTACGCCGTCACCAACGGTGGAGGGTTTGGCAGGGCTCATAAGGAGCCAGATGACGAGACTCGCTTTCCTTTTCAGAGAGACAGAGATCGCGTCATTCACACTCAGGCGTTTCGACGACTCAAAGGAAAATGTCAGGTATTCGTCACAGGGCAGGGAGATCACTACCGCACCCGCATCACGCATACAATTGAAGTGGCTCAAATTAGCCGAGACATCGCGCGAACGCTTTCTCTCAACGAGGATCTCGCTGAAACGATAGCGCTCGCCCACGACATCGGCCACACGCCGTTCGGGCACGCAGGAGAGGAGGCAATGAATGATTGCCTCGCTCCCTTCGGGGAATCATTCGAGCATAATGAGCAATCACTGCGAATCGTCACGCTTCTGGAATCTCGCACTGCTCACGTTTTGGGTCTCAATCTGCGACAAGAAGTGTTGGAAGGCATGGCCAAGCACCGTACTGGAAAAGGCAATGGGCAAGTGAGGCATTTTCCTCGTTCCCTCTCGCTCGAAGCGCAGATCGTGAATCTCGCAGACGAAATTGCCTATGTATCGCATGACATCGACGATGGCCTGCGCGCGGGCCTCTTCCGCACTGCGGATCTCGTGCCTCTCGCCATTATGCAATCAGTCATGCCGAGAGTCTCTCGCGAGGGAAAGCCTGTGAGGAGCGTACTCGTGCATGTGCTGGTGAGCGATCTCTACTCCTCTGTCCCTCAAAAACTGAGAGGGGCGGGCATAGAGACACTGGCAGATGTCTACGCTTCGCCTCTGCCTGTTATGGTATTTTCTGATGCGATGAGGGGCATGCTAGACGAACTCCGTTCTTTCCTGTGGGATCGGTTCTATAGCAGCAAAGAGGTCACTTCCCAGGCTGATGCTGGGCGAGAAGTACTCCGTACGCTCTTCGCCGCATACCTCTCACATCCTCCTGAAAAAGTACGCTCGCTGCAGAAAAAAACAGGCTCCTCTCTCACGCAAGCAGTGAAAGATTACATCGCTGGGATGACCGATGCATACGCGATTGAGCAGGCAGCGGCGATTACGCGCCGTCCGCACGAACGAGGCAGCGCAGAGGGTCGATGAACACTGATTGCATTGCACCGCTTTTTTCGTCCTTCCTATACTTTTTCACCGCGAAATGAAGATGGGAGCCTGTGGTGAAGAGCCCTGCACCGTTCGTTCCTGGCATCCCTCCGCTGAGGGCGATCTCGTCTCCTTCTGCCACTCTCTCTCCCTTCTGCACAAGAGCCTTGATGATGTGGCCGTAGATAGTTTTGTACCCATTGTCGTGCAAGATAGTGAGAGAGTTGTACCCAATGCCGTTTTGGTCGTTTACATCTATGACTGTTCCATTTGCAGGGGCAACAATAGTGGTTCCCTGCTCTACTGGAATATCGATCGCATTATGATTGATGCCAAATTTCTTAAAATACTCATCGTCGTTGGCGTATGCAGAAATGCCATTCGTTCTCTTTACTGGCCATGTGTTGAATCTGCAGTCGTTCGCTGTTTCTCCGCTATCAACCGCGACGTTATGCCCTTCCGATTCCCAGAGAGCGTTCAATGATTGAAGGAGGAGCTCTTTTGAGAGATGCTCTTTCTCCAGTATTTCTTGCAGCACAAGCTTGGCATCGCGCCACTGCTCAAGAGCTTCTGGTGTTTTCAAGTCATTCACTTGGCGCTCGAGTGCTTTTAGTTGATGTTCAATAATTTCTCTCCTGTGAGAGAGAACATACTGCCTCATTCGCTCGTTCTCTATGGTCTGTGTCGTCGACACAAGCGTTGCACCAATGCTTTCTCCTCCTATTGCTCCGCCTATCGCTCTCATATTGGCCTTGGCAATACTGATGCCGACAAAGCAGGCAAGCGCGATGAGTGCGATTGTGAGGAGAGGTCTTCGGATGTGTATTTCTATCCGCATCGTATCAGTATAGCACGATTTTTGCTTCGGCCCAATCGATTGGGCCCCATTGAGCGCAATGAGGCGAGGCTATGACAACTGAATGTTCTCGATTTTTTTATTGCAGATGCTCATAGCGATGAACATCAATCCGCGTATCATGTGACTGATGAAGTACGACGCAATTATTTTCGATATCGATGGAACGCTCTGGAATGCATGCGACGTTTCGGCAAGAGGGATGAACGACGCTCTTCAGAAAATGAATATCCCTGCAGTCCTGACCGCAGAAGACATTGCACGTGTTTCAGGGAAACCTTTTGATCAGGTTTTTCATGCTTTGTTTGGCGAACTAATCAATCAATATCCTGAAATTCCAAAACGAGCGACTGAGGGCGAACGAAAAGCAATCGAAGAAGAGGGAGGAAGAATTTTTGAAGGCGTCTTTCAGGGTATGAAAAAACTTTCTCAGGCATCCAAAATTTTTTTAGTGAGCAACTGCGAAGATTGGTATCTAGAAGCGTTCAAAAAATATTCTAAGCTTTCGGAATACGTAACACACGCTGATTGCTACGGTATATCTAGAAAGACAAAGGCGGACATGATTCAGAACATCATTAAAACCCATCACATAAAACATGCGGTGTATATAGGCGATACATTGATCGATCAAACGGCTGCTGAATTAGCTGGAGTCGACTTTATCGGTGCTGCTTATGGATTTGGCACTGTACAGACCGCTGAGAAGCGATTCGAAAGTTTCACGGAAATACTACAGTACTTGTCGCATACGTAAGACTGAAGAAGTGCAGAGTCTTACACCACCATCGAATGGTGGTCCTGGTGGGAATCGAACCTACATCTACCCCTTAGGAGAGGGTCGTTCTATCCATTGAACTACAGGACCGTGCATAACTCTTCGAGCTATTTCTTGTGAATTACGGATTGTGAAGGATTACTATCTGCCTCGATTCGGATGGCAAGGAGCCTGCTTTCACCTTGTATTCACTGAGCGTTTGCGCTGCGGCGCCAATGGCTTTGGCAACTGCGGCCGTGTTCCCGCCCTTCGTTTCGTAGAGGATGACAATGCGCGGATCGACATCTTCCACGAGCTTATTGACCTTCTTTGGTTCATCGGCTGCAACGACGAGAATATCGATATCTCCGAGAGCTTCTATCTCTGCATCCTGCCAATCGAGAACGGGTGAACCGATGAAAGCGAACCTTACACCCTCCAGCTGACAGGTGTACGACACTTGCTTGCCTGCTTCTTGGCCTATGCCTCTCACTGTCATGCCGCCAAAATCGTATTCCCCAGGCCAGCTCACAACGTTTGGACGCAGTGTTTCTTCAGGGTGATCGAGCATGGTCCACGTGTCCTTCGAGACAGTATCGGGGAAAACGTCACAGGTGATCGTGGGGCTTACGATGCGACAAGCGCCGCCAGAAATAGCTGAAAATGTGATCATGGCGGCAGTGTAGGCCATAGTACTGCTAGCGGCAAGAATCTACGTGCAACGCGCAGACGCGCAGATAATTTCATGCCATGAATAAATGACGGTCGCTGAGGACTCTGCTACCATGCGAAGCATATGCTCCGCACCACTCTCCTCTCAGTCGCCCTCCTCCTGCCACTCTCTGCGTTTGGCGCAGATTTCTCTGCAAAAAGTCCGTACAGAGATGTTCGCACTTCTTCTCGCGAGTTTGCTGGCATCAATCTCTTCACGAACGAAGGAATTGTCTCTGGCGTGAAGCCGGGATACTTCGGGCCTTCTCGCAGAATTACGCGAGGAGAATTTCTGAAAATTGCCGTTCGTTCTGCGCTTCCTCAAGAACATCTCTCCGTCTCTCCATCGCAGAAAGCATGCGTGCGTGATATCGATACTGGTTCGTGGCTGCACCCGTACGCATGCCTCGCCAGAGAACACCGTGCAATAGGACAGGGGGCGTTTTTCCCCGCGAGAGACATCTCATACGGAGAAGCACTGAAGATACTCACGTCACTCTACGGCTACACCGTCACTCCCGTCCCAAACAGAGACTGGGCAGAGCCATACTACCAAGCGGCTGCGAATCGATTCGTCGATCTTCCCATGACCATCCGACTCGATACCGCTCTCACGCGGTCACAGGCAGTACGCCTCGCTGCCGCATTCATGATGGAATCCAGAGGCATGCTCGATGAGTATCGATTGGCCGAGAGTGGGCAGAGCACATTTACTTCCTCCTCGTCTTCGTCGTCATCTTCTGCGCTCTCAAGCAGTGCGTCTTCTGTCTCTTCGTCTGCGGCGTCATCAGCCTCTGTTTCGTCTTCGTCGTCTTCTGCGAGCACTGCTCTGTACTCTCTGCCTCCCTCAAGTCGTTTCCTGATTGCGGGAAGCACGACCGATGCCTTGGCGAGCGTTGTCATTCCTGCATCTTCCGAGAATCGCCTTGTTCTTCAGGCTCAAGTGAAGCTCTTTCAAGAAGCGACGGCACTCAAATCTATTCAGATCACTACGGAAAGAGGAGATGTCCTCGCCACTCTCACGCGCCGCACCACCACAGATCTGCCAGACTATAAGCAGATTTATGACGCGTCGATTGCTCCTGAGCAGGGTTTCGTACTCGAAAAAAACACAGCACATCGGCTGATCGTTCGCGCCGTCGTGCGCTCGCAAAACGATAACGGTGCTGCAGAGCAAGTGGTTGCCTTTCGGTCCATCTCTATCTCCACAGTGGGACAAACGACTGCCACCTCCGACAATCACGTATTCCTTCCTCCGTTCCCTCAACATCAAACAAGCCTTGCCAAGCTCACATCAGTGAAGAATGTCGGGCCTGCGAACGGTACGCTTGCATCGGGCGCACAGGAATTGGTGGGAGCGTTTTCTTTTGAAGGAATCACGCCTCATAACGGCACGCTCTCCATCGAAGAGCTCATCTTCTCGCCCGCGTACACGGGGCAAGTGATGGCATCTAACTGGAAGCTTCTCAAACGAGGGAGCACAGAATCGGTGGAATGCTCAACGGGTCTGCAAGGCATTTCTTGTTCTCGCATCCCCGCTTCCCTAGGCACCCTTGGTTCTGCTCCGCTCGTCTTTGAGTTGTATGCGGACGTACAGGTGTTTGGGGCTGCCGGCACCAGTAGCTTGCAAATGAGCCTGCCAGAATTTGGCTCTCCGGTTCTCGGGGGCAGCATTGGATGGAGTGACGGCGCTGGCCACTATCACTGGGTGGAAGGTTCAGGCCCCATCGCCGTGGGCACGCTCTGGAAGTGATCACCACTTTCCCTCTTCTTCTCCAAGGCCACTTGGATCTGGTGCACCCTTTGGTCGAGTGGGTTCGCAGTACATCCCATACTCAGGCCACTTTCCTTTCTCCGACGCACTGCAGTAGCAACGATCCGCCGCTTTGTCGTTACGATAGTAGATGGAGGTGAATGGGTGACAGTACGGATTGAGTATGCGCTTGAGAACGGTGTCGAGCCGTGCTTGGCAGAAGGAATCTACGCATGATCGTATGAGAAAGTAGGCTGTGTCTCTCACGTACGTCGTGAGGATACCTCCGTGCTTTGTGATGCGACCAAGATCATTTGTCACTTCAATGAGCGGCGAGAAAGCCCCCTGCGTGCGTTCGAGGGCATCACGGCTCACGGCATCCATGAGGACACTTTCCCTCGCCTGATTCGCTGCTATGTCTCCAAGTGTACGCGCGAGTTCGTACTGCTCAACCAGTTGAAATACCGTCGATCCGTTCTTTGTGAAGAGGTTTTCTGGCTGCTCAAAGAGAGCGAGGCTCTGCGCGCGCTTGGCTCTCCTATCGGAAGCTGCGAGAATGGCTGATGTTGGATTTTCATAGATCGAAAGCGAATCGTACGAAGGCGAAAAGAGGAGGCCGATAGGCAACGATGAATAATCGGGAGAATACGGCGACGGCAGAAAATCGTTTACGTACTGATCTGCTGCAGAGAGTGTGTTTCCTCTTGCTGCCGCTTCTGCTCTGCTCCGCACCAAATCCTCACTCGATAACTGCAGACAATCCGAAATCGTGCGGTGTTCGAGCGGAAAATTGAGGGGAGTGGGGGGCGGGGTTCTCGCTTCGGGCGAAACGCCGCGGATGACTGCGATGAGATCGTCGATGGTGGCAATGAAGTCGTACACGAATGAGTATGTCTTGGTGCTGATTGTTTGCGTCTTAGTCATGAACGCTTTCTGCGTTTGCACCTCGAGTAGTTCGCTGGGGCTGGCGACACGTTCCAGAGTTTCCGGCGTGCATCCGTACAACACCAACGATGACCCTACGCCGTTTTCATAGGCCACCGACTGGGGTGCGTAATCACTGGTAAAAGGACAGAGCGGAGCGGTGGAACCCGCTACGTCGACCGTGGGGGCGCTCTGCCTGAAGGCTTGAGCGTCTTCAAAGAAATATGTCCTGCGCAGTATCGGAGACTCATACGTTGGATCGTCTCCCGCAAGAATGAGTGCTTGATACGCCTCAGACTGCATTCTGTACACGCTTGTCAGTAACGACGCCGAGAGTAATTTACACTGTCCAATATCATCGATCATTTTCTGTCGCACTGTTTCCATAGCTTCTTCTAACACGACGAGGTCGTGACGAAGGCACGACGTGCGACCGCGCAGCTCTCGCTGCTCTGGCGTGAGCAGATTCCTCGTTTCCATAAACATTCTCAAGGCTCGCGCCACCTCTGATGTCGCCTGTTCTCGCGCTGCTGCTTTCGCCTTTTCATCACTTGCATTCTTGCATGAGGGAGATTCGCCGAGCGTGTCTGCAAAAGCGATGCCTTTCTCGGCTTTTTCTATCACGCCGCGCACCCACGGAGACAGCGGCTCGGCCGCCAACGCCATGCCTGGGTAGCAGAGGATGAGGAATGCCGTCGCAGTGAAGAGAGAGCGCATCACGGTGCGGCAGAAGAGGAAGAAGAGAGTGTTCCCACCCATGGACACGCTGTTCGCGTGATAGCGGCACTCGGAAGCTCTTTAAAGAGCGATGTAATTCCTCGCATGATTTCTGCCAAGGATTCCGCCGAAGCCGCGTAGAGCGGAAGCGTTTGATCGAGAGAAAGCCTGAGTCCAGCCGCGATACCGAGAGTGAGAGGAGTGGACTGCGCATCTGATAGAGCAGTTTCCTGGCGTAATCCGAAGAAGAGCGTCTCTGTGAGAAGCGTGAGCGGAGCATCGGCAATAGTATTTTTGTTGTTTTGGCAGAGGCCAACCTGTGCCGGCGGAGGAGCGCCGAGTGTGTTGCAGTACTCCCGCTCGATATCGGCCACAAGTGAAGGACCGAGGTACTCAGGGAGAGGACGAATGAGCGCATTTCCCCCTGCTTCTGTGTACATGCCGAGCTGAGGATCTGGCCTAAGAGAAGGCAGAAAAGGTGAAGTGGTTTCCATTGAAACAACGGGGGTTCTTCCGCCTATGAGGCTGTGCTCCCTCGTCGATTGCTGCACGCATTGCGTGATGTAACACGCATGTCCGATGAGTGAATCGCCGTACAGAATACGGGTATCTGGTGAGCAGATTGATTGCGGATCGGCTGAATGAATGCCGGGGATTTTACTTGAGAGAGGAGCTCCGTCATCGGTGAAGAGCTGATCTACGGCGCTGCAATTGGGCGGAGATGAGAATGATTGCGATCGTTCATCACAGACTGTGAGCATGATGGTGCCGGAAGTTTTTGGCATGGAACACTGCGGCGGGGTAGCAGGCACTCTTCTGCAGAGATAGCCGCCACTTCCCGTCACTCGGGAGCAGAGAGGTTCTCGGTACAACGCGACTGCGGGAGGCACATTTCCGCTTCGCGCATAGGAGTACGGATAGGCAAGCGTTTCCCCACCCACCTTAAAGACGGGATACTCTTTTGCTGGCTGAATATCGAAACGAGGAAAATGCGCGGGGAACATAAAGTGAATGCCGATATCATCGGTACGCGCCCAGAGAGCGATGTTTGGCACATCATCTCGTGCTGGGGTGATGAATTCGGCGATATCTGTGGTCTGAGGATTGATGCCAATTTTATTCGCAAGCGCGAGAAGCGCTTTCTCGACATTTTTTCCGTACTTTGCGAGTGCCGGATCTCCCTCCGTCACATCACGGTAGTAGCCGTTATGGAAGCGCCATACCGTCTGATCGAGGGTGCCAGCATTCATTTCCTGCTCAAGCGCCGCAAAGAGCGCAAGGAGTTCGGCGTCGGTGTCTTTCGGCCACGCACGAAGAGTGCTTTTCGCTCCTTTCAGCATGGCGGAAAACGCGGCGCTCTTGTACCCAATCGGAGACGGGCGATGCGCCTCATCTGCAATGGCGAGCTCGCTTGCTCCGGCGACTATCAAGAGATCGTCTCCCAGTCGTTGGGCTTCGCGCTCGGCTTTCACGAGGCTCTTGATGGCAGTGATGAGAGCGCTGCATGATGGCCTATTATCACCATTGAGAGGCGAGCCTGCTGCGTCGGTTTTCCCAATACAGAGAGAGATGTCGTCTTTCATTGCTTTTGCGATGTCTTGCTCCGTGAGCGTGATTCCTTTCTCCCCCCACTGCTTCATAGTTCGAATAATGAAATCGATCGATGGCGTACGAAGCCCTACAGCTGTGAGCTGCTCTCCTGCCTCTTCAAAGAACATATCAAACACTGAAGCGGGCGGGCCACCAGAAGCGGCAGCTGAAACGGAAGAACTGAAACAGAGAGAGAGTGCACAGCCGAGAATGACGGTGAGTCTGCGCATCGGCTAGGGTATGGGAGAATCGGGGCTGCGATCATGCAAGGACGTTACGCTGTCCCACACGCGAGGCAAACAGCTCATGGTATCCGCAAGAAGGGAGAGCTGATTTTTCAGATCCATTTCCTGGCGGACAAGACACGTGAGCTGTCGTTGCATGGGAGAGAGAATGTCGAACGATCGCAGTGTGAGGAGCGTTCGTTCAATGGCAATGCGCGCGCGTGCTCGTTCAACATCTACGCGCTCTGCAATCGACGCCGCGTGTCCGGCGAGCTCTCCCCTCGTTTCTATGTCGTCTGCTTCGGAAGCGTTTGGCACGGCAAATCGAATGGACCTCAGCTCTTCCAACTTACACTCGTAGGCCTTGTCAAATGCCGAAATGACTGTCGAGAAAGAGGCAAATGTGAGTATCGGAGGTTCATAGTCGGAAAAAGAAGCGGCGGCAGGATTCGCTCGCACGTAGAGGGAGGGAAGGCCTTTGGCCATCGCTTCGAGCTTGGTGCCGACCAACACTTGCTGGTCGGTGTTGCCCGAGCAATCGATGACGGCAGAATCTTGGAGCATTGCCTGTCTTTCTGCCACGACATCGGACATCATCGATCGAAACGTTTCCACGGCCTCATCGACGCTCGTGAGATCCTGAAATACCGTTCCTTTGCTCGTGCATGCCTGCCAATTTTCTTGGCTTTGTGATCTGCCCCCGCCGATTGTGAAGAGAGGATTGAGAAGAGATCCCCGCAGAGGGGCATTGGTGAGCACTGCCCCTACGACGAGCACGCAGAGGATAGCAAGTAACGTGCGTGCGTTGGCTTCCAAATCACACTCCCACGGAACACAGTCCGGAAGGAGACCCGCGCGATCGCTACGGTTTTGCGTGCGCGCCAGGAGAATCTCCGCGCGCGACAGAGGGCCACTCGCACGGGGAATCATTTGGGGCGAGGGTGTCGTCATGACGAGCTCCATGTCCCCCACACACACCGCTCGCAGACGTCCTGTTCTGGGCTGAAACGCCACTACCGCCACACCCAGACGATCCTGTTCAGCCATGCCTTCGGATGCCTCGGTCAACATACAACGCGCGAGCTGCAGGACATCGAGCGCCTTGCCCTCGCGCTCACTCTCGACACGTGCCGCCACCCGCGTGACCAGCTGAGTGAGGCGAGCGGAG
>ERZ724505.2109-NODE-2109-length-10187-cov-4.347908_pt1 | contig 10187 bp, 7 predicted proteins | sample MGYA00376038_ERZ724505 | MGnify/ENA primary metagenome ERZ724505 (study PRJEB28724, sample SAMN07190884) | wastewater metagenome | isolation source: effluent of sewage treatment plant in Hong Hong | place: Hong Kong | collected 2016-03-17 ...
AGCGCCGGTCGGCAGCGATCCGGCGGCAGGCGTAGATGGCGGCAAGGCTGGCGGCAGTCACGGCGACCAGCATCAACAGCAGTGTCTGCGGCGCAGTGCCGTGCGTTGCCAACACCAGCGCACCGAGCGGCAGCATGCCGCAGCCCAGCCCCAGTGCCAGCCACACCGGATCGCGATACCAGCCCAGCCGGGAGCGCCCGGCCAGCGCCACGCCGAGCCAGACCAGGCCGGAAATCAGCATCAGGCAGGCAATGGCGGAATGGCCAAAGCGCGGCGCCGGCAACGCCAGCCACAGCAGCAGCACACTCGCCAGCAGCTGTGCGAGCATTGCCCCGAGCAGCGCTGCGGCACGCTGGCGTTGCCGGTTGCACCAGTCCAGCAGCAATACCGGCATCGCACATATGGCAAAGGCCAGAATTCCCCACACCACGGCGGAGCGCAGTGGCGCCAATGGCTGCAACAGCAGGTGCGCATCGTAGGGCATACGGCCGAAATAGCCGGCCAGCAGCAACAGCATGCCCAGCATTGCCCATCCGACCAGCATCAGGCGCCACGGCTGTGCCGCCGCGTCGCCGGCAGACTGCGCCGCATCGTTGCGGCTGGCGCCAAGCCGGATTCCCAGCCAGCCGCAGCACAGCAGCAGCAGATAATCGCCGCCACTGCCGGCATGCAGCGCCTGCCAGCGAGTGCCGGCAAGGGTCGCGCCGGCCAGCAGCAGCATCAGTGCTGCCGTGCTGCCGGGCCGGGCAGGCAGCAGGCGTCCCAGCAACAGGCCGCACACCAGCACGGGCAAGGCGGCACCGGCCAGCAGATCCGCCAGCGGATAGCAATAGCCGCCCAGCAGCGCAGGCAGGTCGATCCAGCCGGACAGCAATACCCACAACGCGGATATCGCACCGATCAGCATGCCGGCGGCGCGCGAGCGCATGATCAGGCTGCCGGCCGACAATCCCAGCAAGCCGCCGGCAGCGCCGGCCAGCGGCAAGCCCCAGCCGAAGGCATCGCCACCGGTCAGCAGCTGGCCGGCGGCGGCAAGCCACGGTAACGCCAGCACATAGGCGTAGAGCCGCTGCCGCGCCCATTGTCCGGACCGTCCTGCCAGCGCGGCAGGCAAAGCCCAGGCATAGGCGATGGCGATGGTCGCGGCCGGATTCACTCCCCAGCCGGCATCGTGAGCCCGCGCCAGCAGCGCCAGCAGCGCGGCACGATTGGGCGGCAGGCCGAGCGGCAGCCAGTAATACGCCAGCAGCAACAGCCAGATGCAGCCGCCGGCAAAATCCAGCCGCAGCCCGGCCGCTGCTGCCCGGTGTACCGCCAGCCACCGAGCCGCGACGGCACCGACGACGATTGCCGCCAGCAGCAGCAACGGCTGCAGGTAACCTTGCCATCCGCTCACCAGCAACAGCGTCGCCAGCAGCAACGGATACGGTGCCAAGCGCAGTACCTGCCCGGCTCCGGTGGCACCGGGGCGCTGCAGTACGCCCAGCAGCAATGCCGCCAGCCCGGCCAGCACACTCTGCAACAGCAGATCGCGGCGTGTGCCGGCGCCACTGGCAGACGCGCCCAATTCCAGCACTGCGCCCCCCGGTGCCGCATAGGCGCCGACGTAACTGCCCATGGCCGGGCGACGGCTGAAATCGCCCGTCGCATCGGTATATTGCGCCATCCACCATTCACCCGCGCCACGCAACGCCAATTTGCCCGGCACCGGATCGAGCCTGAGCGCACCGGACACATCGAACGGGCGCTGCAGATACAGGCCGGCTTCCTGCGGCGTACGCTGCAGATTGTCGCGCTGCATGCCGCCGCGAATCGGCGCATTGGCGAATACCGCATTGGCGGCGATGCGCTGCGGCCAGAACAGCGCATGCCCGCCGGACAGCAGGCGAATGCCGCTGCCGCTGGCAACGATGGTGTTGTGGAAAATATCGACATTGCGCGGAATATCGTTGTGCGGCTGGATATTCAGCGCGTCGCCGTGCAGGTTGTAAAACAGGTTGTTGTAGATGGCGACATTGCCTTCCGCCTGCAGCAAGGCTTCGCCGGGATTGTTGGCGAGAATGTTGCCGTAGACCTCGTAACGGTCCTCGCTGCCGACGCCGCTGAGCGGCCAGTGGCCGAGCAGCAGATTGGGTCGCGCCTGCGGCCCCGCCGAGCTGTTGTCGTCCTTGCTGAAGCGGTTGTAGCGGATGATGGTGCGGCCCGGTGCGCTCGGCATGCCATCCAGCAGCGGCCGCGGCTTCTGGTGCTTGATCTGCAGGTCGTAGCCGAGACTGCCGGTGACGACGTTGTTTTCGATCAGCCCGGCAATGAACGGTGCGGTGCCGTCGGAATTGCCGAAATACATGCCGGTGCCGGCACCGACGATGCGATTGTTGCGCACCACCCAGTTCCACGCCGGGCATTTGGTCGAAATGCCGACAATCGACTGATCGGCGCCGTGGTTAACGATTTCCAGCTGTTCCAGCGTGATGTGATGCGCGAAGTGGCCATGCCCCTCGCCCTTGACCGCATCGACCGGCTTGTTGCGTCCGTCCAGCGTCAGCCGGCGGATCACCAGATAGCTGGAATCGTAAATACCGACCGTATTGGCGCCATCGTTGCCAAGGATTACCGCCTTACCCGACTCCGGCCCGCTGATCACGATCGGCGCGCCGGGACGGCCGTTCAGGTTATACAACGGTAAACCGGAGCGATATTCTCCCGGCAGCAGTTCCAGCCGGTCGCCCGGCTGCAGCTGGCGCAGCAATTTATCGTAGGACTGCGGCGTGGCCTGGTAGCTCGCGCCATGTGCCATGGCCGCCAACAGTAACAGCAGCAGTCCCCATACAGCGGAAAAACGGGCCATCGGCATGGATTCCTCAGCTCAGGCGGTACATTTGGGTTCAGGGCAATTTGCGCACGTCAGCCGCTTCCGGCACACAGCGTCAATGATTGCGCGGCAACGGCTTGCGCCCGGGCCGCAACGGCTCCAGCGCGGTCTTGGCGTATGCGCCGCGATAAGCCGGGCCGAGGCGGCGCCCGTCGTAATCGCGCTCGGCATCGCCGAATTCGTCGATCCATTCGAGACCGGTGCCGGGCGCCAGCAATCGCCCCGGGAGCGGATCGAGTCGCAGCCGGCCCAAAGGCGCATCCGGCGCAGTCAGGTAAACGCTGGCCTCGCTGCGCGCAGCAGTCAGATTCTGCTCCTGCTCGCCGCCGCTCAGCGGCTGTCCGGCGAACACCGCATTCGCCGCGATCCGGAACGGCTGCTCCGGCGGCACCAGTCCGCCATGCACGCGGATGCCATTGCCGCGCGCCAACACGGTATTGTGAAACACCGCGATGCGGCGCGGTACATCGTTGTGCGGCTGGATATGCACCCCGTCGCCCTGATCGTTGACCAGCAGGTTGTTGTAGAAAGCCAGATTGCCCTCGCCCTGAAACAGCGCCTCGGCCGGATTCTGGTAGAAGAAATTGCCGTAAATCTCGTACCGGTCTTCCTGGCCCGGCCCCTGCAGCGGCCAGTGGCCGACCAGCATGCTTGGCCGCGCATCCGCGCCGCCGCTGCTGTTGCGATCCTTGATCAGCACATTGTGACGGATAAGCGTACGGCTTACCCCTTGCGGCATGCCGGGCAGCTCGGGGCGCGGCGCCTGATGCTTGATCTGCAGGTTGTAGCCGATCGAGCCGGCGATCAGATTGTGCTCGATAAGCCCGGCGATGAATGGCGCGCGACCGTCCGAATTGCCCAGATACATGCCGGTGCCGGCACCGACAATGCGATTGCCGCGGATCACCCAGTTCCACGCCGGACACTTGGTGGAAATGCCGACAAACGCCTGCCCCCGGCCATGATTGACAATAATCAGGTTTTCCAGCGTGATGTGGTGGGCAAAGCGGGCATACCCCTCGGCACGCACCGCATCGGCCGGCTGGCCGTTTCCGTCGAGCAGCAGATCGCGCAGCTGCAGGTAGGCGGAATCGACAATGCTGACGGTATTGCGCCGCGCGCTGGCCAGCAGACGCGCCGGCTGGTTGCCGGCGGCACGGATGACGATCGGCTGCTGGGCCGTACCCTGCAGATGGTGCAACGGCAAGCCTTCGGTGTAGGTGCCGGGCGCCAGCAGCAGCTCATCGCCCGGCTGCAACAGCTTCAGCTTGTCGCGGTAATCGGCCGGCGTGGCGCCGATTGCGGCAGCCGTCGCCAGCTGGCCGCAGCCCAGCGCCAGCAGCGCTGCGAGCAGCTCAAGGCTTGGGCGCAGCTGCAGCATCGGCGGGCCGCTGCTCCGGTGCGGCAACGGTTGCCGCAACCGCCTTGTCAGCCTTGTCCGCAGGCACCGGCGGCGCATCCGCAGCGGCCGGCGCGGGTTTGGCTACGCTATCCGCCGGCGGTGTCGCTACTGCCGGTTTGGCATCGGCAAGCGGCGCCGGATCGCGCCAAGCGCCGGCGCGTTTCAGCTTGTCGCGCAGCCCCGGCAACGGAAAGCCGCCGAGGTAGGCGCTATGGGCGTGCTCAAGCGCTGCATCGTAACGCTTCAGATCGACCTGCAGCAGGCCGATGTTATAGGCCAGGTTGGCGTTGCCCGGCGCCTGCTTTTCCGCCGCCAGCAGCAGATTCAGCGCCGCCTCCTGCTTGCCCTGCGCCGCATAGTACTGCGCCAGCGTCATCTGCGGCACCAGATCGTTGGGAGCGAATTCGATCGCCCGCTTGATGAAGCATTCGACCGAGGTCGATGAGCCCTGGATATTGCCGGTTTTTTCACGTGCGGCAAGGCGCAACAAGGCCTGCAGCGCCCGCGGGTGATTCGGTATCTGGTTCAGGGTATAGGCGATGTCATGGAACGGGTGGCTCGCCGTTGCACCGTGTACCAGCGATTCCACCGGGCGGGTGAAATGGATGCTTTCGACCGTGTGCAAAAACCTGGCCCGCTTGTCCGGATCGTTGTAATCGAACGGGTATTCGCCGCCGCGCTGCAGCGGCAGACAGCCGGCCATGTCCATTTCCGCATGCACCACGGCGGACGTGCAGCTCATCGCCAGTGCCAACACCAATCGCTTCAACATTGTCTGCTCCAGGGCAAATTCGAATTCTGTCGCGGCCAGGTGCGCTGCCGCGGCTCACACGCCGCAGGCCGAATCCAGCAGGCGCGCAAACTGTGCCGTACGGCCGCGCCGCGAGGCATCCTGCACCGCCTGCTGCCGCGCCAACGGCGCATCGCCACGCTCGACCGCCTGCAGGAAATCGACCAGCGCAGCAAAAATCGCATCGCTATCGTCCAGCGGGGCAATGGTGTCGATTCCGGCACGCCGGATCACATCCGCGGTATCGCCGGCCGGGTCGGTCAGCGCCAGCAGCGGCCGCTGCGCGCGCAGGTATTCATAGGCCTTGGCCGGAATCTGGTCGTTGCAGTTGGCCGCCTGCAATACCAGCAAGCCATCGACCGTCAGCATTTCCGCCAGCGCGTCGGCGTAGGGAATGGCCGGAGCCAGTTCGACCAGATCGGCAATCCCGGCGGCGGCAATCATTTCGCGCATGCTGGCATCGTTGCCGGTGGCCCGCAGGCGCAGCAACAGGCGCCGCGCCAGCGGATGCGCGGATTGCTTCAAACGGCGCAATGCGGCGAACAGCTGGGTCGGATCGCGTTCCGACGAATAGACGATGCCGCTATGCAGCAGCACGATGCGTCCGTCGCGACCGGGCTGCGATTTGCGCGCCGCGGCCAGAGTGAATGCATCCTCATCATAGCCGTTTTCCAGCAGCACCAGCTTGTCGGCCGGCAGCTGCGGATAGGTGGCGCGATAAGTACGGATGGCACCGGGCGAGGTGAAGGTGGCGAAACGCGCCTGCGCGAACGCCTGCATTTCGATGCGCTTGAACGCCTGCCAGATGACCGGGTCGTGCGGGTAATTCCGCTGCGCCATCGGGTCGCGGAAATCGGCAATCCACGGCAGCCCGGTCAGGCGATTCAGCGTGGCACCGATCTTGTGTGCGGTGGCAATCGGATAGGTTGACCAGAGCGCCGCCGGGCGGTATTTTCGGATCAGTTGCAGCCCTGCCGGCACGGCGCCCAGCCACCAGCTGGCCCAGCGGTCGGGAGTGGCGAGAAAGCGCGGATAACGGCCGGCCAGCGCCAGATGTTTCGAGGTATCGAGCGCGAACGCGCGTTCGACGATCACGCCGGGCGGCACATCGGCCAGCAGATCGTCGGACTTGTCCTGATAGGCGCGCGGATGCGCGGTAAGCACAATCGGCTCCCAGCCGAAATCGCGCAGATACTGGGAAAAACGCAACGCGCGCTGGATACCGCTGGAGCCGCGCAGCGGCGGGTAGTGGTAGGCAATCAGCAATACGCGCTTGCTCATGCGCGCACCCAGTCGATGGTCCATTGCTCGACCTGCTGACGCCAGTCGCGGCGCGAAAACGTGTGGTTGGCCTGCTTCAATTCCTGCACCTGTACTCTTGGATTCTGCAACTGCTGCTGCCATTCCGGCGTAGCGGCAGTCAGGTTGCGAAATTCCGCCGCGGTCAGATCGTCACCGGAAAGAATCAGCAATACCCGCCCATCGAAGCGCCGCAGGCCGCGCAGCATGCGCTGCGGCAACGGCAGGCCGGCATCCGTGTCCGGCTGCGGCGTTGCGGCCGGGGCAGACTGGCGTGCCTGGCGCAGCTTGGCGATAAAGCCGCACACAGCGCCGCGCACATCGACGCCGCCGCCCAGCAGCTTGCCCCAGAATTCGCGGCTCAGCAGCCGCTGGCGGTAATAATGTTTGACGTAGGCTTGCGCCAGGCCGGCATCGGTACGCACCCATGGGTTCAGCAACACCAGCCCGGTCACGCGCGGGTCGCGCCAGGCATGCAACAGGCTCGCCGAGGCCGCATCGCACAGCCCCCACAGCACCACCCGCTGCAAGCCGGGCTGCCGGGTGAAAAAAGCATCGACGGCAGCGCCGATATCGGCGTCGATCTGCTCGAAATTCAGCAGCGGGCCGCTGGCATCGCCCATGCCGCCGCTGTCGAAACGCATGGCCGGAATCCCCGCCGCAGCCAGCGCGCGTGCCAACAGCACGAACTGGCGATGGCTGCCGACGCGGTATTGCGGTCCGCCGACAATCAGCAAGACACCGGTATCGGCATGCTGCTGCGGTGCGGCGACGATGGCCGGCAACTGCCGGGCAGCGCTGGCGAACATGAACGCCGTTTCAAGATACGACATCGTGCTCCACCAGCGCATTCAGGCTGGCATCCCACAATGCCGGCACGTCGGTGATTTCCTGCGTGTTCCAGAATGCCTCGCCGGTCAGGCGTTGCAGATTGATTGTGCTGCCCTGTTCACGCCATGCGCCGGCAAGTTTTTCGGCAACCGGCGGTAGCGGGCGATCAGCGCTGGCAACCAGCTCGAACCAGTCCACCCGCATTGCCGGCGTCAACCAACCCGACAACCGGGCATCGGCCAACGGCAATGCGAGCTGCGGCGCCAGCATGTAGCCAGCGATTTCCACCGCCTCGCCGGCGTGCAGCTGCTGCATCGATTGTTGCGTGCCGCCGCCCTGCTCGCCGGTGAGCATCCGGTTGGCCACACGCAGGCGCAGGAATTGGGTCAGGAATTGCTCGCCGTTCGCCACCGGCGCCCACAGCAGCAATTGCCGGCAGCGCTGCGGGTGCGCGGCGGCATAGGCCGCGGCCAGCAATCCGCCCAGCCGCAGCCCCCACAGGATCAGCGGCTGCCCCGGATATTGCGTTTGCAGCCAGGCGTCGGCTGCGCCGATATCGTCCTGCCAGGCCGACCAGCTGGCGTCGGCAAAATCGCCCTCGCTATCGCCGCAACCGGCCAGATCGATCTGCAATACCGCATAACCTTGCCGGGCCAGGCGCCGCGCCATTTCCGCCACCATGCGCCGGGATTTGTTCATCTCTTCGGCAAATGGCTGCAGGTACAGCACCGCACCGCGCAGCTCGCGCTGCGGCGGATGATGCAGACAGAAACGGCGACCGGCGGCAGTGGCGAGAAAGAAAGGTTGCGCAGAGGGGGTCACAGCGGTCGGGCGTGCCGGATCAGGCCGCCTTGGCGTCGACGAACGCCACCAGACTGCCTACCGAGGCAAATGTATCGGCGCTGATTTCATCGTCTGCAACGGTAAAGCCGAATTGCTCTTCCAGTGCCGTGATCAGGTTGATGACGGCAATCGAATCGAGCTCGGGAATGCTGCCAAGCAATTGCGTGTCGAGATCGAAAGCATCGACGCGGCTACCCAGTTGCAGGGTGTCGGCGAGAATCGCCTTGACGGCGGCAAGCGATGACATGAATGAGATTCTCCAGCTTGGCGCGACCGCATCGGGTCGCAGTCCAGTTGATCAACGGGAAGGAATTGTAACAGCAGCCGGGCCGGATATTCACTAGCTTGTGCGACATTTGTCATGCCGGCTGCCGCGACACAGCCGGCGCGGCACTGTCGATGCGGCAGGAATATTCGCCGGCGTCTACATTGGAATATCATTCACTCCTCAGAGGCGCCCGCGCATGCGGCGCCCCCCACCAACCGTTATCCGAAATGCCGAATGACCGACACAACCGCGCCTGACAGCCTGGCGAGCCTGCCGGACTTTGCCCTGGCCACCCTGCAATCGGGGGTGACACAGGGCATTTTCCACAGTCTGGCGTGGTACGAGAACTGCCTCGCCACCGCCCGGCCGTCGGATGTGCAATTGCGCTTTCTCACCGCGCGCAGTGCCGAAGCGTCTGCAGTGCTGCCGATGCAGCTCAGTGGCGGCGGCGGACATTTGTTGCCGCGGTTGCTGAGCGGGGTGCAGAACTATTACAGCTGCCAGTTCGGCCCGACCGTCAGCGGGCCGCCCAGCCAGCAGCTGTTCGAACAGCTGTTCGGCGGGCTCGGCGCAGACCGCCCGGACGTCATCGACCTGCATCCGCTCGACCGGCAACAGCCCTGCTTCGACTGGCTGCGCGCAGCCTTGCGCAGCAACGGCAGGTGGGTAGACAGCTATTTCTGCGCCGGCAACTGGCAATTGCAGGTCAATGGCCGCAGCTACAGCGAATACTTCGCCAGCCTGCCGTCCAGGCTGAAAAACACGCTGCGGCGCAAGAAACAGGCACTGGAGCGGACGGGTCAGCTGCAACTGGAAATCATCGCCGATGCAGAGCAGGTCGAACGCCTGATCGACGCCTATACCGCAATCTACAACGCCAGCTGGAAACAGCCCGAGCCCTACCCCGATTTCATGCCCGGCCTGATCCGCACCTGCGCGCGCCAGGGTTGGCTGCGTGCCGGGCTGGCCTATGTAGACGACCGACCGGCGGCGGCGCAGATATGGATCGTACATAACGCTCAGGCGCTGATCTACAAGCTGGCGTACGACGAACAATTCGGTAAACTATCGATCGGCTCGATCCTGACGGCAGCGCTGATGCAGCACGTGATCGACACAGACCGGGTGGAACTGGTCGATTACCTGATGGGCGACGAGCCGTACAAGCGCGACTGGATGTCTCGCCGTAACGAACGCTGGGGTATCATCGCTTACAATCCGCGCACGCTGCCCGGCCTGCTGGCCGCAGCCCGCCATTTTGGCGGCAAATGGCTGAAAACCATCGGCAAACCGCCTCCAGGCAAAACGCCAACCGCTGCCGCAAACCACGACTGAACATCATGCCGACTCTCGTCCATCAACTGATTCACGCCACTGCGGCGCGCACGCCGGCAGCGATTGCGCTGCAATATCAGGGCCGTGCACTCGACTACCGACAGCTCGACGCCGGCGTACGCGGCTTCGCCAACGGCCTGCTCGGCCTCGGCCTGGCCAAAGCGGAACGGGTAGCGATCTACCTGGAAAAACGCTTCGAAGCGGTGAGCGGCATGTTCGGCGCCGCCGCGGCCGGCGGCGTGTATGTGCCGGTCAACCCGCTGCTGAAGGCGGAACAGGTCGGCTACATCCTGCAGGATTGCAACGTGCGCGTGCTGCTGACCTCGAACGAGCGGCTGGCGACGCTGCGCGACGCGCTGAGCGGCTGCCACGATCTGCAAACGGTGGTGGTAATCGACTTGAAGCCGGATACCGCACCGATTGCCGGCGTGCAGCTGCTCGACTGGCAAACGCTGTTGCACAGCCCGGCTGCCGAAGCGCATCGCTGTATCGACGGCGATATGGCGGCGATCCTGTATACCTCGGGCAGCACCGGCAAGCCCAAAGG
>ERZ724505.2110-NODE-2110-length-10183-cov-5.560427_pt1 | contig 10183 bp, 10 predicted proteins | sample MGYA00376038_ERZ724505 | MGnify/ENA primary metagenome ERZ724505 (study PRJEB28724, sample SAMN07190884) | wastewater metagenome | isolation source: effluent of sewage treatment plant in Hong Hong | place: Hong Kong | collected 2016-03-17 ...
CATCAACCTGCTGGTATTTGCCGGTGCGTTGGTTGTGCTCGGCCAGCTGCTGGCGGCCACTCCGCTCGGCAATGTCATGGCAGATGATGCCAGTGGGCTGGGGGTGGGCATCATCGCCGCCGGTCTGGTCACTGCGCTGATGGTGGCGTTCATCGTGGCACTATTGGTGAAGCGGGTAAGGGAATAAGCAGGTCGGGGCGGCGTGCGACCGCCCCATAGTTCTAATGGTAATGACAGTTATCTACGGGGGGTTTATGAACGATGGCGAATTGTTTGACGAGTGGTGGAATCAGCTAGATATAGAGGATGGCACTTGGGAAGAGTGCCTAGCGTGCCATGAAGTTCTAGATATTTCGGACGCCAACGGCGACACACAACAGGAGGCAAATATACTGCTTGCTGCTGGATGGGAGGGGGCAGAGCATATTTGGTACTGCCCAAAGTGCAAACTTGAATATTTCGCCCGCAGATAAACGGCATTGACCTCGGGACGGTGACAGGCCCGCGATAACGGCCCACCGTCCCATTGATAACAGAGGACAAGATGAGAAAGCAGACAGCAGAAACCATACGCATAGAGGCAGAGCAGGCAGGATGGAAGCCCATACTCGCCAAGGTGAAAGTAAGCGGCTTGTGGTCCTGGCAGGTTTGGGCTATCGACCCGGCCACGCAAGCAAAGACGTTCATCGCAAGCCGTGAGCAATGGGACCAGTGTAAAGCCGCACAGCCGCAGGTGCAGCCGTGACCACAGATGCAGAGCGCCGCGAGGCGACAGACCAATGGACCATCCAACTACGCGAGGGTCAACTACGGGAGTTACGGGCACAGCTGGCCACCGTCACCGCCGACCGTGACGGCCTCGCCCTGGAGCTGTCGCACCTGCGCCCCGAGTGGCAGGCCGTCACTGCGGAGCGGGATGAACTGCGGCTGCAACTGGGTGCTGCCATCCAGCGTGCAGACAAGGCTGCGATTGAACTACTCGCCCTCCAGGTAGACCGCAGCAAGACGGTCAAACTGCGCGACGAAACAGACACAGTGATTTGGGCACTCAAACCCGAGGATGTGCCCGGCGCAATCAACTGGGGCGACCTTGGCTGCCGCGAGGTCCAGGAGGTCGTCAACGAGGAGCGCCGCTGGTATCGGGTGATCATCGAAGAAGCGGACCCCAGCAACCCGGCGTTGCACGCTGCTGTGCTGGCCGGTCTGACGGCGATGGGCTGGGATACTGACGACATTGAGCTAGAGACAGCGTGGTAGGCCCGGAAATAATACCTATTATCGCTGGGAGGTGGTGCAACGGTTGCACCACCTCTTTTGTTTGCCAGCTTCAGCAGCCGTCCGCCGAATAACTACCTCACGATCCTGCCCGCATTCTGACCGTAAAAATGCTATATGTGCGGCTGCCGCCGGTGTTGTTCTGCAGCCGGTATTCGCCGGTGCCAGCATCGTAGTAGAGGTTGCTACTCGTCGCGGTGTCTTTTGTCTTGCTGTAGACGTTGCCGCCATCCGCAATCTCTACCACGTTGCCGCCGCCGCAGAGGAACATGGCGACTTGTCCGTCTGTGGCGTTGGCGACGATAACTAAGCCAGAAAATACAACCGTCGTGCTGAACTGAAATACCGCGCCATTTGCCGCGACTACCGTCGTGCCATTGGCAATGTCGATACTCCACGCGTTGTTGCTTGTGTGCTGCCTGACGTTGATTTCATCGCTGTAGGTCTGCGCCGCCGTAAACGTGTTGGCCGTGTCAAACAGTGGAATCTTGTTCGCTTGCGCTTTGCGGTCAGTGCCGCTTTGATTGACAACGAAATAATCCGTTGATGCTACACTGCTGGCGCTGGCAAGGTCAGTAATTGCCGCCATTGATTCCCCCCCTTTATGTCAGCCACAAATCAGCCACTTGGCCGATACGAGATTCCTTAGTAGTGCTACAATGACTACGGACGTTAGTTGCATGTAAGTTACTGAAAGGAGCGCCCCCATGCGTATCGCCGTCGTTGTCGCCGTATTCGTTGTACTGTGTGCCGCCGCCCTGGTTGGCGTGGTTGCGCCGGCCGCCGGGCAGACTGTGCCACCGCCCACCGAGACAGTCACCGAGACACCTACCCCTACACCCTGTGCTATCGACTGTGGCCCCGTCCCGACACCGCGCCCCACGGATGGCGCGGAGGGAACGCCCGACCCCGGCTGCACTGGCGAGTGCAACCCAGTGCCCACGCCGCGGCCCACTGACGGCGCACCCATGACGCCCGCTCCAGGGTGCGAGGGGGTATGTTTTCCGTTCCCCACGCCGCGCCCGACCATCGATCCCGACGACGCCGTTGGCCCCGCACAGCCCGAGACCGGTCCCGGCATCTGGCACTACGAATTCATCCCTATGCTGCATCAGTAGCGCCGTTCGCCGCATCTACGAATCCTTCGTTCAGGTCGCGAATCGTCCACTCTACCGGCACACCTAGCGCCGTTTTCATGGACAGCAGCGCCACATCAAGCCGCGTGACGGCCGCGTCGCGCTCCTGAATCAATCGCTCAAGTAGAGCCTTGGCTTCGGGCGTGAGGGTGACTGGTTGCGTTTTCATGGGCTACATGTCCTGCCGCATGTTGCTGAGGTACGGGCGGGTGCTGGTCAAGAACGTGTCGAGCGCATCGGCGAACGTTACCAGTCCGGTGATGTCGCCGGCACTTACTCCGGTGTCCGCGATGTCCACATCGACGATGGCGTCGGCGCCGCCGGCGTTGTAGGTGCGGTCCCAGTAAGTGTTGCGCCATGCTGACAGGTCATTCATCTGCAGCGCCAGTGCGGTCGCCAGTTCACGCCCGCGCCTAGCAAACGTCGTTTTGTTATCTGTTGCCATTACCCCGCCCCTCCAAGGCGTCTAGTCGTGTTGCTATTTGCTGTATCGCCACCGTAAACATGCTGATCATTGCCCCCAGGTCGCGGCCTTCTTCGGGCTGCTTGCCGTCCCCATTGTCGAGTTTCACTCGTGCGAAGGCAGGGAGTGTTGCGTGGTCAATCTCCTTTACCTGCCGCCCCTTAACCGTGCGTGTCTTGCCCCGAATCTGCCGCAACTCAGCCAGCGCATCGCCCTCGTAATGGGGGGTGCGGTCTGTGATACTCAAGGCTGACATGTTGTTCGTTACATATAGGTTATTTGAGGTGTACATAGTGTCGCACGTCGCCGTGACATATGCGCCACCTGTGCCAGGGTCCACGGTCGCCTCAAGTCGGCATTCCTTGTCTGTGCTGCCGTTGTAGCGGTTGGCGTAGAGCATGCTTCTAGCATAGTAAGTGGAGTAGTCCCCGCTGCCGACGTAGGACATCTGCACGAAGTCAACCACCTTGTTAGTCGTGTCCCGGTAGCCAATCATGCCGGTGTAGTTTGCGGCGTTGGTCCACGTATCGTCGATCCCGGCGAACCAACGAATTGCGCTGCTATTGCTGGGGATCGTCGTCTTAAGGTTAGGCGCCCCCAGGTTGGGCAGCACCAGCCGCTGCCCATCCGTACTAAACCGCATCGCGTTCGATCCGCAGTAAACGCCACCTGTAAACGAACCGCCCGTCGCCGTGATGAAGCCAGTCATGCTGACGTTTGTGCCGTTGTACTGTAGGAAGGACGATGACCCGTTGCCCGCATAGAAACGCGGCGAACCGGCGTTGTAGTCCAGTTGGATGCCGGCATTGCCGAACGTGGTCGAGTTGATGCCGATGGTAGTTGTCAGCGACAGCTTGTTGCCGGTGATGGTGTTGGCGGCGATGTTGCTGGCGGTGATGGTGCTGGCAGCTATCTCAGTAGACGTAATGGTCCCCGCCGCGATATTGCCGGCGGTGATGGTGTTGGCGGCTATTTCGTTGGCGGTGACAGTGCCGGTTGTGATACGCGAGCCATTGATGGTCGTACTGTTGTTGTTAACGTCGTTTGCTGCCATGCCGCCGAGGTCGCCGCCGGTGACAACAATCTTTCCTTTGAGGTAGACGTTATTGCCGTACAACCCGTAACCCGACAGCGCACCACCGAAGGCGTTGTCGGAGATGCCTGTCAGCTTTCCCACCCGCACGCGGGAGACGGCGGCGCTGTTCCAGACCGCGTGACTGTACACCCCGTCTATGATGTCGATAAATGGGGCAGCCGAATCGTCAGACGTAATATAGACGCTGCCCTGACGGTTAGTGTTGGATGCGCTGCCAATACGCACAAAGTCATAGCCCACCGCGGGCGCATCCGTGCCCAGGAACGCGCCGGTGTAGGTGTAGAGGTTGGCGACTGATGTAACCTCCATGTTCGACAGGATGGTGCCTGCGAAAGTGCTGCCGTTCCACCGCGTCTGCTGCGCCCGAATCAGGTCGCCAACCAGAAAACCGTGATAGAGTTCGCGCGACGTATCGCCCGCCTGCGCGGTGCTGATAGTGTACAAAATAGTGACAAAGTTAGCGTTAGAGCCGTTGAACGTCAGTTGCGAACCGTTAACCTGCCAGGTAGGGTTGGTGCTCGTTGCAGTGACAGCGACAACTTTCGACGCTGACGACACAAACACGCTGCCGTTGGTAGCCCTGATTTGCTGGATCAGCAGCTCATAGATACGCATTCGCCCGCGCACCGTCAGATCGTCCGCCTCGATTGACGCGCGGCTTGCCGTGGTAACACCATAATCAGCGCGCCAGCCGCTGCCGGCGAACCCGCTGGCAAACGTGGCGCTCGACTGCGCACCTTGCGCAAAAAAACCGTTGTTGAGCGTCAGTTCGCCACTTGCGCCAGATTTGAGCAGCGCCGCAGCGGGAGTGGTGCCAACGTCAGATGATGCCGTAATCGCGTGCGTGTGGCTGCCCGCAGCATTGTTGGTGCTCGATACCGTCAGCGCCCCCGGCGTGGTCAGGGCAAACGTGCGATCGGCGGACAGGTCGCCGCCACCGGTCAAGCCGTTGCCGGCCGTCAGTGTGCGTGTGGTGCTCACAGCCCATGGCGCCTGCGATGCGTCCAGCGTACCAGTATGGTACGGCCCATTGAGCGCATGCGCCACCATGCCGGTGCCGCCAGTGCTAGCCGGCGTGGTCGCTCCGAGATCCCGCAACCAGAACGGGCGCAGCTTCTGGGCGAGAGTGGATACGGTATCAGTCATCCTTGCGCCGCTCCTGTATCAAATGGATCCGCAGCATTCTCGGGCTCAAGGCTCCAGCCGCTGTTGGCGTCATACTCGGCGCGCTCGATGAACACCGGCGACAATGCGGCCCATGGTCCCAGGTTGGCGGCATTGCCCAGCTTGACCCACTCGCCGGCCGGCAGCAGGCCTGGCTCTGCATCCTGGCCGAAGAGGTCCGTCAGTCGGTTGTTATCCTGCCATGCCCACGCCGCAGTAGATTTGTCCGGCTTGCTGGATATGCTCACGCCGCGTGCTGGGGTTACGTTCGCCAGCAGCCGTGCGCCGGCGCTGGTGCCGGTGTCGAGCAGTGCCTCGAGCTCGTCATAGGCCCGCAGCTCGCCGTCTCGATACTGGTTGGATACGACGCCGCTGGTTGCTGCGATCACAGCCGGCCATGACTCCGCCTCGAGTACGTTCTGAGCCTGCGTGCCGGTGTCTACGCCACCCAGGACACGGAAGATCAGATCCGCAGCTGCGGACAGATACGATGCCCCGTCATAGACCTTGCACGAGCCGCCGCTGTAGCCGCCGGCGATGTCCATGTCGAGCATGTAGTAATCATCCCAGTCATTTGCTCCAGTGCGGCTGATGACCAGGCCATAGGTTGTGCCGTAAGACAGCACCTGCGCATTGTCGAAGTTGAACGCCACCCAGTCCATAGAGAGCGGAATGTTGTCGGCCGCCACTGTTGCCGATTTGAGCAGTGTGTTAGGTGCCCCCGCGTTGTCGGTGTATAGCTCAATCTGGACGTTATCTACCGGCCCGCCAAATCGCTGCAGGCGGATCTCGATCGTGTCTACCGTCCAGCTGCCGGCATCCGCCGAAAGGGTGAATGTCTGGTAATACTTCTGGCCTACGACGGTGGCCGTGATCGTGGCGCTGGCCCGTTCGTTCGCCGCCGGTGTGGGCGTGACGGTCAGCTGGTTGCCGCGGTAGAAATTGACCGTAGGGCCCGCGGCCTCGCTCGTGATGCTGCCGCCCCAGTAGGTGCCGCTGATCTCCACGTGCACTGAGCCGGCCTTGCTCATAATCTGCGTGCCGCTGTTGGCGGCCGAACCGGTAATCTGAAAGAGGTCGTCATTCTGGATGAATGCCAGGCCGCCGTTGGCATCGGTGATGTCGTCAGCCGGCGCGAACGTGACGGCCGTCGACGAATAGATGACTGGATCCCTGTCGTCAGTACCGGTGACGGTGTACGTCGTGTTGTTGCCGGCGTTAGATGCCCCCGTGACCCTGACCTTGTAGCTGTTCCCGATGTTGGCAAAATAACCGTTGAGCTGGGCGATGCACTTGGCCCGCCGGCTGAAGGCAATGCTGCTGCTGGTGACCCCGATACCAAAGGGATAAGGCGTGCCGTCCGCCACATGCTGCTCCAAGCCGCGCAGTTCTGTGAGGTATTGTCGTTTTGTGCGCTGCCAGTAGCCGGTGCAGTAGAGCTTTGCGCCTTGCTGGCCGCTGTCAGGCGCAAGCGTATAGTGCGGGCTGGCCAGCATCGCCAGTGCAGTCGCCTGCATCGCCGTCGCCTCGTTGGCTGTCAATGGCCGTTCGGGCGTGATGCGCCGTTCCCAGATGCCGTAGGCGGCCTGGCTGAGTGTATCGTCGAGCCAGTCCGTATCGACACTGGCCGTGCCCCCGCCTGGCTGTTTCTGGGCATAGCGCAGCGCAATCCGGTTCGCCATACGATCGAGACTGATGCCTCGGCGTAGGCCGCCGGCAGTAATCTCCACCGTTACAATGTCGCCCCACCAGACAGGCGTGCCGTTGGCGTTGACAATCTCCACCATGTAGCCGAGCCACGATGTTAGCCCGGTCAGCTCGTTGAGCGGGCCGCTGATGGCAATCTCTGCATCCCATGGCCCGCCCTTGGCGACGGCTGACCAGGTGGATGGCTCGACGGTCAGAGTGCCCGGCACGAGCACAGGCACGCGCGTGAGGGCGCCGGTGGGCTGATAGACCTGGATCGAAAAACTCATACCGTCAGTCTCCGCGGGCGATAATACAGGCGGGCAGAGAATGTGCCGGTGATGGGCACGCCGGATGCGGAGTCGATTTCATAGAGCATGTGCAGGCGCTGCAGCTGCCCCGGATAAAGCAGCAGCGGCTCGCCGAAGGCTGTGGCCAGTGGAGTCTGCACGCTTGAGGCCGTGATGTAGTTGCGCCCATCGATGCCATCCACCACCACCGTCGCATTGTTCGCCACGCTCACACTGGACAGCTCCATGTAGCGATAGGAGTCAACCATCGTCAGCTGCAGGACGTCTAGCTCAAACGTGCTCGCCCCGCGCAGGGACAGCCCCAGCCGGTGCGCAGCGTAGGCCGTCCCATAGCCACCAGGCGGCAGCGGCACGATACCAAAGTCCCACAGTGTGTTATTCGCCAGCGAGCTGATATACAGCTCGTCGCCGGTCCAGAGCGTCTGCGTGCCGCCGCTGTCCAGGATCTTGGGCTGCACAAACAACTGCCCGGTGATCGCACGTACACGGGCAATGATGCGCGCTCGCCTGCCCTTCGTGCGCTGCATGTCGGCCGCCGGCAGCGTCCACTGGTAGGTGGCTGCCGTGGGCACGACGGTAAACTGGCGGTAGTTGCCGCCGCTGCAGGTGGCGTCTGCGCTGGATGAGCCGCCGCTGACGACGCTCTCACCCTGGAGGTAGTAGACCAGGTTGGCGGGGTCGCTGAAGGCGTTGACGTTGAGGAACAATTTGCGGTAGGCCTGGCTGCTGCCCGTCGTGTTGGTCAGCTCCAAGCGACACGGCGTGGGCATGTCGCCCGTAATCTGTGCCGCTGCCGCCTGGATCCAGTTGGCGCCGGCAGGGTTGTTAGTTACGGTACGGCCGCCGGTGGCAGCGCCCAAGCCGTTAGCGGAAATACTCGCCTCTGTCTCTGCTCCATCCCAGCCAGGCGCCCGCGTCCAGATGACTGCGACCTGCACTGGCGGGTTGGTGTCCCCCAGCCGCCGCAGGCCTGGATCCGTTGACCACACTACCCGACCGTCATACACCTCGCTGCGGAATGTAGCAGCATCGGCGTCGACTGGTTTGTAGTTGACGTACACCCGATCGCCCACGCCCGTCTCCTGCCGGCGAATGGCGGCCTGGAGCAGCGTCTCTACGTTGTTGATCGTGGTGCGGATGTTGGCGGCCGTGCCCTGTAGGTTGACGGTCGCATCCTCCGTCACCGGCTGCCAGTCGCCGCTGCGGTACTGCGCCGTCTGTGGGAAATAGGTGCAGCCCTTGACCGGGCTCGTGCCGGATAGGACTACTGTTGTTGTGCCGTCACTGATGTCCAGATACATTTATGCACCCGCATGTAAGGCCACTTATCGCCGGAACTACCGCCGTCTGTTCATATAGCCCGCTACCTGGTAGGCCAGCGCACGAAGATCAACGTCGTTGTATACCGCTACCTGTCCGATGTTCAAGCCAGCGCCGCCTGCCCCTGCACCCGCCAGATTATCCATCCAGCCGCTCAGCTCATGGTTGGGAATGATCGTGCCACTCATGTTAGGTACAAACATCTCTGCGCCCTTTTCACCCACGATGTATGGCACCCCGGATGACACTGGGCCGCCCTTGGCGCGATACGTGACCTCGCCAGTCACTGGATCTACATATGCTGTCGGTCCAGGCTGCGTCACATCGATAGGGGTCGTGCCGGTGGTGCCAGCAGTACCTGTACCGGGTGCACCGGCCGGCGGCCCGCCCCAACCAAGAGCTCGTAGAATGTCAGTCCAGCCAGGGAATGCATCAATCTTCGGCCAAGACAAGTCAGGAATAAAGTCTTCCCATTTTGGCGCCTTTAGCTCTGGCCACTTCAACTTGTCGATAAAGTCCAGCCAAGTAGGTGCCTCAATTGCGGGCCACAGCAGTTTAGAGACAAACGTGTTCCAGTCGAGAGATGTAACCCAGGTAGGCCAGTTGAAGCCAGGAATCACTGCCAGCCAAGAGAGCTTACTAATGAAACTAGACCACTGCGGGCTCTTACCGATCGCCTCAATCCACTGGGTGACCCCCAACTTATCAATGAATGCAGGCCAGAGTACAGGAAATACCAGCGTACTCCACTGGAGCATCGAGATCCATGTATCCCAGTTTGTGATCGCCTGAATGAATCCTGACCATGAAAACTTAGAAATGACGTTATCCCACAGCAGCTGCGGTATCCATGAGGCCCACCGCACCGGCGTAATGACCACAGTCCACACCAGAGCAGGAATCCACAGCGTCCAGTCGAGTTTGGTGGCGTAATCACTCCAGTTCAATTTACTGACGTAATCGCCCCAGCTCAATTTAGGAACGTAGCCGGTCCATAACTTGCTGATGTAGGTGCCCCAGTCGAGCGTCGTCTTGATATAGCCGCCCCAGTCCAGTTTGGTAACGTAGGTGCCCCAGTCGGTGAGGGTTGCCGTGATGTAGGTGCCCCAGTCGAGCGCCGTCTTGATATAGCCGCCCCAGTCCAGTTTGGTAACGTAGGTGCCCCAGTCGGTGAGGGTTGCCGTGATGTAGTTGCCCCAGTCGAGCACCGTCTTGATATAGCCGCCCCAGTCGAGCTTGCTGATGTAGTCAGCCCAGTCGAACTCAGCCACAGCCACCCGCACACTATTTAGGGCACTACCGATCTCTGTCCACAACCCGGAGAAGTCGCCAGAGGCTGCCAAGTCAAACCATTTCTTCAACTCAGCAACCATCTCGCCAAACTTCTCAACTGCCGGCTGTATCGCTGTTGGTAGATGTGTCAACCAGTCATTCAGGTAATCGCCATCTTCGAGCACAGCACCTATGTAGAGGCTAAACGATTGCAGGCCCTCGATCACGGGGCCAAGCACTGACATGGTTATATTGCGGATGCCACCGAAATTCGTTGCCCATGCAATACCCAACGCCGCAACTGCCGCTACTATTAACCCGATAGGCGACACCAGAGCGCCAACTACGGCGCCGAGCACGCCTACTGCACTGGCAATCATGGGCGCCATCGCCAGCAGTGGCCCTAGCGCCGCCACGAGCGCCACTGCCCCAACAATCCATGTCTGCGTTGCGGCGTCAG
>ERZ724505.2111-NODE-2111-length-10183-cov-5.303219_pt1 | contig 10183 bp, 15 predicted proteins | sample MGYA00376038_ERZ724505 | MGnify/ENA primary metagenome ERZ724505 (study PRJEB28724, sample SAMN07190884) | wastewater metagenome | isolation source: effluent of sewage treatment plant in Hong Hong | place: Hong Kong | collected 2016-03-17 ...
GGACCGGGCGCCCACCGGTTTTGAAGCAGTGGGCAGAAGGCATGTCTCATGCGGCATCTCGGGCGCATTGCACGCCACAAAGAGATTGGCCCCTGGCCCATCTTTGCCCGCTGCAACGGACGCTGACAAGGCCAGAGGCCAAAAAAATCAGTTGCCGTTGCAGCAGCGAGGATTTGAATTTGAACCCTCTTTCGCCATACAACGCAAGCTATTTTTGCGCGCTGCCGATCTGCAGCACCTCTTGCGTGGAGTCCGACTCCACGACTTGACCCAGGTCTAGGTTCGTCGCGGTGTTGGGAACTGGCACACCACCCCGCGGGGGGCGTCATCACTTCTGATGACGGGCCGCTTCCTTTGGTGCGCGAAGGTGTAGACCTGCCGCGTACTCAGGCGGCACGCGGCGGTTTGCTGCGCCTGCGCGTTTCGCATTCCTCAATCGCCCGGTTCATCGCCGACTCAACATAGCCCCGCTCGGCAGCTGAGCAAGACTCCCAGCGCTTCTGATCGACGAACTGCATCGGCCATGTCTGTCCGCCTGATGCGCAATACGGACTCTCGATGGATCCCTCTCCCATCGACAGCCATTCCGCACTGACGTTGTAGAGCCTGGCGGCGGCAACGACCCACGGAACGCCAAGCGCGACACGCTCCGCGTCAACGATGGTGCTCTGTCCGACCCCCAGCCGTTTCGCCGCCTGAACCTGCGTCATCTTGGCGCGTAGCCGAGCTTCGTGCATGCGGGATCCGAACTCGCTTCGGCCTCGTTCTTGTGGCTTCTCCATCCCCCTAGTTTCTTGTGGTTGACAAACGGGATCCCGATATCCAGAATACCGCCATCCCGATTTCATTTGGAGCGGCGAGTGAACTGGCAGAAGTTGATCAACAGGCTTGCAAAGCGCGGCTGGACGCAGGAGCGACTTGCTAAGCGTTGCGGCGCTGGGCAATCAACGATCAGTGACTTGGTGACGGGTCGGACCAAGCAGCCGAGCTTTGAACTCGGAGTCAAGCTGGTTGACCTTTCCAAGTCGAAGATTACATGCCCACACGGCTAGGGTCTTCTGGCGGCGAGCGAGTCGTGTCGGACCCGTGCGTGTTTGTGCCGAAGCTGCTGCTGCTGATGTCCAAGAAGCCGGTCACTGCGACCGAGGCAGCCAAGGAACTGAGCATTTCGCCGGTGACTGCGGCGCGCTGGGCGACCGCGTTCGTTGTGGCCGGCCTGGCTCACTGTTCGCAGCGCGAGCGGCAGGCCGGGAAGACCGGGCCGGCGCCTGTCGAGTATTGGACCGCCAAGACGCTGTGGGGGTGCCGTGAGCTGTGATCGCATGCCGATGAGCGCCAAGGAGATTGGCCGCTACGTGGCGCGCGTGGGCCTGTTCAAGCGCCGCGGCATGTCCGTGCCCGAGGCCGAAGCGCACGCCGACCGCGTGGCCCTGCGTGACCAGCAGCGCGACGACCGGCGCAGCTGCATCGAATGCGAGTCCTGGCAGCGCGGCAACGAGCGCACGGGCGTGACGTGCTTCCACGCCGAGCAGGCCCGACGGGCGCGCATGGATGCGAAGGACGCTGGCGAGAAGCCGGCCCGGATGCACGCGCTGTCCCCCATCCAACCCATGCCGACGCTGCTTCAGCGGTGCGCGTCCTTCACCTTCCAGAAGCCCTGATGCAAACCATCCTCATCGAATCCCTGCGCCTGGACGGCGACACCCAGTCGCGGGCAGCGATCAACCAAGAAACGGTTGCCGAGTACGCCGAGGCGATCGAGGCCGGCGTCACCCTGCCGCCGGTCATCGTCTATTACGACGGTCTGAACAACTGGCTGGCAGATGGCTTCCATCGCGTTCTGGCGGCCCAGCGGATCGGCTGCAAGACCATCGAATGCGTGATCCGCACCGGCACGCAGGCCGACGCGCAGATGCACGCCTACGGGGCGAACCAGTCCCACGGCCTGCGCCGCTCGAACGCCGACAAGCGCAAGTCCGTCGAGGGCGTGCTGCGCCTGAACCCTGACTGGTCCGACCGCGCCATTGCCGCGCACGTCGGCGTCAGCCACACGATGGTGGCCGCCATCCGCAGCCCTGAGCGTGCCGATGCGCAGGCCGATGCCCGCACCAAGTCCGCCGGCAAAGTGGAGTCGGACTCCACGCCGACGATCAAGCAGGAGATGGAGGCGGCGAACCGCTCGAGCCTGCCGGCCGCCGAGCCGCCCAGCATCGTGGCGCAGCGCGCGCCCGGCCTGGCCACGACCACAGGCCCGGAAGACGACAGCGAAGGCGGCGACCCGGACTTGGGCGAAGACCCGGCCGACCTGATGGCCGAGATGGACGCTCAGATCAAGGCCCTGGAGGCCAAGGTCACGGCGCTGTCCGCGGATGACGGAAAGGCCCAGCTGCTGAACGCTCTTCAGAGGCTCGAGCACGCCGAGCGCCGCACGGCCGAGCTCATGGAGGCCAGCAGCAAGCAGCAGCGCCGCGCCGACACCTACGAAAGGATGCTGGCGCGCATCGGCAAGGCCGTTGGCGAACGCGATTTGGACAAGGTGGCCCCGGTGGTCGAGGCCATGGCGCGCGCAACGAAGAGGGCTGCGGCGTGAGCCTGCAACTTCGCCCCGAACAGCAGGACGTGGTCGACGCCGTGTCCGCAGCCTTCCGCGCCGGACACAAGCGGGTGATGGTGTCTGCCTGCTGCGGATTTGGAAAAACAGAGCTGGCCACGGCCATGCTGATGGCAACCGAGCGCAACGGAAAGCGCGGTGCGTTCCTGGCGGATCGTCGGGCGCTTGTTGAGCAGACCGTGTCGCGCTTCGACAAGTACGGCTTGAACGCCGGCGTGATCATGGCCGACCACCCACGTTTCGCGCCCAGCCGGCAGATCCAGGTGTGTTCGATCGCCACGCTGCTGCGTCGCCGTTGGCCAGAAGCCAACCTGCTGTTCATCGACGAGGCGCACGTCTTGAGCCAGGCCGTGCGCAAGAAACTGGAAGCGCGCGACTGCTACGCGGTTGGACTCTCTGCGACAGCCATCACCAAAGGCCTTGGCAAGTATTTCGACACCGTGGTCAACGGCCTGACCACGAATCGCATGGTCGAGCTCGGCCGGCTGGTCCCGATCAACGTCCATTCGTTCCGAGAGCCTGACCTGAAGTCGGCAGATGTGAGCAGCACTGGAGAGTGGACCGGCAAGAAGGCGGAGAAGGAAGTCCTGGCCGTCGTCGGAGATGTCGTCGAGAAGTACCTGAAGGATGGCGACGGAAAGAAGTTCATTGCATTCGCCTGGAACATCGCGCACGCCGAGGAACTGTGCCGGCAGTTCCAGTCCGCCGGCATCAACTGCGTGACCTACACGGCCAACGATCAGCCCGAGGACCGCCACGAGTCCGTGCAGGAGTTCAACAGGCACGACAGCAGCATCCGCGGCCTGATCAGCGTGGCCGCCCTGACGCGCGGTTTCGACAGCCCGGGTGTTGAACTGATGATCGACGCCAGGCCGCTGCGCAAGGCCGTGCACGAGTACGTTCAGATGCTCGGCCGCGTGATGCGATCGAACCATGGGAAGACCGCGGCCACGGTGTTTGACCATTCTGGCAACGCCACGCGCTTCTGGCACGCATGGCAAGACCTGTTCGAGAACGGCGTCCGCGAACTGGATGACGGAAAGCCGAAGAAGGAAGCTGGCAAGCAGGAGAAGACCGAGCCCGATCCGGTGAAGTGCCCGGGTTGCGGCCTGCTACACAAACCTGCCCCGTTCTGCCCTCGATGCGGCCACGCCTACCCGCGCAAGCAGTCCGTGCAGCACGTGCCTGGAACGCTGAAGGAGCTCGTCGCCGGCAACCACCAGCAGCAGCTTGTCAAAGCGCTGTTCCCGCAGCTTGCGGCCTACGCGCTGGAGAAGCGCAACGGTGATGGCGAGGCGGCGAGGCGGATGGCCCAAGCCCTCTACAAAGACATGACCGGCGAGTTCGCTCGAGCGGCGTGGGACCGGGTTGTTCCGGTGGAGCCGTCGCCTGAGGTGATCAGCAAGATCCGGGCGCTGCGCATCCGGTACGCCAAGGGGCGAGAGGCTGCGGCGCGGCGCGAGGGGGCTGCGGCATGAGCACCTTCGAGCAGACGCTGAAGCTGGCCGGCCTGCAGCCGCGCGACATGCGCGATGACGGCAAGTGGCGCCGGTGCCCGACCGACGATCACCCGAAGAAGAAGAACGGCGCCTACAGGCTGGAACCTGGGGGCCGGCGCGGCTTCTTCCGCAACTGGGCCGACGGCATGGGCGTGCAGGCGTGGAGCGACGACACCGAGTACACGCCAACGCCTGGCGACATGAAGCGCCAAGCCGAGCATCGAGCGCGCGAGCGGGCCGAGAAGATCGAGGCGGTGCGCAATGCACGCGCACTGTGGTCTGACGGGCAGTCGTACCGGCCTCACCCATACCTGACCGGCAAAGGCCTGAGCGCCGAGGGCTGCCATCACCTTCGCACATGGAAAGGTTCGGTGTGGGTGGACCGAGGCGAGCAGATCACTGATACATGGCTTCTGGTGCCGCTGTACTGGCGCGACAAGCTGGTCAACGTCCAGCGCATCAGCAGCGCTGGCGTGAAGCGGCAGATGAAGGCTGCGCCGCAGAAGGCGTGCAGCCTGATCCTTGGTCGGCCGTCGTGGGCTGTGACGGTGATCTGCGAGGGCCTGGCCACCGGGCTAGCGATCTACCAATGCATGCGCCAGGCGCGCGTGGTGGTGGCGTTCTTCGCGGACAACCTGGTCCCGGTGGTCGGCGAGCTTCGGCCGACCGGCAGCGTTGTGGTCGTGGCCGACAACGACTGGCGCACGGCGCAGCGGCGGCCCGACCTGGGCAACCCAGGGATCCTGAAGGCGACCGACGCGGCAAACTTGATCGGCGCCGGCGTGGTGTGGCCCGAAGGCATCGAAGGCAGTGACATCGCCGACATGCTGCGCGAGTACGGCCCAACTGCGGCCAAGCGCATCGAGCGCCTGATCCTGGGCAAGGCCCGCTACATCGTGAAGGAGACCGTGTGATGGACAAGAAGCCCGCCGAGCACGAATGCGCCGGCTGCCAGCGCCTGGAGTCAGGCCCGACCGTACCTGCACGCAACGGCAGCAATGTCTGCCCGCAGTGCCCAGCGCGGAAGGTTCCGCAGGAAGGCGATAGGCATGAGCGATGAGAACGGACTGCTGCGCCTCTGGCGCACTCGGGTGCAGTGGTTCGCTGCTGAGCGAGCCGAGAAGGGCTTCATCCGCAGCGACATCGCCGACCTGCTGCACTGCACGAGCAGTCAGGCGCGCACGGTGCTGGGGCTGGCTTTGAGCGAGAAGCGGATTCGTATGGTTGGCGCTGGCCGCAGTGCGCGGTACTACGCGCCGGAGTTTGTCGAACAGGTGGAGGCGTGGTCGCACTCGGCATTCAGACGCGGCGCTTCGGCAAGAAGCTGGCCGCTGCGTTCATCGAATGGCTGTTCGCCTTCGGCGCCGAGCGCGAAGTCGAGTGGACAAATGAGACTCGGCGCACAGGAGTGACAGCATGACCCAAGGCGACCTGATCTGCATCCGTTGCGGCCAGCGCGGGCACGTATTGGCGCAGTGCAAGCAGCCGATCATTGAAGGCCCGGTCAGCATGCTGACGGTACTCGTGCCGATCCGCATCGAGTCCGAGGCCAACAGGCGCGAGCACTACTACAAGGTCCACGACCGCAAGCGTGCGCATGCGCATGCTGTCGGCTGGGTCATGAAGCAGCACAAGCCGCCGGCCATCGCCGAGGACGGCCAGCTGGTGGTCGTCATGACTCGCATCGGGGCGCGCGACCTGGACTCGGACAATTTGGCGGGGGGCTGCAAGCAATCGCGGGACACCCTGGCCAAGTGGCTGGGCCTCGATGACGGCGATAAGCGCATCTCCTGGCTGTACCAGCAGCGCCGCGGAAAGCCCAAGGAATACGCACTGGAGATCACCTTGCAGTGGAGCGAGCTATGCGCTGCGTAGCCTGCGGCCGGCCACTGAACGCGGCGCCCTACTTCACTCTGCCGTCGAAGGACGGACTCCTGTCCTGGGGTCCGGTGTGCGGACGGCGCGTGACGTTGAAGTCGAAACCAAAGAAGGAACCATGGTTCGAGATCCGCCGGAGGCGTTACAGCGATGGCCTCACGGCAGACCTGTTCGAGGTGGGGACATGAGCCTTCCTGTGTTCAACCCGCACTGGCGCAATGCCTGCGCCTCCTGCGATCACGTCCGGCACGTCCCCTGGAGCGCACCGCAGCAGCGGCTCGTCGGCGCGTCCTGGCATTGCGCGGCGCCGGGTGGAGGCCTGAACTACCCGAAGGGCGGCGAGCGCAGCGCGAGCCTCATGCGAGCTGAGGGCATGCCCTGCGGCCCCGAAGCTGCGCTTCACAAGGTGGCGGTGAACGCATGATGCGCCGCACGCCACTGCGAGCGAAGCCGCGTGTTTGGCCGCAGCGCCCGGACCGGTCGGCCGAGTTCGCGTCCTGGCAGCCCAGCATGCGCAAGGTCGGCGTCTATGCGCCGGCCGTGGCGTGCAGCCCGGCGCCGAAAGAGCCGGAGCCGGTGCGCGACGAGGACTATCGGCAGCTCGTTGCCGGGCTGCCGTGCTGCCACTGCGGCATCGAGCGCGCATCACAGTGCGCACATCCGAACGCCGGCAAGACCAAGGGCGTGAAGGCATCGGACGTGCTTTCGTTCCCGCTTTGCCACGAAGGCGCGAACGGATGCCACCGCAAGCACGACACCTATCAACTCGGCGGGCGCGATGCCCAGGCCGCGCGAGAGCCTGAGCTTGCCGCACGCACGCAGCTCACGCTGATCGCGCAGGCCGTGACGGACACGAAGACACGCCGAATCCTCGTGCGCGTCGGGCTGCTTCGTGACGAGGTTTTGGCATGAAGAAGGTATCTCTCGACCATGGCGAGCGCTTGCGCGCCGCGGCGGGTCCGGTTGAACCGCCAGTTAGGCCGTGCCTTACGGTGTACGGCGACGGCGTGAACGATGACGCCGAGGCATTGCAGGCGTATCTGGACGGTAAGGCCGACCTGATTCACGCCGATGGCACGCCCTATGCCCTGCCCGGCGCTACGGGGCGTATGTACCACATAGGCCACACGCTGTACGTTGGGCGCACCACTGATCCGCGTGTAGCCCACCTCGACTCGCAGCAGATGCGCGACGGGCTCGCCGTGTTGGATGATTTACACCGGGTTTACACCCGCCGAGCGATCGCCAGTGAATCAGGCCCCGCGCGGCGCCGGGCAGACCACGCGCACCACGCCCAACGAGTGATCACTGATCAGCACCTCGACGACGCCCTGCACGGTCAGTGTGCCGCAGTCGATCACGGCGCGGATCCCGGGCGCCTGCGCGCCAACCGGCGCCGCGATCAGCATCAAGGCCAACAGACACAGCAGCGCGGCGCGCATCACTTGGCCTTTCCGTTTTCCGCCATCTACTTGGCTTCGGCGGCGGCCTTCGCCTTGAATCGGCCGACAACCGCCTGCGCAAAGTCGCCCATGTGCGGGGCTGCGAAATAGAACGCCAGGATCAGCATGACCGCGGATCCCATGTCGTCAGCGGACTTCATGTTCAGGGTCGCAAGCTCGGTCAGCGGCCCTTTCTGATCGGACCAGAAGATCGCGACCGACATCGCGATCTGCGCGACAACGTACTGCATCAGCCACACCCCGGTGATGGCGAGCGAGATCAGGCGCCGCGCCAGGTTCTGGCCCTGCGTCGCCTCCATCCACCCGACCAGCATCGAGCGCGCCTCGCTGCGCTCCTTGGCCGCGTCGCCGGCCTTCTCTTCGTCGGTGTAGACCAGCGCGTCCAGTCCGTCGCGCACCGCCGTGACGGCGCCCTTGATGGCCTCGTCGGTCCCGAAGACCTTGCCCCAGAAGCTCATTTGATGACCCCCACGTGAGTGCCTGAACGCTTGATCGTGATGATGCGATTCACCAGCTTGGCAGGCATGCGCGTGCTGACGTGCACCCAGCCATTCCCGCTGTCGGGGAACTCGTTGATGAGCTGGCCGATCCGCAGCGCATCGACATGCGGCGCCAGGGCTGCGGCGATGCTGTACGGGCTGCCGAAGGACGGCGCCACGAAATCGACCGCGCAACCGAGGATGTGGTCGCTTGTGTCACTCGACCCGATGGCGCGATTCAGCGCAAGCGCGCGATACCAACTGCTGACAGCGATTGGGCACGGATGGCACGCCTTATCGCTGAGGAACGCACGAATTCGCTCCATCATCTCGACTGTCTCGCGGACAGTCGCGACGAGATCGATGGGTAGATCGTTGGCGATGCCGCGCCGGACGGCCTCCTGCGAGCGCGTCACGTCGCCCAGGTCGAAGTGCGCAGAGAGCGTGCCCATTACCGCGTGTCCTGATGGTCAAAGCCGCTGCGGCGCGACAGCCGATCCAGAAGCTTGCGCATCACGGTCTGTTCGGCGCGCTGGTTGCGGACGGCCATGACCTCCTGCAAGATCTTGATGACCGTCAGGACCAGCGTCGCAATCGCCAGGAGCGCGGCAAGCGGGGACATCCCATCAGTGGCCCACTGCCACAGCGTCAGGGCACCGCCAGCGCCGGATGTCCACCACGAGTAGCCGACCTGGCTGACGTGGACGGGCGTGTCGTTCGTGCTCACAGCGTGCCTCCCACAGACCAGCGGAAGGCCGCCGCAATGCTGTTGACGGCGCTCACGATTCGCACGACGAGCTGCGTCTTGCTCACGGACACCACGATCGCGCCGAGCTCGCCATTTGCGCTGGTCGGGTTCACGCTCACGTCGCCGACGCTCGGCGTCACGAGGAACGCACGCGCGAACGTGATCGTGGTCGACGGGCTCAGGTAAAGCGCGCCATAGGCCGACCAGCCAGACGAGGCCGTCGTGCCGGTGCCGCTCTGCGTGTCCAGGACCACGCTCACCGTGGGCGACGACGTGATCGACAGCGGGTTCGGCAAATTCGCGTAGGTGTTGGGACCGATCTTCCCGTTCGTGCAGGACGTGATCGAGATCGCCGCAGACCCTGACCCGCCGTTTCCCTTGATGAGGTTCGCGCCGATGTGGAAGTCGGTGACGGAGTTCAGCGCGATGCAGGGATTGCTGCCTACCGCGCCCATGTTGATCTGATTCGCCGAGATGTTGACCTCGGACAGGAAGCCCGTCGCGTCAGTTGCGACCGCGATGCCGCCGACGCTGAATTCGTTGCCGGTGATGCACACGTTGACGAACGCCGTCCCGCCCGTCTGCTGGGCCAGGACAATGTCCTGTTGCGCCATGTTCTCGAACGAGTTGTTCGCGATGATGAGAACCGACGTAGAGCCCTCCAAGGCCAGCGTGTAGCCTCGCGCGCCACCCAAGAACTTGTTTCCGACGATCTTCAGCCCGCCGCTTGACTTCTGCCAGATGCCAGAGCCTGTCGTGAAGGGGTTGTTGAACACGCAGTCAGACACCACGCTGTCGCCAGAGTCCGGTGAATTGGTGTTCGCGACCTGGATGCCCGCGACCGAGTAGCTCAGGAAGTCGCAGCCGGTGACCTTCCACAAACTCGCGGCCACGAAGTCAATGCCGATCGGGCAGGAAAGCGTGTGAATGTTGCGGAAATCCGCATAGCTGGTCTCTCCAGATGCCGGGAACACCTGGATTCCGGCCCCCGTCGTTTTGCTGGGATTCGCTTCCAACGTGAAACCGTGGAAGACAGGGATGTTCGAGTAGGAACCCAGGGCCCCGGTGTACTTGATGAGGTTCGCGCTCGTCGTGTCCGCGCTGTAGAGCGTGGTCAGCAGCGGGCCAGCACCGACGATGCCACCGGAGGCGATCGTGATCGTGGGGCTGAACTTGTATCGGCCGGGCGGGTAGTAGATCAGCGCGCCAGTCGCATGCGCAGCGGCCATCGCCGCCGTGTCATCGGTGACGCCATCGCCCTTTGCGCCGCCGGCAAACCGCGTGTCCGTGACATTCAGCAGCCAGCCCTTCGTGAGCGCATAGCCGACGGTGCCAGGGAGGTAGCTTAGAGAGCTGGTGTAGCCGATCTGACCGGAGCCCTTGCCAGCATCCGACGTGCTGGACAGATCGGCCGCGATGACGCCCTGATAGACGCGCCACTTTGACGCCGAGTCAGTCGAGAACGATGCCGCAGACGAGTGCGCAACGACGCCGATGTACCACGC
>ERZ724505.2112-NODE-2112-length-10179-cov-5.826156_pt1 | contig 10179 bp, 18 predicted proteins | sample MGYA00376038_ERZ724505 | MGnify/ENA primary metagenome ERZ724505 (study PRJEB28724, sample SAMN07190884) | wastewater metagenome | isolation source: effluent of sewage treatment plant in Hong Hong | place: Hong Kong | collected 2016-03-17 ...
TGTTCGGCGATCTCTTCCTGTCGTTGAGCTTCCTGCTGCGCCGACAGGATTTGTCGTTCGCGACGATGCTGCCGCTGGCGGGCTTTCTTTTCGCGCGCCTTCGCACGACGAACTGTTTTCGTGGCGGCGGCCGGGTCGTATGTCGCTGTATCCATTACTTCCATTTTGCCTCCCGCACCTCGACCATCTTCGCAAACACGCGGTAGTGCCCGTCGGCCAGCCGATGCTGCACAGTGACGACCTGCCCGCGCTCAACGAGGCGCTGATAGGTCACCCGCGCCCGATCGTCGGCTAGTTCGCCTTGCCACTGCCGCATGGCGCCCGGGGCCGTGCAGACGTGGCGCCAGCCGGTGGTGAGATCGGTTAGATGCTCCAGGGGTGGGGCGTAGGTTAACTGGGCCACATCACGCTCCGTCGTAGATTACGTCAGCCAGCGTCGGCACCGGCTCATCCGCGCGCTGCATCTCCTGCTCAAGCGCGGCCTGGCGTTCGGCTTCGATCTCGCGAAGGCGCTGGGCGATGGTTTGGAAGTCGTCGGCGGCGGGGATCATGGCTCATCCACCTCCCATGCCGTCACGCGCGCACCCAATAGCCGAGCCAGGACAACGGTGACCCAGGTATGCACAAGTTGCCGCCACTTCGGCAGGTGACGCGTTTCTATTTGCCAGTGCCTCATCCGCGTTCTCCGTTGCCGTTCACTGCGGCCTCGCGTTCCAAGGCGGCTAGGCGGCGTTCTACGTCCACCACCCACGCCGGCAGGTTTGCGAGCGCAAGGCGGACACGTTCGAGCGGATCAGGCTTCCTGCCCTCGAACACTAGATTCGGCGCGCGTCGGATCATGCGGGGCTCCTTACTCACGGCCCATCGCCTCCAGCATCTGATACGACAACGCATCCTGCGTCATGCGCGCCCGCAGCCTATCGTTGATATCCACTTGCTGAAGCCACCGAGTGCGGTACTCGTCTCGTTCAGCGCGCAGCACCGTTAATTCCTGCTCTAGCTTGTGCAGAGCCAGGATGATGGCCGCAGTGTCATTCGACATTAGCCCTACTCCTAAAGAAAATCATCGTGACGTGCGTTTTGATCTTGCATCGCACGTTCGATACGGATATAAGGGGACATCAGCAAGGGAGACGACAGATGACGATCACCGCCAAGATTTCCGCCCGCATCCTGGTTCTGGTTCAGAGCGGCAAGACCCTTCCGGAAGCGTTCGACGCAGTGCTGGGCGCCGGGAGCTACGCCAAGCTGGCCAGCGACCTGTATGACGGCCTGAAGGCGGCCCGCTAATGCCACGACGCCGCCTCACGATCGAAGAAATGTTCCCCCGCACACTTGCCGCGTTGGCAGCAGCAAGGCTTGAAGTGGAGCGAAAAATGACCCGCACAATCATTCGCAAGACCAGCAGCAACCACGTCGAACTGATCGGCACCGACCCATTTGACGGCAGCGCCATTCACTGGACGTTCAGTTGCCCATACGGCGGCGGTTACGTCCGGCACGCTCAGTCCCGCGCGCAAGTCTGTGGCGCGCTGGGCAGCGCGGGTGGCACGCTCTACGCCACGTCCGAAGACCAGTTGCTGCCGCTGATCCGGCGCGAGTGGCAAGCGCGGCGCAAGGATGCCGCCAAGTGGATGGCACGCTAATGCCCCCACGCCTTGACCCGTCCCGCGCCATGACCGGCCCGGAGCGAGCGCGTAAAAGCCGTCGAGACCGGGAAGCCTATGTCGCCGCGCTGGAGGCTGCTGTGTGCGATGCGGCGGATTGCCCGGACGATTGCTGGACATACGACCACGCCCCCACGATCGCCCGCGCCCGCGCCGCGCGGGGGACGGCAGCAACCACAACGGAGGAGTAGGACCATGGGGACCTGGGCACACGGGCAGCACTACTGGATTGCCACCTACGCCGAGACGCTGCGCCAGGACGGCGCGGTTACGCATGAACGTGATACCGGTGTTGCCGAGCAGGTCGGACGCCACGCTGGACGCACCATCTACCGCCTGTGGCTGATCGACGACGCAGGCACCGTGACCGATGGCGGGCTGCACTCGGGGTTGCCCGCCTAACCCCACCCCCGCCCGCCACAGCGCCTCCAGGGCGCCCGTAGACGGCGCGGGGGGATTACCATACGCCCGCACCGCCACGGAGGCGCGTAGACCCCGCTGGAAGGCGCGCGTGCCCCCTATCCCTTCCTCAGACCACCGGCACACAGCCAAGGCCAGATCGCCAAACCGGCGTTCCCGGTCTGTTCGGTGGTAGTATGAGTATAGGTATTTATTATTATATATATTCAATATCATTCAATAACACACATATACACACTCATTAACACACCTAACCCATTGATTTCCCACTCAATGGCATCAATAGCATCATTAACACGGGGTATCCTCTCTACCATCCCAACACCCCAAAACTGACCCCCGGTGTTTTTGATGCGCATGAAGACGTTGAACGGCTTTTCAATGCCTTAGCTGTGACACAACCCTGTGCTCTTGAGTTCATTCGCACAAAGCCCCCACCACGTACTTGGTGGTAGGCTTCCCACTCCCAGGTCCGCCCGGCTGCTCGATCGCGTTGACCATGCCTGTGGCCACTAGCGTCTGTAGGACGTCTGTCCTGTCTCGTTTCGGGAGACGCCACCTGTGACGGTTCACCAGCGCGGCTTCCGTGACCGGTCCGTGGCGCCGGATGAGTTCCAGAGCCTTGTTGAGTTTCCGCTCGTATTCGGTTTCCGCGATGAACCGCTCCGCATCCTTGAGCAGTGTCCTGGCGCAGTGGATGGACAGCGCCCATCCCCACGCCACGTCTTGTGGGGTTATCACCGGCTTCGCTGGATCGCCGCTGATGGCGCGGAGCAATGCCAGCTTTGCGGCGTTCTCTCCGACGCGGTTGACGATGGCCGCCTGTGGTGTGCCGGCGACACGGGTTGCCCAGGCGTCTTCGTCCTCGTCCTGGTGTTTCCGGTGTAGTGTCGACGCCTCTGCCGTCATGGGAACCGAATACGGTTCCATGGCTGTCACAGCGCTCATGACGGCGCCCAGGTCGCCGCCGTAGTCATGTCCTGCCGCACCAGCGGCAACTGCCTTCAGCGCCGTGAGAAGCCGCTCTGATGGCTTGATGACGCCAGGGTTGTCGTTGCGTGCCGGGCGGTGGTCTTCGGTCACGAACGCCAGGAAGCGGGCCAGCGAGCCATCCAGCAATGCGCCGCCTTCAAGGGCTGACCAGAACGTTGATGGGGTGGTCAGCCCATACAGGCATGCGTGCGGTTGCTGGAGGTTGACACGGGCGTTCTGCTTCTGGTCGGCGTATTCGGTGCCGCCGTAGACGCCCTTGGCGCGGCTGTAGAGTTTGAGTAGTTCCGACCATATCTCGGCTTTGTGCCCTGGTACGTTCTTGCCGGTGATGGTGCGCAGAAACAGGCCGAGTTCATCGATTTGGAACAAACGGGCCGGGTGTCCCTCCAGCGACGAGAGAACAGCGCGGCCGGATGCCAGGTTCTCACCGCCGAGGTAGCGCCCCAGACCTGCTTCAAAGATGGCCCGGCGCACGACTTCCGGGGCGTGGTCTTTTCCGGCGCCGGATTCTGCGATGGCTGCAACGTAGAAGTTGGTTCGCAGGTCTGTTGGCCCGCGATACTTGCGACCGGCCAGGATGCCGACAGCGCAGATTGCTGCGCCAAGAGCGAGGAAAGGTTGCGGCCTGATCGCGGTGCGTGTGCATTCCTCGACAATGAGTTGCAAGACACCGCCGCAGTTCATGATGTCATCCGACACCGGAAGGGGCTGGATTGACTGTCGCTGCGCCAGTTTGGCCAGGAGCAGTGCGGCTGGATGGATTTCGTTTGCTGGCGTGGCCGGGATGCGATCCGGCGCTTCGCGTGGTTGCCGCTTACCGTCGCTGAAGGCGCGCCGGGCTTTGGTTTCCAATTGGCTGATGGACCATTTTGGTTTGCCTGGTTGTGACGGTATGGAGCGCGCCGCGGCGAGTAGTTCGGATAGCGCCGGCCCTTCCTCCAGTTCGCCGCCGGCCACCAGAGCGCCGATCTTCAGCCCGGCTGCGTTCAGTGTGTGCTCCTGCGTCCCAAACCCGGCCCGGCGGATTGCGTTGCATTCAGCTTCCAGCGCGGTCAGCCCATACGGTGTTCCGCCTTCGCCGGACGTAGACACGTTTGTCCGTGCTGCGGCCAGTGTCACCGGTTGTGCCTCTGGTTCCGGTGGGCACAGCGCCGGCAGGAGCCATTCCGGCACGTCTGCCATCGGCGCATCATCTGCGACCTGATATCCCGGTGACGGCGGGATGATCACGTAACCGCCGTCACCGCGGATATCGATGCCGGGAGCAATCTTGTCGTTCTGGTTCTTGACCCGCTGACCGGGCCATTTGAAGTAGAGATGCAAGCCGCCGGAGCCTGTTCGAATGGTCCGCGTCTGCGGCATGCGATGACTGTTTGCGTTCAGCCACGCGCTCCCTTGTCGGTTCTCCTTCACATCCACATCGACCACGACGAAGCCGGTTGCCTCGCCGGTTGGACAACCAATCATGGTTGCGGTTGGTCCGAACATGCGTCGGATGGTGTCCGGGTCTGCGCTGGCGTCCTTGAACCCGTGAGCTGTCATGGGTTGCTTGGTTGGGCCGCAGGGAAACACCGGGAGACCGGTAGCAATGGCTGCGTCCGCCATTGCCGTTATGACGGCTTGGCGCTGCGCCATGTAGTCCTTGAACGAACGGGTCATCACCGATGGCAGGCTTTCGGATCGAGATGCTATTCACCCCGTGGCAGCGGGGCTTCGGTGGTCAGGATTTGAACGGTGGGTTATTCATCGGGTCACCGTCGCAGTAGAGCAGCATGCACCGTTCTTCGTAGGTGCGAATCACCGTTTCGATAAAGGTCATATACTGATCTTCCGTGAGCGAGGCCAAGTCGGATTTGCCGATTGCCTCCAGGTATTCACCGCCGACAGCACCGGCTTCCATCATGCCCTGGATTTCAATCTCGCTGGGTTCTTTCATGCTGATAACGGCCCCAGGCCATGTGGCCATGATTGTTGATACGAGGGGATGCTGGAGGATGCGCTGATACGTACTCATGCGAACCGCGCCGCCACGATCTCTGTGTATTTGCCGACTTGCTTGACCTGGATTTGCAGCGGCTTCTGAAGTTCCGCGGACTGTGCCAGTGCGGCTTCGACCGTCTGCGGGACATCCATTCCACCAGCGCGACGCACCCACCACCCGCAGGCTTTCTGTCGCGGGTAGCCAGTGTGCTCGAAGCAAATCCATTCCGAGTGCTTGGCGAGACCGCACCAGTGATCGACGCGCATGGAGTCCGGTTTGCCGTCGCGCCCCGGATGGCGCGCGTAGTTGACGGCTGTAACTTCCACCCATTCCGGCAGCATCTGCGTGGACAGCAGCGGCTTCTCGGCCGCCTTTGTGTCCAGAGCAATCTTCGGTGCTGGGAACTCATAGCCGCAGTCGGGACACGTCCGAACGGCCGCATGGCAGATGGTCTGACACTCAGGACAAACCTTGGTCGGTGCCTCTCCGTCTGCGTCACGCTTTTCCTTCCGCCGGCCGTCGATCAGATCCAGCGGGCCATGGCGGGCGACGTTCCCGGCGAAGTCCAGAACGAGACAGTCATCCTTGCCGTTGGCCAGCCGCGTGCCGCGTCCGAGCATTTGGACGTAGAGTCCGGTTGACTTGGTGGGCCGAAGGAGTGCGATCAGGTCTGTTCCCGGTGCATCAAATCCGGTGGTCAGCACGTTGGCATTGGTCAGAGCGCGCAGCGTGCCGTTCTTAAACGCGGTCAGGTATCGATCGCGCATAGCCGATGGGGTGTCACCCAGCACCGTTTCGCAGGAGATGCCGCGGTCACGAATCACGTCGCGGATGTGTTCGGCGTGCTTCACGCCGGAGCAAAAGATCAGCCACGAGCCGCGGTCGCTTCCCTTGGCAACGATCTCATCAACAACGGCTTCGTTGATGGAGGCTGTGTCAACCGCTGCTTCAAGCTGGCCGGGGATGAACTCGCCACCGCGGGTGCCGACACCACTGACATCCAGTTGCGTCGTCGTGCGCTTCGACGTGACCGGCGCCAGATAGCCCTGCTCAATCATCTTCAGGATCGGCACGTCATAGGCGATGTCGGTGAACAGGCGGCCTTCACCTTCGTGAAGCAGCCCGCTATCCATCCGATACGGAGTGGCTGTAAATCCGATAATCTTGATGTAGGGATTGATTTCTTTCAGCGCCTTCAGGAATGACCGATACATCCCCCGATCGGCCTTGGTCAGCAGATGCGCCTCATCGATCAACACCAGGTCGCATCGCTGCACAGCGTAAGCCCGCTTATGGATGGACTGAATGCCGGCGAACAGGATTTGCGCGTCGATGTCCCGCTTGTTCAGGCCGGCTGAATAGATGCCGGCCGGTGCTGTTGGCCACATGCGGATCAGCGCGGCAAAGTTCTGCTGGATCAGTTCCTTGACGTGGGTAACGACCAGGACGCGCGTGTCAGACCAGCCTTCAATCGCTTCGCGCAGGAACGCAGCGATGACAACGCTCTTGCCAGTACCGGTTGGCATGACAACGAGCGGGTTGCCGTCTGTCCCGCTGAAATAGTCATAGAGCGCGTCGATGGCTTGGCGCTGGTAGTCGCGGAGGTCGATCACGCCGCGCCTCCATGACAGCGCGCATGGTAGATGCAGAATTTGCACTGATACCACGACGCATTATTGCTGATCTTCGCCAGCGGAACCGGTGCTTCCAGAATGCGCCGTGCCTTATCCTTGATCTTGATGAACGCCGCTGGATCAAACTCAGTGCGCGCGCTGTCCCATTCCCGCACACCGGGCGTTGAGACGGTGATGTAGTGGCGCGCCAGGTCGAAGTAACCCATGTAGGCTTGCGCCTGCGTCCAGTAGACATGATCCCATTTAGCCAGCGTCGCCTTCTCACCAAGTTCCGCCTTCAGTTTCTGAAACTCGCGGAACTTCTTGTCGCTGACGGCTTTCGCCTCCCACACATGCGGGGTCTTTGGCGCCTGAAGCAGCCCCAGGATCACACCATCCATGTGGCCACCAAACTTGCCGCCAAAGTCTGTCGCGGCGAACTGGTCGCCTGTGTCGGGATCAACGGTCCACAACTGGATGCCAGCCACCATGCGGAGTCTGGACGCCATCAGTGCTTCCGATCGATGACCGTCCTCAAATCGCTTCAGCGTCTCGGCGCTGAACGTCTCGAATAGCGGCTGGTGCATGTCGTACCAGAGCTTACGCTCGCATGGATGTCCGATGCTGGACATCCCGAGATAGTCGCGCTTCGGCTCTTTCTTGGCACGCTCCTCCAACGCGCGGTCGGCTGCTTCAAGGGTCGGGCAAATTTGTCGTATCGCCGGCAGGGGAGCCATGATGGGCGGCTGTCTCCAATGCTTCAGGAGATGGAAGGCCGGCGGGAAGCGGCCTGGTAACTGTCTCCCGCCGGCTGGCTGAGTTACGCTGCTGAGTTGCGCCGCCACGGCGGTGTGGCCGACTTCGTGGCCGCCGCCGCCACCACGGCAGGAGCAGGAGCTCCGGATTGTGCCACAGGTCGATGGCCGCTCATGGGCTCATAGCCGCCGATTTCGTTCTGGGCTTCGCGATGAGTGCCGCTCTTGTCCGGCCCAGCCGGACGCACCTTGACGTTTGCGATCATGCTCCGGTGGTGAAGCTGCTCGCTGTCGCTGACCGACATCTGCCCAGTCGCATGGCAGATTGCCGACAGCGTGCGCTGTGCGATTTCCACCGCTTGCTGGTTCGGGTTGACGAGGTTGAGCCGGTCGAACAACCGCTTATTGGCGTGCGGGCCATCAATGATAGTCATCTCCAGCCACAGCATCTCGCCGTTGCCGGCCTTTGTCGGACGCATCTCGCTGTTCACAATCTGCACGTGATACTTGCCGGCCGGGATGACCTCAAAGCCAGCGGATGGTTCGACCTGCGTTGCGTCGAACGTCATACCAAGATTTGCCATGGAACGATCCTTTAAGCCGCTTCAGCAGCGGCGGTTTGCGAGGAATAGAACGGGACGCAAGAAGCAAATTCGTCCCAAGACAGCGGCATAGTTTCGGGGAACGACCACCGGTTTTTGGCCAGAAACGCCGGCCGCTCCGTGGTGAAGATCAAACGCTCGCCGGAACCAACGCCGCGGACCACCTTCTTGTTGAAGCCGCTGTCTGTCTTGACCGTGCTGACGCGGTAGTTGGCGAACAGCACGCAATCCATGGCTTCCTGCACGATGGCCGATGCGCCCTTATGCAGTTTTGGCTGGTAGCGGTCGTATGGTTCGGTCTCAGGCGAATCGAACTTCTTGATCTCCGAGTGCGCCAGGATCACGACGGCCATGCCGCGCTCATCGCGCAAGGCTGTCAGCCCATCGATCAGCATCTTCCAGCTATCCAGCGCAGCGACGTAGCCGCGCCCGTAGCCGGGAGTCTCGATGTCCTTCCAGCCATTCAACCGGCAGGCTTCAGCCCATACCAGTGGTTCGGCCCAGTCAGCGCTGTCCAGCACGACAGTCTTAAAGTCGTGCTCCTCGTTGTAGAGGGAACCGATGGCGTCCATGATCTCGCCATAGGATTTCAACACGCCGAAGGTATCGGCTTCGATCGCGCCCAATCCGTCTTCGGTCTGAATGAAGATCGGGTTAGGCGCCGAAGCGCCGAATGTGGTCTTGCCGATCCCGTGGACGGAATAGAGCAAGACGGTCGGCGGCTTAGGTTGGCCCGACCGCTTCACGGATGCGAGGGAGATTGTCATCACGCTGCATCCTTCTTGCGTTGTTCCAGCTTGAACGTCGGCTTACCGACATCTACCGTGCGGAATGGCTCGAACATCTTACGCAGCGATGCCGGCCATGCGCCGTAGGCGCGCTCCGACACGTCCCGCTTGATCGAGATGTAATCACCGATCGGTTCACCCATATCGGCAAGTTGCCGTTCGACCTGCCGCAATCCATCCTGATCCCAAAGTATCTTCTTCGGCAGATCAGCAATGACGGTGTAGTTGCCGTCAGTCAGCCGGACTGTGCCGGTGTCTGTGCCTTTGGCCCGGCGCGCTTCAGCCGCGCCATCAGCGAATCGTAATCTCATGGCGTTGTAGATATGATCGTCCACACGCTTGGCGTGAGACTTCAGTTCAGCGACATCTTCCAGCAGGAGTGCGATCTGCTCAATCGGGAGGTTCGCAACCTCCGTCAAGGGCATCTCGGTAGCCTGCGCCAGTGTGACGCGGTTGGTCATGTTGTCCTCAGAAACACCTGGCTGAAATGCGCCGCCAGGTAACGCGCTGTGGGCTGCACTCACAGGGCAACCAACCTCACCAGCACCCCTTCACGTTCAATCGGATAGAGGTGCAATTCGCCCAGTAACTTGTCGTTCTCAATGGCTCCGACTGCCTGACACAGATCAAGCACTGGTTTGATGTTGTTGTCGGGATCACGGCGATCCTCAGGGACTTCGATTGTAGCAGAGAATTTGCCTTTGATGGGGGGAATACCGACAAGCTGTGTCTTTGCTTCCCATCCGGCTGTCTGTTTCCACTCGCGATATTCCGGGCTCAACCGGTTGTTTCGCCAAAGTCGATTAGCAGATGGCGGCAGCGAAAGGAGCAGGACGATAGGCTCGCTCACCACTCCACCTCCACCCGCACCACGTCTTCCAGACACACAATCAACCTTCTCACTGCCTCCGCCTTTTCCTCCGGCGGCACATCTCGCGCCCGGCACCACAGCCGTGCGTGGTCCAAGATGTCGCGGCTGCGGGCGGTGAAGGCTTGGCGGTGGGCGGTGGCGCGGTCGGGGTCAGGCATGGGTGATCTCCGCAAACAGATCGACTTGCCGCTTCGGCGCACAGGCCGGCGAATACCAGATGCACTCTTGGTCGGTTGTCTTGCCGCCGCCGTAAGTCGGCCGCCAGCGCGACCATGACACAGCATCCCAACCCGGCAGATCGTAATCACCGACATGGCCGCACAGCGCGATCCGCAGATGCGCATGTTCGCGACACCATACCTCAACGTCGGCCGCTACCGGCGTAGCTACGCCATACAGCTTCTCGTAAGCCTTGTATGGCGGGTCAAAGAATATGGCGGTGTCATCGCCGCCGAAATGATGGTTGAGGCAGCGGTCCCATGAGCCGTG
>ERZ724505.2113-NODE-2113-length-10177-cov-4.722189_pt1 | contig 10177 bp, 10 predicted proteins | sample MGYA00376038_ERZ724505 | MGnify/ENA primary metagenome ERZ724505 (study PRJEB28724, sample SAMN07190884) | wastewater metagenome | isolation source: effluent of sewage treatment plant in Hong Hong | place: Hong Kong | collected 2016-03-17 ...
AGACGGCGACGCACCCATCGCCACCGAAGAGGCCGCCGCGAACGGCGAACTGCCCGAATACGTGATCGTCACCGACGACCCACCCCTGCCCATGCCGGCCGAACTGGCCATGGCGGCAACCCACCTTCCGAGTCACGCTCCATGAGTGCACCGCAACCCAAGGCCGCGGCAGCGGCAACCTTTTTGCAGGGCGTGATGCGCGAGCAACGCCCGCGCTGGGCCCAGGCCGGCTGGCTGAGCGTGGTCACCGGCCTGCTCATGCTCACGCCATCGTGGTTCATGTTCGAGGTGTATGGCCGCGTGCTCAACAGCCGCAACGCCGCCACCCTGGGCTGGCTGCTGGTGATGGTGCTGGGTGTGTACGTGGTGCTCGAGCTGCTGGATCTGGTGCGCGCGCGCCTGTTGCACCAGGCCGGAGAAGACATCGATGCCCGGGTGCGCGCGCGGCTGTTCGACGTCGCTTTCGAGGCCAACCTCAAGCGCCAGCCCGGCGGCACCACGCAGCCCTTCAACGACCTGCGCACCCTGCGCGAGTTCGTGTCGACACCCGCCATCACGGCCGTGCTCGACACGCCCGCCGCGCTCATTTGCCTGGCGCTGCTGTTTGCCATCAGCCCCTGGCTGGGCCTGCTCGCGCTGGCCGGTGCCGGCCTGCAGGTGCTGCTGGCCGTGCTCACCGAGCGCCGCACCATGCCGCTGCTCACCGAAGCGCAGCGGGCCTCGATCCAGGCGCAAACCTATGCCGCATCGAGCCTGAAGAACGCGCAGGTCATCGAGTCGATGGGCATGCTCGGCGCCATCCACGCCCGCTGGATGCGCCTGCAGCGCCGATTCCTGGCCCGCCAGGCAGAGGCGTCCGACTACGGCGGCCTGAGCGCGACACTGGCGCGCCTGGTGCAGACCATGCAGAGCTCATTGCTGCTCGGCGGCGCCTGCTGGCTGATGCTCTACAACAAGCTCTGGGGTGGCGGCGCGATGCTCATCATCGCCTCCATCCTGGGTGGCCGCGTACTCCAGCCGTTGGCCCAGCTGGTGGGCCAATGGCGGCTGGTGGTGGGGGTGCGCGACGCCTACGGCCGGCTCGATGCCTTGCTGGGCAAGCCACCCGAGAACGACGCACACATGCCGCTGCCCGCGCCCAAGGGCCAGCTCAGCGTCGAGGCCGTGCTGGCCGGCGCCGATCTTGCCGGCGATGAAATCGTCCAGCCCCAGCGTCCAGTTCATGCCGAACAGGATGAAATGCTTGACGTTCAGATCGAGGCGGAAAATATTCAATACCGGTGCCAGGACGAACAGCAGGAAAAACCCGATCTGTGCCAGATTGCGCCAGCGCTGCACCGGCCAGCCGAGCCAGCCAATCGCGCCAATGCTACCGGTATGCGGCGCTACCCGTGGACCGGTAGCGGATAGAACCTGACTTACCACTTTTTTGCTCCGATCAGCGGATAGACATACAGCTTGCCGGTTGCCGCCTGCGACACGCCCCACACACCCAGCAGGATCAATACCGAATGGCAGCAGATGAAATACAGGATCAGGATCATCCAGGTGTAGATGCTGTGCAGCCCACCCATCGCCAGGATCAGCACGCTGACCATGGCCAGCAGCACGCCGGACCAGATGCTACCGTTGATTGCCTGGCGCAGATGGCAGCGCGTCAGCTCGTTATCGCTGTGCCAGTGACGGCGCGCGATCAGCAACAGCACGATGAACGCCAGCCCCGGTGCCACCAGCAGATTGAGCAGGAAACACAGCTCGGCTTGCAGGGCGATATTGCGCTCGGTATTGGCATTCATGGCGTACTCCTTTGACGGACGATTACCTGCCGAATGTAGCCCGCACGACTTCGAACAGCGCTTCGGCGGTATCGGCGTCGTCGGTCAGCGGCTCGATCAGCGCCACCTTGCAGGCGGCCACCGGGTCGAAACCGGATTTGATCAGGCTGGCGGCATACACCAGCAAGCGGGTCGATGCGGCTTCTTCCAGATCGTGGTCTTTCAGCTGGCGGAAATGCGTGACCAGATTCACCAGCCGTTGCGCCAGCGCGCTGTCGATACCGGTTTCGCTGATCACCACCTGCTGCTCGACCGCCGGTGGCGGGAAATCGAAACTCATCGCGACAAAACGCTGGCGGGTAGAGGGCTTGAGGCTTTTGAGCAGATTCTGGTAGCCAGGGTTGTACGACACCACCAGCATGAATTCATCCGGCGCCTGCAGCTCTTCGCCGGTACGTTCGATCGGCAGGATGCGCCGGTCATCGGTGAGCGGATGCAGCACGACGGTCGTATCCTTGCGCGCTTCAACAATTTCATCCAGATAGCAGATAGCGCCCTGCCTCACTGCACGTGCCAGCGGGCCATCGCTCCAGTAGGTCTGGCCATCGCCGATCAGATGCCGGCCGACCAGATCGGCGGCGCTCAGGTCGTCGTGGCAGGAAACGGTAATCAGCGGCCGGCCAAGCTGTGCCGCCATGTGGGCGACAAAGCGCGTCTTGCCACAGCCGGTCGGCCCCTTGATCAGCAACGGCAGGCGGTTGCGCCAGGCATGTTCGAACACTTCGCATTCGTTGCCGACCGGTTGGTACAGCGGCACGTCGATGTTGCGGGTCATCTGGTTCACGGCAATTTCTCGCAAAAAACTGGGGATGGTTGTTATGAGGACAGGTATCGGCCGCATGCAGCCCGATACCAGTCAGACTTTATTGCGGCCGGGAAGTTTGGCCGGGCTTGAGTAAAGCCAGACAGCGCATCAGCCGGGAATATGGTAGGCAATTGCGATCAGGCCGATCACCAGCACCAGCCAGCCGACCACCAGCCAGCGGAACAGGCCGCCACTGGCTTTCAGGCCCATGAAAAAGTCGGCCACCAGCCAGCCCTTGCCCAGAGTGATCGCGCCGATCAGCAAGGCGGTTGCCAATCCCAAGTGGTTGAGTTCGCCCAGCGACCAGGATGCCAGTGTCAGCAACAGCAACACGGCCCAGATCAGGGTTGCAGTCAGTTTATTCGTCATCTGTGCCCCGCTCTAGTGCAATACATAAACCAGTGGAAACAGCACGATCCACACCAGGTCCACCATATGCCAATAAGAGGCTCCGGTTTCCACACCGCTGTGTTCGGCCGCACTGTAACCGCCCTGCCCCGCCTTGACCGCCACCGCCGCCAGAATCACCATGCCCAGGATCACGTGCATGAAATGGAAGAAAGTCAGCGACAGATAGAACATGTAGAACGGATTGGTCGACAGCGTGATGCCCGCACCCAGCTTGGCGGAAAACTCGCCCAGCTTGATCACCACGAATACTGCCCCGCTGCCGAAGCCGGCCCACAGCCAGCGCGCACAAGCCTGCGACAGGCCGCTGCGGATCGCCTGACAGCCACGCACCACGCAATAGCTACCGCTGATCAGCACCATGGTATTGATCATGCCGGAAGTCCGGTCGAGGCTCTGCTGCGAGGTATTGAACAATTCCACGTGGTGCGCCCGGGTGAACGCATAGGCGGCAAAAAATACGCCGAATACCAGCAGTTCGGCCAGGATGAAAAACCACATCGCCAGATCGCCGGCAGGCCATTTGATGGCTGCGGCGGGCGGCGGAGACATTACGTGTTCGGTCATTTCGGATAATCCTCGATACGGCAAGAGCAGGCGCAATTCAACTGGCGCCATGACGCCGGAAAAGCCCGATCCGGGCTGCATGGCACGTAGCGGAATGAGAACATTTATCATACAGGATTGGTTTGATATGAATCAGACTTTGCCTCTGCCAGCTGCCCGGCGACGCATTTATTGACCAACATCAAAAAATCCTGAAATTGCTTTCTCCGGCCAATAAACCGAATCAAGCGCCAAATAATGCAATTTACCGATTTTTTGTCTAAATAAATTAAAGCATTTCAATTGGTTCGATTGAATGGCGCTTTATAGTTCTTTGGGACTAGTGCTTTTGCCGGAATCGAATCAAATAATGAGTTGACGACAATCAAGGATCGCAGATGCGACCGGCAGGATGATAGCGTTGACCCGGCAGACATCGCGCTCTGGCGCGGGTTTGCAGCCGTCTTTCAACAGGTGCCGTAACAAGGAGAACAATTATGACTCAAAAGGGATTCAAACGACTTACCGGGCTGTTCATGCTGGCGGCGTTGCCGCTGGCAGTTACCTCGGCATTCGCTGAAGACGCCAAGCACGTAACCAAGCCGGAAGCCGCTTACCAGGCAGGCGGTTCGCCGCTGGCCGGTGAGGAAATGCACCAGAACATCAACCCGAAAGCCCCGCCGATGACCAAGGTGGAGTTCGAAAAAGGCAAACAGATCTATTTCGAACGCTGCGCCGGCTGCCACGGCGTGCTGCGCAAGGGTGCGACCGGCAAACCGCTGACCACCGACAAAACCCTGGCCAACGGCACCGACTATCTGAAAGTATTCATCAAGTACGGTTCGCCGGCCGGTATGCCGAACTGGGGCACCTCGGGTGAGCTGACCGACGAGCAAGTGGATCTGATGGCTCGTTACATTCAGCAAGAACCGCCGACCCCGCCGGAATACTCGCTGGCCGATATCGAGAAGACCCGCAAGGAAATCATTCCGGTATCCAAGCGTCCGACCAAGAAAATGAACAACTACAACATCGACAACATCTTCTCCGTCACCCTGCGTGACAGCGGTGAAGTTGCGCTGATCGATGGCGATAGCAAAAAGATCATCAACATCGTCAAAACCGGCTATGCGGTACACATTTCGCGTATCTCGGCTTCCGGCCGTTATCTGTACGTGATCGGTCGCGATGCACGTATCAACCTGATCGACTTGTGGATGGAAAAACCGGACAACGTCGCCGAGATCAAGGTGGGTCTGGAAGCGCGTTCGGTTGAAACTTCCAAGTTCAAGGGCTGGGAAGACAAGATCGCCGTTGCCGGCACCTACTGGCCGCCGCAATACGTGATCATGGATGGCGATACCCTGAAACCGAAAAAAGTGGTTTCGACCCGCGGCATGACCGTGGACAACGAGTATCACCCGGAACCGCGCGTGGCTTCGATCGTGGCTTCGCACTACAAACCGGAATTCGTGATCAATGCCAAGGAATCCGGCAAGATCATGATGGTGGACTACTCGGATCTGAGCAACCTGAAAACCACCACTCTCGATGCAGCCAAGTTCCTGCATGACGGCGGCTTCGACAGCACCGGCCGTTACTTCCTGGTAGCCGCCAACGCATCGAACAAGATCGCCGTGGTCGACACCAAGGAAGACAAGCTGGCGGCACTGGTGGATGTGGGCAAGATTCCGCACCCGGGTCGCGGCGCCAACTTCAACCATCCGAAATTCGGTCCGGTGTGGGCAACTTCGCACCTGGGCGCCGAGGACATCACGCTGATCGGTACCGATCCGGTGAAACACAAGGCCAATGCGTGGAAAGTGGTTGAAGTCGTGAAGGGCCAGGGCGGCGGTTCGCTGTTCATCAAGACCCATCCGAAGTCGAAAAACCTGTGGGTGGATACTCCGCTGAACCCGGATGCGAAAAACTCGCAAACCATCGCGGTGTACGACATCAACAACCTGGGCAAAGGCTACCAGACCCTGCCGATCGCCGAATGGGCCGGCCTGGGCGATGGCGCCAAACGTGTGGTACAGCCGGAGTACAACAAGGCTGGCGATGAAGTCTGGTTCTCGGTGTGGAGCGCAAAAGACAAGCAATCCGCAATCGTGGTGGTTGACGACAAGACCCGCAAGCTGAAAGCAGTGATCAAGGATCCGAAACTGATCACTCCGACCGGCAAGTTCAACGTCCACAACACCCAGCACGACATCTATTGATCGCAGCTTCGCCGGGCCGCAAGGCCCGGCCGATACGCGCAAGGAGAAGCAAATGTTGATCCGCTCATTACTGGTACTCGGTGGCGCCGCATGCATGTGGCTGTCGAACCCGGCCAGCGCAGCCGATGCGCAGAAACTGCTGACCGACAGCGGTTGCATGGCCTGTCACGCCAAGGACAAAAAGCTGGTTGGCCCGGCATTCCAGGAAATTGCCAAGAAGTACAAGGGTAATTCCGCTGCCTCGGCGCAACTGGTGAAAAAAGTCTCCGACGGCGGTTCCGGTGTCTGGGGCCCGATCCCGATGCCGCCGCACAAGGGCAAGGTTGCCGAGCCCGACCTGAAAGTCATGGTCGACAATATTCTGGCGCAATAGTCTTATCCTCGCTCTGCGACAAGCCCGCGTTACTGCGGGCTTTTTCATTGCTGCGAGCGGACCGCCCATACCGGCCGGCAAACCCTCCTCTGCCGGCTGCGACGGTTGATCGGCGCTCCCGCATGCGGCAAGATGCGGCCTGCATTTACCACCCAGCAACAAGGAGCCCCTGATGAATCCAGCAAAAACCGGCGCCAACCGGCATTCTGCCCGGCCGGCGGCCTACGCGGCCCGGCGCAACCTGTCGCAGCGGGGTTACTGAACATGGCCGGAAGCAGCCTGTTGGCCCTGATCGACGACATCGCCACCATCCTCGATGACGTGGCAGTAATGAGCAAAGTTGCGGCGAAGAAAACCGCCGGTGTATTGGGCGACGATCTGGCGCTGAATGCCCAGCAGGTTGCCGGTGTCAGCGCCGAACGCGAATTGCCGGTAGTGTGGGCGGTGGGGGTCGGCTCGCTGAAGAACAAGGTGATTCTGGTGCCGCTGGCGCTGGCGATCAGCGCCTTCCTGCCATGGGCGATCACCCCGCTACTGATGCTGGGCGGAGCTTATCTGTGTTTCGAAGGCTTCGAGAAGCTGGCACACAAATTCCTGCACGGCAGTGCCGAAGACGAGGCTCACCACGCCGAGTTGAGCGCGGCACTGGCCGATCCGCATATCGACCTGGTGACGCTGGAACAGGACAAGATCAAAGGCGCAATCCGCACCGATTTCATCCTGTCGGCGGAAATCATCGTCATCGCGCTCGGCACTGTCGCCGATGCCAGCTTTATCAAACAGGTAGCGGTGCTGTCGGCAATTGCCGTGATCATGACAGTCGGCGTTTACGGTCTGGTCGCCGCCATCGTCAAGATGGACGACGCCGGCCTGCACCTGAGCCGTACCGGCCGCATTGCCGGTGTGCGCAGCCTCGGCCGCCTGCTGCTGAATGCGGCACCACCGCTGATGAAGGCACTGGCGGTGGTTGGCACTGTGGCAATGTTCATGGTCGGCGGCGGCATCCTGACCCACGGCACCCCCGGCGCCCACGACCTGATCCACACCCTGGCACATGCCACCGGCAGCGTGCCGGCAATCGGCGGCCTGCTGGAAGCAGTCACTCCTACCCTGTTGGACGCACTGGCCGGCGTGATTGCCGGTGCCTTGGTACTGCTGTTGGTCAGCGTCGGAGGACGGATCGCCGGTTTGTTCAGGAAATAAACCAACCGGCGGGGCCGGCCCAGCCAGGCTCCGCCACTCCCACTCATCCGGCGGCAGTGAGCAACAGATCGCGCAAGGCCTCGGCCACGCCGGTGGCAGATTGCGGGTTCTGCCCGGTTACCAGCCGCTGCTCGGCAATCACCTGCGCCTGCCAGTTCGGCGCCGCTTCATGGTGCGCGCCGCGTTCGACCAGCGTACTGGCCAACAGGAACGGCACCACGCTGTCGAGCTGCACGGCAGCCTCCTCGGCATCGGTAAAGGCGCTGACGCGTTTGCCGTCCACCAGGTAACGGCCGTCGCTCAGCTTCACATTCACCAAGGCAGCCGGGCCGTGGCATACCGCGCCGACAATACCACCGGCTTCGTAGACTTCCCGCGTTACCCGCTGCACCGCCGGGCTGCCCGGAAAATCCCACATCGTACCGTGGCCGCCGGCAAAGAAAATGGCGGCATAACGCTCACTGTCGATGTCGTCGAGCCGTGCGGTGGCGGCGATCCGGCTGCGGAATACGGCATCGTTCCAGTAACGCGCATTGATTGCATCGTCCAGATCCAGGCCGTCCACCGGCGGCTCGCCGCCCTGGATCGAAGCGAATTCGACCGCAATGCCGGCGGCGTCGAACACCGCCAGCGGATGGGTGACTTCGGCCAGGTAGAAGCCGGTTGGCTTGCCGCTGGCGCCTTTTGCGCCGTGGCTGGTCAACACGAACAATACCGATTTGAGCGGGGAATGGTTAACGGACGTCATGGTGGGCTCCTGTAACTTGAGAGAGGGAAGATGGACACAGTCTATCGATACCAAAAAAGCAGATAAACCAGGCCAAAACCAAATCACTTTTTCTTTTGAGGCAAAAATGGGCCGGCGTTTTGCGCATCTGGGGGATGTCGAGGCATTGATCGTCGTGGTGGAACACGGTTCACTGACCGCCGGCGCGATTGCGCTGGGCACCACGCCATCGGTGCTGAGCCGGGCGATTGCCCGGCTGGAAGCCCGGCTGGGTTGCCAGTTGTTGCGCCGCACCACGCGCAGTATCGGCCTGACCGACGCCGGGCGGCTGTACCTGGAGCAAAGCAAGAGTGCGTTTGCGCTGATCGACGATGCCGAACGGGCGATCCAGGGCGAACACGGCGTGGTCAACGGCCGCATCCGCCTCAGCGCACCGACCACTTATGGCCACTACCGGCTGCCGGGCCTGCTGAGCGGCTTTGTCCAGCGGTTTCCGCAGGTGCAGGTCGATATCAATATCAGCAACCGCAACGTCGATCTGGTTGCCGAAGGCTTCGATTTCGCCATCCGGCTGGGCCAGCTGCGCGACAGTGGCCTGATCGCACGCAAGCTGGAAGATGCGCCACTGAGCCTGGTGGCGGCGCCGGATTATCTGCAACGCATGGGTACGCCGCGCGATATCGACCAGCTGGCGCAGCATCGCGCCATCGCATTCCTGCTGCCCAGTACCGGCCGGCCGATTCCGTGGCAGTTGCGCGTCGCGGGTGCCGATGTCGATTTCCAGCCCAATGTACAACTGGAGGTAACCGACGATGCGCTGGGGGTGGTTTCGCTGGCGGAACGCGGCCTCGGCATCTGCCAGAGTTACGATTTCATCGTGCGCGAACGGCTGGCACGCGGCAGCCTGGTGGAAATCCTGCCGCAACTGCGCGGCCGCAGCCGGCCGTTTTCGCTGCTGTACGCGGCGCAACGCCGGCTAACGGCCGCGGCGCGGGCATTTATCGACCACCTGCAGGCCGCAACCGGTTGATGCGGCTTGCAGGCATGCTGCCAAAACATGGGGGTATCGCCCGCAGAAGCGAGTGTAGGTCGGACTTCAGTCCGACGCGGTGCTTACTGAAGCCCGACCTACGCCAATGACTGTGGCGGTGATCAGCCGGCGCGGCGTTTCTTGTCCATCAACTGCAGGATCAGCGGCGTGAAAATCAGCTGCATCGCCAGTTCCATCTTGCCGCCGGGCACGACGATGATGTTGGGGCGCGACATGAACGAGTCGTGCACCATCGACAGCAGGTAAGGAAAATCGATGCCCTTGGGGTTCTTGAAACGGATGACGACAAAGCTCTCGTCCGGCGTCGGGATATAACGTGTGGTAAACGGATTCGAGGTATCCACCGTTGGCACGCGCTGGAAGTTGATGTGGGTTTCGGAGAACTGCGGGCAGATGTACTTCACGTAATCCGGCATGCGCCGCAGGATGGTATCCATCACCGCTTCGGTCGAATAGCCGCGCCGTTGTTTGTCGCGCTGCAATTTCTGGATCCACTCCAGGTTGATGATCGGCACCACGCCGACGCGCAGATCGACATGCTGCGCAACGTTGACATTGTCGGTAATCGCCGCACCGTGCAGGCCCTCGTAAAACAGCATGTCGTGCTCGCCCGACAGGCGCTGCCACGGGGTAAACGTTCCCGGCGGCTGTTCGAAGGGATGAGCCTCTTCGTCGTCGTGCAGGTATTTGCGCACGTTGCCGCTGCCGCTGGCGGCATATTCGCTGAACAACCCTTCCAGCTCGCGCAGCAGATTCGCCTCCGGGCCGAAATGGCTGAAATTCAGGTTGCCGGCGGCGTTGGCCTCGCGCGTCGCGGCTTTCATGCCCTCGCGGTCATAGCGATGAAAGGCATCGCCTTCGACGATCGCGGCGTTGATTCTTTCACGGCGGAAAATGTGCTGAAAAGTCTTGGTAACCGAGGTCGTGCCGGCACCGGACGAGCCGGTGACGGCAACAATGGGATGCCTGACGGACATGTGCTTCTCCCCTGTATGGATTTTGTTATG
>ERZ724505.2115-NODE-2115-length-10167-cov-9.520866_pt1 | contig 10167 bp, 9 predicted proteins | sample MGYA00376038_ERZ724505 | MGnify/ENA primary metagenome ERZ724505 (study PRJEB28724, sample SAMN07190884) | wastewater metagenome | isolation source: effluent of sewage treatment plant in Hong Hong | place: Hong Kong | collected 2016-03-17 ...
CTCAGATGAAGCTGTCGCAGTTTCCGGACTTCGCTAAGGAAGCGGCGGCATTTAAGGGCAAACTGAGCATCCCCGAACAGATTGCAGCTTCAGCAGCACTGCAAGATATTGGGATGGGCGGGTCCGAATCTGGAACTGCACTTCGCCAATTGGTGATTCGGGGCGGAACTGCTGACACAGACAAGAAAAAGTCCGCGCTCCGCAAGCTGGGGCTAAAAGAGTCTGACATCGATTTCAGCGGCGAGAATCTGGACACGGTTCTCGGACGCCTTTCAGGCGGGTTCGGAAAAGTCAAAGCCGAGGATCGCGACAACATCCTCAAGACGCTGTTCGAGGAACAGTCAATTCCTGCGATCACGGCGATGATGCAGGACCGCGAGAAGATCAAGGGGTTGCAAGGAGAATTCGGGAACGTCGCTGGATTCAATGCATCCGTCGAACGAGGAACTGGCGGTGTAACTGCCGCTCAAAATCGTCTGAAGCTGAAGGGCGAGCTTTCGAAGCTTGGTAAGTTCGGAACCGACGAGTCTGTTCGTCAGGAGCAACTGAAGAACGTTACGGACAACATGCTCACGGGTGGCATGGCAAGGCCAGCGGCTAGTGCGGCCGATGCTGTAGCCAGTTCGTTTACGTCCGATTCTGCGACTCGTGATTTCATCCAGAACACCGTTCTGAAGATGTTCGGGAACACGGTCGGGACGTTCGGCCGTAACGCGCAGGGCGAACGCGAGGCGGCCACAAGCGGACTGAAGGAAGCGATCGACAGGAATACAGAGGCGCTACTTCGCCAGAACGCCCCCCAGGCCCCTCAAGCCCCCCTCATCGCCCCCACCGGCGGTAACCCCGTGTTCGAACACCCGGGGGCCCGCTGATGTCCATCGTTCACGACGGCCAGACCTTCGCCGGCGATCACGGCAAGATGCAGTACGACTCCCCCGAGCTGCGCTTGCAGGTCACCGGCTTCCCGGCGGTCAACGGAGAGTCGCACATCATCGGCAAGCCCGGCGGCCGGAACCTCTCGACGTCGTACACCGTCAGCGGATTCTCGACGGCGACCGCCCTCGATTCACACCTCACAGCCATCAACCTGCTGATCGGGCAACTCACCGGGACCGTCATCGTCGGCAGTCCGTTCGGCGGCGCGTTCGGCGGTTGCACGTTCCTGGGGTTCGACGTCGCAGAGCAATTCTTCGACGGCAGCGGCGTTCACGGATGGGTTGCCCGCGGGCGCCTGCGCTGGCGGCAGAGGATTCCGGCGAGCTGATCCGAGTTTTTGTTCAACAGAAAAGGAGTGCGACATGCACCTGAAGGAAGACCTTGAAAAGGCGGTCGAAGCGGACATCGCGAAGGCCCTGGACGCCGCGGAGAAGGCCGGCAGCAAACCGCCGAAGTGCGACGACCTCTATCACGAACTCGGTCACGTCAGCGTCGACGACTTCCGCGCGGTGTTCCGGCGAGTGTCCGACGCCCGCGTGAAGGCCAAGGCGGAACTGAACTGATCTGAACTGATCTCCTGATCGAAACCATGTCACTCCCCGGCGCATACCTCGGCGGCGTTCGACACACGGCCTCAGAATGGGTCGGGCTGTCGGCGCTGCTCGTGCGCTTCGAGACGTTGCACGACGACTGTGTCCATCACGTCTACGTCGGTCGCAGGTTGTCCGCGGTGGCATCGGTCGAAAGCCGGTCCGTTGTTGTGCCGTTGCTCGAGACCGAATGGCCTCAGCCGATCACGATCGTCGCACAGGAGGCGGCCTACGCGGACCGCGACGTCGGTGATGATCTCCCGCCGCGCCCGTGGAACGCGACCAGGCTGATCGTGACTGCCGAAGGCGCGACGTGGGCCGATGCGAAGACGATCGAGGTTCGCACTGGTGAGTTTCCCGGCGATCCGGCCGACGACGATTTCGAGCGGGCCCGCACGGTCTACCAGGGCGAGGGAACGTACACGATCGAGGTTCCGCCGCTTCCCGGTGCCGGGCATTGGGCGGTTGAAGTCGTCGGGCGCGACAAGACGTTGCCGACAGGGAACGTTGGTGCGACGGCAACGGTGACGGTGCGGGTCGAGTGTGCGCCGCCGGATCTTGTCCTGCAGGCGGATGGTGAACGGTTCGCGGTCGCTGTGGCCGGCGGCGTGGCGACGATTGATTGTGAGGTGCCGTGATGCCGACGCGACCTCACCACATCCGCGATTCGACGTCGTCTTCATCCGCCACGACGTTCCCTGCCTCATCCCGAACAACAAGGAATCCGTCGCGGGTGTCGACATGCGTCTGCCGCCCCGGTGGATTCCGCGTGAACAGCCACGCCCATAGCCGCTTTATTAGCCCGAACATGATTTGAGCGTAACCAACGATGGCAACGCTGTACACGAACAATTTCGACTCAGAGACGACGGGCACTCTGCCGACTGGCTGGGCGAACGTCGGCAGTGCGGATTTCAAGGTCCGCGCGTCTGATGCCCTGAGCGGGTCGAAGGCGTTCGGTGACCCGTCGTATTCTGCTGGCGAAATGGCGGTCTACACCGGGATCTCTGCTCAAGCCGACCTCATCGGCCAAATCTCGCAGCGGGTAAACCTTGACGGATCAAACCACGGAGCAAACCTCGGCATCACTCTGCGGATGTCGTCGGATGGGCAGAATGGCTATTTCTTCCTGCCGGACTGGGCCACCGGCGGCGCTCAGCCTAAGGTGTTTCTGTTCAAGCGGGTGTCTGGCAGTTTCACGCTGCTTAACGGAACGGATCACGGTCTGACGCTCGTCGACGGCGATTTCGTGTGGTTCAAAGCTGAAGCCAACGGCACGACGCTGCGGTGGAAGGCGTGGAAGAACGGCACGTCTGAACCTGGATCGTGGACATACTCGACGACCGATAGTTCGGTCAGCTCGGCTGGTTACTTCGGCCTTTATGCGGGTTACAACAACCTTGCCCAAGGGTCGACGACCAGTTCGTGTGATGATGTCACGATCAGCGATAACTCAAGCCCTACGTTGACCGCTGGCTCAATCTCACTGACCAGCAAGACGGACACGACGGTCAACCTCAGTTGCACGGCGGCTACTGGCGGCACGTCACCCTACACATATCAGTGGTATCGCAGCACATCATCCGGTTTTACGCCGGGCGCGGGCAACATCCTGAGCGGCCAGACATCGCTCACGCTGGCTGATACCGGGCTGACAGCGTCGACGACCTACTACTACAAGGTTGTCGCCACGGACAGTGCGGCTGCTACGGCGACGACTTCGCAGCTTGCAGTCACGACGAACACAGCGGCAGCAGTTATCGCCGTGACGGACTCGAATTGGGCGTTCTCGCCATACAACTGGCGAATCAGCGGCGGGCAGGCAATCTCCATAAACCCAGGTGCATACTTCAAAGCCAAGCCGTCTGGAACTGCCGCATCGTTGGGCGTGAGCGTTACCAGCATTAGCGGGGCTGGCACGGCCGCGAAGAAATATCCTCGCATCCGTTGGAGCGTTGACGGCGGGGCGTGGAGCACGTCGCAGCTCGCCAGCGGCAACACGTCAGTCACGCTGTTCACGGGGCTGGCCGACACAACGCACACCGTCTTGTTTTACTTCCTCGCCAGCGATGCGTATTCCTCACGCTGGGATGCGACGATGGCCTTGAACATCACAGGGGTGACGCTCGACGCTGGGAAGTCGCTGTCCGCACCAACGCAACGCACAGGGCGACTGATTGCCTATGGCGATTCGATCACCGAAGGTGCTTGGGTGCTCGGCGGACCGTCTGACCTGACGGAATACTCAAATTACGAGGACTCGTCAGCATCGTGGCTGCGGTGGGTGGCCGAGGCTCTTGATTGCGAGTACGGCTCTTGCGCGTTCGGCGGGCAGGCGTGGGACTCGACGTGGAATAGCGACGTTCCGTCACTTCCGAATGCGTATAACTATTACTACGGCTCAAACAGCAGGCTATCCGGGGGGCTGCTTTCTCCCGCCCCTGATTACGTCCTGGTGAACATGGGCACGAACGGCGGCCTTGCGTCTGGCACGACGCTGCAGACATGGCTTGGAAACATCCGCACAGCCGCAGGCTCATCAGCCCGCATCGTCGTCATCGTTCCGTTTGGGCAGACAGGTGTGACGAATATCACGTCTGGATTCAACAGCTACCAGTCGGCAACGCCTGATTCGAAGTGCAAGTTGGTCAACCTCGGGACCATTGACGGTATTGGTCCAAGCAGCGGAACAGCGACATATCGAGCGACAGACAGTGCACATCCTGACGCCCAAGGTGATGCGTTGCTTGGGGCGATGGTTGTGAAGGCTATCGAGGATGCTTTCGCAACGGGAACCGGTGTCATTTCGCCATTCGCAGGTTCAGTAATTAGAGGTGCAGCGTGCTAGTCCCCATTGACGAGGTCGTGTACTTCGACGCCATCACGTCCAGCCCGACAACGGGCGCGGCGTCGGATGCTGACAGCACGCCCACATTCGCCGTCTATGAGGAGTCGACAGATACGGACATCGGCGTCGGCGGCAACATGACCAAGCGGACCAGCCTCACAGGAAACTATCGGGCGTCGTTCACAGCATCCGCAGCCAACGGATTTGAAGCGGGCAAATGGTACAGCGTCATCGCGTCGGCGACTGTTGGTGGTGTAGCTGGCAAGGCGCGTGTGATGCATTTCAGGTGCTGTCCGGCGGAAGCATCGGCAGGAATCGGCAAGGTCGACACGTCGTACTGGAATGGATCAGCCGTCGCCACGCCCGACACTGCCGGCTATCCAAAGGTGACGCACAAGACGGGCGTCGGGACTGGTGAATTGACCATCAACGCTGGTGCCGTTTCGTCGAACGTGACGCAATGGGGCGGAACGCTTATCCCTCTATCAGATACGGCCGGTTATCCAAAGGTGACGGTCAAGTCGGGAACTGGAACGGGGGAAGTCAGCCTGTCCAGTGGAAACGTTACGGCGAGCCTCACCACAGCAGCCATCCAGGCTATCTGGGACAAGGCTACGTCGGCCCTGACGACGGTTGGAAGCATCGGTAAGTGGATTGTTGATCAGTTGGGGGAAATTCTTCTCGACACCGGCACGACGCTGCCTGAACAGATCAATGGAGTTAGCGGTGGGAATACAACGGTGCAGCCCTACTCAACCCACGCCCCTCAGCGGGTCAAAGGGACATCCGTCACCGCGTTTCTGGGCGAAGGCTCCGACGTCTCGATCACGCTCTCAGCCTATGACGCCGACGGCGAACCGCTGACGCTCACTGGTCTGTCGCTCTCGCTGATCATCGCCGCGTACGACGACCCCGACACGCCGCTGATCGCCCCCCAGGACTTCACCGGAAGCGGGTCGACGTTCTCGCTGACTCTGGACACTGTCGTCACGGCCACGGAAGTCCTCGCCGGCAAGGCGCATCACTGGTCTCTTCGGGACGGGACCAAGGTCATTCAACGCGGACGGCTCGAAGTCGTCACAACAGCAGCACAGGGAGCCTGATCCGTGACCGAAGATTTCACGTTCAATCACACGACCGCCGGCGCGCTCCGGTTCTTCCGCACGACCGACGACAAGGTTCTCGGCTCGGACGACATCTGGGCTCTGATCGCCTCGGCGACGACTCCGTACTTCAACATGACGGCCCCCGGTGCCGTGAATCTTGGGACCGGCCGGCAGCTGAACCGCCTGGCGTTCGATCTCTCGAGACTGCACCGCGGCCCGACGCCTGCGAAGTTCTGGGTGGGGAAGTACAGCGGAGCGTCGCCGGCGAACACTGTGAACCCCACGGAGTGGGAAGAGTGCGTCGTCACCTTCGGGCGCCGAAATGTGCGCGAGGTGCGTCTGCCGGTCCGGATGTCCTGCAGAACCCTCGACGGCTACGCGGTGCAGCTGAAGACGAAGGCAACCGCTGACGGACGTCCGGTGAATCTGCTCACGTGCGGGCGGGCACTGTTCACGGCCGACAGTTCCACCGACGTGATTTCCTCGACGGCTCACGGCCTATCGAACGGCGACGTCGTCGTCTTCCACACGATCACCGGCACTCTGCCGACGGGGATCACGGCCGGCACGCCGTACTACGTCATCAACGCCAACACCGACGATTTCAAGATCTCGACGACGTCGGGCGGATCCGCGGTCAACATCACAACGAACGGCACGGCCCCGAATTTCTGGGACAAGCCGACGGCGACGATCACGGTCTACGAGCACGGCAGCAACGTCGCCGCGTTCACGAAGGCGATGACGGCCGCGAACATCCGCACGAACGGCAACGGAGACACGCGGTTCGAAGTTGAATATCCCGAGGGCTCGGTATTCACGGCGGACGCCTCGACGGATGTCATCACGTCGAGCACGCACGGCCTGAGCGACGGGAATCAGATCGCCCTGGCGACTGGCCCCGGCGGAACTCTCCCGGCTGGGCTCAACGGCACGACGACCTACTTCGTGCGGGACTCGACGACGAACACCTTCAAGGTCGCCCTGACGAATGGCGGAACGGCTGTGAACATCACGTCGGCCGGATCGGGGACGTTCTGGTGGGTTCCAGCGACGGCGCTCCTGACGGCCGACCGGCAGTTCGACGTCGCGGTCGCGATGGTCCTGGCCGGGCAGACGGTGACGGACAGCTGGGAAGAACTGACGATCGGTTAATGCAAACCCTCACCGGCAACATCCACTCCGCAGACCGCCCCTTCCAGGGCCAAGGCGTCTCCGTCTACGCCGGCGAAGGCCAGCCCCGGTACAGGAAGATCCGCGCCATCGGACGACGCCTGACGCCTCTCCGGACGGCCTTCACGGGCGACAAGACCGCTCGGATTGCCTTCGAGGCTGCAACCGCTGGGGACGTCTCCCTCGACGCCACACTGCCCGCTGAACTGATCGACGTCGCGGACGTGGCCATCGACGCCCGCCACTACCGTGACGACGCGGAGAACGAATCATCGGCCCCGCAGATCGTCTCAGTCGATTCCGGCGGCGACGGCGAGGACGTGATCGACGGCCGGGCGATCCTCATCGAACCGATCGAGCTCCGCACCGGCGGCAGCGTCCGGATCCGCTGGCGGTATGAACACGGCCGCGGGACGCCCGCACAGTTCCGCCTGCATCGCCTGAGCGGCCCCACGTCGCCGACCGACGTCACAGTGACCTACCTGGGCCCCGATCTGTACGAGGCGGATTTCTCGAGCCTGTCCGCCGGCACGTACACGTTTGCGCTCTCGATCGAGAACACTGGGGCGACCGTGACCACGACACTGATTTCCCCGATCTCTGTGACGCCGGATGCGGCCGGGCCAGATGCTCCCACGATCCTGACTGCCGAGGTGCGGTGATCATGGCGAACGCACCGAGGCGAAATTACGACGTGACGGCCATCCCGGCGACACGGGTCGCTGTCTACGCGGCCAATGGAGAATTCCCGACACGCAGCGACGAGCAACCGCATTGGCACTGCCTGGAGATCTCCAACGGTGCTGGTGTCGTTCCGACCTGTGAGCTTGTGCGAGACCTGGCGGCGGCGGGAACTCGCCTGCGAAACATTCGACTCGACGGACAGGCAAACTGGATAGTTGAGGTCTGGCGCCTCGACTCGCGCGGCTCGCGTCATTCGCGGCTATTCGTCGGTGAGGTCGTCGAAACCCAATTCGCTCTCGACAAAAACGGCGAGCACGAATCGGCGACAGCCACGATTCCGCACTGGTGGTTCGGATCGATTGCGCGCGGTCAGGAAGTCTGGAATCCCCACACGGCCGAGAACGTCGTCGTTCACCATCCCCTGGAATTCAATCCGTTGATCGACGGGAAGTACGTCGCCAATAAGGCCGTGCCGCGGTCTGGATACAGTTTCTGGATTGACCAGGAGTCAGCCAGGACGGAAACCGCCCGCACCTTCCAGGGCGTGATCGTTGAGGAATGGACGCTTCGCGACATCATCGACACGCTCTGCCGGATGCTGAATCCGAATCAGGATTTCCTGAACAACCCGGCTCTTGATGACGATTGGGGCAGTGACGCGCCGGCGATCCGTAACGTCGAACTCCCGACCGGCAGATACCTGATCGACTACCTTTCGCAGCTGTTGCCGGCCTTCGGGTACGATTGGTTTATCGAACCACCGGTCGACTCAGCCCGGCCGACGATCAAGATCTTCCCTCGTGGCGTCGCGCAGACGGTCAAAGTCGATCTCTACCTCGACGACATTGGCGAGACAATTGCCACGTCGACGGTCGAGTCCGCCGCGGTCAATTTCAACGTCGGGAACGTCAAGAACGACATCACACTGCGGGGCTCGCTCAAACAGGAAGAGTTCACCGTCCCGCTATATCGATCCTGGCCGGAAGCGAACGACGAAGACGAGGTCGACGAAGACTCACTGAATCCGGTGCAGCGCAAGTTCATCGCGAATGAGGCCGGCGATTACACCAGCGTGCGGCCCGAGATCTCTGAAGTGCCCAACTTCGGAGACGACTACATTCCGAAGCGACGAAAGGCTGAGGATCTTCTGCGGTGGAACGACGACGGCATTCAAACGGCCCGGGCCTACCCGCTCCTGCAGTGGCGCGACGGTGATACTGACGAGTGGCGCGACGTTGAAAAGAACTATCGCGTTCTCGCTGACGAAATCGGCGTCTGGTTCACCAAGCCGCCTACGGACCTCTTGGGCGCCGACGACCTGCAGCTGCGATTGACGTGCACACTCATCAGCGACAAGCGGGTTGAAGAAACCTACACCGACAATGCCAGCATCAACGGCAACACGGTTGAAGCGATTATCGACGCGCGGGATCGGTTCCACTACCGGCAGATTAAGGGGAGCGGCGACTTCGCGTCGGTACTCGCCGGAGCCGCGGACACGATCGACGACTCCGGAAACACGATGCTCGAATACCTCGATCCACTCGGGGAGATTCAAAAGGCCGCTTCCGTCGGCGTTGCTCCGGTCCTCCACGGGATCCACATCGACAAGCAGATCGGCCAGTTGGTGCGTCAGATCACCGGCCGCAACATCCTGTTCAACGCGATCCCCTTCGGATTGAGGGAACGATATCCGCAGATCACCGGGATTCGACACACTTTCGTGCCCGACTACCGGACGCACATCAGCGTCACGCCGTATGCCTCGCAGAATCCCGATCAGCGGGTTCGTCGGAGGCCGAAGGCATGAGCTTCGAACGGCGACTGAACAGGCATGACATCAGCCGGCGATACTCGCAGAGCGAGCCTGCAAACGAGCGGCTGTTGAACCGCGAGGACGTCAGCCGAAGGAAGGCTGAACCGCGCATCTATGGCGGCGGAGACGTCGTCATCATCGGCCCGTGTACGCCGTTCACGCCCGACGAAGGTTCTCCCGACACGGATTTTGAGACGGTCTACCCTGGCGGATGTCCGGGCCCCAACCGGCTCGGGCTGAACCTGAAGAACCTGAACACCGGAGCGACGACGTTCGCGGTCCTCGAATACGAAAGTTCGTCGCCGCTCACGCTCTCGACGGACTCGTTTTCGTTCTCCTGTGCAGACGGGTCGCACAACTGCTACGCGAAAGCCGTTTTCACGTCGAGCGTCCAGTACGACGAAGGGACCGGCAACGGCGCTGTGCTGTCGCTCTATACCGTCGCCGGCAACGTCCTGAAGCAAAAGTGGGTGAACGCATTCGGATCGTGGGAGCCCATGTCGGCCGGCAACCTGCAGCTCGGCCCCGACAACGGCTGGTGCGACTGCCTGACGATCCCGTACGAAGTCTGCCTCTCTATTCCGACGCGGTGAACGATGCCGGCCCCGACGTTCACCAACACGCAGACGATTCCGACGTGCGCGAACGGCGGCGGCTCGGCGATCGACGAAACCGACCTCGACCGCGGGACCGTCGAGATTCACTCGGGATGCTGTCGGACGTATGCGGACAAGGTCAGGATCAGCGGACCGGCCGGGAGCATCCTGGGCGTCGCGCGTGACCTGATCATCGAGGGCACGACCGTCGATATTTGCTCGAAGACGGGAAATGGGGCGAAGATTTACTCGAGCGACGACTTCAAAATCTGCGGAACGGCAGCGGTCACCGGAAGCCACACCGGGAGCGGGACGGCATCGGGCGGCACGATCAGCGGGACAGGGACGGGAACGACGAGCGCCGGCGGGTCGTATTCCATCACCGTCGAAGGTGAGTTCACGGACCCGCTCAACGGCT
>ERZ724505.2116-NODE-2116-length-10167-cov-5.766021_pt1 | contig 10167 bp, 9 predicted proteins | sample MGYA00376038_ERZ724505 | MGnify/ENA primary metagenome ERZ724505 (study PRJEB28724, sample SAMN07190884) | wastewater metagenome | isolation source: effluent of sewage treatment plant in Hong Hong | place: Hong Kong | collected 2016-03-17 ...
CCCCATCGTGATGTAGTTGGACGACAGCACAGACAGTGACCCGCGCGTGACCAGCGACGGCCCGCCGGCAATCAGGTTGCCGTTGTTGCCCGTGCCCATCGAGCCGAAAAACGCCCAGGTCAGCAGTCCAGGGATCGAGGCAGGCACAGACGTCCGCCAGTTAGCGAACGTTACACTATTTATACGGAGTTCGCTGCCCATAGCGGTTCCCTACGATACGCACAAGTCATTGACGTCATAGATCAGGTCCGAAACGTAATTCCGCAGATCGCTCGCCGCGTGCCCGCCGGTGCCGCCGTGTGGCCAGTTGCGCGCGGGCGTGCTGACGCCGCGCAGTTCCCATGGCGGCGCCACTGGCTGAATTTTCGTACGGTTCGGGTCGTCAACGTAGATGCCGGACAGCACCAGGTTGGTTAGCGCCTTGGGGCGGAACGCCGGGCGGAACGGGCCGCCGAACCGTTCAATAAATCGGCGGAACACCGGCACTACGTCAGAGTTTCCGTCTGTAGCGGATTTATACAGCAGTGTCGCACTGAAGCGATTAACGTTTAGCTCTACGATGTCGCCGGTCGTCACCGCAGACGCCACAATACCTGTATCAAACCACTTTACGCCCATGCGACCCAAAAACACCGGCACTGTGGTGCCGCTAAGCGCCTGCGGAGCGGCCGACGTCAGCGTCACCTGGGTTGCGCTGGTATAACCGCCATAGGCCACCTGCGTGTTCCAGATTGTTCCGTCCGGATAGAATATCACGACGTCAGTCATCGCCGTGCCGTCTGTCGGCATGAAATGCGCCCCACCCCATGTGGGTTGATGCGTCACGGTCGCGGTTCGCCCGCTAAATGCGGCCTCGCGCATCAGTAGGTCCGTTGCGCTCATATACGCCTCGACATAATGCCGCTGCGGTTGATAGGTCGAACCGTTCAAATTGCCCGTCTGGACAATCATAAACTTGTCTTGCATGCCGGATATGAACGGCCCGGCTGCACAGTAAATATTACGCAAATCAGATCGAAATTTTATGTCATTGCTTGCCATGGTAGTCGGCGATGCCACCGTCAGCGCAGTCGACCCGGATGCAATCGTCACCACGGTATCGACCGCCGCGCCAATCGCCGCCTGACCACACCACAGGTTGCCATTAGCCCCTATCCTGAACTGCAGCGTGTTGCCTGGATTGGACGATATCTGAACGTCCATTTCCAAATCGCTACCAGTCGCCGGCCAAATGAGAGTGGAAAAATCGCGAGTTTCGTAAGGTAACACCAGCGGGTCCGTCGGCCCCGACGTGCGCGTTACCGCCGGCGCCTGGCGCAACGCGGGACGCATCGGGGACCAGCCGTAGGCTGCCGCCCTGACCAGCGGGTCCATATCTACCAATCCCAGCCCGCGCGATGCCGCCACGCTGCGGATCATCCCCGTTGCGTACTCGATTGAATCGCTACTGTTCGGGAACAACACTCCGCCGCCGTTACCGCCGGTGTTGATCAAAATAACAGGCAGATGGTCGGTTTGTAAGATGATGTCCATCGGGCCATAGGCGTCGCCATGCGACACCTGCTGCGCCCAATTGATCACCGTATGAATGGCCGGCACGTCCAGTTTACTGTTGTCGTTCCCGCCGTTCTGGAACACCACTAGCAGGTCAGGAACGATCGCCGGTCCGGACGCAGTGCGGTTCAGGTTGGCGAACCATTGCGGAACGGTCCATGTGCCGACGACCGGGCGGGGCAGATTGTAAGCGTTTAGTTTCACTTGGTTATCGCCATACAGCCTCGTCGGGTTGCCCCACCCGGCGAAGGTGTCGCCGCCGTTTGCCATCCAATAAACGTTGATCGTCTTACTTGGGTTTGCCCTCTGAAACTCCTCTACGAATCGCTGGCCTTGTGCCCAGGCCGCCATCGTCTCGCTCGCCGGACCGGCAGCAGCGGTGCCTTGGCTATCGCCGATAATCAATACATTGATAGTCGAAAGATTACGGCAGCGTGCGAAATGCCCCCGCATAATCGAGCGCGGCGGCGTACGGCGCGTGTCTGATCCTAACGGCACCGCATGTTTATGCATGCGCACGCCACCGCCGTCCCAAACATAAGTGCGGACATTGGCGCCCTCCCATAACACACCATTGCAGGTCGGCCCCGCGTTCATCCCAGGTGCCGAACCGTAAATATTCGGCCAGGTCGGTTCACCAGGCCCAAGAGCCATGATCAGATACAGGCTGTTATCGCCGGGGAAAAATATCTTTCTCTTCCCAGAATTAAACGCCGCCGCGCCGGCATTGGCCACGGCCGTGGCGTTGTTCGTGCCCCAGACGATGTGGTTCGGTCCGTTTGCCGGCAGTGGCGGCGCAGCCGCTAACGTCACCGTATCGGGCGCCACGTAGCTGGCAATGGTGGTCGCGTAGGCCCGGTTGCCAAACGCCTGCGGCATCGCCACCGCCGTGGCATAATTGTTGATCCAGGTTCTTGACCGGCCCATGCCGTCCAGCACGATCGTTTTGCCGACAGCATCCCACGTGAACGATGGCCACACCGCGCTGGCCGCAATCGAAGTCTGGGCTGTGATCGAGGCCGCCTTTAGGATCACCGTGCTGCCATTGACCCACTGCAGCACTGGCGCCTGCAGAGTGTATGTGCCGAATTGCACGAACACCTGGGCGCCGAGATCGGTCGGAGCGAAGCCAACGCCGGAGTATGCGTCCTGCTCCAACGCCAGAGTTGCCGTGCTGGCAGTGGTTTGTGTTAACGTTGCGGTCCCCGACCAATTCGATATGGTCAGGGTTGACCCTGTCAGTATTACGGTACCGTAATTTTCAAACCCATCGCCAACGGCAGCATAGGCCGGGTCCGTGACATCGACGCAGTCCGCCGGCGCACCCGTTCCGCTGATGGGGGCGCCTTCAATGGTTAATTCAGAGGCGTCCAATCCACTAACAAACAACGTGCCGTCGGTGGACAGAAACATGGGCGAATTGCCCGCGCTATCGGTCAACGCCCACGCCACGTCCGGCAGCGGCATCGCTTGCTCCCGCACCACCGCCTCTCCAGCGGTAACCGTGGTACCGGACACCAGCGTCGCGCTCAAAGTCTCCCCGTTAAGCGGCCCTGTCAAGGCTAAGGCGTCGACCGTCAACGTGCCGCCGACCCGACCACCATTGACGTCGAGCGCCTCCGCGTACGCGGTGCCACCTTGATCGATATAAAACCCGATATTGCCGACGCTGTCAGATATACCCCACATCAGGTCGGGATAGAGTGACGGGGTCCACACGCCGACGCCGGTGAGCCCGACGGACGCCAGCGTCGCCGAACCGCCGGTAATCGCCACGGCGTCGGCGTCCTGCAGCGACATGGTCTTGTAGACGGCGGAGTATGGCGCCCGAAGCCATTTCGTGCCGCCGGAATTAAAAATGATGTCGCCGATCGATACCGCGCCGATGCTGTCGACCGTGACGGTGCCGGCCACGGCCACGACGTACGCATTATTCGCGCCCGCACCGGCGCCAGTGCCGTTATTGGCGATCGCCGGGGTATTCGTCGCAGCGTTATACGTCGACGCCAGGATATTGAGCGGCGCGTTCGGAAGGATATTCGGCGCGCCGTCACTGGTGTTGACCGGTGTCGAGGTCGCAGCGTCGCTGCCAAGCGACAGGCGCCAGTGGACGGTGCCGGACGTATACGCCGTGCACCGCAGACGGAACATAACGCCGTATTCAGCCTCACTCCACACCGCCGAGGCAGGCGCCGTATAGGCGAGGATGCCGCCGTCGCTGAACGTCACCCGGATCCACGTCGTTCCGCCGTCAAAGCTGCGCTCTAGCGCCACCGTTGCGACGAACGTGCCCCATACGGAGACGTTGAAGTTTCCGCGAAGCAAGACGCCAGCCCCGACGTCGTCCAACGCGCCAAGCGTACCGGTCGCAACCTGAAGCGCCAGGTCTGTGCCGCCGTTTGATAGTGCTCCCATTGTCTATCTCGAAATCCGCCAGGACGCAGCACCGGACGTGTAAGACGAGCACCGCAGACGATAGTAGACGCCTGCCTCTATCTCACCCCAAGAACCGGACCCCGGCGCGGTGTACGTGATCGGAGTGCCGTCGGGAAACGCCACCGGGATCCACGTCGTCCCGGCATCGAAACTGCGCTCGAACGCGATAGTCGCGGAAAACGTGCCCCAGAGCGTGACGTTGAACGAGCCAATCATGACGACGGAGGCGCCGTTGCCCGTCCCGGAGAACGACCCTTCATCCACAACATGAAACGGGATAGGCCGGGCCGCCTGGCCCGCCGCGACCACGGGTGCCTGGATGTCGTCCCAGGTCTGGACCCCGATGACTTCCCCTGTGTCGACGACGTAAATCTGGTAGGCTTTGGTCATGTCGCCTCATAGTGAAATGGAGCGCGAACTCCAGCCGAAAAGCGCTCCGCAGCCCGCAGTGCTATTTCCAGCCTCTCCCGCGGAGGATGCGATAACGTTGCAAATAGCGCGCCCAATGCAACTTCACCTCCACATCCTATGGTATCATATCCATCAAGCGCTTCACCAACCTGGTAATCGCATTCGATGCGGAAAAGCCGACCGGCATAGCCGACAAGGAAGACGCCGGCCCGTTCGGATTCGGCGTGTTTTTCGGCGTATCCACCTGCCTTTAAACAATTGCGAACCGCATCAATAAAATCTGTAGCCATAAACTTATCGACGTCGCTGTCTACATGCCGCTTCGGGGGAATAAAACTATAGCGTAGAAGCTGCCCCATTCGGAATGAAGACGTAACCCCCATTACGAATTCGCCGTTTCGAAAAACCTTTCGGTCAGCGCGCACAATAAGAGATAGATTTGCAACGCCAGCCGAATCCGCGCCAATATAAACCTTATTATCCTGAACCACTCCGGCAATGCACGTCATACGCTGTATTCCCGGTAGGGACGCAGGAGGTCTTGGATTTCCGCGGACAGTAGCGGATCAGTGGTTGGAGGAACCCAGTATTCAAGCTCGCCGAATTCCGACCGTTCCCGCTTGAGGTTGGGGTCGCGGGTGGACTCGGACCAGAGGGCGGTGACGAGTTTTGACGCAGCCACCTTCAGATCGCGTGGCACCGTGTACCAACCTGCGACATACTCAATAACAACTTTGGCTGCACACCAATCCGTGCGAGCGTCGCTTTGAAGCCGATAAAGCCAACCAGTTGCCTGATCCACCTCATAGTCATCGTCGCCAAGCACCGCACCATCAACCGCAATCATCTCAATCGAAACGATGGGGCGCCGATCCAGGCGGATCTTGCGCGCACTCCACATATCACGCTCTGTCTGCCTGACTGTTTCCTCACGCAGTGACGGAGGATCAACCCCCGCGGCAACAACGCCGCACGCTTGGCAGATGGAATCCGCGACTTCTTCACCGAGCGCCACAAGGTCAGCATCTCGACTGGAGCCAGTAACTCCAGCCGCCGCTCGCAGCTCCTCCACTGTCAACAATGAACGATCGGTCGCGGCGGTTATGACTGTCAGCATCAGCGCACCAACTTCGACAGCACCGGGTACATGTCGCACGTAACCGTCGAGCCATCCGCGTTTATCGCTGTCTGTATGCCGTCGCCATCCAGCGTGAGGGCCTTCAGAGCCGGCCCAGGCGGGCCTGGGTCGCCCTGGCGGCCACGACCACCCTGTGACGCCACCAACTGCCACCCATCGCCTGGGCATACTCCTGGCGCGTCGCGAAGGGCTACGAATGAACTACCACCGAGCGCCACCACATCAAACGCTTGATAGTCCGTCGCGGCGTTGTAAGTGCCGCGCACAACAAATGAGCGTCCATCCTGACCACGCTCTCCAGCCGGTCCAGGGGCCGCAAGGCAAATCCAATCCTCATGCGGCGGCTCGCGGCCGGTATCGCGCAGAGCCTGATACGTACCACCGGCGTGCGAAACCACATCGGTCTCGTAATGCACCCGATCTTCCCACGCGCGCACGAGCGGCAGTTTCCCGGGCGGGCCTTCAGGACCGCGCTCCGCCGGAGGCAACGCAGCGACCGCTTCAGCCACCATCGCGCGCACCGCCTCAGGCTCAATGTCACGCCCATCACGCGGCACTGGGATGGCAGCAACGGCTTCCGCAACCATACGGCGGATATCCTCCGGATCGGCATCATGCCCATCCCGGCCATCCCTACCTGCCGGCGGCTCGATCTTCGCCACAGCCACCGCCACAGCCGCCTCAATCATCGGCGCGACGTCGTCCAGGGTAACGCTTGTCCCGTCCCGCCCATTCTCGCCGGGGTCACCTTTGATGCTCTCACCGGGCGGGCCTGGTTCGGCGGGCGGGATGACAATATCGCCCACAGCATCAACAGACCCGTCTGTGTAAGCAGCCCGCAGCGTCACGCCATCCAGCCACAGCCTGGTTACACCGCGCCCATCCGCGCCGTCGGACCCATCCTGACCATCAACGCCATCCTTGCCGGCCGGACCGTCCTGCGGTGTCTGAATCGATGCAAGCCGCGCAGCAATCGCGGCGTCGATTGCATCCAGCCGCGCAGACGCCTCTGCCACCCGCGCGGACATTGTCGCAGCAACAGTCTCTGCTTGCTTCTCAATGAGAGCCAGTTGCCCGCGCGCCCTCTCGACAACAATGCCGAGCGCACGTTCCAGCGCATCAGTGTATTGTGCGATGTTCTGCATAGGCACTGACGCGGGCGAGAATGGCATCAACTGAAACCTCGCGCTGCGCGTCGACCGCGCTATCATTTGTCACCGGCGGCGCTGGAGTTGCGGGCGGTTGCATCGCAGTGCCGTAGCTCAGAGGCACAACCTGCTGCTGCACCCGCGGCATCGCGCCATGCCCGCCTGGCACCGCCGGCAGGTCTTCATCGGCACGGGCCTCATCAGGCGCATAGATACCGCTAATAACGCCGCGAGCGAGCGCCTCAATCCGGTCTTTGTAGGCAGACCGTAGCAGTGCCTTCGTATCGAGTTCGAGATACTCGTCAGGCATTCCCTTTAGGCCAAACAGCAGTCCGAATGCCTCTTCGATGTGGTTCAGAACAAACCCCAATCCGGACGCAATCCACGACTGCATCAATAGTTCAGTCGACGCGAATGTCGTTCCTCCGAGACCAAGAACCTGCAGAGGCATCCGAAACGCCAGTGCCACATTTTCTTTGGTCATCTTCAGCATGTCGGCAAGTTGGCCGTCGTTGGCGTTGACGGACACGGGCTTTGCTTTCAGGCCCCAGGACAGAATCGGCGTTCCGCCGGCGTTATCGCCCTGCGTCTGCGCATTCCAGCGTTCGCGAAGGTCATCAACCTGCTGTTTTGTCAGCTTTTCGTCCGTCTCCAACATAAACGACGGACGCGCTTGGTTCAGATAAAACGCCACCTGCTGATTCAGCGCTGCGCCGGACATGGCTAGATCAAGCGTCGCGGCCAGGATCGGGCTTTCGCCTTTGAGGGGGTGGCGTGATGTATGGAGACGTACATGCAAAACGTCACGCGCCGGGATTGGCGCCGACAGATCAAATCGACGCTCAGCGATTTCGTTTCCGGACAGAGAGTAGAATATCGAACCGTCTTCGGCGACAATCGGCATGCCGTTGCGCATGAGATGTAGTTCTTGAATTTCGTTTCGCGCATTGCGGATCGCCACGCCGAACGCTTCGCCATTCATATAAAGACGCCGCGTTAGGTTCAGCATAAGGTCGGACATCGACTGATAGTCGTTCGGCCGCCGCATAATCCGCGATAAAGACGATGTTGTAACGCGCGTACGGCCTCCATCCGCATTCTTTTGCCAATGGTCGCCTGGGCACATCGCCACCGTCTGTGCGTATGCAGACACGCAGGCTTCTACCATTGCACTGCTGGAACCGCCCGGCTCCAGCGAATATCCGAGTTGCCACCAATTCATAAACCGACCGGCTGTCGCAGACAGCCAGCCATCAGACAGCAAATATGGCCCAGGGCGGTATGCGCCCTCGGCCGCCTTTCGGAATGGAGACAGAACGCGCGACAGAAGGCCCAATTTAGCCGGCCTTCATCTCGCGCGTGCTGTAATTCTGCGCCGTATCCGCCTTCATGTCCTTGTCGGACACAGGCTGCTTCCCGCGCGGCTTGGCGGCCGACTGCTTCGCCCGTTCCGCCACAGGATCAACGCCCCGCGAACGATATCCGTGCGGGCCGACGGCCACCGCGACACCGCTCTTATGCACGAGCCGACCGGACGCGTCCGGCGCCACCTCGTTAGGATCCGCTGATGCGCCGGTTTCCAGGATGTACCAGGTGTCCTGCATCAATCATTCCTCAAAAGAGGAACAGGCCGGCTCAGCCGGCCTGCCTCAATTAGTCAACCACGACGATGTGGAAAGCGCCGGTCTTCGCGTTGCCGCCCTGCGCGATCGCGATCTTTACGCGGTCGCGACCAAGCGCAATGCGATCATTCACAGCCGTTCCACCGGATGCGTACAGCGCGGCGACACCTGCGGTCGAGTGTGTCGCCTGGCGCGGTGCCTTCACGGCGGCGGCGTTGACGTCGCTCTGCGTCCAGATCGTTTCGCCGGTCGCTTCAGCCGTGATGGTGAAATCCACGCCATCAGCATAATCGGTCTTGATGTAGTGAATCTCGTGGATGTAGCCACTCAAGTAAGGACTGTACGCTGTTGCAGTACCGTCCGATGCCGTGGTGACGCTCACCACAAACCGTCGTGTAGCCATGGCTTAAAGCCTCCTCTATTCGGTTACGGGTGGTTGGCGGGCCGGCTATTCGGCCCGCTCGGCACATCACCAGGTCGTGCTGTCGATGTACTGGACCATGCCGCTGCGGCGCATCTTCCAGGTCATCGGAAGAATCATGCGTAGGGCAAGGCTGTTAGTCTGGAACATGCTGCGGATCGGATCATTCACGGTGCCAGAAGCAGTGACGATCTCACCCGGCGCATCAGACATGTGCAGCACGGCCTGTTCTGACACGTCGAACTGCGGAACATCGCCTGACCCAGACGCAAAATCCTCTGCATCAACGGCAATAATCCGACGTGCGGTGGCGTTGGTCGACGTCAACACGGTGAACTCAGACATGAATCGGTCCGCCCACCCAAACGTGCCGTCCGGACCCGGCATCATAGCCAGGCGACGAGCCTGCTGCGGGTGCATGATTAGCACCATCGAACGGCCAGCGTTCGCGGTATCGAACGGCGCCATCAGCGCGTTAATATCCTCGATCACGGCCTGGTAGTCGCCGCCACCGAACGCTGTAGCCGCGGCGGACACACCATGAAGAAGACCAGCCGGGCGGGTCGTCGACTCAGCCGTGGTGTCCAACAGCAGCCCATCCAGCGTAATAGCAGTGCGGCGCAAAATGGACCGGCGCAGCACGCTTTCCAGCGCCGGCGTCGTATACATCGCCGCCTCTTTCGACATCGTGGTGATGATGCCAAATTTCCGCGGAGAGATGCTGACGGAACCGACCGTCATGCGGCCGACCGGGATCGGGTCACCTTCAAGCACAAACCCGCCGGCCAGCGCGGTATCGCTGGACGAGGACGGGATCGTCACCGAGCCCTGGTTGTTGTTGAAAGTGACCTTGATGCCCTTCGCAGCCAAGCCCGGATAGATCGAGAACGGCGAGAGCTGGTCGAGGAAATCGGCGGTCGCGGTCTGGACCAGTTGCGACGCCCACCCGGAAGTCGACGTAGTCGCAATCGTGGCGTCCGCCTTCGTGACAACGGCGGCGGTCGCCTCGTGCCCAGGGTACCGGTCTTCCAGCACGCGCTCAATCGGCTTGCCGGTCACCTTGGAAACGAACTGACAGAGCGCGGCGCGAACGATCAGGTCTGACGCTTTGATTTCAGGCTGTGGGAAACCGAGCGGACGACGGAGGACCGTCGGCGCCCCGGCGCCAGCACCGGCCGAACGCTGCGCGTCGGCACCGATCTTCGCCTCGGCTGCCTGCAGCACGGTCAGGCGCTTTTCCTCGGCGTCGATCTGGCCAGTCAGTTCGACCACGGCGACCTCGTCGATATCCTCGGCGGCGGTCAATTCGGTCAGGCGATCCTTCTTCGCGACGAGTTCGTTCTGCGCATCCATGATGCGCTGTGCAAGCGTAGACATTTTCGATGATCTCCCGGTTACGGGTGGGTTGACGGCGTTCCCGCCGGGGTTCGGAACCAT
>ERZ724505.2117-NODE-2117-length-10166-cov-8.627040_pt1 | contig 10166 bp, 10 predicted proteins | sample MGYA00376038_ERZ724505 | MGnify/ENA primary metagenome ERZ724505 (study PRJEB28724, sample SAMN07190884) | wastewater metagenome | isolation source: effluent of sewage treatment plant in Hong Hong | place: Hong Kong | collected 2016-03-17 ...
TCGATAGCGATTTCAAGCTGCATGACCAGCTTGCCGATGTCAATGGGCAGGCTAGCGAGGCGTGCGCGCTTGTACTCAGACGCGACGAAGGTGCCCACGTCGGCAAGTGCATCGTCAAGCTGGCGAAACAGCTCTACGGTATCGACAGGCAAGCCCGCAAGCTGAGCACGCCGGTAGTCCGCGATGATTTGTTTTAGCTCATTCATGGCTTGACTTTCGCCGCTTTCTTCCGTGCTGCTACGGCTTTGGGATGTGCGCAGTCAGTTGCGTGCCCTTTCGGCTCCGTCGCTTTACACACATAACAGCGACGAGGACCGCCAAAGCAATCCGACTTGACCCACTCCTTCGGGCTGCGTTTATAGAGTGCCGGGACGGAGCGCCACCGCATCGCTGGGTTGCCATTCCAACTGATGTCAACCCACTGTCCTGCCGGGTCTACGGCACGGACGTAGCACTCCCAAACACCCTCGCGACGAAGCTCAGTGTGCCCAGCTCGCTCGCTGTGCGTGTCGTACAAAACATCGCCGACTTTCAGATCGCTGATTTTCATCCCGTCATTGTCGCCAATTTGAAACAGCAAGTCAAGCGGTTTCGCACCATCTTTGCATGATGGCACGCCGACGACGAGAGCCCGAACCTACGAAACATGCGCAGACGCAGACGCGCAGTCTTGAGCCTGTGACGCCTGCCGGTACGCCGGTCAAGTCCGCACCGAGAAAGCCCGACCCGTCGGACCACACCTCGCAAACGCCCGTTCAACCGGGTATCAGCAATCGAGGTATTCTTGGCTGGACTGTCGACAGTGCCAAGATCGCTTTGGCCAGCCACATGGGCGGGCAGTTTGGCGCTTCGGGCCTTTTGTCCGATGCCTTTTGGTCGCACCCCATCATCCGAAAATGCCGCAGTGAGCGAAACGAGGTTCTCAGCAAGCTGCCGCGCATCGTCTCGCCGCGCCGCAAGCGTGACAAGCAAGCCGCCTACGCGGCGGACTGGTTTAAAGAGTACCGGGACGCCATCTTCCCTGACTATGTGCTGCGACAGTGGCATGACGACGAGATGCAGATGGGCCAGTTTATCAGCGGCATGGACTGGGAGGAGCGCCGAGACGGGCGGCATCGCTGGTGGCTGCCCGTCCACAAGCCCTGGCATCCAAGCCAAACGCAATACTTCTACCGAGGCGTCGGGCGGTCTGTAGACGGCGGCGTGTTCCACGCGACGACGCTCAACAAAGGTCTGCTCGTCGTCGAGCCGGGCATGGGTCGCTGGGTTCTCGGGCAAGTCGCAGCACGGCAGCCTTGGCTGCAAGGGCTCGTATTTTCATTGGGGAATGACTTCATCGGCGACGGGTACAACTTCTTCGATAATCTGGCCTACCAGGAACGCTTTGGCCTCGGTTTTATGCAGTATTTCCACCGAGACGACTACAACCGTCCCCAGGTAAACGCCAGCGTCGGAAGCATCCAAGGCGCGGGCGCGGGCGCCGTTATCCCGATGCGGCTCGGCAGCGACGGGCAAAAGCAAGAATACCTCGAAATGGTCGCGACGGCCAGCGGTAGCGGTGCGAGCGCGTTTGACCAGACCGAAGCGCGCATTCTGCGTCGCATCTGTCTCGCGTATCTCGGGCAAGACATGACCTCCGTAGGGCAGACCGGCGGCTTTGCGCAGGCCAAGGTGCAGGGCGGCGTACGCTGGGAAAAATTCGAGGAGTCGGCAAGCTGGTTCTTCGACGCACGAATGGAACGTGAGCGCGACCCGGAAACTGGCGACGAACGGGTCATCTGGGAACCGTGCGACGGCGTGCTGTACAACCAAGTCAGCAAGTGGGTCGGGTGGTACAATTTCGGCTCATGGGACTGCATGCCGCATTACTATTTAGATGCGTCTCCGCCCGCTGTACAAGCCGAGCGAGAGGAACGGCAGAGCAAGAATGCGGTAGAACGGTCGCGCGCCATCCAAGCACTCGCAGCCGCACTGCCGCAACTGATCGCCGCGATGCCGGAAGTCCAGGCTCGCGAGTGGTTCGAGCAAGCCGGAGTGCTATCCCAGCTCGGCGACCGAAAGCCCACTAAAAAGCAGGCCAAGGTGACTGCGGAATCTGAGGAAGAGCCCGAAGCTGCGGAAGTGACAGAAGACGCGAAGGGCGACGAAGCGGCAGACGAGGGCGAAGCCTAGCCCACCGAGAAACGGATATCCGGCGCCAGTGCGGTCAGTTCTTCGCGCAGCTTGGCGGACACGTAGCCCAGCCAAAACGGCTTGTCTGCGGTGCTGTAGGGCAGTGCATCCAGGTTTTTGTTTCCCGTGTATGTGTGCTGCGACAAGTAATACTTGACGTACTTGCGCCGTCCCTTCGGGCACGCCACGATGTAGGTCGGCTCTTGCGTCGGCTCGACAGCCTGGCGCAGCTCCTCACCTACGTTGTTGGTACGATTCAGATCGAAGTAGCTGCCCACCTTGGCCTGCTGGCGCTCCTCTTGCAGTGCTTGGCGGCAGCCTTCCTTCACAACAGCGATGGCACCCTCTACAGTTACAAGATCACCGTTTTTTGGCGTCTCGACGGGCGACGCGCACGGCGCGCAGAACTCAGGCGACCAATTGTGTTGTCTTCCGTCTGACAAACGCACTTTATAGCTACCAGAGTCGTTGATGCCTTCCACTTGCGCTCGCGTCCCAGTGGGCACACCGGGGTAGCCCTCGTCAGTGCGCATGACCCAGCCGCCGACGGGCACGGGATGCTTGCGCGTGCTCGTCTCATTGGGCGTCAGCTTCCGCGCCGGGGCGGCGATGGACTTCTTCGCCGGTACTCCGAGAGCCCGACGGCAGTGCGCAAGCTCGGCTTCAAGTGCTCCCCACGTCACCCGCGACGGACGAATGAGGTCATCAGCACTGAAATGCTTGGACGAGATGGACAAGAGATCTTTCACGACACGCATGGAGACTGAAGCGTAGAGCTTTCGTTCTTGAACGACGCCCAGCCGTCGCTCCTCGCTGTGTCCCTTGACATACCAGTGAGAGCACACATCGAACAGCCCCGCCTTGAGCACTTCTCCGACGGTGCGGTACTGCTTCGCCGCCGCGAGCGCTTCGACCTCCGCCCAGGTCTTGCCGAGGGGGCGGAAGTTGTCGTAAGATTCCTGAACAAATGGCCCGTCATTCCTGTCAGTTAGGATGTGGGTGTCCCCCTGAAAAATGGCTGGACGGACTTTGCCAAAAACAGGATCACACCACTCCCACTCCTTGCAGACTGCGCGCAGCTCGGCGGGCGGCAGACCGGGGCGGAAAGGCTCCTCAGACTTAGCAGACTGCGGCTTCGGCTGCGGTGGGTTGACGAGCGCTTTGGCAGCTTCCCAAGACAGGCCGTGAGGGCGAAAAGTCGCGTCTGCGCTGTCCCACCAGCTTCCGACCTTGCCGTCAGGTCCGATGTAAGCGTAGCGTTTGCCGTCAGTCGTGAGCACGACGATGCCGCCTCCCGGGGTGTCCCACTTCAGCTTGTCGCTGGTGAGGAGGTGGGCCGGGACGTCTGCGACTTTGCGAAACGGGGTGCGGTTGATTTGGGTCATGGTTCCTCTTTTCGGTTTTGTTCATTGTGCCAGACACAAACGGAATGTCAAGAAAGAAAACCATCATGAGCTATGCGACGGCAATTTTTCACAGCTCATGCCCTGTCCGACGGTTTGGCGGAAGGGCAGCTTGTTTTTGACCTTGTGACCGGAGACAAGGACACCTTTAAGACAGTCCTACGTCCCGAAGGTGCGAAGTTTCGCCCGGCCAAACCCTGGCTCGACGCTCACGATGACAAGTCGTGCAAAAAGGTTATCGGGCGCATGTCCGATGAGCCTCTTGAGCAAAGCGCCGATCGGCTGCGCGTGCTGGTCAACTTCGACCTGGAATGCCCCGAAGCTGCGGAAGTCTACCGCAAGCACAAAGCCGGGTTTCTGGAAGGCTGTTCCGTCGGGTTTGACCCGATTTCGTACCACATTGAAGACGTGGACGGTGAGGAAACGCTCGTTTACGACGAGTATTGGGTCCTAGAAGGCAGCTCCTGCGCCGTGCCATCGAACCCCATGGCGCTCATGCAGCGCAGCGCGGACCAAACTGAGTCGGCCCGGCTTAAGCTCGACGACGCACTGCGCGCGGCCAAAGCGTCCATGGTCACGCAGACGCTCATTTTCAGCAAGGAGCGGTTCAAGACTGCCGACGCTGCGAAAGAGTGGGCCAAAGACCACGGCTTCAAAGCACCCGCTGTTGACGAGACGGAAAATAGCTTCCGTCTGCGCCAGCGCGAGCCCGGCGAGTTTGTCGAAGGCTCGCTGCGCACGATTTCGCTCACCGACGGCGTGCAAGCAGTACAGGGCCACTTGAAGTCGTCACGAAGTGCAGCGTCACCCCTTGGCCAGCCTAATACGCCGGAAGTGTCCGCGCCCATCGCGCCCGAAGCTTCCGCGTCTGCCGCGCCTGTTAGCTCGACGCGTGCCATCGAGGCAGTGGAACCAGCGAGCACTTTCGCTGTGCGTGAGCCTGCGGGCATACACCATCCACAGACAGAAACGCAAGGAAAAAAATTACCAATGAAACCGGAACACCGATCGTTACACCGCTACATGATCGGCTCGTCGCTCGGACGGGCGGCGGATCACATGGAGGCCATGGGCGCTTTCCCCGCAGGCCATGAGCATCGTGCATACCACCGAGCGTGTGCCGAACGCGCCATGGACGATGCCTCACACATGACCCGCATGGTCATGGAGGGTATCGAAGAGGGGCATGACGATGCCGCAGCGGACGCCGAGATGATCGGCAGCATGATTCGCGCGTGTAATGTCGAGGGCGACGAGGCTCTTGCGAAGCGCTGGGAAACCTGTCAGCGCAGCGCGCTGGCCTACGCTTCGACGACTTGGCGTGAGGCAGGCAAGCAGATCGGCGTGTCGAGCCCCGACGACCTCGTGACCCAGATTCGCGCCCATGAGGCAGTCGCCGCACAGCACAAGAAGCTACTTGCCCAGCATCGCAGTGTCGAGCAGGCCAATGTGTCGGCAGAGCGTGCTGAGCTTGTCAAGGGGCTTGTCGGCAAGGGTCTAGTCTCGCCAGCTCTCGAAGCTGAGATGCTCGGACTTGACCCAGCGGACCCGAAGCGTGAGCGCCGGTCGAAGCTTGGCCCGTGGTCGCCCGAGCGCATCCGTCGGTTCGCCATGCAGGTCGAAGGCGCGCTGCCCGAGATCGTCACCCGCGCTGCGCCGGTCGTCACCACCGAGGGCAAGGTCGCGCCGCAGTCGGACTTCGTGCCGGGTGTGCCGGATGTCAAGCTGATTCCGCAGGTTCGCAGTGCGAGCGACGAAGCTCTCGCCGCTGCCATCGCGGGCTCGGCCAAGTGCCTCGGAATCAAACCTGAAACGATCACAAAACACGCAACCCAGATGGGGCGGAAGTAAGGAAGGAACGAAGCAATGAGCGAAATTCTTCAGCCCCTCGTGGGCAACCTGCTCGGTCTTGAAGTCCTGAAGGATGTCAAGATCGGCGCGGGCGTGAACATCGAAGCCGGAAAGATCTACGTGTTCGTCGGTGGCTATTTGAAGGTGCCCGCCGCTGCGAACGCGGCCACCGGCAAGTCCCCGGTGATGGCATGTGAGTCGGTGGACAACAGCCTGGGTGCCGATGGTGCCAAAACCGTGACCTGTCAGCGCGGTTTCCGTCTGTTCATGGCGAATGACGGCACGAATCCCATCACCCAAGCGAACGTGGGTGTCAGCCCCGGCTACCTGTCGAGTGGCACCACCGTTTCGTCCAACAGTGCGGACGGCCCACCGATCGGCCAGGGCGGTGCTCCGGCAGTCGTTTCGTTCAACAAGCAGCCCCCGGAAGGCGTGTACGGGCGTCCGGTGGAAGTGGAGATCAAATAAGCCATGTCGCAGAGCCCTACCACCATTGCCAATCTGACCCCCGACCAGCAGCTCATTGCGTTCAACTCGCTGGTTCAACAGGGTCTTCAGGAAGCGTACGACCTCACCGACGGTGAGGAAGTAGCATTTCAGCAGAGCATCTTCTATCCGAAGATCGCCCGCTGCAAGATGCCCACCGACTTCGCGCGGCAGCTTCCCGAGATCTATAACCCAGACGGCTCGCTGACCAGCACCCTGCTGGCCGGACGGCTGCCCCGCAAGGACATCATCGCGCAGCTCATGCCGCTGGGCTCGATGGAAGCGCTCGACATCAACGGCGGCGGCGCCAAGGCGTATCCACTGCTCCGCGAGGCGCAGGACATTGACCTGGGACCGTACGAGCACAAGTCCCGCGTGTCCCGCTGGCTGTTCGCGTCGGACATCCACGGCACGATCGCCAACTTCATCCGCATGCTGCGCCGCAGCTCGGAGAAGAATGCGGACATCCTGGTCAGCAAGCTGCTGAACAACGGAAACACCGCGTCGTGCTGGCACACTGGTGTCACAGGCAAGAAGTTCTTCGACACCAGCATCCCGTGTGACCTGGCGTCGAACCTGCTCGGCGAGACGTTCGACAACTACTTCACGGCCACCCCGCTCACCGTGGCGAACCTCGTGAAGCGCATCAGCTACGGTCGCACGATCAAACTGGGCGATGGCATCCCCGGCGGTGTGAACTTCGACACCCTGGTCATCCCGCCCGAGCTGATGTATGAGGGCGAGACCGCGACGATGCTGCAAAACATCGTCTATGGTGGTACCAACGCTGCCCCCGGCCAGCCCGCGAACACCGCCGCAGTTGGTGAGAACGTCGCCTACGTGATGCGCCACGTCAAGCACGTTGTCGTCGCTGACATGCTGACCTCGCGCCTTGCCGATGGCACGGGCGCCGGTCCTGCCGCGACGTGGTACCTGATTGACTCGCGCCGGTATGCGCTGGGCTACGCTCGTGCCCTTGGCCCGCAGTACGCCTGGCAGCTCAACCCGATGGACACCATCGTGTTCGAGGAGAACGAGTATCGTGCCAAGGTCAACACTTGGGAGGGCGCCGGGTATTACTTGCCGCAGTACGCCGCTAAGTGCGTCGGCGTGTAGCACGTAACACGCTCCCATCGGTATTGTGAAGGAAGGAGGGCCGCGCAAGCGGCCTTTTCCTTTTCCGCTTGACACCTCCCCCACCTTCCATCATCCTCTGGTAGAACCAACACACAGAGGAGCCAATGGAACCAATCTTTACCAGTATCACCCCTGACTTTTCGCAGGCGCACATGCGCCTTGCATCCGAAGCTAGCGCCACCGCCGAGCCGCACACCAGCAAGAAAGCCCAGCGTCGTGCCGCTCGTACGGCTGCCGCCATCGCCGCAGGGCGTAAGACCTTCGCACAGCTCCGCGAGGAAGCCGCTGCGCAGAACCCCGATCGCTACGCCTTCCGCAACCTGGGCACTCGCAAGACCGGCATGATCAGTGCCAGCGTACGACCCTTCATCAAGCAAGAGGCCAAGTGAAATGAGCAAGCAAGAAAAACAGCAGTCTCAGCAGCCCCAGTCCCAAGCGACGACGGACAGCCCGAACATGGAGCCACAGCTGAACCTCGCTGACATGCAGCGCCAGCTCGCCGCGTTCCATGATGCGATGCGCGCCAGTGATGCCCGTATCTCGGCAGTCGTCGCCGACACGCGAGCCCAGCTCAACGAGCTGCGTGCACTCCTCGCGGGCGAGCGCATTGAGCAGGCCAAGGGGGGTGATGAGTCTCCCGCCTCCCTAAGCTACCAGCTCGCCCCGTGGTCCAGCACTGCGCTCGCCCCCATCGAAGATGGCGATAAGCTCATCCTGAAGTACAGCCCGCGCAACGGACGCGGCAATCATCTACAGCACGGCGAGTATTGCTCGGCAGGCGTGACGCTGCATGCCCCGCCGGGCTACGTTGTCGTCGTCGCGCAGCGCTTGCCGATCGGCAAGGACTTCTACTACCAGAACATCATGCGCTTCGAGGGCAACGCGGCAGCAACGCGCCCGGTCAGCGTGTTTTGCTCGGTCCCCGAGGGTGAGCGCGAGTACCACATTCCGGTGGGCCACCCCATCGGCGCCGCTTGGCTCGAAAAGGTGGTGAGCTAGTGGACCCAAAAACCGTCGCGTCTTTCCGTCACGAATACGGTAGCGGCACGTCAAGCGGCACGGCGCCACCCTCCCCACCCGATACGCGCGGAGTGGACTACGCCGCATATTGTGAGGGCGTCGCTGCGCAGCTCGCCGGCAATCCGGCCATCCCGACAGCCAGCACAACTACGCATCGTCGTGTCTTGGCACATGCTCTCGGGCGACATGACAGCGCACACCATGCCGACATCCTGACGCTCGCCAAGCTGGCCGAAGTGCTCGACAACATGCTCGCCCCGCCCGCCGCTTCCGCGACCTAGTTCTCGTCGGGCCACCATCTTTAGGTATGGCCTACCTGAAGAACGAAACGCCGGTTTCTCCGGCGGAAGCTCTCTTTCTGTGGAAGACACAGCAGATTGCTGGGACGAACATTGCGCACAATGGCGAGATCGTCACCAGCGCCAATGGTTCTGTGTACGCACAGAGCGGCGATGTCATTCGCACCGCTGCGGACCTTGTGACCCCCGGCGCCTGGTACGTTTGGCGCGGACTGCCCTACCTCGATACCGGACTGCACTACACAACCGAGCTGTGTTTCCAGCATGACGGATCGGGCGGTTTACGGGTCAAAATCAGCTTCCGCGCGGGCTTCTCCGGCGGCACTCCGAATATCACCCGCACTCCGAGCGCCGCTGATGAGCAATACATCTTGGGCGGCGGCACTGACGCGAGCCCTACGTACTACCCGTTTTTGCAAGCGCCGGGCTTCCGTATGCAGGGGCTCTTTTCTGAGAGTGACGAGTCGCAGTTCGTCATGTTCTACCCGGTGGGCGGTGGAGCTTGCGCAGCGCTGTGGATGATTGACCGGCCACAGCCAAACCCGCAAGGCGCGGGCGGCGATCTGCTCGACAAAGAGCGTATCACGTTCTACGCGGCGACCGGGGCAAACTGCGCGCTCGCGCTGAGCGTTGCACGCGAAAATACGGCTCCGTTTAGTCTGTTCAACCTTGGCCAGCCCACACAGCTTTGGGGCCGTGTGGCAGCTTGCATGGAATGGACGTACGACAGCGCAGGAAGCCCGGTGCGCAGCATGCCAGGGGGTTGCGCCACCAGCACGCTGTACAGCGAGCCTACGGTGCCTGAGATGCCGCTGCGCTATCGCAGGCGCGCAGCCCTGGCAGGTGTCGTGCTGTCCGGTGAAGTTGGCGATGCAAACACGGTGGATGATAAAGGCACGTCGACCTGGTTCCGCTTCGCAGGCCAGACGAAGGCAAGCCCCGTCCTACTTGACAGCGTAAACCCGTCTACTAGCTGCGTCGAAACCGGCGCCACGCTCGCCCTGGGCGATCTGCTGTTCCCTTGGGACGGCACGGCGCTTGTGGTCTAGTCTCGCAGGTAGCATTTAGCAAAAGCGTAGCCGTCGCGAAAAGCAAGAAACAGAGCATTTAGGTGGCCATCCTGGTACACGATACCTTTCCGCCACAGTTCACGTGCCTCTTTGTCTAAGCGGCTTCCTTTGTGTTGCTTGTCAAAAGCAGCGATCAAGTCTTCGTGTTCTTTGGTGTTGAGCATCGTGAAACCAGCATGCCAGCACTTGCAAAAGACTGCAAGCACTATTTTACTTATTGTTTCAGTTCCCACTACTCCCGAAGCCGGATGTGCCGCGTACCGTCTCACTTAGCGCGGGGACGACAGAGAACCGCGCTGTGTAGACCGGGCTAAAAACGATCTGCGCGACGCGCTGGCCGTGCCGTAGTTCGATGGGCTCGCTGCTGACGTTGCGAAGATGCACGCCGACCGGCCCCCGGTAGCCGCTGTCAATCGTCCCAAGCCCCACGAGCAGGCCAAGGTTATGCGCCGACGATCGCGGACGCACTTGCCCTTCCACGCCGTCCGGCAGCTCGAAAGACACGCCCGTTTGAAACCACGCGGCTTCGCCGGGCATAAGCACCGCCATGAAGCCCTCTCGGGGATCGTCGTGATTGATCCTTGAGCAACTCACGTCGTCAGGCACTCGCTCATAGCAGCTCAAATCAAGTGCCAAGTCCGCCCCAGCATCGCCGGGTTTCGCGTAGCACGGTGCCACCGCCCCCGGCGCGACGCAAATCTTCAAAAACAGTACGTTGGTTGTGCTCA
>ERZ724505.2120-NODE-2120-length-10162-cov-83.391610_pt1 | contig 10162 bp, 8 predicted proteins | sample MGYA00376038_ERZ724505 | MGnify/ENA primary metagenome ERZ724505 (study PRJEB28724, sample SAMN07190884) | wastewater metagenome | isolation source: effluent of sewage treatment plant in Hong Hong | place: Hong Kong | collected 2016-03-17 ...
GCTTCGACCAGGCCAAGGGGCAGGCCGAAGAGTGGGGCAGCAAGCTCAAAGGCACCGTCGATATCGTCACGGGGGCGCTGGCCGCTCTTGGCGTGGCTGCGAGCGTCAGCGCGTTCGCGAACGCGATCAAGGATTCGATCGACTACGCGGACGGCCTGAACGACCTGTCGCAAAAGGTCGGGCTTACGGTCGAGACGCTTGGCGGCTTGGAGTACGCGGCAAAGCAGTCAGGCGCCGACCTCGACACGGTTGCCAAGGGCGCGCAGAAGCTCGCCGAGAAGATGGCCGACGCGGCTGGCGGGAATGCCGAAGCGGCGGCGGTGTTCGACCGTCTCGGGGTGTCGATTCAGAACACGGACGGCAGTCTCAAACCGCTCGACGATACGCTCCTGCAACTCGCCGATCGGTTCGCGTCCTACAAGGACGGCCCCGAGAAAGCGGCCATCGCGCAGGAGCTGTTCAGCAAGGGCGGTGCGGCGCTGATTCCCATGCTGAACTCGGGCAGCGATGCGCTGCGCGAGGCGATTGCCGAGTATCAGAAGTACGGCGGCGTGACGACCGACACGGCGCAGAAGGCCGACGCCTTCAACGATACGCTAGAAAAGATCACGTTGATGAACGGCGCATTCACGCGCTCGCTGTCGGCGGCGCTGCTGCCCGTCCTGCAATCACTCGCGGACATGTTCGTCGACGCCAGAGGAAAGGGCGGCGACTTCGGCGGCGTGATTGATACCATCGTGGCCGGCGTCAAGATATTGGCCACGACGTTGATCGGGGCGACGGAGGCGTTCAACGTCATCGGCCAGTCGCTGGGAGCCTTGGCGGCTGCCGCCGTGGCGCTTGCCAGCGGCGAGTTTTCGCGCGCGTGGACGATCCTCAAGGAAGGCGGGACCGATGCGGTCGGTTCTGTCACGAAGGCGATCGACGATGCGTCCAAGATTTGGGACACGTCGACTACAGCGATGGTTACGGCGTCGACCAAGAGCGGCCCCGCGATGGCGGCGCCGATCGTCAAGGCCGCGAAGGACTCGAAGGACGAGATCGACAAGTTCATTGATTCGATGCGCGCCGCGCAAACGGCGGATGAGGTGGGGCTCGCGACGAACACCATCAAGCAACTTGGCTTGCTTGGGCAGGCGCTCGACAGCGGCAAGATCGGTCGCGACGACTACAACGCATGGATCGATGTCATCCTCGACAAGGATCCGATCCTCAAGGACGAACAGGACAAGATCAACAAGGCGATGAAGGAAGGCGCCGACGCGGTCGACAAGATCAAAGACTCATGGGACAAGGAAATCGGCTCGCTTGACGATCGCATCGGCAAGCAGCGCGACGCCAATACCGCCTTCGGCCTTGGCAAGGCGGCGCTCATCGATCTGGAAATCGCGCACCTCGACGAGAAGATCGCCGTTGAGCAATCCGGCGATGCCTATTCGCCCTATGTGGATCACCTGGAAACTACGCGCGGCAAGCTCGTGGAGCTGCGCGACGCGGTAGCGGTGGGCGAAGGACTGGCGCAGCAAAAGAAAGACCTCGACGACGCGGCCAAGGCGTGGGATTCGTACCTGAAGGACGTAGGCGCGAAGGTCGAGGACTTCGTGACCGACTTCGTGGACAACGGCGCGGCGGTCGCGTTCAAGAACCTGTGGGGCGACTTCAAGAAGTGGGCTCTGCAGGCACTCGCGGACATTGCGACGAAGCAGATCGTGGTGCCGATTATCGGCTCGGTGATGGCGGGGCCGGCGAATGCGGCCGGCGGTGGTGGTGGCGGGATCTTCGACACGATTGCCGGGATCGGCGGCAAGGTCGCGGGCGTATTCACGGACATGGGCTCGGCTGCGTCGACGTTCGTCGACGTGCTCGGCACCGGTGCGCCGATTGGTCAGGCGTTCAACGCGGCGCTTGCGACGGGCTCGCTGTCGCTCGGCTCGCTGGTGCCCGTGGTTGGCGGTGTGATCGCGGCGGGCACGTTGATTTACAAGTGGCTCGACAGCAAGCGCGGCGGCCCGAAGGAGGGGGGCTTCGCCACTTCCGGCGCGACGCCGGGCATCAGCGGGACGGACGGGTCCGGCCGGTGGTTCACCCCGAGCGGCATGGACTCGGGCATGCAGTCGGCCGTCACTCAGATCAATCAGACGTTCGACAAGTGGATCGACTTCTTCGGTGGCACGGGCTCGGCCACCTTCGCGCAGGGATTCAGTACCGATCCCAACGGTTCGGCGCCGAGCAACGTGCATACCGGCGCTTGGGTCAACGGCCAGCAGGTATTCGACAATCCCAACGGCAACGTCGGACGCGACGACGAGTCGCTACAGACCGAGCTCGCCACGCAGGCATCGCGCGCGATCCTCGCGGCGTTGCAGGCGTCCGAGCTGCCGGACGTGATCCACGGATACCTCGCATCCATCGACGTGAGCACTGCCACGGTGGAGCAGATCAACGCGGCGCTGGCGCACGCGGCCGACCTGAAGGTGCTGGTGGACCAGGTGTCCGCGCTGCCGGTGGACATGGCGAACGGCTTGCTCGCGGCGCTGGGCGTTGATCCTGCGCTGGATGCCAAGATCGCGGCCTTCGCGGCATCGTTCAAAGAATTCTCGGACGCGGCCGACAAACTGCATGCGGCCATCGAACGCAATCCCGGCAAGGAAGCGGCCGACCAGATCGCGGCAGCGACCGAGACGACGTTCCAGAGCGTGGGTCGCCTGCGCGGCTCGCTGGAGGACGCGCTGTCGGCCTACGATGGCACGACGGCCAGCACCAAGCTGCTGACGGACGCCACCAATGCCTACGTGGACGCGCAGGTGGCGGCGCTGGTGCAGATCATCCAGGTACGCGACGGGCTCGCCGGATTGTTCGGCGACACGATCCGCAACATGGACCTTGCGTTGATGTCCACCGAGGAACAGAAGAATTTCTACATCGGTGAGGCATTGGCGGCACAGGCCCTTCTGGCCAATGCCACGGATCCGGCTGAGATTGACCGCTTGACGCGGCTCATCAATAACGACCTGACGGCCGCGTTCCAATTGATGGACCCGGACGAGCAGAGGGCGCAGCACGACTACCTGCGCGGCATCCTCGACACGGCGCAGACCACGGCCAACACGCAACTAGATCTGGCGCAACAGGCGGTAGAGGACGCCGGCGAGAACGCGACCGACATCCTCGGCCGCATCGACACGGCGGTGAGCGCGGCGGCGGACAAACAGGCGCAGGCGGCATTGGATCTGATCGCAGCGGCATCGGCAATGCGTGATGCGGCGGAAGCGGCGAAGGCGGCGGCGGAAGCACAGGCGGCGGCGGCGACGAATACCGCGACGGCGGCGGGCACGATGAATACCGCAGCGAATACCATGGACAAGGCCGCCAATACGCCGATCAACGTGCAGATCGACATCGCGCAGAACAGCGGGCCATGATTACCGACGCGCAATTCGACGCTTGGCTGCAATCGGAATCGCGAGCGCGAGTGATGCTCGTGGAAGCCGACTACGCCATGCAGGCCGATCCGACCGGCTACGACGTGAATGTGGCCGATGGCGCGGCGGCGCTCGGCATCACCGAGTATGCCGGCAATACGGCGGATGCCGTGACCAACAGCGAGCGAGCCGGTGCGTCCTACTGGCGCGCGGCGACGGCCGGCGGATTCCCGACGTGGGTGAGCGTCACGTTCGATAGCGTCTACCTCGTGGATCGTGTCGCGGTTTACTCGCTGCAAGACGGCGCTCCGACCGAGCCGACCGACACGACGACGTGCAGCCTGTATCAGTTGACCGTGTTCGACGTGCAGGTATGGAACGGATGGGATTGGGTGACGGTGGCATCGGTCACTGACAACACGCTTGCCAAGCGCACCGTGACGTTCTCCCCGTACCGCACCAGTGGGGTGCGCGTGCTGATCCACGCGACGGCGGACGATATCTCGCGCGTGACAGAGGTGGAGGCGTTCACGCCGGCGCAGGCCAGCGGGACAGAGTACATCGCCACGCATCCCTTCGTGAGCGAGCCGCAGGACGCGGACCCGAACCGCATCTATGCCTCGATCATCAAGGCGGTGACACCGTTCAAGCAGTCGATGAGCGAGGTTTTGATCGGGCGCACTACCGCGAACTACGGGACGGTTGAGATTGTCAGTTCGGCGGCGACCGATGCGTGGTTGTTCGAGCGGAATTGGATCGGCCAGCGGGTGCGGATGTTCATCGGCGACCAGGACTGGCGGCGGGATGATTTCCGGCAAGTGTGGGGCGGCGTCATCGCGGATTTCCGGGTTAAGGACACGACGACGGTGATCCTCGAATTTCGCGATTTACAGCACTTGCTGAATCAGCCGGTAGTTGCCGAGGGCGTCGAGAGTGGACCGCTACTGTCGCAGCCGATGCCGGTAGCGATTGGCAATTTCTACAACGTGCCGGCGATCCTCGTTGACGACGTGACGCACAAGTATGCGATTCACGACGGCAGCATGAGTGCCATCACGGCGGTGCGCGATCAAGGCGTATTAAGGGGTGGAGTCACGCTCAACGAGAGTGATGGCACGTTTGTGCTACCAGGCTGGCCGAATGGCCGCATTACCTGCGACGGTACCGGTGCACTGGACGACGACGGCGCGGCGATCACAACGGGTGCGAGCTTCATTCGCTATCTCTCGATCGCGCGCGGGTATCTGACGATCGACGACCTCGACATCGACAGCTTTATCACGTTCGCGATGACGTGTCCGCAACCGCTCGGCTATTGGTCCAGCGCGACGGGACAGACGGTGTACGACGTGATTGACCAGGTGTGCAACACGTTGGGTGCGTTCACGGCGGTGACGCGGGATGGCAAGTTGTTCGTTAAGCGCTTCGACTTCGACGGCTATCCGACGATGGCGATCGGCGAGATGGACATTGCACAGGATGGCCTCAAATTGGAGCGTGTCTACGCGCCAGTACGTGATGTCCGTATCGCGGCCAAGCGCAATTACTCACCGAACTCATACACAGTGGGCGGCTTTGGCAGCAACGTAACAGAGGTTGATTACAACACCTACGGCAACAGTCACAAGCATTTTGCGCGAGCGCATAACGAGGCAGGCGCAACGATTCCGAAAGCGCGTCACATGCGAGGGATCGGCACTAGCGCACCCGTGACGCTTGCCAATAGCGCAGAGCAAGACGACGGCGCGATTGCGTCCCTCTTCGTGTCGCAGGCCGACGCGCAGGCCGAAGCCAATCGCCGCATGCGCCTGTGGGGCTTCCAACGCTACCTATTCCGCGTCACGTGCAGCATCCGACCCATGATGCTGCGCCTCGGTGATGTCGTGACTCTCACCCATCGGCGCTACGGGTTGAGTGGCGGGCGCAATGCCGTCGTGACTGGCATCGAGGAACGTTTCGGTCAGAAGCAAGTAATACTCGGACTGATGGTATGAGAATCCTCTACAACAACCTCGCGGACACGGCCACTATCGCGCGGGTGAGCGGTACCGATGCGCTGCCGGCGTCAAACCTGTCCACCAAGGAGCGCGAGAACGTATGGCGTACCGCGCTCGGCACTACAAGCGCGACGCTCGAGGTGCGCTTCTCCGCGGGGCAGAAGGCAATCAACATGATCTGTCTGTACCGCAGCAATCTCACGCAGTCGGCAACGTGGCGCGTCCAGATGTGGACTGACGACACCATGACGACGCAGACCTACGACAGCGGTACCGGGTCGGCGGTGGCCGTGACGGCGCTCGGCGATCTGGAATGGGGCGTCGATCCGCTCGGCAAGACGCTCTATACCGACTGGGGCCACGTGGTGAGCACCCTGTGGCTCGCGTCCACCGTGTACGGCAACTACATGCGAATCGAGGTAACGGACACAGGCAGCACGGACAGTTACCTGCAGGCGTCGCGTCTATTCGTCGGCCAATACTGGGAGCCGACCTACGCGCCGAAGCGAGGCATGCAGACGCAATGGGTGGACACCAGCAAACAGCAGCGCACGGACGGCGGGACGGTGCACGTCGAGCCGGGATCGCAGTATCGGCGCATGAGTGTTGCCGGCGAGTGGATGACAGAAGCCGAGCGCATCCAAGCTACGAACATCTTCCGCGCCAAGGGATTGCGTGAGGACATGTTCGTGAGCGTGTTTCCGCAGACCAACGGCGCCTACGAGCGCGATCATCAGATGCAATGCGTGCTGTCGTCCATCGGGCCGATCACGCTGCCGATGTACCAGCGGGCCAACATCGGTTTCATCTTCGAGGAAATCTGACATGGGATTGCCATCAACTGTCACCTTCGCGGCTGGCGATACCGACTACATCGCCAAGCTGACGCAGATGGTCGCGGACCTGAATGCCACGTACAACGAGTACATCGCCACGACGGCGGGCGAGTTGTTCGCGGGAACGTCAACGACCTCGAACACCATCGGCACTGGTAGCAAATCGTTCACGCTCGCCGAATCGACGCAGCGGGCCTTCAACGTCGGCTCGCCGATCCGGGTTGCAGACGCGGCGGCGCCGCAGACGAACTACATGGACGGCTCGATAACCGCGTACGCGCATCCATCGATCACCGTCAACGTGACCTCGGTCACTGGCAGCGGTACGAAAACGTCATGGAAATTCGCCATCAGTGCGATTGCCGGGACGGTGCCGGTTGCCTCTGGTGGCACTGGTTCTACGACCGCATCAGGCGCGCGAACCAATCTCGGCCTTGGCACGGCGGCGACTACGGCATCGAGCGCTTACGCCACGTCGGCGCAGGGCACGACGGCGGACAACGCGCTGCCGAAGGCTGGCGGCACCATGACCGGCGCTATCGCCGCAGGCAGCAACGACATTAGCGGCGTCAAGGTGCTCGGGCGGATCGCCGAATACGACAACGGCAACAGCGGCGCGGCGAAATCCATCGATTGGGCGAACGGCGCGCAGCAAAAGGTAACGCTCAACAGCAATACGACGATCACCATCGGCACGCCGACGTATCCCGGCCACTACCAGTTGCGCTTGGTTCAGGATGCGACCGGCTCGCGCACGGTGGCATGGAGTGGACTGACTGCTACGCGCTGGCTCGGCTCGGCCGCCGCGCCTGCGATCAACAGCACGGCCAACGGCGAAACGCTGGTGACGATGTACTACAGCGGCAGCGCGTTTACGCAATCGCTGTCCAAGGTCGGAGCAGTCTGACGTGTCCATTTCCATTGTGACATTCGGCGTGGCGGCCAATAGCGGCAGCAACTCGCTGTCCATCGGGGCATCATACACGCGGGTCGCAGGGGATTTCCTGGTGGCTGTGGTCGGCTCATACCGGGCGTCGTCTGGCGTCAGTGCCGGGTGGACACAGTTCGTGTCCACGGGATCGAGCGGGCAGTACCTGAGGGCCGCGTGGCGCATCGCGGATGGAACGGATAACGACGACCTCACTTACTCGTTCACGTCGTCCGGACAGTCCGCGGGAGCCATGGCGGGATTCCGAAGCACCATCGGATTTGACGCGACAGCCATCGACAAGAATCAGTACAACGTGGGCGTCACGTCGGCGGACACCTACGCCCTGGCGGGCTCCCTGACCGGGGTCACGGCGGGGCAATTGCCGGTGGTGATTGGGGGCGAATCGTACACGGCCAAGCGCGCACTGACGCCTGGTGTAAGCGGCACCAATTGGTCGCCTACCTACGGGTCCAACACGTTCGACTATGGCCACCTCGCCTACGCCACCAACACCAACACCGGCACCATTCCTCAGCCCACCATCACGTTCAACGACACGTTTTCATCCATCAAATTCGTGGTTGGATTTGTGCTGAAGGAAACCGCGGCATCCGGCCTCGCGGGTGGTGGTTTGTTCTGGGGGCAATGATGGCGACGCTACTCGAATTGCTGACGTGCCGCGATGACGACTACCTGACGCAGCGGGTACTCGCGGCAACGATTATCGCTGCCGAGGATGTGCGGACGGAAGCGCCGGCAACGCCTAACCACGCAGCGCGAATGGCGTGGGCCAAGACGGTATTCGAGAATCCAGCGCGCGCAGCGGAAGCCATGGTGTGGGCCGTGCTCGCGCAGAATCACGGCGCGTCGGTGGATCAGATCCAAACCGCGACGGATCAGCAAGTGCAGGACGCGGTGAACGCGGCAATCAACGTATTTGCAGGATAGATCATGGGCGACGACGAAGAGCCGCAACGACCCTCGGTAGGCGTTATCGGCCGCATGGTGTTCGACGCCATCCTCGCCATCGTGGTAGCGGCGACCGGCTACTACATGACGACGATTGCGCAGGAGTTACGTGAACTCAACGCGGCCGACGATCAGATCAGGGCCACGGCGAGCGCGTTTCGCGAGCAGGTTGCGCGCGAGAACGTGCGCAAGGACGAATACCGCTCGGACATCGGCGAGATTAAAACGCTACTGCGCGACATCCAGCGCGACATGCAGCGCAAAGCCGATCGCGAAATGCTCGGGCCGGGGATTGTCCGCAAATGATCATCAGCGCAGCTACCCATCCGCACTACCGGGTGCGCGACGATCGCGGCGACGAAGTGCGCGACGTGATCAGGATCGACACGGAAGCGATGACGATCCTCACGCTGGTGCGGGATCGCGCCGGGGCTGCGGTGCGCGAGGGTCACGCGATGGTGACGCAGGAGCGGCGCTTGCTGGCGTATCGCTTCGAGCCGGGCGACGTGCTGCGCGTGCAGATCGGGGGGACGATCCAGTGAGAGACGACTACGACGACGAGTTCGAGGATGACGACGACGGCGGACGTGGGCTCGTCGCGCTCTTGCTCGCGGTGCTGGCCCTGTGGGCGCTCGTGGTCGTGGTGACGTGGGCGCTGCGATGACGCGCGACGATCTCCTGCGGCTGTCGATCAATACCAACGTCGCCGCGTTCCTGCGTGTGATTCGCGAGCGCGAGTCGTCGCAGGACGATAGCGCCTACAGTGTCATCAACGGCGGCGCGCACTTCGAGTCGTTCGCGCGGCATCCGTACAAGGGCCAGCGGACGCCACCAGGCAGGGCTGCGGGCGCCTATCAATACATAGCCTCCACGTGGGGGGACGTCGAGGCGCAGTACAGCATGCCGGACTTCTCGCCGCGCTCGCAGGACGCCGGTGCGGTAGCGCGGCTCATCTATCGCGGTGCGCTCGAGGACGTGCTGGCGGGCCGCTTTGCGGCGGCGGTGGCGCGGTGCCGGCACGAGTGGACCTCGCTGCCGGGGGCGTCGGAGTCGTCTACGTCGTGGACGATGGATAGGGCGCTTGCCGTGTACCGCAAGTGGGGCGGGCGGACGGATGACGAGGTGTCGGCGCTACGGCGCGAGGGCCGCAACCAGCCGCTGCCGGCGCCCGCACCGGGCGTGCCGATCAATCAACCAGGAGGGACAGCTATGGGCGGACTTGCCGCGGCCGGATTGATCGGCCAGCTATTGCAGACGGTAATCGGGGCGTTCGCGCCGGTCGCGCGGGCCAAGGTGGAGGAAGCGGCCGGCAAGGTGACAGATGCGGCCGGGGCCAAGGCGCTCGCGGACGGGCTCATGGGCGTGCTGACGCAGGTCACGGGGCAGGCCGATCCGGTACAGGCGACGGCGGCGGTGCTGGCGCCTACGGACGACGGACGGGCCAAGCTGGCGGCGGTGCAGGAGCAGGCCGTCGCGCGGCTCGGTGACTTCGCCGGCTTTCTCGACCGGATCGCGGCGCTTGAGGCGCAGGCGGTGAAGCAACGCGAGGACTCGCGCGCCAATGCGCGGGCCTTCGCCACCCCGGAAAGTTGGGGGCTGCGGATGAAGCAAGTCAGCTTCACGCAATGGGGCTTGGGCGTCGCAGCGCTGGCGGTGGCGATCCTGACCGCGGTGCAGATGGTCGTCACCAAGCAGGGCGTCCCGGACCCGTCGCTCATGGTCCTGTTGACGGCCATCGTCATGGGCCTCGTCAACACCTTCCGGGATCAGACGGGATTCTCGTTCGGCGGGACGAGCGACAGCAACGCGGCGGCGATCGCGCGGGACGAGCTTGCGGCGCGGCGCAATCAGGAGAGCATGCGATGACCGAACGCATCACCATCACCCCGCGCACGGTAGACGCGCAGGAGGTAGCGTCTATCGTCTCGCTCGTGCAGCTTGGCCGCACCGGCGAGGCGTGGGACCGCTTCCAGGAGGCGAGCATCAGCGACGGCGCGCTCGCGCGGC
>ERZ724505.2121-NODE-2121-length-10162-cov-6.788266_pt1 | contig 10162 bp, 9 predicted proteins | sample MGYA00376038_ERZ724505 | MGnify/ENA primary metagenome ERZ724505 (study PRJEB28724, sample SAMN07190884) | wastewater metagenome | isolation source: effluent of sewage treatment plant in Hong Hong | place: Hong Kong | collected 2016-03-17 ...
AGCGTAGCAGTTTTGGGTTACATTAAAACTAAGAAGATTCGTGTTTCACGCTTTGCGAGAAAACAGGAGTCATCTTTTTATATCGAACTTCGCTCATCCAAAGGATGTGCGAAGTCCCATTCGAGCTTGCTCGGATGGTTTGGATCTTACTATATGGATGCGCTCAGCTCTAGATTTTGAGGAGTTTCCGATAGCTCAAGATTGCCCATTTTAGCCAAGGTGCCGACAGCATAACCAAGCTCTCTTGCAGTTATGCTCTGAGGATAGTGCCCAGCATAACCATAGTCAGCTACTGTTTCCACTATTGCTTTAGCAGTATCTACATCGAGTATATCTTCAATCACACCGGTTTTGATCGATTCACCAAAACCACTCCAGTCATCTTCGTGACTATTGCATGCAATACGAGATAATGCGCCAATAACAATGTCGGGTCGCGTAATGCGCTCTTGTTCGTTCGCAAAAGCCCATAATATGGCTGCAGCAGCGTGGCGATTACCGGTCTTCCCATTTTCATTCGCCCACTCGACAAACTTACGAATCTCACCCCGAGTGAAACAGCCGCCGTCTATCTCTCGTACCATCGCATCACTACCAATAAATTCATAGTATTCTTCACCAAGTTCCTGTTCGAGCTCGTGTGTTTCTGCATCATTCAGAAGCCAGTGGGCTGAGTGCACTCTGCCTAAAGAATCGTGGCCGTATTTTTCACCCCACAGATACACGCCTCGTGCATCAAGACCGGCGATGCCTTGTTCCACGAACAGCTGCTCTCATCAGGCTTGAGGTTACGCAACTGCGCAAGGCGCTCAAACCATTGCTTTAGCCCTCCTACATCGAGAACATACTGCTCATCCAGGTCATGGGCAAGAATATCGCTTTGAATATCGCGCTTATCACTAATGAGTCGTTGAACCGACTCCCAGCGTGTCCTTAGGGTGTCATAAGTACGAGCCTTATCAATCAGCTGTTCGACCGTCATACATGCGCTAACCTCTGGGTCTAGGTCGTAGATAATTTCAAGGTTTTCCCGAAGCTTGCGGGCGGAGGCACCATTCGGAGTTTCTTCATCAAGTGCATCAACACCATACAGGTGATCGACAGCATCATCGATAGCTTCTTCTCGACTTGGACCATCGTCAACAGACTGATTGAGAGCTCGTTGCTCCCACATTAAATCCATCTCTGCTTGTATTCTGGGTTGTAGTTCTGACATATAAAATCCTTTGGTTTTACCCAAACTAAATCTTCAACAGCTTGAAAACTTAGGTTGAGATAGAGTAGAGAGAACCGAGGTGCGGGGTGTAGTGGTTCAGCCAGTATGGCCAAAGCTACACCCCGCAACGCGGCACCTAGGGTTTCGGTGAAGCCCAGTGAAATGGGTCGATGAGGTCAACGGCCGCCTCGTGAACGCACCATCCGGCAAGTCGAGCAAGCATGCGCTTGGGGTCGACAAGCTCGGTGGAGTTGTCCCGATGGTCGAGCTCGTTGAAGAACTCGTAGGGCGTGTCTTCGTCCCACGACCAGATGATGTCGCACAGCTCGTGCGACTTCAACTTGGACACCTCCTGGTGGATGATGTCGTGCAGGTAAACCTCGCGGCTGGCCTCGTCATCCCGGTGGATGAGGAGGTAGGGACTGGTGTCCGTCATCCAGGCGTAGTCGAGGAGGTGCTTCTCGTTGATGATGCGGTTGGCGACCTCGGCGGCGATGTTACGGGTGACGGTGGCCATGAAGACTCCTTGGTTGTGGAATAGATTAGATACTACTAGCAACAGCCAGAATCTGGCTACTCTTAGTAGTATCTAAATCTCTCTACTCTATTAAGGTGCCTTGGAGTACTAAACTCGACAAAACTATGTCATTATATACGATTATGTTAACTTTGTCAATCTTGATGCTATGGAAGACGGTTATGGTATAATAGTCGCAAACCTACGAAACAAAAATGTCAGAACAATTTCCAAGTCCCCACCAGCCACAAGAAATACCGCCAATTGCGCCGGAGTTAGAAGGCTGGCACGGAGTAGCAGCCAAGTATAAAACCTGGCATGAGGGCTTACACCCTCACGTTGAGAATAATCTCGATAGACTAGGCCTTAGCCATCTTATAGACGCTCCGGCGGATACCATCACAGCTCCATACGATACGGTAGAGGCAAACGAGACCATTGACCCAACGCAAGAAATTCAAGAAGCACTCGAAGATGCAAATACGGTACATGTCGATGCACTGATGAATAGTCGTACTTTTTTGGCACATGCCAAAGATGCGGGAGTTGATGTTGACAGTCAGGGACGCGACAATCCAGAATACTGGGATTTGCTCGCCAGTGTAACGGATGGGTATGCTGATTTCCGCCGTCGCAAGGGTGACAGCGAGCTCACAGTAGAAAGCCTCAGTCTCATCTGTAAATTGCCCCAATTCCTCATAGCACAACAGAGGCTCGATATACACGGTGATGATCAATACGACTTACGAGGCCGAGACAAAGAGATCGCGAGCACGTTTAATGCTCATCTTCGCGAGTTCTTTACAGACAACCCCGATACCAGTATAGGAGGCTTCAAGAAAGAGCTCTCCATGATCACTGGGTATATGTTTAATGATGTTGACGATCGAAAGAGAATAATTGAACAGCTAAACGATACGGTGCGTGGTGCGATGCATGAATCCGCCTTTGGGCAAATACTTGAGCGTTCAGGCTATGCTCGAACAGGTACTCGTGAGGCGACCGCCCCGGAAGATCTTCAAGGTATTGATATCGTGATAGACCCTGACAAATGGGATGAACTCTGTCTCGATGTTAAGGCCTCAAAGTTCAAGATCAGAGAGCTCGCCCAAAAAGCAGGCATACCAAACTGGAATAGACCATTCTTCCCCAAGTTAGGACATAACGGTTACAGGGACAGACAGACTGGTGAGCTTGTACCACCTCGCAAGGATGTCATCGTCATATTCTCTCTACTTGAGGACGCCTGGTTTGGAGACCGATTTGCGTTGTCAGATGAGCACATTGATGCGGTAGCACAGATGATTCCGGATGTTATTGAAGAATCGAAGACAGCTCTTCACAATATGTACCAGCAGCGCAATCAGCGTAGGCACGGCAACTCTTGACGCACGCTGCATATAGTGGTAAAGTAGTGTAAAGTTATGGCACGAATAAAAGAATTCATTGTTATAGAACCGCCGACGAGTGGCGAAGTACGCGAGCAGGCTTTTGAAGCGCTTAAAGCCCGCGACTACTTGTCGTTAACTGTTATTGGCACCCAGGAAGTCCCCAAACCGGAGCCAGAAGAGATTGCCTTTAATATTCTCCAGACTTCTCAGACCCCAGAAGGTGGCATGCGACTCATGGGCCGTACAGCGACAAAAGATATTGTTTCCTTGACTACTCTTAGTGACGAATCATTGCCTGCGACAGGCGACATCATCCAGTAAATCATTGCAAATATAAGCTTTTTGTGATATAGTATTCATTATGGATAAAGAACGCCCGACAGGCCTCTCTCCCGAAGCGATTAACTCGCCAAGAGAAGTTACTCCCGAGCAACTCGCCGAGAGTGTTTCAAGCTATCTGGAAAATGCTGAAGAGAGTAGTCCACTTCGACAACACCAGGTCGAAGTATTTGAGGATCTGGAACAATTTTTCGAAGATGGTCACCGTCGAGGATACATTGAACTGCCAACTGGTACCGGAAAGACGGTGCTGTTTGTTGAACTTGCAAAAGCACTCTTAAACACACCAGAGGATGCGCCTACGCCAAACATTTTGGTAGTCACCCCCACACAAGACCTCGTTCGACAAACAATTGGTCGATCAGGCACCAAAGGTTTTGGTGGTTTTGCATCAGAACTTACCGTGAGGCCTTACTACGGTGAGTCAAGCATAGAGGATCGACAGGAATTTACCTCGGCAGATATCGGTATCACGACATACCATTCACTTGATAAACTTCGGTTTGCTCGTGATTTTATACCCGCTCGTGAGCTAGGTGCAGCCGCTGTCTATGATGCTTATCAGCGTAAGGTGGACTATCTTGAAGATAGCGCGATAAACCGAAAAAATCCGATAAAAGATTCACGGGGATACGCTTTGCGTGGAGCACAAAAGTACATGCAAGAGCGGTATCGTGGAGAGTTTGCAGGCAAGCCAATGTTTGAACAATTCGACATTGTCTTTCTTGATGAGGCTCATCACGCGCTCCCTGGCACTGCTGCCTGGTATCTCATAGATAGAGTGTTGCCCGAGAGTAAGTATATTATCGGTTTTACAGCTACTCCCGATGCCAGCTCGGAACGGCAACTTTCTAAGGTTTTACCTGAAAAAATCCACAGCCTCTCCCTAAGCGAGGCTATTGATATGAGCCTTCTGTCTCCTATGATCCCTATTGCCATTAAAAGTGGTGTGCGGATCGAGGGATCAGATATTTACAACGCATCCGGTGAGTACATCGATGACAAGATTAGCTATCTTGCACGGAGCGAGGAGCGTAATGGCATGATTCTTGACGCTGCTGAGGTGTTCGCTAAGAATGATGTCGGTACGATCATATCTTGTATTGCAGGTGGGGGTGCTCGTCATGCTCGTGAGCTTGCCGAAAGCCTTAAAGAGCGAGGAGTTAACGCCGCGGCAGTATACAGTGAGATTTCTGCCGAAGCTCGAGCCGAAATTTACCAAAAATTTGAAGCTGGTGAAATTGACGTCCTGACGTTTATTGGTGTGCTCGGTGAAGGTTGGGACAGCCAACGGGCTAAAGCGATCATTAATGCTCGTCCGACGCGTTCACCTATATTTGCCACCCAGCGACCCGGTCGTGTAGCCCGTCCAGGTGGTATTGCATTCACTGTTGACATTTATGATGAGTATGAGACGGGTAACCCACCTATTAGTGTGGCGGATATCTTAAGTGCAAAGGGTGCCGAGTATGGTGAAGCCTTCGGCGACGTAAATGAGGACGAACGTGATCGTATCAATACCTTGCTTACCGAACTTGCAGGAGTTACTCCAACTATGAGTCGCCTCAAGAGTGCCTACCGTAGCTACCAGGAAATGCTGGCAAGTGCGCCAAAACTTCATGGTGGAAGGGCTGTGGTTAACGGCCGCGAATACGCAACTCCAAAAAGCGCAAGCACCGCCTACTCTGGCGTTACCGCAGACATTCTACTGAAGGCAGCAGAAATTAAAGGTATTACGTTAAATCGTCTTGATGCTGAGATGAATGGTCTCATGCGTGATGCATTTGATCGTGGTCAGGCTTCCGAACTACTTCGCTCGCTTCCGATGGTTAACCCTGAAAAGTACCATATCGATCAAGAACATACAAAGTGGGTTGCATCGACGGGGCTCGTCACATTATTCAGCAAGCGATACCCTGAGGCTTCGGCATCTGTTATTGATGCTGCACTGCGTGACGCTGATGAATCAGTCGAATGGATACCAGCACGTACTATCACCAGCCGCCCTGGCGCGCAATATACATCGTATCGGGCCCTACGCATGTATAAGGTGTCGCAAGAATCACTCAAGGCTATTAATGAGGCATTAAAAGCCCATCTTGAGCAATAATATTGACAATATAATGAGCATATGATAAAATACGTACTTATGGAACAGATTAACCCCCTATACGACGGCTCTAACCCTGAAGAAAACATTCAGGAGCAGGCTGCTATTGTTAATGAAACTATTTTAGACGGAGAACAGTCTGCTGAGACTGTCGATGTCGTTGATGAAGGCGTTCGCCGCGATTTAGGTGCAACTTCTATCATTGGTGCGCAGGAGTCAGAACTAACTGAAAGGAAAACACTTCCTCCAGTTGAAAGTGTCCCTTCGCTATTTGAACTTGGCGTAAAAGGCCCTGATAGCCTACACCAACACAAGTACGACCAGACCAATACTGTCTGGAGACAGGTAAGCAAAGCAGAAGATACTCCTAAGAGTGAGCGAACCTACCAACAGGCTGAGCTTTTAGCTGATGTGAAGCGTCTCGAGGCTTATGCACCATATACTTCAAGCTACATGGACGTATTCAATCCCGAAGAACTTCACGCTCTTGTTGGTAAACTTGATCTCCTGAGTGAGAAAAACCGTCCTGATTTTAATGCTATTGAAGCAAAGATTATTGACGTAGTCATCCGCAACGCAGACTCTATCGGTGGTGACATTGTCGGTATCGCAAGGCGTGCCGAGCAGAACGCCGACGGCCGTCGTGGTATGCAATGGGCTACGCTGAATAAGCTAGCAGGTGTTGCAAATGATGCTCTTGTTCAGAGTATGTTCAAGGGCGACGACCGTGCACGCTACATCGTGCCGATTGATCGTGATCCTGATTACGACAAAAGCGACAAAAAATCCGTCGATCTAAAGAACGTCTATCAGTTCGTTGCTACCAGTCATGCATTTGATATGTACGGTGAGCGAAGTATTGACACACGCGCAAAGCGTCTTCAGACCTTTACCGAAAACTACGACATCATTACTAAGTGGTACGCAGAAGCAAAAGCGGGTATTGATCAACTCCCTACCGATCGAGACTTTGCTGATTCACTCGATAACCGAGTTGGTTACCGACGTAAACCTGCCCGAAGTGGTATCCAATACTTCATGACTAAACTCATGGAAGCAATGGAAAAGCGTTATGAAGGCAACGAATCGTTTGGAAAATTTAAATCTTATAGGAGTGACCCTGCCGGTGCCATTAACCTACAGCTTATGATCGCACATAAGGTTGAAGCAATCCGAGAGAAACTTGGTGCTGGCATCCATCCTGCGGATCAGGAGATTACGCCACTCGAAGACTTCGAGTTCTAGGATCTCTACAGTATGGACGTTGGCCACATAGCCAACGTCCATTATTGATTTACGACAAGAATATAATACAAGTATGAGTATCAAAGAAAACAACCCAACCATTCTCGTTGCGCCCTCTCGACAAGAGGTTCAGATTTTTGACCCTAGTCAAGAAGATGGCGTCCGTATAGAGGGAGAGTTTGGGCTTAAAACTGATCTTCATCGGTATGCAGATATTCTTGGCGTACTCGCAACGCGCGGCGTCGGGACATATACAGGTAGTGAGATTGCTCAAGCAAGTGGTTTTGATTCAAAGTCTATGAGTGGTCAGAGGGCTAAAGTCCTGACAGCACTGCTTCCAGAACATATTGTTTACGACAGAGGGTTTCAAGTTCTCCAGGATTTTAGTGTTGCTGTTGCCCCAGAGCAACCTGGTGATGCTGCGGTCATTCGTGCAAAGAAACAGGCCGCGAGTGCTCAAAGGCGCAAAGAGAAACTCGAAGCTCGCGAGCAACACATATCATCGCTAAAGGAACAACTTGATCAATTGGTCGCAGAGACTACTTATTCTCCGGAAGATATTGAGAAATTTGACGCCGATAAAACGAATCTATACGACTTTGATAGTGTTCGAGTAACTGTCGATGGTCGTATGGATTATGTAATACCTCTGATAGATGCAGAAGATATAGTATGTGCTCGAATACTCATGGAGCTTGCAAAAAGTGATGACTCAAAGCTAGATATTTTTTCGTATGATGGAAAGGCCCAGAATATTTGGGAGGCTATGCCTAACGAAGAGCGGTCGCTGTTTGCAAACACGTATCGCAAAGAGGCTCCAGGTACTTTTATGAAAATGTTTACCGCTATCTCAATGCAACTTACCCATGAAAGTGCATTTCGTGATCCTTCCGGTAAAGCACATAGGGGTGATGAGCGCTATACAACCCAAGCAATGCGCCGTATCGACAATGTCACTTTGCTTACTGAAGAGCCAACAGATGATGAGCATATTGAATATGCTGTCAAACGATATGATAAGTCAAACTTCCCTGAAGCACGTCACAGGCAATGGATGGACGACAAGAACAAACGCAAAGATCTTGTTAGGGAGTTACACTCAATGGGCGTTTGGGTTGCAGAGCAAGTTAAGCCAATACGAGAGAAAAATCGATTACAATATGCACCTGAAAGCCAGATTGAACTTAAACAATCAAGCGCCGACATGATCCAGAGCATTCTTACCGGCGGCCTAGAGCAATTGACACAACCTCAAGCTATGGAAATCATCCATACGGCCAATAACGCACGTCTTTATCGTGCTATTGAGAACATAGGCGCACGCCTAGAAGAACCGATGTCACTTGATCGCGCTGTTGAAAAATTGAACCAAGCTGCGCAAACAGGTCTTGGTGGTTCCTATCACGGCTTTGCCATACGTGACCATACTATCGGTCGCGCTACAGTGAAGCGGTTACACAGACGCTAAGCTTGTAACGCTCATGGTTGCATCTAGTATTTCCACGTGCTATCCTGAAAAAATCCCGTCAAAAAGTTCCACTATATCAGGGGCGAACAAAATGAACACCTCGAGAAATAATCAGTTGTAGAATTATCTACATATTTGACAGATACAGAAAATTCTTATGTTTTCACTCAAATTGCTTATGCCGCTTGCATAAATATAGGGGTATAAATTACGTTTTAGCTACAACCAACTATTTTCACGGAGGGTCGCATGATCAGAAGTTCCACACAATACAAAATAGTAGCCCTCGTTGTGGCTCTCGGGATACCGTTTGTGGTCATGACCCCGGTTTTTGCCGCTGGGGGAGACATTTCACAGGTGGAGTCATTCATCAGAAGTGTTATTACCACCATCGCAGGATTAGCCGGTCTCATCGCGACCGGTTTTTTAGTCTATGGCGGTCTCATCTACATTACGAGTTCAGGAAACCCTGAGCGTCTCGATGGCGCAAAGAGGACACTATTCTTCTCCGCTATGGGTCTGGCAATCGTTATTGGTGCATTCGTGCTCAGTAACATTGTCACGACACTCGCTACCAATGCATTCGGTAAGTAGCAAACAAACACTGTAACTAGAGGGTAAAACATTAAACAGGGGGTATATGGAAAGCGTACTATTTTCTGCACTCACGTACTTCGGCGATACTTCTGCCGCAGTCACCGCGATGAGGGATTACGTGACACCGACTATTCGGACATTAGCCGCACTCGCTGGCATAGCTTCAGTCTTCTTCCTCGTCAATGGTGGCTACCTCTACATGACGAGTGCTGGGAAGCCAGATACGCTTGAGCACGCCAAAAGAGTCATTCGTAATGCGTTACTTGGTCTTCTGATCGTACTCGCAGCGGTAACTATCACTTCAATACTATCTAACGCTTACGGCACACCGCACAATCCAACTGGTGCAACTCTTCCTAGTCTTGAAGCAATTCCACCGAAGGATGTTGGTTCTGGGCTTATCGATGTGCTCATTAACGCAGTCGTTGGATTCTTGAATGCAATCATACAAGCCATAGCCGCACCGTTTCTAGGGGCTTTAGATTACTTCACAAAAGCCACACCACTCATGGCCGAGAATTCCAGTGTATTCAATCTCTGGTTGGCTATAGTAGGCATCACTGACGTGCTTTTCGTAGTGATACTTGGACTGATTGGACTCCACGTCATGAGCGCCGCCAGCTTTGGTTTCGATGAGATCGAATTCAAACACTTACTTCCTCGGATCGGCTTGGTCTTCCTTCTGCTCAACACCTCGATATTTGCCATAGATGGGATAATCGAACTATCCAATGCCCTGATTACCGCCATAGGCAAAGTATCCGGTGCAAGTTCTGTATGGACGACATTGACCGATGTCTTCAAGGAGGCTGGAGGACAAGGACTTGCAGCACTACTCGTCATGCTGGCATTCCTCATATTCTCAGTGATCCTTCTGGTGTACTACGTCGGACGACTCGTGACCCTGTTTATCGGGGCGGTGCTCTCACCGCTTGTCATACTCGTATGGCTAGTCCCGGGATTCCGGGACTTTTCAGAGGCGGCTATAAAGACCTACATCACCACCATCTTCACACTATTCGTCCACGTGGTCATCTTACAACTTGCAGCGTCGCTCTTCGTCGGTATGTCTTCAACCAGTGGCAACAATGTACCCGATACCCTTATGGCCATGATCGTCGGCCTCGCAACTGTCATGGCACTGCTCAAAACACAGGGAGTCATGATGCAGTTCTCCTACGTCAGTGGGGGTGCACGGAATGCTCGGAAACTTGGTGGTCAATTCATGAACGGCGTGAGCTACATGACCGGCAAAGGTAAAGTCGCCGCTGGCGCTGTT
>ERZ724505.2122-NODE-2122-length-10160-cov-8.420782_pt1 | contig 10160 bp, 11 predicted proteins | sample MGYA00376038_ERZ724505 | MGnify/ENA primary metagenome ERZ724505 (study PRJEB28724, sample SAMN07190884) | wastewater metagenome | isolation source: effluent of sewage treatment plant in Hong Hong | place: Hong Kong | collected 2016-03-17 ...
ATGGGCAAGTCGGCCCGGGAGGGTCAGAAACTCAAGGACAAACTCTCGTCCATCTCGCTGTGTGTACGTCCCTGGGGCCCCGAACGCAGCCCGTGAGGTGAGACATGGCCGGAATTGGCCCTCCTCCGAAGCCGTCGGCAGAGCGCCGGCGCCGCAACCGTCCGACGTTCGGCGGGATCGAGCTCGATCCGCATCCGCGAGTGCCGGTGCCGCCGTTGCCGAAGTGGCGGAAGTGGCGGAAGGCGACGCTCGACTACTGGGCTGAGCTGTGGTCGAAGCCGCAGGCGGCGCAGTGGGATCCGTCCGGGGTGACCCTCGCACGGCTCGCTGAGCTGTTCGACGCGAAGCTGGCGAAAGAGGTCGGGCTCGTCGCTGCGTCGGCGGAGATGCGCCAGATCGAGGACCGCCACGGGCTGTCGGACAAGGCGCTGATGATGCTCCGGTGGGAGATCAGTGAGCGGTGCGCGACGCCGTGCGATGAGTGCGGGACGGCTTCGTCGTCGGCGACGGGTACGGCCGGTCCTGCGCCGGCGAGCACGGTGCCCGGGCGTCGCCATGACCCTCGCTTGCGGGTGGTGAAGGATGGGCAAGGGTCGTAAGCGCGCTGAGAAGTGGCGTGACCCAGAGGCGCCGCCGCCGTCGTTGGGCTCGTGGGCGTGCGAGTGGATGGAGCACTACCTCGTGCACGCCGAGGGCGACGTCCAGGGGCGGCCGCTGATGCTGCACCAGGACCTGGCCGAGTTCGTGTGGCGCGCGTACGAGATCTTTCCGCCGGGCAGCGAGTACGAAGGGCAGCTGCAGCATTCCGAGGCCGTGAACATGGGCCCGAAAGGCATCGCGAAGTCCGAGGTCGCTGCGGCGTTCTGTGCGTTCGAGGCGCTCGGTCCGTGCCGGTTCGATGGGTGGGACGCGAGCGGTGACCCGGTCGCTCGTCCTGTGGCGTCGGCGCGGATCCTGGTCCTCGCTACCGAAGAGGGCCAAAGCGGGAACACGTTCGAGCCGCTCGCGTTCATGCTGAACACGAACGGCGACGAGGCGACGGCACACCCGAACCTGATCGCGGACTTCGGTGCGATCGACATCGGCCGGCACGAGCACACGTCGAGCCGGATCGTGCTCCCGGGGCACCGTGGACTGATCGAGCCGGCGACGCGTGGCGCGAAGGCGAAGGTCGGTCGGCGGTTCACGTTCCTCGTGTTCGAGGAGACGGGCTTGTGGCTGATCCCGGAGCTCCGAGAGCTTCACGGCCACGCGCGCGACAACCTCACGAAGCGCCGCGACGCGTGGGGGCTGCACGCGACCAACATGTTCGGTCCCGGCGAGGGATCCGTGCTCGAGCAGGTCTACGCGGACTCGGAGACGAACCCTCGTGCGACGCTCTGGTTCGGCCGCCAGTTGCCCGAGGGCCTGGTCCCGGACGACGTCCCGCTCCGAGAACTGCCCGATGACGTGCTCCTCGCGGCGCTGAAGCACCAGTACGGCACAGCGGACTGGCAGAACTGGCGCGGCATCATCGAGCACATCCGCAAGCCGTCGAACGACGACGGCCGGATGCGGCGGATGTACCTGTCGCAGGCGAAGGCGCGGGCGGGGAAGCTCGTCGATCCGGCGTCGTGGCGGCTGCGGACGTCGCCGCTGCGGCTGCAGCCCGGTGACAGGATCGCGCTCGGCTTCGACGGGTCACGGCGCCGTGACGCGTCGGCGCTCGTCGCATGCCGCCTGTCGGACCGACTGTGGCAGCCGCTCGAGGTGTGGGAGAAGCCGGAGGGCGCCGGCGACGAGTGGAAGGTGACGTCGGCGCAGGTCGACGCCGCGGTCGACTCGGCGTTCAAACGGTTCGACGTGAAGCGCTTCTACTACGACCCGCCACTGTGGTGGGACGACGGCGAGCGGTGGGCGCTGAAGTACAACACGAAGGGTGCCGAGATCGTCGCGGAGCATCCGACGCAGGCGCCGAAGCGCATGGCGGAGATGACAGAGCGGGCGTTGGAGGCGGTCATCAGCGGCCAGATGCTTCACGTCGGCGACGAGCAGCTGACGCGCCACGCGTTGAACGCCGACGAGGAGAAGACGCGGTGGGGGCGGGTGCCGATCAAGCCGGTAGGCATTGACCCGGACTCGCATAGGGCGAAGATCGATGTGTTGGTCGCCGGCATGCTCGCCCATGAGGCCGCGTGCGATGCCATCGCACTCGGGCACGACCGGCCGAAGAAGACGCGAGCCCCGCTCTTCGCCGCGACGAGATGAGGGGAGGCCCCATGCGTTCGATCAGCGTCGCCGCGTGGCGGCAGGTTCTCGCTGCGTTGCTGCTCGCTGTGGCGGGCGTGCTCGTGGTGGTCGGTGTGAGCTACGTGGTCGATGCGGCGGCGTGGGTCGCAGGCGGGGTGCTGCTCGCGGCGTGGACGTTCTTCGTGTTCGGTGAGGCGCCGAGGTCAACGCCGTGACGAAGCAGTCGGCGGAGTGGTGGGTCATCGACGGCGGGGTGCTTCGGGATGTGCTGCGTCGCGCTGCGGCTGGCGAGGATCCCGAGCTGCTGTTCGTTGAGCTCGTGGCGAACTCGCGGAGCGAGGACGTCGAGTGAGGCCGATTGAGCGGTTCTTCGGGAAGGCGTTGACGATCGACGCTCCGACGGTGGAGCGGATCTCGCCGTTACGGATGCACGATGTCGCGGACCGGCTCGAGGCGCTCGCGGCGTCGGAGGGCATGGCGCTGAGCTTCGACCAGCTGGTCGAGCGCGCCTACCGCGGGAACGGCGTGGTGTTCGCGTGCATCCTCGCCCGGATGCTGCCGTTCTCCGAGGTCCGGTTCCAGTATCTGGACCGCAAGTCGGGGGACCTGTTCGGCGACCCGACGCTGGAGCTTCTCGAGCATCCGTGGCCGAACGGGACGACGGGCGAGCTGCTGGCCCGGATGCTGCAGGACGCGGATCTGGCCGGGAACTTCTACGCGACGCGGCGCACGGTGGCCGGGAATCGGGCGATGATCCGTAGGTTGCGGCCGGACTGGGTCCGGATCGTGTCGGGTGTGCGTGGGGACCCGGAGGCGCCGGCGGATTCGTTGGATCTGGAGCCGCTCGGCTACCTGTACCGCCATGGTGGTGTCGGATCGAAGAGCACGCCGGAGCTGCTGACGGTCGAGGACACGGCGCACTTCTCGCCGATCCCGGACCCGCTGCATCCGTGGCGCGGGATGTCGTGGCTGACGCCGGTGCTGCGCGAGATCGATGGCGACAACGAGGCGTCGAAGTACAAGGCCCGGTTCTTCCGGAACGGGACGCTGTCGACGATGGCGGTCATCTACGACAAGGAAGTCGAGGGCGAGCAGTTCGAGCTCGCGGTGAAGCTGTTCGAGGAGACGTACGCCGGCGCGAAGAACGCGTACAAGGCGCTGCACATCGGCGGCGGCGCGGACGTGAAGTCGCTGGTCGCTGATCCGAAGGCGGTCGACTTCAAGGGGCTGTCCGCTGCGGCGGAGACCCGGATCGCTGCTGCGGCGGGCGTGGGTGCGATCATTGCCCGCCTGTCGGAGGGCATGCAGGGTTCGGCGTTGAACGCCGGCAACTATGGGGCTGCGAAGCGCCAGTTCGCGGACATGACGATCCGGCCGTTGTGGCGGATCGCGGCGGCGTCGCTGGAGAAGTTCTCGGCGCCTCGGACTGGTGCGCAGCTCTGGTACGACACGTCGCGGATCGCGTTCCTGAAGGAAGACGAGAAGGACGCGGCGACGATCCTGCAGGCGAACGCGTCGACGATCCGTGCGCTTGTCGACGCGGGGTTCGCTCCGGACGCGGCGATCACGGCGGTGACGAATGGTGACCTGCGACTGCTGAAGGGCAACCACTCGGGCCTCTACTCGGTCCAGCTCCAGAGCCCTGGCTCCTCTACCCCTGACCCGGCACCGGCCGCGTAGGAGGCCCACGATGGTGATGACCAAGTCCATTCAGCGCGTCCAGATCAAGGACGCGGACCAGGGCACCGTGTCCGCGGTGTTCGCGTCGTTCGACGTGATCGATCGCGATGGCGACGTGACCGTGAAGGGCGCGTTCACGGACGGCCAGGAGGTCGTGATCTCCGCGTACGGCCACGGCTCGTGGAAGGGCGAGCTCCCGGTCGGGAAGGGCGTGATCCGGATCGACGGGAACGACGCCGTCCTCGATGGCCAGTTCTTCATGGACACGACGCATGGCCGCGAGACGTTCGCGACGGTGAAGCAGCTCGGCGATCTCGGCGAGTGGTCGTACTCACTGCATGACGTGAAGTCGGATCGTGGCGACTTCCAGGGGCGCAAGGTCCGGTTCCTCCGTTCCATCGACGTGAAGGAAGTGTCGCCCGTGATCCGCGGTGCCGGCACGACGACGCGCACGATCGAGACGAAGTCCGACCCGGAGACGAAGCAGCTGCAGTCATCGCTCGCGCGTCTCCTGTCCGCAGCGGGCCGTGACCGGTGGCAGACCCGATACGGCAGGTGGACGTGGCTGGAGGACTACGACCCGGATGAGGCGTTCGCCGTGTTCGGTGTCGAGGGTGGCGGCGAGCCGTGCCGGCTGATCCAGGTCACGTTCGAGCGGACCGACACGTCGGTCACGCTCGGCGACGAGGAGACCGATGTCCACGAGACCTCGGTGTTCCTTCCGAAGTCGCAGCGCGAAGGCGCGCGCATGAAGTTCTCCGAGCACGTCGCGGCGGTCCTGGCCGACGTCGAAGCGCTCAAGACAAGGGCATCGGACGTCGTGGCGCTCCGGGCCGAGAAGGGCAAGTCGCTTGCCCCGCAGACCGCGGAGCTGCTGAAGCAGGTTGCTGCGGCAGTCGCGGAGATCGGCGGGCTCGCAGACGCGCCCGACACCCCAATCACCACACCCCCCGATGATCCTGGCTCGTCGGATGAGCTCGATGAGGCCGCGCTCGCGGCTGAGCTCGCCGCGCTCGAGCTGGGTGTCATCGCTTCCGATCTCGAAGGAGACGACTACCCATGAGCACGAAGGACATGACGTTCCGCAAGCTCGACGAGGCCAACGACAAGGTCAAGGCGAAGCGGGCGGAAATCACGAAGATCCTCGATGAGGCCGGCCCGGACAAGGACCTGAAGCTGGTCAAGTCGATCGACGGCACGACCACGGAGAAGGCCGCGCACATCCGTGGCCTGAACGACGAGCTCGCCGAGCTCGCAGCGGAGCGCGACAACCTGAAGTCGCTGTGGCGTGCCGCGGTCGCGGTCGCCGCGGGCGAGGACGCCGACGCGTCGGGTGCGGACGCTGCGCCGTCGCCGCAGACGAAGAGCTTCGGCCAGATGTTCGCGGAGTCCGACGCGCACCGCACGAAGGGCGCGGTCGCGGAGCTCGACGTCGAGCTGAAGACCCTCATGACGACCAGCGCCGGCTGGGCGCCGCAGACGACCCGAGGGCCGCGGGTCGTGGAGTACGCGACCCGGCCGATCCAGGTCGTCGACCTCATCCCGCAGACCACGACCACGCAGGTCGCGATCACGTGGATGGAGGAGACCACCTTCACGAACAACGCGGCGGAAACGGCGGAGGGCGGCTCGATGCCCGAGGGTGCGCTCGTGCTCACGCAGCGCACCTCGTCGGTGCGGAAGATCCCGATCACGCTGCCCGTCACCGACGAGCAGATCGAGGACGTGGATCGCATCACCGCGTACATCGACAACCGGCTCCCGTTCATGGTCCGCCAGCGTCTCGACTCGCAGATCCTCACGGGTGACGGCACCGGCGTGAACCTGACCGGCATCCTGAACATCGCAGGCATCCAGACGCAGGCGAAGGGCGCCGACCCGCAGCCGGACGCCGTGCTCAAGGCCATGATGAAGCTCGAGGTCGTCGGCCAGGCCATGCCGGACGCCGGCGTGTTCCACCCGTACGACTGGCAGGACATCCGCCTGCTCCGCACCGCCGACGGCATCTACGTCTTCGGTGCGCCGTCGGACCCGGGCCCGGACCGCATCTTCGGTCTTCGTGCAGTGCGCTGCCAGGCGCTCACGCAGAACACCGGCCTCGTCGGCGACTTCGGCAACTTCACGGAGCTCGCCACGAAGAAGGGCATCACGGTCTCCTACGGGTACGTGAACGACGACTTCAAGAAGGGCCAGCAGACGGTCAAGGCCGAGACGCGTGTCGCGCTCGCCGTGTACCGTCCGGCGGCCTTCTGCACGGTGACGGGCATCTGAGATGGCCATCATCTCTGGCGGGCAGGTGATGCCCGTGGACGGCCTGTTGCGCCCGATCCAGAACGCCGGCGCGCCCGCTGCGAACGCGTACGCCGGCCAGGTCGCGCTCGGTGGCCTGCTCATCGACACGACGAACGCGAAGCTCTACATCTGCACGGCCACGAACGGCACGTCGACCGCGACGTGGACCGTTGTCGGCACGCAGACCTGAGCCTTCCATCCTCGAAGTGTCTCGGCGGCGCGCGCGGTGCCGCCGAGACACTCGCTCTTCCCCGTTCTCTGCTCCTGGAGGCTCCCATGAAGAACGTTCGCATCGCGACCGAGCGCCTGTACCGCACCGCCGATGGGCGCGTCGTGGCAGAGGGCGACCCTGACGCAGCCTTCCTGCTGGCGGCGGTCGGTCAGCCGATCCCGGACGGCATCGATGTCCCGGAGCAGGCCACCGCTGGGACTCCGGCGACGGAGCCCGCAGAGGACGCCACGTCTGGCAGCGAGCCCGTCGCCGACGAGGCGAAGGCCGACGCGCAGCCCGAGAACAAGGCCACTCCGGCGCCGGCCAACAAGGGCCGCGGCCGCTGACCCTCGTGCCAGAGCTCGACCTGCTGTCCATCGACGAGGGTCTCGCCGCGCTCCCGCTGGGCACAGCGCAAGTCACCGATGCCGACGCGGTCCAGCTGTCCACCATCATCTCCGCGGCCTCAGCGCGGCTCGAGCAGCGGATCGGCTGTTCCGTGTTCCGAACCGTGGACGCTGAACAGCACTCGCCCCGCCGGCCGCCAATCCTGCTCCGGCGCTGGCCGGTTGCCGAGCTCGTGTCCGTCGCCGAAGACGGCGTGACGCTCGCAGCCACAGACACGCACCTTGAGCCCGCATGGGGCGTCCTCCGCCGAGTCCGCTACCGCGGCGTCGCCGACTGGACCTGCACCCCGGGCGGTGTCGTCGTGTCGTACCGCGCGGGCCGGTGCGGTTCGACCGCGGATGTGGATCCGCGGATCAAGGCTGCTGCGCAGATCGTGGTGCGGCACATGTGGGAGCAGGACCACACGCTCGGTGCCGCGATGACGGACCAGGGGTTCCCGCTCTCGACTCCCCGTTCGTTCAGTGTCCCGAAGCGGGCGCTTGATCTGGTCGCCGATCTCGTGCGGCCGTCGTTCTTCTGACCTCGAAGGAGCCCTCTGATGCCTCTCACCGATTCTGCCGTCCACGATGAGCTCGGCGCGCTGTCGACGATCACGCACGTGTCGGTGCACACGGCGATCCCGAACGCGAGCGGCGACGCCGAGGTGACGGGCGGGTCGTATGCGCGTCTTGCCCTGACGATGGCTGCCGCTTCGTCTCGCGCGAAGGCGTCGAGCGCGGACCTGAACCATGCGATCCCGGCCGGCACGACGTGCGTCGCGCTGGGCCTGTGGACGGCGCTCTCGGGTGGCACGTTCAAGGGCTGGATCCCGGTGAGCGGCGCGTCGCCGCTGAAGGGCGTGGGGACGGTGATCACGGCCGACATCTCGGCGGACACGATCACGTCGCCGGTGCACGGCCTCGCGGTCGACAACCGGGTGGTGCTGTCGGCGATCGCCGGCGGCTCGCTGCCCACGGGGCTCTCGGCGACCACGGTGTACTGGGTGCGTGCGGTCACCACCGACACGATCAGCCTCTCGCTCACCCAAGGCGGCGCAGCGGTCGACATCACCGGCAAGGGCGCGCTCGGGTGGTACCAGGCGGCGCCCGAGGTGTTCACGAACGCGGGCACGTTGAAGACCGCCAGCGGCAACCTGGTGCTCGACGGCACGTTCCTCCCGGCCTGACGATGAGCGGCCTCGTGACGACCGTGCACACGGTCGCGACGATCGAGTACACGGACCCGGACACGGGCCTCGTGTTCCGTGACGCCGTGCCGCGCGACGGCAACTTGACGGACTCGGAGTGGAAGCGTGCGCTGCCCGCCGTCGAGGCCGAGGCGCAGCGTCGCGTCGAGAACTGGAAGGCGGCGCTGTCCGCGCAGCCGGTCGTCGTGGAGTCGGACCCGGTGCAGGAGTTGGTCGATGTCGCGTCGCAGCTCGACGCGCTCGAGCAGCGCCGCGACGTGCTCGTGGAGGCCGTGAAGGCGGACCCGGTGCTCGTGGAGGCTGCCGCAGAGATCCCCGCTGTCGCCGTGCTCATCGCCGACGACCCGCAGCCGTAGCTCGAAGGGAGGCCGCTCATGACGACCATCACCGCTACCGCATCCGGCGGCACCCGCAACTGGTCGGACACCGCAACGTGGAGCCCCGCACAGGTCCCGACTGCGGCTGACGACGTCGTGCTCGCATCGACCTCGGGCAACGTCACGATCGACGCGACGGCGAACTGCCGATCGCTTGACTGCCAGGCGAGCGGGAACTACGCGGGCACGCTGACGGCGAACAACGTGATCCTGAACATCGGCGACGCCACGCCCGGCGCAGGGAACCGTGCTCTGCGGTTCTCGTCGGCGATGACCGCCTCGTTCGTGTCGGGCGCGACCGTGGTGTTCAAGTCGACGTCGGCGACGGCGCAGACCATCACTACTGCCGGGAAGTCGCACTGCTTCTTGACGTTCTCGCCCGCGTCGGGTGGGTCGTGGCTGTTCGCTGACTCGTTCACAGCAACCAACGCGGTGCTGCACACGGCGGGCACGCTCGATTTCGGGTCCGGACTCAATCACCAGTGCGCTTCGTTCAACTCGTCGAACTCGAACACGCGCACGCTCACGCTCGGCAGCTCCACGATCACGCTTACGGCCACGACCGGCAACGCGTGGACGACGACCACGACGACCGGCCTGACCGTCACAGCGAACACCGCCACCCTGGCCCTCGCTGGTGGCGTGGCGGGCGGTGGCCTGACTGTCGATCTCGGCTCGTTCAACTGGAACGGGCTCTCGATCAACTACACGGGAGCGGGCACCTGCTACCTCGTCGGCGCAGCGACGGTCGCGAACTTCACGCGGACCGGCACGGCAGCGAAGACCAACTACCTACGCCTCTACAACAACCTCACGGTGACCGGCACATTCACTGTGGCGAGCAACTCGGACGCGAACCCAGTGCTCGTGCACGGCGACACGCTCGGCATGCCGCGCACGATCACCGCGGCCAACGTCGTACTCACAAACCGTGTCGACTTCATGGACGTGGCCGGTGCTGGCGCTGGCTCGTGGACCGGCTCGAAGGTCGGCGATGCGGGCGGCAACAGCGGCATCACGTTCACCGCATCGGTGACCCGCTACGGCGTCGTCGCGGGCAACTGGTCCAGCACTGCGACGTGGTCTGCGACGTCGGGTGGTGCGGGTGGCGCGTCGGTGCCGCTCCCTCAGGACGACGTGATCCTCGACGCGTCGAGCGCGGCGGGCACGTACACGATCGACATGCCGCGGGCGTGCCGGAACCTGACGTGCACCGGGTTCACGCGGACACTCTCCATCCCCATCGGCTTCATGACGTTCGGCTCGCTCACGCTCGGGTCGGGCATGACCTTGTCCGGCTCGTCGGTGTGGGAACTACGCGGACGCGGATCCCACACAATCACCCGCGCCGGCGTGACCGTGTCCGCGTACGTGACGATCAACGGACCGGGTGCGACGTACACGCTGCAGGACGCCTTCGCGACAGCGAACACGTTCCATCCGCGCAACACGGCCACGCTGAACACGGCTGGCTACAACGTCACGTGTTCCGCGTTCCAGCCGACCGACGGCATCGCGAAGACGATCAACACGTCCGGGTCGATCTTCACGCTCACCGGCACCGGGAACGTCTGGTATCTCGACTCGGCCGTGACGCTCAACGGGGCACCGAGCATCGTGCTCAGCGACACGTCCGCGGCCACGAAGACGCTCCAAGGGGCCGGCAAGGTGTACGGCAGCGTCACGCCGCAGGGTGGGGCAACGAACGCCGTGGCGGTCACCGGCGCCAACACGTGGGACCGGATCGACGCACCGGGCGGGTGTGTGCTCACGTTCC